>Ga0210383_10005779_pt1 | contig 10829 bp, 6 predicted proteins | sample IncBWC14OmetaG_FD_160072 | JGI IMG/M metagenome (GOLD analysis project Ga0210383, IMG submission 160072) | Forest soil microbial communities from Barre Woods Harvard Forest LTER site, Petersham, Massachusetts, United States - Inc-BW-C-14-O ...
GCGGCGCGCGAGTTCCTCATTCGTGGGTTTCAGATCGAGCGCAGTCACAAGCTGCCCGGATATTTGATCTTCGAGCGTTAGAAGATCTTTGGGAACTCCTGTAAATTGCTGGGTCCAGAGTTTTTTTCCGCCATCCGCGACGTCAACGAGATTTACGATGATCGCCATCTTATCCGCGCTGCCCTGGATCGTACCCTGCACCACAAGATTTACGCCGAGAGTCCGGGCGATTTTTTCGATTGGGTCCTTCTGAGAGATCTTGGCAACCGCGCTATCCGACGCGAGCCGAAGGTCCTTCAACTGAAAAAGTTTCGCTGCCACCGCCTCGCTCAAACCTTCACCGACATACCCCAGTGATTGGTCATCACCCAGAATCCGAAATGGAAGAATCGCGACAAACTTTCCTTGTGAAAGCGGCGGAACGCCCGAGATTCCTTTGTCAACCGTGGCCCCGCCGCCAAAAATGCGATGACGAACCGGCGGAATCGCAAGCGCCAGCAGAATAACTGCAAGAACCGCACCGACGACCCACGTCCAACGCCGTTCCGCAAATTCAGGAATTTGAATCTGGACGGTCCGTGAACCACTCGCAGATCCTCTCGACGAGCCTTGTAGGTCGGCCAGTATCTCGTAGGCGCTCTGGTAGCGGTCAGCGGGATCACGCTCCAGGCACTTCATGATGATTCGAACGAACCAGCTCGGCAGCGATGGGTTGACCAGCTTCGGGTTCTTCGGCTTCTCCTGAATCCGCTGGTACATTACCTTCAGCGTTGATTCGCCGGTGAATGGAACGTCGCCGACAGCCAGTTCGTAGAGCATCAAACCATATGAGTAGAGGTCGCTGCGCTGGTCGGCCGGCTTCCCTTCCACTTGTTCAGGCGACATGTAGCGGGGCGTCCCAAGGAAAGCGCCCGTCTTCGTCATGCCCTGCGCTCCTTCTTCGAAGGATTTCGCGAGGCCAAAGTCGGAGACAAAAATCTGATCGTCTTTGTTGACTAGAATATTCTGCGGCTTCAGATCGCGGTGGATCACGCCTTCCGCGTGTGCCGCTGCTAGAGCTTCCGCAAGCGCAGTCGCGAACTTCAAAACCCGTTCGATCGGAAGTTTCGGATTGTCCTTCAGGATTCCGTAGAGGTCCTGGCCCTCCACGTAGGCCATGGTGATGAACTTCGTGCCGCCCACCTCGCCCATGTCGTGGATGCGAAGGATATTTTTGTGCGAGATTTTACTGGCGAGGATGAGCTCTTGCTTGAACCGTTTCAGGGCGTCGGTTTCGCCCATCACGCCGTGGCGAACAACCTTCAGCGCTACAGTGCGGTCGAGATCCTTGTCGTAGGCCTTGTAAACGCGGCCCATCCCGCCCTGCCCAAGAAGCGCATCGATGCGGTAGCGCGTGCCGAAATCACTCCCGGGAGCGAGAGCGGTGGCATCGACCATCACCATCGTTTCCATGTCCCCGACGGGCATAGGGGTACCGCAGCGGGAACATGACTCGGCGGTTTCGGCGTTGACCGTGCTGCAGTGCGGGCAGTTCATCGCGGAAGCCGCCAGGACGGCTCAATCCTACCTGTCACGATGTGTGATTATCCGCAATCCGTCGAGTGCTCGCAACATTAAATGCAATCGCAGCAGCCGTCTCGAAGGCGTCTAACCCTCCTAGTACGAGGCATCTTCCGCTACACTGTTCCGACATGCTCGGAACCCCAATTCACTTGTGGGTCGTTTTTGTAATCGTGATCGTTGTTGCCCTGGTGCTCGATCTTTTCGTATTCCACCGAAAATCGCACAAGGTCTCGTTGAAAAGCGCTCTGATAGAGAGTGCGGGATGGATAGGGCTTTCTCTGATCTTCGCCGTGTATGTTCACTTTGCGCGCGGGCCGGAAGCGGGCGTCCAGTTTCTTACTGGGTACCTGGTGGAGAAATCGCTCAGCGTCGACAACATCTTCGTTTTTATTCTGATCTTTAAGGCCTTCCAGATTCCCGACCGCTCGCAGCATACGGTTCTCTTCTACGGCGTGGTCGGAGCGCTGGTGATGAGGGCACTTTTCGTTCTGGCTGGCGTCGAATTGCTGCAACGCTTCCATTTCATCCTGTTTATCTTTGGAGCTGTCCTCGTCTTCACAGCGATTCAGATGCTGCGGCCCGGCGAACGAGTGATCCGTCCGGAGCGCAATTGGCTTGTGAGGATCGCGCGCCGCTTTGTGCCAGTGTTGACCGAATATGCAGGAGAAGACTTCTGGGTGAAACGCGAACGAAAATGGCACGCGACGCCGCTGTTCATGGCGCTGGTGGCCGTCGAGGCAATGGACATCGTCTTCGCTGTCGATTCGGTTCCTGCAGTCCTCGCGATTACCCGCGACACGTTTATCGTGTATTCATCGAATGCTTTCGCGATTCTGGGTTTGCGGGCCCTCTACTTTGCTTTGGCGGATATTCTTCCGCGATTTCGGTTTCTTCATCAGGGGCTCGCAGCGATCCTTCTGTTTGTTGGCGGCAAAATGATCGCGAGCGACTGGATAAAGGTTCCCGACCTCATATCCTTGGGAATAATCGCGGCGATACTTCTGATTACAATCGTTGCATCTTTAGTGCCGACAGGCAGACAACATGTAAACCCGGGCGATTGAGAACAATCTCAACTCGATCGACAGTGGCGCCAATCGTATATTTTTTCGTGACTATGCCCGGTGGGGTGCTGTTTCCATCCGCGATTCGACGACGCTCGCCAGAGCGCTTTCCATAACGTTTAAGCCTTCGTCGAATTGCTCGTCAGTGACTACGAGCGGAACGAGCACCCTCACTACATTCCCGTAGGTCCCCGCGGAAATCAGAATCAAGCCGTGTTCGTAGCAGTACTTTAAAACTTGCTCGGTTTCTTCTTTCGCGGGTTCTCGGCCTCCCGGGCTGCGAACAAATTCCATCGCGCGCATGGCGCCGAGTCCTCTCACGTCCCCGATGAGCGGCCAACGTTTGCTCCACGCACGGGCACGAGCGTCAAAACGCTCTCCCAACTTTTCTGCTCTCGAGGACAGGTTTTCGCGCGTCAGGATTTCGATCGCAGCGAGTGCAGCCGCGCACGAAACCGGATTGCCCCCGAATGTTCCGCCGAGCCCGCCAACTCCGGGAGCGTCCATTATTTCTGCACGTCCAGTGACTGCAGAAAGCGGCAGACCGCCGGCGATCGATTTGGCCGAAACCAAAAGGTCAGGGATGATGCCGTATCGCTCGCACGCGAACATCGCGCCGGTGCGACCAAAGCCCGTCTGCACTTCGTCCGCAATCAATAGGATTTTGTGGCGCCGGCAAATTTCCTGGACGACTGACAGGAATTCCGGCGGCGGAGCGACGAAACCGCCCTCACCGAGAACTGGCTCGACAACAACGGCGGCGACCGATTCCGACGCGACGACGCGCTTGAATGTATCCTCGAGATGGTGTGCACAGAACACGCCGCAGCCCGGATATTGCAAAGAATATGAGCAGCGATAACAGTAAGCGTACGGGATGCGATATACATCCGTCGCAAATGGAGCGAAGCCGGCCTTGTACGGATGCGTTTTGCTGGTAAGCGACATCGTCAGCATCGTGCGGCCGTGAAACGCATCCTCGAAGCAGATGATTGCTGGACGATGTGTGTAGCTGCGGGCAATTTTCACTGCATTTTCAATCGCTTCCGCGCCGCTATTCAGCAAAATTGTCTTCTTTGGAAAATTGCCGGGAGTAAGCGAGTTCAATTTCTCTGCCAGCTCGATGTATTTTCCATACGGCGCAACGCTGAAACAAGTGTGCAAGAACGCATCCAACTGCTCACGCACCGCGGCCACCACCCCCGCCGCGCGATGACCGACGTTGAGGCAGCCGATGCCGCCCGCGAAATCTATGAAGCGATTGCCGTCAACATCTTCGAGCACGGCGCCTTCCGCGCGAGCGGCGAAAATTGGGGTCGAGTGTGCAACGCCGCGCGCGACGGCCGCATTTCTTCGACTCATCCACTCTTTTGATTTTGGCCCGGGGAGTGCAGTGCGCAATTGGATTGTGGGCATCTCAGTACCATCCGATCGGCTGTTCGTTCAAATTGATGTGCACTTGCTTCGTTTCCAGGTATTCCTCAATACCCCACGGCCCCAACTCGCGGCCGAAGCCTGATTGCTTGTACCCACCCCACGGGGCTTCCACGTATGTGGGCTGCATGTGGTTCACCCAGACGATTCCGGCACGCAAAGCTTTCACCACGCGAAACGCCTTGAAGATATCGCGCGACCAAACAGCAGCCGCCAATCCATATGGGGTATCGTTCGCAATGCGAATTGCATCCGCCTCTCTGTCGAATGGAATCACGGCGGCGACGGGCCCGAAAATTTCTTCCTGTGCGATTCGAGAGGAATTATCGACGTCGTAAAAAATCGTGGGCTCAACGTAATAACCACGCGCGATCTTCGACGACCGTCCTCCGCCAGAAGCAACTTTTGCCTCTTTCTTTCCCAGTTCCTGATAGGAGCGAACGCGATCGAATTGCTCTTTGCTGACGAGCGGGCCCATTTTTGTTTCTCGTTCGAGCGGCGGCCCTAGGAGAATTGTCTTCGCCTTCGCCGCCATCGCATCGACAAATTTTGGGTAGATGGATTTTTCCACGAGAATTCGACTGCCGGCCGAACAAACCTCGCCTTGGTTGATGAAAACGCCGAAGAGCGCTCCATCGATCGCGGACTCGAAATCAGCATCAGCAAAAAAGATATTCGGCGATTTTCCGCCGAGTTCCAGCGTCACGCGCTTCAAAGTGTCAGCGGCGGCTTTGACGATCGCCTTCCCTACCGCCGCGCTTCCCGTGAACGCTACCTTATTAACGTCCGGATGCTTCACGAGGGGCGCACCGGCTGTCTCGCCGAAGCCTGTGATGATGTTGACGACGCCTGGAGGCAAACCGGCGTCTGCGAGATAGCTCGCAAATTCGAGCGCCGTGAGAGGAGTCTGCTCCGCGGGTTTTAATACGCACGTGCAACCGGCCGCAATCGCGGGAGCAAGTTTCCACGCAGCCATCAGCAAAGGGTAATTCCACGGGATGATTTGAGCGGCTACACCAATCGGCTCGCGCAACGTGAAATTCAGAGCGTTGTCAGGGACCGGATTCACGTGGCCCACTACCTTTGTCGCGAGGCCGCCATAGTATTCAAAACACGTTGCGACGTCGCCGATATCGTATTCCGCCTCAACGATGGGCTTGCCGGAATTGCGCGCTTCGAGTTCAGCGAGCGCGGGCGCTTCTTTACGTACGCGCTCAGCTAACCGGAAGAGGATTCGGCCACGATCCTGCGCGGTCGTCTGAGGCCACGGGCCGGAATCAAATGCAGCGCGCGCTGCAGCTACGGCGCGATTCACATCTTTTTCGTCCGCATCGGGAACTTCCGCTAGAATATCTTCCGTGGAGGGATCGACGACTGGAAAATATGCGCCGCGATGGCTCTCGACGAATTCTCCGTTGATGTACATTCGAAATCTACGTACCGCAGCCTTGGCCTCGCTGGCCATATAATTCCTCCCGCCTACTGCTACCAAACAAAATTCAAGGACGACCGACGGCTGGCTGATTTACCTTGCGGCGGCCGTACACAAAATAAAAAAAAGCTGCCAAGCCGATGAAGAATGCGGTTCCGCCCAGCATCCACGCTTCGTAAGAGGCCAGCGAAGTTATTTGCTGCGCGGGGGAAAATGCAAAAACAGTTCCGAGGATTGTCATCAGCAATCCGCTCGCGCCCGCAAAAATGAGCATGCCCTTGCTGTAATGCCCTTTCCCTTCCGCGGCGGGATTGAACGCAAGTTTTAACAGCGCTGCGAACATGTAAAGGAACGGCACAAGCTGCAGTACTACTGCCAGTGACAGCAATCGCTGAAACGTCTCCTGCACGCCCGAACCGAGAAGACTTATCAGCACCAGGACCGCCGAAACCACTGCGTGAACGATCAGAGCCGCGTACGGAGTTCCGTATTGCGGATGCACCTTGCCAAGCCAACTCGGAAGATAGGAATCGAGTCCAGCCACAAACGGAATTCGAGCTGAACCTGCCAGCCACGCCGATCCGATCCCCGCAATCGAGATGCTCAACATCAATGCGAAGGGCGCGACAATCCACGCCACTCCGACCCGCGCGGCCATGTGACTCACAGCCTGCACAATTCCCTGAAGGACATTGATGTCGTCCTTGCTAACGGCAATGAGCAGCGTCAGCGTCGCAGCGATGTAGAGCGCGCCCGAAATCGCGCCTCCCCATGCTACCGCTGGAGGCAGCGTGCGCTCCGGATCGCGAATTTCGTCGCCCATCACGGAGGCGAGCTCAAGACCCACGAGTCCGAAGCAAATTACGCCGAAGGAATTCAGCAGAAACCGCGGATTCGCAGGAACGTGAAAATCTGAAGCCGACAAACTAGTTCCGAATCGCAGCCAAACGATCACTCCGAGTCCGATTAAGACGCCGCCAGCCAGAATCGTGCCGATGCTTCCGATGTTGTTAATCCACTTGCCCACGCCCAGCCCCACGATATTGAGGATGACGAGAATCGCGAGAAGCGCGAGCGACGCCGTAACGGTGAACATCTTATTATCGGCGAGAGCGGCATGGTTCGGGCCGAGCGCGAATACCGAGACGCCTACGAAATAGAGCATCACCGTCGGCACGTACATCATGTTGTTCGTCCAGTAGCACCAGCCGGACAGGAAACCGTGAAAATCGCCGAATACTTCCTTCGCCCACAAATAAACGCCGCCTTCACCCGGGTAACGGTGAGCCAGCTCAATCACCGCGATTCCCTGCGGCCAGAAAAAAAACACCAAAGAAATAATCCACAACCAGACGGTGACGCCGCCATTGGCCGCAATGCTCGGTACAACGTTCAGGTTGAATACAGCGACGACGAAAAGCGCGACGAGGTCCCAGCGGCCAAGTGCCCGCTTCAGGTGCGCGACTTCACTTTTCGAAGTGATTTCGTCTGCCAGAAGCGGCTCCTAAGTGAATTGTTCGATCGCGGCTGAGAAGCGATTTGTAGAATGATCCGCCGTAAATCGAAATCGGGCTACCAGCCTCAGTGCGCGGCCGTAACCACGTGCGGCTCTTTTTGTGCCGTCGCCAAAGCCGGGGCAATTTCCGCAAAAACTTCGAGGTGACGATCGACGTCTGCGTCCGTGTGCGCCACCGACACGGTCCACTGCTCATCCCACCAGTACGGTTGCGCCATCACGCCGCGATTTACCATGGCGAACCAGTAGTGCCGCCAGATTTCGCTGTCAATCGTGAGCCAGTCTCGATAGTTTCGGATTGGCTTCGAGAAAAACATAAGTGCACCATTCGATCCCGCGCTGGCCATGTACGCGTTCAATCCTGATTTCTTGATTTCCTTTTCGTAGCCATCGACAAGTTTTTTGTTGAGACGGTTTACGTGCTCATACGACGCTGGCGTCAGGACTTCGCGAAATGTTGCGAGTCCGGCAGCCATCGCCACAGGATTCGTGTTGTACGTGCCTCCGTGGAACACACGATGATCGGAGATCAAGCCCATCACCTTCCGTGTCGACGCGAAAGCTGCCAGCGAAAACCCTCCGCCGATCGATTTCGCGAGACAAACGATGTCGGGGTTCACTTTGAAGTACTCGCAAGCACCGCCGCGCGCGAGTTTTGCTCCGGTTTTCACTTCATCGAAAATCAGCAGCGCGCCGTGCTTCTTCGTGATTTCGCGCAGCGCCTGGTGATATCCAGGATCGGGCATCAGGATGCCCACGTTCATCATGATGGGCTCGACGATCACCGCAGCGATTTCGCCAGGATACTTCGCAAAGAGACGCTCCACGCCGTCCGGGTCGTTGAACTGAGCCACCAGCGTATTCTGCAAAGTCGCTTTCGTGATCCCTTCTCCGCCCGGAACCGAGTTCGGCATCCTGGGATCGCCCACTTCATTCTCTTTCGGCTTCACAGAGACGAGCGCTGAATCATGGAGGCCGTGGTATCCGCCTTCCATCTTGATGATGCGATCGCGACCCGTGGCCGCACGCGCGAGGCGCACCGCGTGCATTGTGCATTCGGTACCGCTATTGCTGAAGCGCACCATCTCCACTGGAAAGCGCTTGCAGATTTCTTCCGCCAGTTCCCATTCAAGATCGTGTGGCATACCGAACATCGTCCCGGTGCCGAGTTTTTTCTGTACAGCACTCATGACCGCAGGATGGCAGTGCCCTGCCATCAAAGCTCCAAAACAAAGGTTGAAATCGATGTACTCGTTGCCGTCGATATCGTGAATGTGACCGCCCTTGCCGTCGCGCACAAAAATCGGATATGGATCGTAAGCGCGATAGTTGCTCGCGACGCCCAGCGGCAATCGTTCCGTAGCTCGCTTGTGTGCGCCACGCGAACGCGGCGTGCGCTTTTCGTACGTCGCGATTTCCTTTCGAAGTCCTTCGTGCATAACATCCTCCATCAATTACTTGCTGTGGCCGGCGCACGGCCCTGAGATTTGCTTCAGTTCTGCCAACATATATTGCGGGCCTTACCGCTTCCAATTCCAGATTCGAAAACGGAATCCGCGTTTCTTCAACTCTGAGAAGAACGGCTGTGGCGGCACCACATTTTCCGGCGCCTGCACGCCCATTCCCTGGATTTCTCCTCGGCCCAACATCACGGCCGCAATCGCCGCGGGAAAACCCGTATCGCGCGCCACCGCTGACAGCTGCGGCCGCGTCGAATAATCCGCCCACATTTCCATGGCCTTCTCAGTGCGCTTTTTTCGGCTCCGGCCTGACACAACGACGCGCAGAGCTTCCACATCGCGCGGCGTCTTCTTCGTCGCATGGCTTTGAAGCATTGCTAGCAGCACAGCGCGTGGCGCTACGCGCGTTCCGTTCACCGCAATCGGCTCGCGACTTGTAAAGCCTGTATCTACCAAATTTCGCACCAGACCCACGAGTTGCGGATCGTAGTTGATCTTGAAAAACACCTCGCGGACGCCTTTCTTGCGAAAGCTCTCCGCCAGCGTGCCCAGTTCGGAATGGATCGAATGCCGCAGCACAATCTTCCCGATCGGTCCGGGAAACTCGCCGAGTTCAGGGTCGGAGAGCATCGGCTTCTCCACGTAGCGCCCATTTTCGAAAGCAATCGGCGGCATCGTCAATTCATCGAGTATCGTAGCAATTGAAAACGTATACGCGATGGGACTGTCATACTTCTGCTCGTCAGCTCCTGCGTTGTAGACGCGGATTGATTCAACACGATCCATTGGATCGGCGAGTGCGCGGGCCATCACGTTGGTAATTCCCGGCGCGCCTCCCATCCCCGCAATTGCGAGACGGCCAATCTTTCGGAAATCACGATCGAGTGCGAACTGTTTCTTCGTCATGTGATACAGGCCGCCCAAATCCATATAATTCACTCGGGCTGCAATCGCGGCGCGCATCACATCCAGGTTCCAATTATACTGGGTACAGTTCACAACCACATTACACCCGCGCAAGAGCCTCGCCAGTTCCGCGGTGTTTCGCACATCCGCAAAAACTGAGCGAGCTTTTCGCCGCCCGAACTTATGCGACACCTCCTGAGCCCGCTCGCGATCGAAGTCCGCGACGACGATGTGCTGCACTTCGCGCGCGCCCGCAAGATCGTGCACCACGGCGCGCCCCATCATTCCTGCACCAAGAACGAAAATCTTCAAAGCCGCTCCAGAATCGTTCGATTTGTCCCTACGCGAAAAAGCGAGGGGCCCGTGCGACAGGCTCCCTCGCTCGACAAACGCCACGAACCGCTAGAATAGAATCTTCAATCCAAACTGAATCACACGAGGGTCTTCGCGCGTTTTCAAGATTTGGCCAAACGTTGAATCCGTGAAGTCGCCATCCGGGTTTGCGAACTGCGTGTGGTTCCAAGCGTTATAGAACTCAGCTCGAAACTCTGTATCCCATCGCTCGTTGATTGGCGTCTTCTTCGAAATCACGAGGTCCGTGTTGCTGATAGCCGGACCACAACAGAGCGCGTGAGGGGTGTTTCCGAAGCCCCCGAGCGGCGTCGGACAAGGCGGAAGACCTAGAGGCGTCCGGTCTGTTGTAGCATCACAGAAATTTGCGACGCTTGGATTGAACCATAAGGCATTGTTAGTCTTCGGATTGAGCCGCTGAAGTGGCGCCGTCATCGTCGGCGTGTTCGCACCTTCGAAGAACAAGCTGGTTTCGAGTTCGGAATCGTTCTCGTCTTGTACTCGAATCGGGAACCCACTTTGGTAGGTGATGATCGCCGAGATTCCCCACCCGTTTAGAGCCTTACCTTTGAATCCGTCATACTTTGGAACAGGCACTTCCCACACCGGGCTGAACACGAACCTATTCTTCGCATCGAGCAGCGAAAGCCCTCGGGTCGCATTGAAGTTGAGTGGATTTAATTCGTTCTCAAACGACGCTCCCTGATCGATCGCCTTGCTAAACGTATACGATGCCTGGAAGAGCAGGCCATGTGAGTAGCTCCGTTCGAGAGATACTTGAAGGCCGTTGTAGTTCGAATTTGCATTGGTGTCTTCGGCGAAGATGTTACTAAATACCGGAACTCCGTCGCTCGGGCAGCCGATTCCACTTATCGGATTGCAGTTGGGTGAAGAGAAAGGGCGGGTGCCAACCAGTGTCAGGCCGCTCAAACCCACCGTGCCGCTAAAGCAGGATGGGTTCCCGCCGGGCGCCCCGCTGTAAGGCAGCACAAGCCCGGCGCAGTTGAGACTAGGCACCTTGAAAGGCTGCTGAGGCATCGCCGACAACGTGGGGTCTGCGGGTATTACCGTCCCGGGCGGAATGAAATACTCGGATTCCGAGC
>Ga0210383_10005780_pt1 | contig 10827 bp, 7 predicted proteins | sample IncBWC14OmetaG_FD_160072 | JGI IMG/M metagenome (GOLD analysis project Ga0210383, IMG submission 160072) | Forest soil microbial communities from Barre Woods Harvard Forest LTER site, Petersham, Massachusetts, United States - Inc-BW-C-14-O ...
CTTTTGCCAGCGCGGTTCGCGAACGCGCAATACTATCCCGCCTCAAGCAGGTTCCGGACGAACTCCATTTCGCAACCGACCAAACAGAAGAGTTGCTCGAAATCTGGGCAAGCCGCCGCAAGGACGACTGGGTCGCCCCCAAAGTCGTCCGCGTGGACGACCTCTACTATCGCCTGGAAGAGAACTCCGTTGAGCACGGCCCGCGCCCGTTTCGCTATCGCTTGCGCCGCCTCGAACGCGGCGTCCCCGGTCGCACTGTCCTCCTCTACAAGACCGAAGACGCAGTCCTAAAGCAGTGATCTCGCTTCCTCAGGTAGCATAGGCTTTAGCCTGTGTTCTTGGGTTCTCTCCTCTGCGCAATCTCTGAGCCCTCTGTGCTCTTCCTCCGTGCACTCTGTGTTAAATGTTTTCCTCCTCTCTGCGAAATCTCTGCGTACTCCGTTTGCCCTGAGCAATTTATGCGAAGGGCGCCTCTGCGTTATCCTTCTTTCCTCTTTCTTCCCCCCACTCAAATCTCATCGTAAAATGCTCCTCGAAGGAGACCCGCATCCTGTTATCTGCTATCTGATCACTGTTATCCTCTTCCATCCCCATGCTCACCCGCCTCCAAAAAATCCTCGCTTCCGCCGGCATCGCCTCCCGCCGCAAAGCCGAAGAAATCATCACCGCTGGCCGCGTAACCCTCAACGGCCAGATTGTCACCGAACTCGGCACCAAAGCCGATCCCGACACCGACAACATCCTAGTCGACAACAAACCCATCAAATCCGCTCAACGCCCGATCTACCTCATGCTCCACAAACCCAAAGGCTACGTCACCACCGTCAGCGATCCCGAAGGCCGCCCCACCGTAATGCAACTCCTCGGTCCACTCCCCGAACGCGTCTACCCGGTCGGCCGCCTCGACTACGCCAGCGAAGGCCTCCTCCTCCTCACCAACGACGGCGCCCTCGCCCAAAAACTCACCAAAGCCGGCTCGCACGTCCCCAAAAAATACCTCGTCAAAATCAGCGGCCGCCCCGACGAAAAATCCCTCGCCCGCCTCCGCGCCGGAGTCCACATCACCCTCGACGACGACCGCCGCGTAAAAACCTCACCCGCCAAAATCCATCTCCACGAAGACGCTCCCAACCCCTGGTACGAAGTCACCCTCATCGAAGGCCGCAACCGGCAAATCCGCCGCATGTTCCAATCCGTCGGCTACCTCGTCGAAAAAATCAAACGCGTCCAACTCGGTCCCCTCGTCCTCGACGTCCCCCCCGGCAAATTCCGCTCCCTAACCATCCGCGAAGTAGCCCAACTAAAACACCTCTCTCCAAAAAACTAATGGCCGATCCCCATCGATCGGCCATCCTCTCTTCCTCTGTGCTCTCTGTGTTCTGCTCTCAGTGTCCTCTGTGTTAATTCCGAAGATTTGATCTATCGCGCTCTAAAATCGCCAGTCACTTTCCCAAAATCTCCCGCGCAATAATCGTCCGCTGCACTTCGCTCGTCCCCTCGTATATCGTCAACACCCGCGCATCGCGATACATCCGCTCCACATCCGACTCCCGCGAATACCCCTGGCTCCCATGAATCTGCACCGCCTTCGCCGCCACCCGGTTCGCCATCTCGCTCGCATACAATTTCGCCCGCGAAGCCGCCGATCCCATCTTCGCTCCCGTGTCCTTCAACGAAGCCGCCTGATAAACGAGCCCGCGCGCCGCCTCCAGCTCCATGCTCATATCCGCCAGCATCCACTGAATCGCCTGAAACTCTCCAATCGCTTTTCCAAACGCTTTCCGAGCCTTCGCAAATTTCACCGACTCGTCCAGCGCCCCCTGCGCCAATCCGACCGCCAGCGCCGCAATCCCAATCCGTCCGCCATCCAGCGCGCTCAAAGCAATCTTCAATCCCTGCCCCTCTTCTCCCAATCGCCCCGCCACCGGCACCACGCAATCGTTGAACAGCAACTCCACCGACGGCGACGACCTCTGCCCCATCTTGTCCTCGTGCCGCCCAACCTTGAATCCAGAATATTCCGGCTCCACAAGAAACGCCGTAATCCCTTTTCCCCCAGCCGCCGGGTCCGTCTTCGCAAACACAATAAAAACGCCCGCCGCCGAACCGTTCGTCACCCAAGTCTTCGTCCCATTAATCCGGTAATTCTCCCCGTCCCGCATCGCCGTAGCCTGAATCCCCGCCGCATCCGACCCCGCCGCGGGCTCCGTCAAACAAAACGCCCCAATAATTTCTCCCGCCGCCAGTGGCTTTAAATACCGATTCTTCTGCTCGTCATTCGCAAACGCCAGCAAGGGCAACTGTACCGCCGAATTCGTCACAGAGAGCGCCGTCGCCATCGCCGCATGCACCCGTGCCACTTCCTCAATCATCAGCACGTACGAAATCGTATCCAGCCCCGCTCCGCCCCACTCCTCCGGCACCAGCATCCCGCAGCAACCCAGCAACGCCAGTTTCTCAATCGCCTCCAGCGGGAACTCCTCCGTCCGCTCCCACTCCTTCACATGCGGACGCACCTCCACCTCCATAAACGATCGCACCGTCTCCCGTATCAACCTCTGATGATCGCTAAGCCCAAAATCCATCTCTCTGACGCTTTCCTCTCTCTGTGAACTCCGTGTTCTTCCTCTGTGCCCTCTGTGTTAAAACTCTTCCTCTTCGCTTTTTCCCAATCTGTCATCCCGACCGGAGCGGCCCGATTTTTTCTTCGCGCCGGTTTGTGGTGCGTCGGGCCGCGCAGTGGAGGGACCAAGGCAACATCCCAACCTCTTCCCACCATTTTCTATTTTCTTTTTTCAAATTTCCTTTTCTTTTCCCCAACCTTCCCCGTCTTCAACTCCTCCGCCTCCCGCTCATCCAGCAACCGATATCTCCCCCGGGGAATCCCCTCCACGGTCAGCGTCCCCAATCCCACCCGCATTACCTTCTCCACCGGATGGTGCTCCCGAAACATCAAATTCCGCAGCTTCTCCAATTTCGCGCCCTTAGCCCGCACCTCATACCAGTAATTCGCCACATGCCCGCGGCTGGCATCCGGCTGCCGCAACGTCTGCATCTTCACCCCAATCTCTTTTCCCAGCCGCTCCAAATCCGTCAGCGTCAGCATCCCCTTCAGCTTCACATGGTAAATCTGCTCCAGCGAATTCCATTGCTTCAACATCTTCGCTGCCAGATCCCCATCATTCGTCAAAAACACCAACCCGGTAGCCGCATACTCCAGATTTCCCACCGGATAAACCCGTTCCGGAAATCCCCGCAGCAAGTTCCGCAGATTCTTCCGCCCCTCCGGATCCGCCAGCGAAGAAACCACCTCCGCCGGTTTGTGCATCAGCATATAAACCGCGCGGCGCTTCTCATCCTTGACCGTCCGCCCCGCCGCCTCAATCCTGTCCTTCTCCGGGTCCGCCTTGCTCCCCAATTCCGTAACAACTCTTCCGTTCACCGAAACCTGCCCCGACAATATCAACTGCTCCGCATGCCTCCTCGAAGCAATCCCCGCCCGCGCAATAATCTTCTGCAATCGTTCCATCATAATTTTATGTAGTGGCGGCTTTACGCCGTCTTCTTGTATTGGCCTTTCTGTCATCCCGACCGAAGCGGCCCGATTTTTCTTTTGCGCCGTTTTTGGGCGCGTCGGGCCGCGTAGTGGAGGGACCGTGGCACCATCTCAAGAATCGGTACCGTGTTGCCCGTGAGAGCTCTGGCTTAGTTGTCCTAAGAGGGTTTTCTCGGTCTTATTCCCCGGCCGCGGTCGTCTTCGCATTAGGCGGCGGTGGATCCTCATCCAACTCTCCCGACGGCATCCCCTCCGCCGTAGCCAGAGCCTCATGCTCCCGAAACTCTTCCGCCTCGTTCAACTCCTCCGAAACATGTGCAATCGCATCCGCCGTCGTCGCGTGAGCATGCGCCACATCCACTTCCGGATGCAACTCCCCAACTTGCTCCTCCGTCACATCTCCCGGCGCAATCCCTTCATCCGTCCCCAGCGCCTCGCGCGCCAAAGCCTCAAACTCCTTCAGACTCGGCAACTCCTCCAGATCGCTCAATCCAAACCGCATCAAAAACTCTTTCGAAGTCTTATACAGAATCGGCCGCCCCATCACCTCTTTGCGCCCCGCCGTAGTAATCAACTTCTTGTCCAGCAGCGTCGAAATCACCCCCGAAGTGTTCACGCTGCGGATATCCGAAATCTCCGGCGCCGTCACCGGCTGCTTGTACGCAATCACAGCCAAAGTCTCCAGCGCAGGCATCGAAAGCCGCAAGGGAGGCCGCAGCGACTTGATGAACCGCCGCACCACATCATGGTGCTGCGGCTTCGTGTACATCTTGTACCCGCCCGCAACCGCGCGAATCTCCACCCCGCGCTCTTCCACCGCATAACCGGCAACCAACTCATCCAGCGCCGCTTGCACCGCCAGCTTCTCTTCGCCCAGCGCCGCGCTCAACTGCTCAATCGTAGCCGGCTCATCCGCGGCATAAATAATCGCTTCCAGTGCAGCTTTTCGTTCTTCATTAGTCATTTAAGCGCTCACCCACAGCAGGCGGGGACATCAAATGATACACCATCCTTTTGAGTGCGGCAGCGAAGCTGCCGCTTTTACAAACCAAACCCCACTATCCAAATCCAAGTGTGGAATCTCAGACTTTGTAGGGGCCGGGCTCGTTTACCCTGAGCTTGCCGAAGGGCCCGGCCCTCTTGGGTTCTCCTATCTTTTGTAGCGGCCGCCTTCTGAGGCGGGCGCCTTAGCTCACCCGATTTTTCACCTCCGCCCCATCCGATCCCAATCCGCTCTACCTCCCCGCCGTCCCCGCCAGCAACTGCATCAACTCCTTCACAAACTTCTCATTATCCAACTCCGTCTGCACATGCACCAACGCCTCTCCCATCCCCGGTCGCTCCTCCTCCGTCCACACCAAAGTATTCCCATACCCCGCCGTATGCGAAATATCCATATCCATATACAAGCTCACTTCCTTGGTAATCACACTCGGATCCAGCCAAGCCACCGCCGCCAGTTCATCCCACAAATACTCCTCATCCGAATATTTTCCGATGTACGCCGCCGAAGGCGTCCCAGCCGCAGCAATCTTCTGAATCATTTCGTTCGTCATCCGCGTCTTCACCGAAATATCCACGGTAGTCACGGTGACCTTCTTCCACGGAGCCCGCAGCACAATGTGCACCGCCTCCGGATCCCACCAGAAATTAAACTCCCGCCGATTCTCCGTCTTCCACGCCAGCGGCACTTCCGGAGCAATGCTTCCGCCCATCACCACCAACTCCTGCGCCAACTCCGCCACTTTGGGATCCAGCATCAGCGCCAGCGCAATGTTCGTCAGCGGCCCGCCCGCATAAATAGTCACCTCGTGCGGATACTTGTGCACCATCCGAACAATGAAGTGTGCCGCGTCCTCTTCCTCCGCCTTCCGCGCAGGATTTCCCTCCGGCAAATCCGGCACCTCGTAAGGCCCATGCACCTCGCGCACGAACTTCCCCGTCCCGTTCTTCGTCCAAGCTCCCTGGTACCGCACCTTCCCATACAAACGCGACCACCGCGCAATTTCCTCCTTGCTGTTGATCAGCGGAAAAATCGCGCCGGGATAAACTTTGATCTCCGGATGATTCGTCAACTCCAGCATCCGCAGCGTGTGCGCCACCTCCTCATCCCGCCACTGGTCGCCGCTCACGATCGTCAGCCCCAGCACCTCCGCCTGCGGAGCCTGTATCAACGCCAGCATCGACTGCTGGTCCGTCGTAGCCGGCCCGCGCGCATCCTGGTCCACAATCACTTTCCGCTTCCCCTGCCCGTGCACCGAACCCGTTCCGGCCAAAAGTAAGAAGCAAAACATCACAACTGCGCGCCGTATCATTTCGTATCCCCCAATAAAAAAGTGTGGTAGCTGAATCCCCTAAGGTCGAAAGAACAATGAGGAAAAAGAAGAACGGGAGGCTGCTGAATTCCGACCTGAACCTGACCACCGAACCCACGCAGCTTACTGTTTCTCGTCCCGCTCCTACAAGCGGAATCCAACATCCACCCGTTAGGTCGAAATTCCCACAGTCCCCACCAAGAAATCCTCTTGTATTCAATCGGTTTAATGTAAGCTAGGGGCGTCCGCGATTCCATCCGCGGCTACCTTTCCAACCACGAGGCCCGCCTATGTCCCGGTTTCGTTCCATCGTGATCGTTCTGGCCGCAGTTCTCCTCAGCGCATCGTGCGCTTTTTCCCAATTGATCGCTAGCTTGCGCGAACCGCTTCCTCTCCACGCCAACTGGCGCCTCGAATCCTCCTGCAAACTCACCGCCAAGGCCGAATCCATCTCAATTCCCGGTTTCGACGACTCCAAGTGGCACCCCGCCCTCGTCCCCGGCACCGTAGTCGGCTCTCTCGTAGCCGACAAAACCCTCCCCGATCCCAACTACGGCAAAAATCTCAATTCCTTCCCCGGCGCTTTCACCAACAATAAAATTCAAGCCGCGAATCTCGATATGCCTGCCGGCAGCCCCTTCCGCTGCTCCCACTGGTTCCGCACTGAATTTGCCGCGCCCTCCGCCTTCGCCAATCGCGCCATCTGGCTCCATTTCCTCGGCATCAACTACCGCGCCAACATCTGGCTCAACGGCAAGCAACTCGCCGATCGCAACGAAGTTGCCGGCGCCTATCGCGCCTATGAATTTTCCATCGGCGACCGCCTGCACAGGGAAGGGAAGAACGCACTCGCCGTCGAAATCTTCGCCCCCGAAAAAAACGATCTCGGCCTAACCTGGGTCGACTGGAATCCCACCCCGCCCGACAAAGACACCGGCATGTGGCGCGAAGTCTTCCTCACCTCCAGCGGCAACGTCACGCTGCGACACCCCTTTGCCAATGCCAAGCTCGACTCCGCCTACAAATCCGCCGCGCTTACTCTTTCCGCCGAACTTCGCAACACCACCGATCATCCCGTAAAGGCCGCGTTTATCGCCGAAGTAGCCGATATCCACCTAACTCAGCCCGTCGAACTCGCCGCCAAAGAAACCAGAATCGTGCGTTTCTCTCCCGACCAATTTCCGCAACTAAAACTCACCGAGCCGCACCTCTGGTGGCCCTACCAGATGGGCGATCCTTATCTCTACACCGCCAAATTCCACGTCGAAATCTCTGAAGCCACCTCCGACTCCGCCTCCGTCAATTTCGGCATCCGCGAAGTCACCTCCGAACTCACCGAATCCGGCGGCCGCCTCTTCAAAGTAAACGGCAAGCGCGTCCTCATCCGCGGCGCCGCCTGGACTTCCGACATGCTCCTGCGCTGGGACTCCCACAAACTCGACGCCGACCTCGCCTACGTCAAGGACATGGGTCTCAACACGATCCGCCTGGAAGGCAACAAGCCCGACCGCGACGAATTCTTCGACAAAACCGACAAACTCGGCATCCTGGTCATGCCCGGCTGGATCTGCTGCGACGCCTGGGAACACTGGAACAAGTGGACCCCCGATACCAAGAAAATCGCAGCCGCCTCCATGGTCGACCAGGCCTCCCGGCTCCGCAATCATCCGAGCGTTTTCGTATGGCTCTACGGCAGCGACGGCCCTCCGCCCGCCGAAATCGAAAACATGTATCTCGATATTCTTAAGAATCTCGAATGGCCGAATCCCACCATCTCTTCCGCTTCCGAAACTCCCACCAAGGTCACCGGCAAATCCGGCGTCAAAATGACCGGCCCATACGAATACGTTCCGCCGGTCTATTGGTTCACCGACACGAAGGCCGGCGGCGCCTACGGCTACAACACAGAAACCAGCCCCGGCCCCGCGATTCCCACGAAAGAAAGCCTCGCGAAATTTATTCCGAAAGAACACCTCTGGCCCATCGACGATTACTGGAATTTCCACGCCGGCGGCGAACGCTTCACCACCATCGACGTCTTCCGCGACGCCCTCGAAAAGCGCTATGGCGCGCCCACCTCTCTCGACGACTTCGAGCGCAAAGCCCAGGCCATGACCTACGACAATCAGCGCTCCATGTACGAAGCCTACGCCCGCAACAAATACGTCTCCACCGGCGTCATCCAGTGGATGCTCAACAACGCTTGGCCCTCGCTAATCTGGCACCTCTACGACTACTATCTCGTCCCCGCCGGTGGCTATTTCGGCACCAAGAAAGCCACCGAAATCGTCCACGTCCAATACGACTGGGACACCAACTCCGTCTCCGTCGTCAACGGAAAATACGAAAACCTGAAGGGCTACAAAGTCGCCGCCAAGCTCTACAACATCGATGCGAAAGAAGTCGCCACACGAGACGCCACGATTGATCTGCCAGCCGACGCCGCCACCAAAGCCTTCGATCTTCCAACGCCAACAAATCTTTCCACCACCTATTTCCTGAAACTCCAGCTCCACGATGCCTCCGGGAATCCAGTCAGCGACAATTTCTACTGGCTCTCCACCAAACCCGACACCATGGACTGGAAGCACAAAAAAGACACTGTCTACACACCCCAAAAGGATTTCGCAGATCTAACCGGCCTCAAGTCCCTTCCGCAAGTGAAACTCGATGTCGTCGCTGGCAGTCTTCAGGCCAGTAGAGGTGTTTCCAGTGAAGTACGCGTGAAAAATCCAAGCAATAGCGTCGCTTTCATGGTTCACCTTCGTTTATTTCAGCGGGAGAATGGGGATGACGTCGCGCCAGCATTCTGGAGCGACAATTACTTTTCACTCTTGCCTGGCGAGGAAAAAACCGTTTCTGGCCATTTCAATGCTGACGACGCGCATGGAAACCACGTCGGCGTCCAAATCGACGGCTACAACATAGTCCCGCAAACGTTCTAGGCTAGCGTCCACCATCGGAGCTTGCCCTGACGAAGGAAGGATGGCCCCGCATTTTCTTTACCCGCCGTTTCCGGCCACTAACGCCGCTTCCTGTACCTCGCAAACAGCGCCGGAGGCGCGGCACAATCTAGCCCAGCCCGTAAGGGCTGGGAACCATGTCCCCCAGTAGTCGAGCACCGTAGGTGCGACACACTCTTGGCCCCGCGCTTCACCGCAAAAAATAAACGCTGTCATTCTGAGGAGACCCGACGAGGTCCGGTTTGTGGACTCCGGTGGTGTTTACCGGAGATGCCCGAAGAATCTCGACCTAACCGACTCTCAAATTTTCAATGGGAACTCCGCAGGCTGTTGGCTAAAGGCTGTAGACTGTGGGCTTTCCGCGCCGCCGTTACCTTTTGGCTACCACCACCCCCACATTCCCCCTTGCTACCTCTACTGTTAGCGACTAAGCTACCATTTCGATTGGAGAAAACCGTGCCTAAAGAGAAACCACAAGTCAACATCGGCGAAGTCATCAAAACTTACCGCAGCCAACGCGGCCTTTCGCAGGGCGACATCGAGCGCCGCACCGGCCTCCTCCGCTGCTACCTTTCGCGCGTTGAAAACGGCCACACCGTTCCCTCGCTCGAAACCCTCGCGAAGATTGCCGAAGCCATGGAAATTTCGCTCGCCGACTTTTTCCCCGGAACCGAAACTCCTCGCGACAAAGAGACCCAGAAAATGCTCGGCGAACTCAGCCAGGACGAAATCCGCTTCCTCGCCGAAATCAAAAAGTACAGCACCACCCTCTCCGAAGGCGACAAGCGCCTGGTCCTAGCCATGATTCGCAAAATGGCCACTCTGTTGCCTACGCAAGCCGCTGCCCAAGCCAAAAAGCCCATGCTCCGCCGCCCCTCCCTATAACTCAAATTTTTATGTGAACACTCATGTAGGGCCCGCCTTCCGAGGCGGGCCGTTTTTTTTTGAGTGCGGGAGCGAAGCTCCCGCTTTTACGGATTCCCTTTAACCGACCAACTCACCGAATCACCGTACCCCACTCACACATTCCGGTTCCGCATCGCCTGCAGCGCCTCCGGCAAAGCCGCCCCGCCGCGCCCATCTCCGCCAGCCCCATCCTTCCCGTCCTCTTCCACCTTATCTCCCTCGCCCGGCGCCAAAAACAAATTCGTCTCCACAGCATGTTGCTTCGTATAAAGCTCGAAATACCTTCCACGTGCCGCATACAAAGACTCATGCGTCCCGCGCTCCAGAATCTTCCCGTCCTGCACCACCAGAATCTGCTCCGCCCGCCGGATCGTAGACAACCGGTGCGCAATCACAAACGTAGTCCTCCCGCGCATCAGATACCGCAACCCTTCCTGAATCAAAGCCTCCGACTCCGAATCCAAACTCGAAGTAGCCTCATCCAGAATCAAAATCCGCGGATCCGCCAGAATCGCCCGCGCAATCGAAACGCGCTGCTTCTGCCCGCCCGAAAGTTTCACCCCGCGTTCGCCCACCACCGTGTCGTACTTCTTCTCGAAATTCTCCGCGAACTCATCCACCCGCGCGATCCGGCAAGCCTCCATAATCTCCGCTTCCGTAGCTCCCGGCCGCGCATAAGCCACGTTTTCCCGAATCGATCCGTCAAACAAAAACGTCTCCTGCAGCACCACGCCAAGCTGCGTCCGATACGAACTCAGCTGCACCGTCGAAAGGTCCACGCCGTCCACCAGAATCCGCCCTTGCGTAGGCGTATAAAACGCCGAAACCAGCCCAATCATCGTCGATTTTCCCGACCCCGACGGCCCCACCAGCGCCGTGACCGTCCCCGGCTCCGACACAAAACTCACCCCGTGCAGAACTTCCTTTGCCGCCTCATACGAAAAATGCACATCCTCAAATTCCACCCGCCCCGTAATCCGTTCCAGCCTCGCCGTCCGCCGCGGGTCCTGATCCTCTTTCGCTTCATTCAAAATTTCCCGTGTCCGCTCCAGCCCGGTAATCGCCTCGGTCAACTGCGTCCCAATCG
>Ga0210383_10005782_pt1 | contig 10827 bp, 12 predicted proteins | sample IncBWC14OmetaG_FD_160072 | JGI IMG/M metagenome (GOLD analysis project Ga0210383, IMG submission 160072) | Forest soil microbial communities from Barre Woods Harvard Forest LTER site, Petersham, Massachusetts, United States - Inc-BW-C-14-O ...
ACCTGGCGGTGTGTGATGAAGCAGAAGAAATGCACTCGGCTTTGTCGGCCATACAATCCGCTCACCCGGATATTCTTATTGTGGACATCTCGCTGAATGGCCCGGACGGTTTGGAGTTGCTGAAAAATATCCGCATCACGTCCCCGCGCTTGCCGGTGCTGATCCTCTCTATGCACGACGAATCAATCTACGCGGAACGGGCATTGCGCGCGGGCGCCAACGGTTACATTATGAAACAAGAAGCCACCGAGAAGGTGCTGGTGGCTCTGCGACGCATTTTGAGCGGCGAGATTTACGTTAGCGACCGGATTGCGAACAGCATGCTGCGGCATTACGTTCGCGGCGCGAACCCTTCAGAACATTCGTCAATCGCTGATCTCACCGACCGTGAACTGGAAGTATTCCGCCTGATTGGGGAGGGCCACGGAACGCGTCAGATCGCCGAGGCCCTCCATCTCAGCGTGAAGACGGTGGAATCCTATCAAGCGCATATAAAAGAAAAGCTCTCGCTGCGCAGTGCACGTGAGCTGGTGCAACATGCGGTGCAGTGGAATGTGCGCGAAAAAACCGCCTGAATCGTGTTTCCCGGAACTCATTGCATAGCTTGACGATAACGAGCCGAAGCGTGGCCGTGAGAGCGGCTTTGCTGCTATCCTGTTTTGCTTATGAGGAGCGTGCTTCTTCTTTTCAAATCCTTCGCACTTGCCTTCAGTGCGCTCCTTCCGCTGGTCAATCCCCTTGGATCGGCATTGGTGTTTCTTGGTTTCGTGGGGGGCGCACCCGAGTCTGTGTTTCGCGATTTGGCCCGCAAGATTGCGATCAGCACCACAATCTTCATGCTGGTGATCGAGTTGGTGGGAACCGGCCTGCTGGAATTCTTCGGGATTTCTCTCCCCGTGGTACAGGTTGCCGGGGGTCTGGTGCTTGCCAGCATGGGCTGGACCCTGCTCAATCAACAAACCGCGGCCAGTCCTGATCGCACAGCAATCCGGGACGACGGTTTCTTATCCTTGGAGCAGCAGGTTTTTTATCCACTTACGTTCCCCGTGACAGTTGGCCCAGGCTGCATCGTGGTCATGTTGACTCTGAGTGCGCATGCATCAGTCAAACCGGGCGTCCTAGAGAACGTCATGTCTCACTTGGGAATTTCTCTGGCTGTGGTCGCTTTGAGCCTGACCGTCTTTGTCTGCTACCGGTACGCGCCAAAGATTACCCAGCGAATTTCGCCCCACACGGCGCACGGGATTCTGCGCATCATCGCATTCGTCCTTCTTTGTATCGGTGTGCAGATCACCTGGAATGGTGTCGAAGCGCTCATCAAAACGGTCATGTATTCGTAAGTTCGCTAATCTTCGCCTTTATTCCTTTGTGAATCCCCATCCCCCGAACTCTTTCTTAGCGATTAGGGGAAACCCCGATGCGGTTCGTAGGACTTCCTTGGAGAAATAAAACAGGGCGGTTGCCCTTGTAACGTTCTCATAATAGGACGATTCTGGTTCCCGATTTGAATCTTGGATCCGGCGATCAACTTATTTGTAGCCGCGCGGCTTCGGTGTGTTTGCCGCAATGAGAGTGGGCAACGCACCGCGTTTTAAGTCCCAGGGTTCGCGATCAAAATATTTGGAAAGGAGTATCCAGCTATGGGAACGGCTACGGTTCCATATGGTCGGTCTACGCAAAAAGCGCCGGCAGTTAAAGAGGTACACATAGTCTGGATCACCGCCGGCCTCGGCTGTGACGGAGATTCGGTATCGATCACTGCGGCCACGCAACCCAGCGTCGAGGACGTTTTGTTGGGTGCGATCCCCGGCTTGCCCAAGGTGCACCTGCACAATCCCGTGCTTGCCGTGGAAGTTGGCGACGACTTCATGAAGTTTTTCTATCAGGCGTGGGAAGGCAAGCTGGATCCGTTCGTCCTGGTGGTGGAAGGCTCGATCCCGAATGAGTCGATCAAGAAAGAGGGATACTGGGCCGCGCTCGGCACTGATCCGCAAACCAAACAGCCGATTACCACGAACGAGTGGATTGATCGTTTGGCCCCCAAAGCTCTGGCCGTAATTGCCATTGGCACCTGCGCCACCTACGGCGGCATCCATGCCATGGAAGGGAATCCGACAGGCTGCATGGGTCTGGCCGACTATCTTGGATGGGAGTGGAGATCGAAGGCTGGGCTGCCCATCGTGAATGTTCCGGGATGCCCAGTACAGCCGGACAACTTCATGGAGACGGTGCTTTATCTCCTTTATCAAGTGGCGGGATTGGCTCCAATGATTCCGTTGGACGATCAGTTGCGTCCCACTTGGTTGTTTGGAAATACCGTCCACGATGGTTGTGATCGGGCCGGATATTACGAGCAAGGCGATTTCGCCGAGGCCTATGGCTCGCCCAAGTGCATTGTGAAGCTCGGATGCTGGGGTCCAGTGGTGAACTGCAACGTTCCCAAGCGAGGATGGATGGCCGGAATCGGCGGCTGTCCCAACGTGGGCGGGATCTGCATCGGATGCACGATGCCAGGCTTCCCCGACAAGTTCATGCCGTTCATGGATGAGCCGCCGGGAGCACACGTTTCAACTGCCAGCATTGGTGTGTATGGGCGCGCGATTCGAGCGTTGCGCACGATCACTCAGAATACCGTCAACAAAGAACCCAAGTGGCGGCATTCTCGCGCGGAACTGACGACGGGTTACCATCCGAGATCCTACTAAGAAGCGGCTGAGAAGTCTGAACTGCGAACGCAAAGGAGCAAATTCCTATGAGCACCATCACTGCACCGACGAAGGACGTTCCCAGCAAATCAAGCAAGCTGGTGGAGATGAATTGGGACCCGATTACGCGCATCGTAGGCAGCCTCGGCATCTTTACCAAGATTGATTTCGACGCCAAAAAGGTGGCCGAGTGCCACAGCACATCTTCCATCTTTCGCGGATACAGCATTTTCATGAAGGGCAAAGATCCGCGCGACGCCCATTTCATCACCAGCCGTATTTGCGGCATTTGTGGCGACAACCACGCGACATGCGCGACTTATGCGCAGAACATGGCCTTCGGAGTAAGGCCGCCACACATCGCGGAGTGGATCGTCAATCTCGGTGAAGCCGCCGAATATATGTTCGATCACAACATCTTCCAGGACAACTTGGTGGGCGTTGACTTCTGCGAGCAGATGGTCAAGGAAACCAATCCCAAGGTGTTCGCGAAGGCTGAATCAACTCCGGCGCCGCACTCGAACGAACACGGCTTCCGCACCATCGGGGATATTATGCGGGCGCTCAATCCTTTTACGGGGTCGTTTTATCTTGAAGCCTTGCAGATGAGCCGCATGACTCGCGAGATGTTCTGCCTGATGGAAGGCCGCCACGTGCATCCCTCCACCCTTTATCCGGGCGGAGTCGGGACGGTTCCGACCGTGCAGCTTTTCACGGATTACATCGTGCGGCTGATGAAATACGTCGAGTTCATGAAAAAGGTGCTCCCCCTGCATGACGATCTGTTTGATTTCTTTTACGACGCTCTGCCGGGATATGAAGAAGTTGGACGCCGCCGCGTACTGCTGGCGTGCTGGGGATCCTTCAACGACCCCGAGCACTGCGATTACACCTACAAGAACATGACGGCTTGGGGCCGCAAGATGTTTGTTACGCCCGGTGTCGTTGTGGACGGAAAACTGGTCACGACTGATCTCGTCGACATTAACCTGAATATCCGGATTCTGCTGGGCAGTTCTTATTACGACGACTGGAAGAATGCGGAGACGTTCGTGAAAACGGATCCACTGGGGAATCCAGTGGACAAGAACCATCCGTGGAACCAGACTACGATTCCCCGTCCGCAGAAGCGGGACTTCGGCGGCAAGTATACGTGGGTGATGTCGCCCCGGTGGTTCGACAAACGGACTGGTGACCATCTGGCGCTGGATACCGGCGGTGGGCCGATTGCCCGCCTCTGGGCGACGGCGCTCGCTGGACTCGTGGACATCGGCTACATCAAAGCGACTGGCAAGAGCGTGAAAATTTATCTGCCGAAGACCATGTCCAAGCCCGAGGTCGAATTCGAGTGGAAGATTCCACAGTGGAGCAATGCAATTGAACGCGACCGGGCGCGTACTTACTTCCAGGCTTATGCGGCTGCGTGCGCTCTGCATTTCGCGGAGAAGGCATTGGAAGAACTCCATGCTGGCCACACTAAGACCTGGTCAGATTTCAAAGTGCCGGAAGAAGCGATAGGCTGCGGCTTCCACGAAGCGGTTCGAGGCGTTCTTTCGCATCACGTCGTAATCCGCAAAGGCAAGATCGCCAATTATCATCCGTATCCTCCGACACCTTGGAATGCCAATCCGCGGGACATTTATGGCACTCCAGGTCCGTATGAAGATGCGGTACAGAACACGCCCATCTTCGAGGAGAACGGACCGGATAAATTCAAAGGCATCGACATCATGCGTGCGGTGCGAAGCTTTGATCCGTGCCTGCCGTGTGGCGTTCACATGTATTTGGGTAAGGGAAAAACTTTGAAGACTCAGCATTCCCCCATGTTCGGTGTGCAACGTTGATTGAGTGCATAGTCTCGGGAGTGGGGCAGGTTGCCTTGCTCCCCCGACTTCTGTGAGAAAGAAATTGCTTTAACACTCTATGGCGGATGACAAAGATTTTCAGGTAAAGGTCCAGCGCATCGGCGAATTGGTCGGTGATCTGGAGAATATCGCCGATCCTGAGGCTCGAGCCAGTGCAAAAGCGCTGGTCCAGTTGCTGTTGGACTTGCACGGCGCCGGGTTGGAACGAATGATGGAGGTCGTTGCGAAGTGCGGCGATACGGGTCAGGAAACGATCGATGAGCTGGGGCGCGATCCACTAATCAGCAGCATATTGGTTTTGTACGGCCTTCACCCTCTGGATTTGGAGAGTCGCGTGGCGCAGGCTGTGGAGCGAGTTCGTCCGCAGGTGCGCAAGGCGGGAGGCGAATTAGATCTGCTTGGCATCGAGAATGGCGCCGTGAGGTTGCATTTACAAGTGAGTGGGCATGGCTGTGGCTCAACGGGAAAAAGTCTCAAGAAGCTGGTCGAAGATTCGTTGTATGAGGCTGCGCCGGATATGAACCGGCTGTCGATCGAGGGAATCGAAGAAGCAGCAGGTTCGTCCGGCTTCGTGCCTGTGGGCAAGCTTGGCGGAGTGGTCGCCGCTTCAGTCCACGAATAGCGGCATCGATGCGACAGATGAAGAATTGTTTGTGAGCCAATGATGAATGAAGTGCAGGGATACGAGAACGCGTTTGGTGCGCTGCGCCAGTTCATCCGGCGCAAACGCGATGTCGAGCGCTGCGAGTTGTGCAGCGCCGAAGTGGCAGCCGATCATCCTCACCTGATCGAACCCGGTACCCGAAAGCTGCGCTGCGCCTGTAATGCCTGCGCAATTTTGTTTGGTGGCATGGGGACGAAATACAAACGGGTTCCCCGGCGGGTTCTTGCCTTGGCGGATTTTCATCTCACCGACGGCCAGTGGGAAAGCCTGATGGTCCCAATCAGCATGGCCTTCTTCTTCCATAGCACTCCCGATGCAAGGGTTGTCGCCTTCTATCCCAGCCCGGCGGGAGCAACTGAATCGCTGTTGCCGCTCGAAACCTGGACGGAGATTGAGGACGCTAATCCCCTGCTGAAAGAAATGGAGCCTGACGTCGAGGCTTTGCTTGTCAATCGAGTTGGACATACCCGTGGATTTTCTGCAGCAGAATATTACGCGTTGCCAATTGATGAGTGCTACAAACTGGTGGGCTTAATTCGCGGTAACTGGCGCGGCCTTTCGGGCGGGACCGAGGTTTGGCAGAAAATCGGCGAGTTTTTCGATGGATTGAAGCACCGCGCCACGGTGATCAGAGAGGAAGCAAATGCCTGACCTGCGCTTCCAGATCGAGAAAGCTGAACCGCAGCGCTTCACGGTCGCTCCCACGCTCCTCTTTAAGCTCCGTATCACCAACGCGGTGGACAATGAAACCATTCATTCCGTCGCATTGCGCTGCCAGATTCAACTTGAGGTCGCGCGCCGGCAATATACCGCTGAGGATCAAAACCATCTGCGCGATCTTTTTGGAGAGACGGAACGCTGGGGCCAAACCCTTAAAACCATGTTGTGGACGCACGCCAGCGTGGTCGCGCCCGCATTTCAAGACACCGTAGTGGTTGATCTTCCCGTTCCCTGCACTTTCGATTTCAACGTGGCCGCCACCAAATACTTCCATGGCCTCGCGGAAGGTGATGTGCCGCTCTGCTTTCTGTTCAGCGGAACGGTCTTCTACGCAGACGGAGGCGGAGCGCTGCAAGTGGCCCCGATCCCATGGGACAAGGAAGCTCGCTTCAGGCTTCCGATAAAGTCCTGGCACGAAATGATGGAGATTTACTATCCCAACACCGCGTGGCTATGCTTGCGGCGGGATGTTTTCGAGCGGCTTTATCAATACAAGGTTGAGCACGGCATTCCAACCTGGGAGCAGGCGCTGGAGAATATTCTTCCTGCGCTTGAAGGGATAGCGAAGCGATGAACACGAAATCGGTGGACGCAATCGCGAATGCCGTGCTCTACGAAGGCTACATGCTCTACCCCTATCGTCCTTCCTCGGTGAAGAATCGCCAGCGCTTTAATTTTGGCGTACTTTATCCGCGGACCTACAGCGACGCGCAGACTGGTTCGGATGCGTGCAGCATGCAGACGGAGTTTCTCGTCGAGCAGGCAGCGGTCTCAGCCGCGATCGAAATAAGAGTGCGATTCCTCAAGTTGGTGGCTCGATCAGTCCGCAAGTTGGTCCTGGATCAATCGCCAACGAAGGTAACGAATTTCGAATCTGTTCCCACGCTTGAGATCGATGGCAAGACATTTGCCCCTTGGGATGAGGCAATCGAGTGCGAGGTCAACGTCCCTGTCTACAGTCTGTATGCGCTCGCCGCCGAGCCATTGAATTGGGAATTTGCTTTTCCTGCCAAGGAACAGAGGGAACAGCTGCGCGACGTGAGCGGTCAACTCGTGGGGCTGATCGAAAGGAAGCAGGAAGCAGTACAGGGAAGAATCGAAATCACTGCAAAGCGCGTTGCGGACGAAATCTTCAAAGTACAGGTTCGAGTCGAGAACCTCACGCTGGCAGAAGGTGATGCCGGCCAGTTGACTCGCGAGAAAGCGATGGCGCGGTCGGTGGTTTCCGCTCATGTCCTGCTGGGCGCGGAAAACGGGCGCTTTGTTTCGCTGCTCGAACCGCCGGATGATTTAAAAGACCTTGCCGCGAGCTGCCGGAATATCGGAGCCTGGCCGGTTCTGGTCGGAAACGAAGGTGAGCGCGACACCATGCTGGCGTCGCCGATCATTCTCTATGATTACCCGCAAATCGCGCCGGAGAGCCCCGGAGACTTGTTTGATGGCACGGAAATCGATGAGATCCTTGCCCTGCGCATTCTCACCATGACTGACGACGAGAAGCGCGAAATGCGCGGTACCGACGAACGAGCGCGCAAAATGCTCGAACGCACCGAAACGCTGCCGATGGAGCACTTGATGAAGCTTCACGGAACCCTTAGAGGATTGCGTTCGCTGAAGGAGGGAATGCCATGAACGAATGGGAATGGGATCTCCTCGAAGCGAAAAAGCCGGTAGACGATTTGCGTCTCTCCGATACCGAGGTGCGGTCGGGCAGCCGGGTCAGGCTGCGCCCGCGGGCAGGCGGCGACATTATGGACATCGCTCTCGCGGGCAAGACCGCCATTATCGAGTCGATCGAACAGGACTATGACGGCAAGTTCCACGTCTGTGTTGTCGTCGATGAGGATCCGGGAAGAGACATCGGCCTGATGCGACAACCAGGTCACCGATTCTTCTTCGATCCGGACGAAGTTGAACCGCTTCCCCGCGGTGACGACGAGGATGCCGAGCAGGCGAAGATGCCCCGGATCCTCATCGCGGGCATTGGAAATATCTTTCTAGGGGACGATGCTTTTGGCGTCGAAGTAGTGCGACGCCTGGCGACGCGCGAGTTACCGAAGAATGTGAAAGTCGTCGATTTCGGCATAAGGGGTTACGACCTTGCCTACGCCTTGCTCGATGGATACGACACAACCATTCTCATAGACGCGTGCCCCCGCGGCGAGCCCGCAGGCACGCTGTATGTCATCGAACCCGATGTCAGCGAGTTGAGCGACCCGGAGAATCATCAGAGCGCAGTCGAGGCTCACAGTATGAATCCTTTGAACGTGCTGCGTCTCGCGACATCGATGGGTGGGCCGCTGAAGCAGGTGCTGCTGGTCGGATGCGAGCCGGGCACGCTCGGCACCGAGGAAGGTCAGATGGGCCTCAGCGAGCAAGTCGAGGCGGTGATCGATGAGGCGGTAAAGCTGATCGAGTCGCTGGTCACCAAAATACTGAGCGAGCATCAGCCGAAAGGAAAGAACGTAAACGATATTCAATGAGAGGAGACTGCCGTGGCGATGGGATCATCTGAAAGCACGAACAACTCTGGAAGCGACAAAGACACTCTGTATATGCTCGGTGGGGCTGCGCTGATTCTGTTCGGAACAGGATTGATTCTTTCCAACCCGCTCGTCCGCCGTTATCTCGGGCAATTGGGTGTTGGGAATCTAGTCCAGGCGGCGTTACCCGATGTGGATCGCTATTTGAAACTGCGGGCTATGTAACGCTCAGGAGCCAAGCGCATGCCCATGGCACAACCAGGGTTTAGCGGGGTTCACTATGTTATGGACACGAGGATGAGCCAATTCACCGTGCAGGCTTTTGCCAGCGGAATGATCTCGGTCGTGGCCCATAGTCCGAAGATTGCAATCCGTGACTGGACGGGTGAAGTGAGGTTCGATCCCGAGTCACTGAATGATGCGTCCCTGGTTGTCCGAGGGAAGACAGCGTCGTTCGAAGTGACGGATCAACTAAGAGACGACGACCGCAGACAGCTTCATCGAGTGATGAATCAAGAGGTTTTGGAGGTAACGGAATTTCCAGACTTTGTGTTCGAGAGCACTGCCGTGACAGCAGAAAAGCAGAAGCAGGATCTTTATCGGATCAATGTGATGGGAAAGTTAACGCTTCATGGCGTCACCAACGGCCACTCTTTTTTTGCGCAGGTGGCTTTTGGAGCAGACAGTTTTCGCGCCTACGGCGACTTCACGCTCTCGCAAACTGATTACGGCATCAAAGTGGCTTCGATCGCAGGAGGCACACTGAAATTGCAGGACGACTTGAAGTGTTCGTTCTATGCCGTGGCTCGAAAAAAAGACTAAGCGAGTTATTACCGAGAGGGTCGCAATCTTGCCTCAAATGATAAATATGACCGAGCCTTACCCACAGAGTGTCGCAGTTCGTTATGTGATTGATAGCCGTGTCAGCAGGTTTACGGTACAAGCATTCGCGGGCGGCTTGTTTTCTGCTCTTGGTCACAATCCTGTGATCGCGATAACGGAGTTTTCTGGAGAAGCGCAGATTCCGGAAGACCTCGATCAGGCATCCTTGGTTGTAACTATCGATGCATCTTCTCTTAAGGTTGTAAGCGATATGAACGACAAGGACCGCACTGAGATCGCGCGAGTAATGCACGAGCGTGTCCTCGAGAGCGCAGGTTATCCCCAGATTGTTTATAACTGCTCCCACGTCTCGGCCAGCAAGACTGGAGAAGGGCAATACTGGATTGCTTTGAACGGGGATCTGACGCTGCACGGGGTAACGCGCGGTCTGAGTGTCCCGGCTCGAGTCGCGCTGAATGGGGATACTCTGAAAGTCTCCGGCACTTTTTCGATCCTGCAGAGCAATTATGAGATCGAGTTGGTTTCAGTCGCGGGAGGCACACTTAAAGTGAAAGACGAGTTGAAGTGCTCTTTCGACGTTGTGGCCAGGAGGCAAGAATGATTCTTCGTGAGATTCACAATTCGAAAGGAACATCATGTGCCTAGCTATTCCGGGGCAGGTCGTTGAGCTCTTTCCCGACCAGCCGAACACTGCATTAATCGATGTTGTTGGCGTTCGCCGGAAGGTTGATCTGGGGCTCCTGCAAGATAACTTGCCGGTCCAGGGAGACTGGGTTCTGATCCATGTGGGTTTCGCAATGAGCAAGATTAGCGAGGAAGATGCGCTGGATCAGATGCGCACGCTCCGCATGCTGGGAGAGGCAGAAGCCGCGATGCAAGAGATCGAAGGATACGGCCTGGAAAATGGCGAGCACAAGAAGGCGCCGTGAAGCATCTCAGTGAGGTAATTCGGGCATGAAATTTGTCGACGAGTTTCGCGATCCCGAGGTCATCACCAGAACCTCGGAAGAGATCCGTCGGCTCACCGATCCTAAACGCCACTACCGCATTATGGAAGTGTGCGGCGGGCATACTCATGCTATTTACCGCTTTGGACTAAAGGATCTCCTTCCTGACAACATCGAACTAATTCACGGGCCAGGTTGTCCCGTCTGCGTTCTTCCGATGGGAAGGATTGATGATGGTCTATCCATTGCGCAGCAGCCTGACGTGATCTTTGCGGCCTTTGGCGACATGATGCGCGTTCCTGGCACGCAGGGCAGTCCGCTCGAACACAAGGCTCGGGGGATTGATGTCCGCATCGTCTATTCTCCTTCTGACGCTCTCAAGCTTGCTCGGATGAATCCTGACAAGCATGTCATGTTCTTTGCCATCGGATTCGAGACCACGGCTCCGTCGACGGCGCTGACCCTGGTACGGGCAAAAAATGAAGGCATCCGCAATTTCTCAGTGTTTTGCAATCACGTAACCATTATTCCTGCGATCCGGGCGATCTTGGATTCTCCGGACATGCGTATTGATGCCTTCATCGGTCCTGGGCACGTATC
>Ga0210383_10005783_pt1 | contig 10826 bp, 8 predicted proteins | sample IncBWC14OmetaG_FD_160072 | JGI IMG/M metagenome (GOLD analysis project Ga0210383, IMG submission 160072) | Forest soil microbial communities from Barre Woods Harvard Forest LTER site, Petersham, Massachusetts, United States - Inc-BW-C-14-O ...
TTTTCTCAGGCAGATCCGCCGCAAATATCGGCAGGGCCTGCTCAATTTGCGATTCAGCCTCCGCACTGAGCGCGAGACCGTGGCGCGCAACGAAGCGGAACGCGCGGAGCACCAGGTGCGGATCATCCAGACTTTCCGGCTGGCGCAGAAAAACCATATCGTCGACCACGGAAAATTCTGCGTTCGACAGCCTCGAGCGCCACGTTTGAAACTGGCGATGCATCGAAGCATGCTCCACCGGGATTTCGGCGAGAAGCTTCGTGCAAGTTCGATAGACCGCGCGGGCATGACCGAAATACACGCGCATCCAATCCGACGCTGTAAACTCGTGCCCACCGATCGCGCCAATTTTCGCGGCTGCAGCTTCGGATTGCGCTTCCCAAGCAAGCACGTTGTCGTCGCGCGAAGTACGAAAATGAAGGAAGCAGCGAGCCGACGTAAGGAAATCGAGGGCATCGGCAAGTTTCTTCTCCCGCGCCGTGAGCAATGCTTCTCGTTGTTCCGGCCACCCGCGTGTCTTTGCCATTGCCGAAACAAGGGCAATCCAGTTCGCCACGTTGTAGTCGCGCAGGCCTCCCGGCCCATCCTTCACGTTTGGCTCTAAATGGAAAGGCGTGCCGCCGAATTTCGCGTGGCGGTCCCGAGTGAGCTCTGCTAGTCGAGTTAGGATCGTTTGCGATTCCCTGGCCACGAGCTTGGGGATCACGTCGTCGCGAAGGCTTGCGTACAGCTTACGATCGCCGGCCAGGTAACGGCAGTCCAGGAGTGAAATTGTGAATTCGAGATTATCAGAATCAACGCGATCGCACTCGCTTAGGGCGCGACCCGCCGGACTCAGCTTCAACTTCTGGTCCCAAAGCTCTTGCGAAAACCGCCGGACCGGCTCTTTCATTTTTGCTTCGGTTTTCGCGCTTCCATGGAGAAAAAGCAGATCGATATCAGAGTACGGAAAAAGCCATTTCCTGCCGTATCCGCCGATCGCGACAAGAACGAAGTCTTCGGGGCCGTCGGCTTCGGAGGAAATGAACTCAGCCCACAAGCGATGCACGATGGAATCGACGAATCCCGCGCGCGCTGCAAGGAAAGCACGCCCGTCGCCTGTGGCGGCAAAATCATTTTTCAGACGTGCCCATTCATTCGTGTAGGTATCGCGCGGTTCTCGTCCGAGCGTTCGATTAGGAAGCGACGGATTTGTCGGCACGGGATTCGTCGGCATTGAAAGTCGTCTATATTTGTACGCCTAAAGAGGGCCTCCTGCCAGAATACAGTCACACCTGTTGGCGTCAATAATTCGAAATTCCTATGCACAGTATCAGCGCATGGACGGAGCCAAGTCCGTGCAAGTTGATCTGCGCCTTAAGTTTTCTTCCTCCTTTTGCGCTCTCCTTGCAAACCAGCGCTGCCAGGCACGCCAGTCGCTGCAGCCGTCTGCAAGAGTCCGAGAAATGCCTGTGCATCTCTGGCGAGAGGCCGATGCCGCGGGTGAATTACGTCGAGGTTGCGCCGGAGAGGCTCCGCATTCCCGATTTCAATGCCCACGAGCTTGCGCTGACGAAATTCCTCCGTGACCGAGATTTGCGGCAGGAAACTGAACCCGAGCTTTCGCTCTACCATCCGCTTTGCCGCCTCGATCGTTTCCACTTCCATCACCACATTCGGTAACAATCCCGCGCGGCGGAATAGGCCTTGCGTGAGAGTCCAGTCGCTTGAGCCGCGATCGAAGAAAATCAGCGGCCACGATTCCAGCTCTTCCATCCGCACCTGGCGCTTCCGAGCCATCGCGTGTCCCGGATGGCCGACCAGAATAAGCGGGTCGTCGCGCAGAGTGGTTGTCTCCACTTCCGGATGCTGCAACGAACGAGCCACGCCGATATCCGCCTCTCCGTCGAGCACCATTTTCAAAACCTCCATCGAGTTCCCCGAACGCAGCGTTACCAGCACCTTCGGGTGCGCAGCTTGGTAGTCCTTCAACACATCGGGAAGAAAATATGTACAAATTGAAAGCGCCGCCGCGATTCGAAGAGCACCAAAATCAGAGGGTTTGTTCTCGTGCACCACTTGCCGGGCTAGCGCCACCTGCCGCAACAGTTGTTCGGCATGCGGACGCAGAGCTTTTCCCGCAGGTGACAACGATAAGCTGCTTCCATCTCGCGCAAAAAGTGTCACGCCTAGCGATTGCTCTAGCGCCCGAATGCGCGCACTCACCGCAGGCTGGCTCACGCGCAGGGCCTCGGCGGCGCGATGGAAGCCGCCATACGTCAGAACGGCTAGAAATGTCTCAAGTTGATCGATTTCCACAGGTTTTCCCTGTTATTCGCCAAAACGGCGGAAGCTGCTTTGCCAAAAGTGGAACTTAGATGGCACTCTTCTGTCATTTTATTCTGATAATCTACTTCTATCAAGATGATAATTACAATCAGTTTGACTGATTGTCACCGAACCGTAATACTCGCAGGACTGTCGATGCTCCTGCAGTCGAGCGGCAGCGCAAAGGAGACAGTCTCCATGGAAGGCTCGAACACCAGGACGTTCCCCCGCATGTTGCTGGACCGGCCCGTAGAGCTGCAAATCGGCGGTGAAACGATTCGCGTCGATAATCCCACGAACAATTTGAGCGCTGGCGGTCTATTCCTTCATGGCGCAGGCCTGCCTCTCGGCGCAGCAGTTCGAGTGCGTATCCAGGAGCCTCGTTTGTTCGAGGCGGATGGCCACATCTGCAATTCGGACTTGCGCGAATCAGGAGTTGGCATCGGCTTCACTTCCCTTTCAGGTTGGAATCGCGAAGCGCTGAATGATCTGATCGAAGACCTCACGCTTCGAGGGCTTCCAGCAGCGTAAGCGTACACGCCTCTTAAATTGGTCAAGCAGGTTGACTCGGTCGGCAGTGTAATCGGCCCAAGGATACGTGTGTGCGTTTGGCAGATTTCTAGCGAATAAAACAGCTCGCGAGGACACCACGAATGACAGCAAACGGCAACGGGAATGGCAACGGAAACGGGAACTCAAGGATCGCCAAGGAGTGGCAGTTCGATCCTCGTTGGGAAGGCGTTACTCGGCCCTACACCTACGCCGATGTCGAGCAGCTCCGCGGCTCCGTTCGCATCGAACACTCCCTCGCTCATTTGGGCGCGGAGCGCTTGTGGACTCTTTTGCACGAGCAGCCGTACGTGCAAGCGCTTGGCGCGGTGACTGGCAACCAAGCCGTGCAACAAGTTAAAGCCGGGCTATCCGCGATTTACGTAAGCGGCTGGCAGGTGGCGGCAGATGCAAACGCCGCAGCACAGACGTATCCCGATCAGAGCCTCTACCCTGCTGACAGCGTTCCCAATCTTGTGCGCCGGATCAATCAGGCGCTGGTTCGCGCGGACCAGATTCATCACGCCGAGGGAAAGCACGAAACCTACTGGCTCGCCCCGATGGTCGCAGACGCTGAAGCCGGCTTCGGCGGAAACTTGAACGCGTTCGAATTGATGAAGGGAATGATCGAAGCGGGCGCTGCGTGCGTCCATTTCGAAGACCAGCTTTCGTCGGCAAAAAAGTGCGGACATCTTGGGGGCAAGGTGCTCGTGCCGACGGTGGAAGCGATCCAGAAACTCGTTGCAGCACGTCTCGCCGCGGACGTAATGGGCGTGCCGACGCTGGTGATGGCACGGACCGATGCGGATAGCGCGACATTGTTGACAAGCGACATCGATGCGCGCGACCGGGAATTTTGCACCGGCGAACGCACCCATGAAGGATTCTTCCACGTTCGCGGCGGTCTCGAATCCGCCATCGCGCGTGGCATTGCTTATGCTCCGCACGCGGACATGTTGTGGTGCGAAACCTCGAAACCGGATCTTGCCGAAGCGAAAGCGTTTGCGGAAGGCGTCCTGCGAGTCTACCCAAACAAGATGCTTTCGTATAACTGCTCGCCATCGTTCAATTGGAAGAAACATTTGGACGATGCAACGATTGCAAAGTTCCAACGTGAGCTTGGGGCAATGGGTTACAAGTTCCAGTTCATCACCTTGGCGGGATTCCACTCCCTCAACCACGGCATGTTCGATCTGGCACACGAATACAAACAGTCCGGTATGACCGCATACAGCAAACTTCAGGACGCGGAGTTCGCTTCGGAGCGGGAACAGGGTTACGAAGCGGTGAAGCACCAGCGGTTCGTCGGAACTGGCTACTTCGATACGATCCAGCAAGCGATCATGAGTGGCAAAGCGTCAACCACGGCGCTCGAAGGGTCCACTGAAGCCGCGCAGTTTGCTCCAGTGAAACCGGCCGCCGGTGGTCATGAAGCGAAAGCTCGAAGCGCTTCTAGCGCTGCTGGCGACTAGCAGCAAGTTTTGGAGCGGTACAGAAAAAAGGGTGGTGCTGGGGGTTCAGCGCCGCCCTTTTTGCTTTTCGGGAGAGTCCTCGGGACGACTTTACCGCGGTTGCGTCATTTCCGAAATCGCACGCGATGGCGCTAGAATCAACCGTCGTTGGAAAACTTCGCCGTGAGGGAGACGGAAATGGCAGCTTGTACACACCTCAATCAGATCAAGAAAGTAACGCCGCATACGAAGGGTTGCGAAGAATGTTTGAAGATGGGTGACACGTGGGTTCACTTACGACTCTGCCTGGAATGCGGGCACGTTGGGTGTTGCGATTCGTCGAAGAACAAGCACGCTACGAAACACTTTCATCAAACGAAACACCCGATCATGAAGTCGATCGAGCCCGGAGAGAATTGGGGTTGGTGCTACATCGATGAGGTGGAGTTGGATTTCGCGTAGGACGGCGCGGCTAGATTGCTATCAGTCCGGACTTGATCGCAAGAAGCGAGGCAATCGCAACGATTGCCCACAACAACACACCCTGGACGAGTGGGCGAGCGCCTACCTGCTTGAGTGTTGCCCGCGATAGCCCGGAGCCGATTAGGTAGAGAGTCACGGTGAGTCCGATTTTGCCCAGCCGGCTTAGCACCGGATACGCCGGAGCGAAATTCGGAAGGTAGGTATTGGCAAAGGCCGCGAGGCAAAAGAACAAGATAAACCATGGGATCTGTACTTCCGTTTTGCGCTCTGTTTCGGGATCAATACTTCCGTCGCTCCGCATTCTCCGCGCCTTATTTATGCTTTTCATTTTGTAGGCCGTGACGAGTGCTACAGGAAGGATCCACAGAGCACGTGCCAGTTTTACGGTGGTGCCAATCGCGAGCGCTTCGTTGCCGTATTTCGCTGCTGCTCCAACGACCGAACTCGTGTCATGAATTGCCAGCGCCGCCCACAGACCAAATTGCGACTGACTCATATGCAGTGCATAACCAACAGGCGGGAACAGCAGTAACGCGACTGAATTAAGGACAAAGACAGTTCCTAGCGAAACTGCGATTTCCTCATCGGTGGCATTCGTGATGGGCGCAACGGCTGCAATCGCGCTACCGCCACAAATCGCCGTGCCGACCGTGATTAGAAACGACACCTTCCTGCGAACCGCTATCATCTGCCCCAGCAAAATACCGAACAGCATCGTGATTCCGATACCCGCCGCAGTGTAAACGAACCCCGAGCGTCCCGCGCGCCATACCTGATGCAGATTCATTCCGAACCCAAGCGCGACCACGGATGCCTGCAGCAAGAACTTCGATACCGTCCGGCTTTCTTTGACGTATGGATGTGCGAGAGTGAAGCCGTAAAGCAAACCGCCGAGAAGAGCAATGGGAGGCGAGATGAGTCCGGTGGCGGTGAGGATGAGCCCGGCAAAAAAGACAATCTTCGAAAACGTCTTCCAGAACATCCAGCGGTTTCGCCCCGAACTGCGCGAGGCGACAATACACTATCGGGCAGTCGCGCTGGAAGAGGCGGGAGTTCCCGATTTGGAAACGGATTGTTCAGCAGCTTTCGTTCGCAGAACAAGTACTGGGCATTCCGCTTGCTGTACGACCTTTTCGGCGACGGAACCAAATGCGATCTTTCGCCAGCCAGTCATGCCGTGTGTGGCGATCACGATCATGTCAGCGTTCTCGCTCGCCGCAATTCTCACAATCTCCATGCCGATGTCGTTGGCTGTGCCAATCTCAGTACGAACACTGACGCCTTTGCCGGAAATCGGGGCGCCCAGATCCGCGAGCTGTTTCGCAGCCGTATCGTGCAATCCCTTGTCGTACTCGCCTTCTTTGAATATTGAGACTCCCGCTGGGAGATCGGCAACCGCGGGCACGATGTGAACGAGCAGCAAGCTCGCGCCAAAACGCGAAGCCATGTCTGCCGCGACATTGAGCGCATTGCGCGAAGGATCGCTGAAATCGATCGGAGCGAGAATCAATTTTGGAGGCATCATGGCTTGGGCAATTCCTTTGAACGAAAAGTGGCAGCTGCGAAGTCTGCGGGAGCCATGCTAGCAGAGGTATTTTTCACAATGTGACGGGAAGGTTTCAGTCTCGTTAAAATCGGGTTTACCGGCTTCGTTGCTGTTCTGCGGAAATTGTGTAGAAATCGCGTAGAAATTCTGTCGAAAATGTGCCGAGGCGAAGCATTTCAGCACGCGGCGCCGGCAATCTCAAATCTTTGCGACGCAAACCTACACCACTCTCGAGCGCTACCCAACCCGCTTGAAATGTCCTCCTGCCCAGCGTAAGCCGCCGATATGAGGCTGTAGGCGTCGGAAGTGTTCACACGGTTGTCACATTCTAGTAACGGAGACTCAGTACCTTCACGCCTCGCAGCAGGATGCTTCCGAAGACAATTCAGCAAAGAATGGTGTTGCTGCGTCCTCGAATTGGACGCGAGCGCTTTTCTCTATCCTTAACTTCCAAGGAGTAACCGATGGCAGCAACAAGAACTGCGCCGGCAAGTCCGGTGACCGTCGAAGCGCCTCGAGTATCACCGCTCGGCGAGTACATGACCGCAAGTCCTGCGGCCAAAATAGGCATGGGGATCTTCGGAGTAGTGTTGGTCGTCGGCGTCATCTACATCGGGCGCCAGATGATTGGCGACATGGCCGAAGTCCACAGTCCCACGATGATGCCTTACATCCTGCTAGGTTTGGCGTTGCTGGTCGCGCTGGGTTTTGAGTTCGTGAATGGATTCCACGACACGGCGAATGCGGTCGCGACGGTCATTTACACGCACACACTTGAGCCTCACGTCGCCGTAGTCTGGTCGGGAATGTGGAACTTCACTGGGGTTGTGCTGTCGAGCGGAGCCGTGGCCTTTGGAATCGTGTCACTGCTGCCGGTTGAATTGATTTTGCAGGTCGGAGGCAAGGCCGGCTTCTCCATGGTGTTCGCCTTGCTGTTCGCCGCGATCATCTGGAACCTCGGCACCTGGTGGCTCGGTCTACCAGCATCGAGCTCGCACACCTTAATCGGCTCGATCATCGGTGTTGGTATCGCCAATCAATTAATGGCTGTGAAGAGTGGAACAAGCGGCGTCGACTGGGGACAAGCTGCCAACATCGGAAAGTCGCTGCTGCTCTCGCCCCTCGTTGGATTCATAGGAGCAGCACTTTTGCTGATGGCGTGCAAAGCGTTGATTCCTAATAAGGCTCTCTACGAAGCGCCCAAGGGCAACGAGCCGCCGCCGTTTTACATTCGCGCCCTGCTCGTCTTGACGTGCACGGGCGTGAGCTTTTTCCACGGCTCGAATGACGGACAAAAGGGCATGGGTCTGATCATGTTGATCCTGATCGGGACGGTGCCGACGGCATATGCCGTGAACCACGCTGTCACATACCAGCAAACAGCAGATTTTATCGCAGTCTCGACGCAAGCCGCGAATGCGCTCGATCATTACATTTCGCCTGCAGCAGTCGTCGGCGACTCGCGCGACGAGCTTACTGATTACATCCGCACGAAAGACTTCACGCCCAACACGATGTTAGCGTTGCGAGGCGTGATCAACGGAATCGGAACAGAAATGGCGCAGTACAAATTGTTGAAGGCAGTGCCTCAAGACCAGGTGCGGAACTTCCGCAATGACATGTACGTGGTCAGCGAAGCGCTTCGACTGATGAAAAAATCCGGCAAGCCCGCATTTTCGACAGAGGATGCCGCGATCATCGCCAACTACAAAAAGCACATCGACAACGCCACGAAGTTCATCCCCACCTGGGTAAAGGTGGCCGTCGCGCTCGCACTCGGGCTCGGAACGATGATTGGATGGAAGCGCATCGTTGTGACGGTCGGCGAGAAAATCGGGAAGGATCACCTCACGTACGCACAGGGAGCGGCCGCTGAAATCACCGCGATGGCGACCATCGGAGCTGCCGATGCATTCGGCCTGCCTGTAAGTACCACGCACGTGCTCTCTTCAGGTGTCGCAGGAACGATGGCAGCAAATCACTCGGGCCTGCAATGGGGCACGGTACGAAATCTGCTCATGGCGTGGGTACTGACTCTGCCCGCGTCGATGATGCTCGCAGGATTCTTGTTCTGGGCGTTCCGCCGGATGAGCGGCGGCTAGCCCGAAGTTCGTCCGCCGCGTTGGACATGTCGAGCTTCTGAAAATGGCGATTCGAGATAGAATCGCCCGCAGGATTCCTCACCGGTCTGAGGATCCGGCTCGACATGTCCACGACAGCGAACATTTCGATCCGCAGAGCGATTTCTTCCGACGTTCCGGTATTGGGCGAACTTATTGACGCCTCCGTTCGCGGATTGCAAGCGCAGGACTACACTCCCACGCAAATTGAGAGCGCACTCGTCACCGTATTCGGCGTCGACAGCCAATTGATCGCCGACGGAACGTACTTTGTCGCAGAGGCTGAAGCCCCGGACGAGACGAGCGGAGCTCACCCGAACTCATCCGTCGAGAAAGTGATCGTCGGATGCGGAGGCTGGAGCAAGCGAAAGACGCTGTACGGCAGCGATCACTGGACGGGTCGCGAAGACGAATTGCTCGATCCGCGAGTTGATGCGGCGAAAATTCGCGCATTCTTCATCCACCCGAAGTGGGCCCGCCTCGGGATCGGGAGTTTGATTTTGAAAACCTGCGAGGATGCCGCTGCCGAAGCTGGATTTACGCGATGCGAGATGGGTGCCACGCTGACGGGCGTGAAGCTGTTCGCCGCAAAGGGTTACACGGCGATCGAAAATATTTCCGTGCCGCTTAAGAATGGCGAGGGTCTGCCGGTTGTTCGCATGTCGAAACAACTTTCCCACTAGCGACAACGAGCACTGCAGCGATAGCTCAGAGGGCGCGGCCTGCCGCGGCGCCCGAGGACCAGGCCCATTGGAAATTGTATCCTCCGAGATGGCCGGTCACGTCTACTACCTCGCCGACAAAATACAATCCCGGCACGTTGCGGCTCTCCATCGTCTTACTCGATAGGTCGTCCGTGTCTATGCCACCTACTGTAACCTCGGCCTTCTCGTAGCCTTCCGTCCCCGCAGGCGTGACCTTCCACGAGTGAATCTCGCGCTCGAATGCTGCCAACGACGAATCGGTCCAGCCGGACGGGGCATTAAAATCGAGCCAACGCGTGGCGAGGCGATTGGGCAAGATTCGCTGCAGGACCGAATTTAAGGTAGGGAGATTTCGGGTCTTCGCTCCCACGCGCAACGGTGACGTCACGTCGCGATCGGGTGCAAGGTCGATTCGAATCGACTGGCCGTCGCGCCAGTATGACGACACCTGCAGAATCGCGGGGCCGCTCAGACCGCGGTGCGTGATGAGCATCGCTTCGAGAAACGTGGGGCCCTCGGCTCCGGCGACCACTTCAGCGGCGACGCCCGCCAAATCACAATAGCGCTTTCGATCGACGGCATTCAACACGAGCGGCACGAGACCAGGTTTCGTGGCGCGAATTCTTACTCCAAACTGACGAGCGAGCCCATAACCGAATGCATTGGCGCCCATTTTCGGGATTGAGAGACCGCCCGTCGCCACTACGAGCGCGGGAGCAGAGAACTCGTCGCCACTTGTACGAACGAGGAATTCGGCCGTTCTGTGGACTTCGCGTATATCGCAATCAAGAAATATTTTTACGCTGGCAGCTTTGGATTCGGCTTCGAGCATGTCTGTTATTTCATGAGCCGCGTGGTCGCAAAATAGTTGACCAAGAGTTTTCTCGTGATAGGGAATGCGATGCTTTTCGACAAGCCTAATGAAATCTGCGGGCGTGTAGCGAGCGAGAGCCGATTTCGCGAAGTGTGGATTCGCGGATATGAAATTCTCGGGCTGGCAGTGGATGTTTGTGAAATTGCAGCGCCCGCCCCCGGAGATGAGGATTTTTTTGCCGATGCGGTCAGCCCGCTCGAGCACGGCGACTCGGCGACCGCGCTTCCCTGCTTCAATCGCGCAGACGAGTCCGGCCGCGCCTGCGCCGAGAATTAGCGCGTCGAATTTTCGGGTCATTTTAGTTCTTGGGGCTGAATATCGATTGCGATTACCGCTGAGGAGGAGGCTTGGGATCCGAACCGCTATGAAGCGCAGAAGGCGAATTAGACGATGGCGATGCGTTCGATGCCGAAGTAGACGTGGAACTCGCGGGCGCGGCTGCTGACGGCGCGGGTTTCGAAGGCGCGGCCGTACTCGCCGGCGCTGTCGTCGCAGGCTTCGGAGCCGAGACGCCCGCGATACCCGAACCCAGGCCGAGCTTCTGCAGGCTGGTCGCGTCAAGTTTGCCGCTTGGATCGAGGCCGTTGGCGGACTGGAATTTCTGCATCGCTGTTACTGTGTTCGCATCCCACTTGCCGTTTGGATCGCCTTGATAGTAGCCACCGCGTGCTAGCGACGATTGAATCTCAGAGATGCGTTCCGGCGTGGGTGCCTTTTGTATTGGCTCGCGCTTCGCGTGATGCGTGGATTTCTTCGTCGACTTCTTTTTCTTCGAACTTGCGGCGGAAGATG
>Ga0210383_10005785_pt1 | contig 10826 bp, 11 predicted proteins | sample IncBWC14OmetaG_FD_160072 | JGI IMG/M metagenome (GOLD analysis project Ga0210383, IMG submission 160072) | Forest soil microbial communities from Barre Woods Harvard Forest LTER site, Petersham, Massachusetts, United States - Inc-BW-C-14-O ...
ATGTGCTCGGCGGCGGGCCCGTCGTGCCGCGCCAGTGACGCTATGGAATTCAGCGTATTGAACAGGAAGTGCGGCTCCAGCTGGATCTTCAGCACTTCGAGCTGCGCATTGGCCAACTGCGCTTCGAGTTGCGATGATAGCAGCTGCCGCTCCTGGTACTTGCCGTAGAACCCGATGGCCTGGGTAATCAGCAGCACGTACCAGTAGCGCTGGATGTCCATGAAGGTGCGCGAAAGCACGTGCGCGAAAAACGGTACGGTCGGTTCTTTCGTCCAGGTGACGAAGGGATTCAACAGGGCAAGCGCGACTGCTCCCACGAACGCAAGCGCAACGCTCGCGACAATATGAACGGGGAGGGAGAGCTTCCAACTGGCGCGGTCGAAGGTGTAGCGCTGCGCGAGTTCGTAAACCACCGGCGTGAGCAAGGACCACACTAAGGCGATGGTCATGTTCCACGCGATCAGTTGGGTCCAACTGATAGGCGTCCCCATCGACGCCATGTACACATGAGCGCCCGCCGCGCTGAGGAACGCCAGCAGCGTCCATAGCACAAAAGCGATCAACCAGATTCGGCCCCACCGTTTCAGCATCGCGCGACTCGACGTTACGAAAAGGTCCCCGGAATAGACGAACGTGCGCCCTGCTGTGATAGACGCAAACGGCGTCGAAATGTTTCCTTAAACTGGCAGAAAGTAGTTGTGGAACGTGTCCGAAAGCGGACAGTTAGAGCTGATGGTGGCCTTACGGCCGCAATTCGCCATTTCCGTGCGCTCGATGCGACAATGTCGATTCGCCCGTGGGCGATCGCACGCATGCACGAATTAGGAATCGCAACCTCTATATTGGAATCGGTGGAGTCGGCGGCGCGTCGCAATCCCGGCGTCCACATCACAAAGGTGGGGGTCAAGATAGGGGAATTGGCTGGCGTCGACGTCGATGCCCTTCAGTTCGGATTCGAGTGCATCGTGAAAGATACGGAGTGGGAGCCCCTGGCGCTAGAGATTGAGTCGATACCGCGGGTACAGCGCTGTCCCAAATGCCAGCACGAATTCCGCATGACGGACTATGATCCCCATTGTCCGCAGTGCGGCGAGTTTGCGACGCAGTGCGTCAGCGGAGAAGAGTTGGACATCGCGTATATGGAAGTGGACGAATGAGCCGTGTCGAAGTCGAAAAGAAGGTCCTGAACGAAAACCAGATTCTCGCCGAGCAACTGCGCGAGCGCTACCGCCAGCAGGGAATCCTTTGCGTGAACTTCATCAGCGCGCCCGGATCGGGCAAGACACTGCTGCTGGAGAAGACGCTGGAGCACATGGACAAAAACACACGCGTGGCGCTTCTGACTGGCGACTTGCAGACCGAGAACGACGCCCAGCGCCTGGCCAAGTATGGATTTCCCGTGAAGCAGATCGTCACCGGAGGGACGTGCCATCTCGACGCGCGCATGATTGAGAAGCACCTTGCCGACTGGAAACTGGACGCCCTCGACCTGCTTATTGTCGAGAATGTGGGCAACCTTGTATGCCCGTCCAGCTATGACCTGGGCGAAGACGCCAAGATCGTCCTGCTCAGCACCACGGAAGGCGAAGACAAGCCGCTAAAGTATCCGTCCATCTTCTTTAAGTCCGAGCTGATGATCCTGACCAAGATCGACTTGCTACCTTACGTCCCCTTCAAAGCCGACGTCGCCAAAGAAAATGCTCGGCGCGTGCATCCGCAGATGGAGATCCTCGAAGTGTCCAGCACGACCGGCGAAGGGCTCGATGCCTGGATGAACTGGCTGGCGGCACGCCAGCGCAAGGCCAAAGAGAAAGCCAAGCTCATCTCGGCATAGCAATTAACCGACCATTACGTTCCGATCGCCTGGCGCTCCGGCGCCGAGGAGTTGAGAGCGGCGACTTTACGGGCATAAATGCTGATGCCCGGCATTGCGGTCAACCCGTGGAGGAAGATGCTCAGGATCACAGTCGCCATAACGGCAGCTCGAATCGCAGATTCGCCAGGGAGATGAAGTTCCTGCTCCAGGTACACCAATCCCAGGACAATCGACGCAAGCCCACGCGGGCCAAACCAGCCCATAAAGATAACGGAAGGTCGGCTGAGGTGTGTCCCAATGAGCGCAAGTGCGACAGGCAACATCCGCACTACCGTCAGACTCAGCACGGCGTACACCCAGCTGGCTGGTGTCAACTGCGACCAATTGCGCACTACTACCATGCCGAACATAAAAAACACCGCAAGGTTAAAAATCTGTCCCCACTGCTCGGCGAACTCAACGCTGTGTTTCCCTGCCTCCTTGAACGGCGCTTGGATGGCCAGACCGGCGACGAACGACGCTATGAACATGCTGGCGTCGACCATATCTGCCAGGAACAAGCAAAGCAGGGGCAAAGTAACGACCGCGATCTGTTGAAACGATTCGGCTAACCAACCTCGGCGAACGGCGGCGCGCAGCAACCAGCCCCCGATCAGGCCGACCGCCATTCCGACAACCACTCCTAAACCCAATTGCTCGCCCATGTACTGCAGTAAGCTGGCGGGCCCGCCTTCAATCTTGGCAGCCGCAATCGCCATGAAGAACAATAGGAACGGCACAGACAGTCCATCATTGAGCCCGGCCTCTACGTTAAGCCCCTCGCGAACGCGCATGGGCACGCGTGGGCTGGTCACGACAACCTGGCCTAGCCCGGCGTCGGTCGGGGCAAGAATGGCGGACAGGATGCCTGCTTCCCAAATCGACAGGCTTGGGAACACCAGTCGCGCAACGATGGCTCCCAGAAGTATGGTCAAAAGCATGCCGGTGCTGAGCAAGCGACCGGGCAGCGTTCCGATTTTCCGCAACACTGTCAGATCGGTTCGACTGGCGTCGGTGAATAGCAGCAGTACCAGACCTATCTCGGCAAGTCGGAGAAACACATTGGGCGTCACGCCAGCCGCAGCAACATGCATCCAGTGCGAGGACAGTACCATTCCCGCAGCCGTGAAAAAGATAGGGGCGGTGATCGGTGTCTGCGATGCCCTATTTGACAAGAGAGCATACCCGAGGAGAAGTAAGACGAAGATAGCGGCGGTGGTCATGTTAGTCCTTGCGTTCTAGTGCAGAGAGTTGATCGCAGCGCTAGCAAGAACGGCACAAGTCCAACCTAGCCTGAATCGGGAACGCTCAGTCTGGATTGTGTGTGCCTTCGCGATTTATTGTCAGTGACCTTTATCACTATCCTCAACGTAACCAGATTCCCGCGACACTGCAGAGTACGACCCACCCCCAACGAGGTCGCGGGAATAGCCGCGAGCGTCTGGAATCTCCGCTCCCTAAGCTTGCGTTTTTTCTGAGATGGGAACTTCGGCGGACTTAAGGGGCTTCCATTGATGGATTCGGCTTACTACGACGAAGAAGTAACCTGTGGACAAGCCACACATCATGACGCCAACCAAGCCCTCAATCGGTGCGAGCAGCCGCCACGGTTTCGCCAACACCACATCGCCGTAACCGAGGCTGGTATAGGTGACTCCGGAAAAGTAAAACGCTGATTCGGCATTGGGGGGAAGCCACACCACAGATAGAACAACCCCCAGATCGAAATCTCCGCCAGATGAAGCAGGATCAACCACCAGATAATGCGGAGTAGCCTGCGGATGACAGGCCAGAGGCTCTTTGGAGTCAGGGCGTACAAACCCGTCAAGTGCCGGAGCAGTACCGCGATACCTGCGGTATGCACGATGACCGTAAGGGCTGCCAGGGCGCACGCGCTGAGGATTATTGTAGGCATCTGCGATTCGGCTGCGCTGGTGCGGTGAATCTCGCACTGGGTTCCACCCAGTCATCCCCGGAGTCTATGTCGTACTGCTCACTTCTTCAATCTGAACTCGAAGAGGGCACACCATTGATAACTGGCCGGCTCGTGCCCTACCGTTCGTGGCTCCGCTCTCGCACGCAGTGCTTGAGTCCTGGCTAGGTATGTCCTACCATGAGCCGTTACCATGAAGGCTTCTGTCTACCGGAGGGAAAGCTCTGTGAAGCGCCCTAATAGGTTTCGTCTCGTCCCCGTGTTAAGAGTCGCGACACTTTTCTTGCTAGTCAACCTTGTGGTGCTTCCGACGTTCGCCTGGCAAGGTGACGAGGAGAGTGAGCCTGCGCAGGAAAGACAAGGCTACCCGGTGATGGTGGACGGATATGAAGTGTTCCGCATTCACCAAAGTCTGGGGGCGGCGTCGGCGGAAGAACGGGCGCGGAGAATCTCGGCACGCTTGGAGGAGTTAGTCAGCGCAAGCGACTTCGATCCCAACGAAATCAAGGCTTACGAAGAGGGCGGAGTGACGACAGTCCGCTACGGCGATGGGTTGATCGTGACCCTCAATGACGCCGAGGCCAAAGGATCAGGCCTTTCGCGCCAGGCTCTCGCTGCTCAGTACATCAAGCTGCTTCAAGAGAAATTGACGCTTGCGCGCGAGCAGCACAACCCTCGATACCTATGGCGGGCGGCAACGTATGCAGCGGTCACGCTGCTGATTTACCTGCTGCTGTTGTGGCTGATCATTGCGGGTACGCGATGGATACTGCGGACCGTCGCGACCTCCGCCAAGATGCGATTCAAGGGCATCAAGATCCAGCAATCGGAGATCGTACAAGGTACCCGGCTGACAGCGCTGCTAGCCTCTGGGATCCGGCTGCTGCGAGCAGTCGTAATTGCAATTTTCACGTACGTTGCCCTGGCAAACGCATTCAACTTCTTTCCCTGGACCCGCGAGCACGGCCAACGGCTGCTGGGATATGTAGTGAATCCCCTTATTGCGATGGGCGAGGCCACCCTGGGGTACCTGCCGAATTTGTTTTATATCCTCGTGATCCTGGTGGTGTTGCACTTCGTGTTGCGCATCCTCCGTGTGATCGCGAGAGAAGTGGAACGGGGCCGTATCCGCATCCCAGGGTTTTATCCGGAATGGGTTCAGCCAACTTACAAAATTGTTCGCTTCCTGGTGTACGCCCTGGGCGTAGTGATCGTTTTTCCTTATTTGCCATTCGAGAAGTCGCCGGCGTTCAAAGGCATAAGCGTCTTTCTTGGAGTGCTGTTCTCGCTGGGCTCCACATCCGCCGTCGCCAACTTGGTTGCCGGCATCATCCTCATCTACACCCGCGGATTCCGCAAAGGCGACTGGGTCACCATCGGTGAAAATACTGGCGAGATCGTGAACCAGTCGATGCTGGCCACGCATCTGCGTACTATTCGTAACGAAGAAATCACGATTCCTAATGCGGTGGTGCTTGGCAGCCATGTCACCAACTTCAGCCTGCATGCAGACGAGCAGGGAGTCGTGCTGCACACGGCGGTCACGATTGGTTACGACGCACCGTGGCGCACCATTCACAAGCTGTTGATCGACGCAGCGCTTAGGACTGAACACGTCTTGCGCGAGCCATCACCGTTTGTGCTGCAGGCGCAGCTCGAAGACTCATATGTGAGATACGAAATCAACGCCTACACCGATCATCCGCTGCGCATGCCCTTCATCTATTCCGATTTGCACACCAACATCCAGGACAGCTTTTACGAAGCAGGCGTGGAGATCATGTCGCCGGTGTTTCACGCTCTGCGCGATGGAAACCACGTGGCCATGCCTGGCAAGTATCTGCCGCCTGACTATAAGCCAAAGAGTTTTCGGGTCGAGCGCGTCGATGATTCGCCAGAAAACACAGAACAAAAGAGTTAACCATGCCGAATTGGGATTCTCTGTCCCCCTGGTTCTTTGCCCTTCCTTGACACTGTTCGCGGCCTTCTCTACGGTGGTGGTGCATGTTGAGCCCCCTGAAATTCGCTAGCGCGGGGAATAAGTCCATCTTTTGCCGCGTTTCGCTTATCGCGGCTTTGGTCCTTTCGTTTTGCGCCGCAGTCCAGGGCGAAAAAATTAACGACATACAGCCGCAGGGGTATGTCACCGACCTCGCGGGCGTCATCGATCCTGCGACCCGCCAGAAGATCGAACTGCTCGCGACTGAAGTGCAGCAGAAGACTGGCGCACAGATCGCCGTCGTTACCATCAACTCGATGGAAGGCGAAACTCGGGAAGACTACGCCGCCGAGCTTTACAAGCATCTCGGCATCGGTGCCAAGGGGAAAGATAACGGCGTACTCATCCTGATCGCGCCGAAAGACCGCCAATACAAAATCGAAGTCGGCTACGGACTCGAGCCGGTGATCAACGATGCGCGTGCCGGCGATGTTGGGCGAGACATGGTTCCAGATCTGCGCAAGGGCGACTACAGTTCTGCGGCACTCGTCGGAGCGACAGGCATAGCTCAGTTCATCGCTGCCGACGCAGGCGTGCAACTCACGGGAATCCCGCAACGCGCGGCGCGGCCTCCGACGCATGAGGCTCCGTGGTGGCTGCCGTTCGTTCTGTTCGGCGGATTCTTCCTGCTGATTCGCGCACTGTCTCGCGCGGGACGCCGTGGCGGAGGCCCACCCGCCAGCGGTGGTGGAGGCATGGGAAGCGCGCTGCCGTGGATCCTGCTGGGCAGCGGGATGGGGCGTGGTGGCGGCAGTTGGGGTGGCGGCTATGGAGGCAGCTCCGGAGGTTGGGGCGGCGGCGGTGGCGGAGGATTCGGCGGTTTCGGCGGCGGCATGAGTGGCGGAGGCGGCGCGGGCGGGAGCTGGTAAACGATGACAAATAAGCCAGAAGATAAGTTACAGAAACTCGTAGGGCGTTTGGAGTATGTCTGCGGCGAAGATTTGGTCGCAGTCGTACTTTACGGCTCGGCAGCACGCGATGATTATCATGAGCAATACTCGGATGTGAATGTGCTGATCGTGTTGCGCCACATGAAGCCCACCATTTATTCGGGTCTTGCGGGCGTCTTGAACTGGTGGAGCCTCGAAGAGAAACTGCGGCCGCCAACCATCATGACATTGGAAGAGCTGCGCGAGTCGGCCGATGTGTTCGCCATCGAGATGCTCGACATCCAGGGTGCGCACAAGACGCTCTACGGCGCAGATGTCGTGTCGGAGATTAAGGTCCCGATGAATCTGCACCGCCTGGAGGTGGAGCGCGATCTGCGCACTACGCTGTTGCGCCTGCGCAACCATCTGCTGCTAACCAACGACGGCGACGAGGAACTCAAGCACGTGATGGCGAAGTCGGTGACCAGCGTGCTGACGCTCTTTCGGCACGCGCTGATCGCGTTGGGCGAGAACCCGCCGCATGCAAAATCCAAAGTGTTGGAGCATGCCGCCGAGGTTTTTGGTTTCAGCGCGCTGCCACTGCGGTCGGTTCTGGAGTTGCGCAGTGGAGGCCATGCCGGGGACAATGTCCGCAACCTGTATCACGGGTACATGGACGCCATCTTGACCGTGGCTCATGGCTTGGACGTGAAGGTGCCCAAACGCCATTGGCAGAAACAGGCTTAGGGCGATAGTTTCCAACGATTCGATTTCCAGCGAAAGCGAGAGGAACATGAAAACTGGAGTAATCATTCTCATCATCGTTGTCGTGCTGGTGTTCTGGTTCGGTAGCACGTTCATCGGCCATCGCAACGAGATGGTGCGCAAACGCGAGGCCGTTAATTCCGCTTGGTCGCAGGTGGACGTGGTGTTGCAGCGCCGCAACGATCTCATTCCCAACCTCGTCGCAACCGTGCAGGGATTCGCCACCCACGAAGAGAAGGTCTTCGGCGATATAGCTGCCGCACGCGCCGCGATGGCGGGCGCCAAGACCCCTGCCGACAAGATCGCCGCCAACGCGCAGGTCGAGTCCGCCCTCAGCCGCCTGCTGGTCGTGGTCGAGAACTACCCGCAACTGCGCTCGAACGAAAACTTCCTGCGCCTGCAGGACGAATTGGCCGGAACGGAAAACCGCATCGCGATTGAACGTAAGCGGTACAACGATACCTTGCAGGACTACAACACCTACATCGGACTGTTCCCCAACAATATCGTGGCCAGCCTGTCGGGCTTCACGCGCAACGACGCGTATTTCAAGGCGGATGAAGGCTCGCGCCAGCCTCCTAAGGTGAACTTCTCAACGCCTGCGCCGCAGACGGCTCCGGCACCTGCTCAATAACAAACTTGTCTGCTTCAACTCACGGCCATTTCTGCGAAAGCAGAAGTGGCCGTTGTCATTCTTAGCGCTGGAAGGTGCCCATGTATTCCGCGTGCGCGAGGATGTGGCCCTGCATCGCGTCGTCGAGTTCCTTGCGCTTTGTGCCCGGAGGCAGGGTCAGCTTTACGTCGAGCGCGTGAAGGCGAAAAAAGTAGCGATGGGTGTGTCCGGGTGGAGGACACGGCCCGTTATAGCCGACTTTTCCGAAATCGTTGCGACCTTGCATCGCTCCGGTAGCAAGGCGCTCTTGCTTGTTCACGTTTTCCGGCAGCAGGTGGATGGTGGCGGGGATGTTCCACATCACCCAGTGCACCCACGTGCCCGCCGGTGCGTCGGGATCGTCCATGACCAGAGCGAGGCTGGTGGCTTGGATGGGCTGGCCGCTCCACGTGAGTGCCGGCGACATGTCGGCTCCCTGGCAGGTATAAGGATTGGGGATGACGGCCCCGGCGGCGAATACGGGACTAGTAAGGGTGAAAGCCATGGATGATTGACCTCCTTTCGGCTGGTTCGGCGGTTGCGCGGCGAGCGTGGCGGCGAGGAGAAGAGCGAAGAGAGCGAGTGGTGCAGTACGCATGCGGCCATTGTAGGACTTGTTGCTGCGACGACAAACCAGGAAAAATATGCTGCTTAAGAACCGCGCCGCTTGTCGATGAATATCTCCATGGCCTCGGGCGTCTTGGGCCAGTCGTCCCTCAGCAGCCGTGAGAGGGCGCGATCAGCGAGAAGCTTGTCGCCCGTCTGGCAGTGGGGGCAGTAGTTTGCCTCGTTCGCGGCGTGGCGAATGCGCTGAATCACACCGCCGCACCGGGGACACTTCTGTTTGTATTTACCATGCACGGCCATGTCCTCGCGAAATGCCGTCACTTTTTCGGGGAACTTGTCGCCCGTCTCCGCGCGCAATCGCTCGACCCACGTTTGCAACATCGAACGGGTTCCGGCATAAAGCTGCTCGATCTGCTGTGGAGTCATCTTCTGCGTGAGCTGCATCGGCGACAAGCGCGCTTCCCACAAAATCTCGTCGGAATACGCATTGCCGATTCCGCTGAACATGCGCGGATCGGTGAGAGCGCGCTTGAGCGTGTGATTCTCCGATTGCAACACTGCAGAAAAATGGTCCAGGTCGGCGTCGAGAACTTCCAACCCTCCGGGATCCAGCGAGCGCAGGTTCTCTTCGCCCGCGATTAAGTGAAGCGAGGCGCGCTTCTTAGAGCCGGCCTCCGTCAACAGCAGCGTCGCATTGGCGAAATCGAATGCGGCAAGTCCGCGCGGCCTCGCAACTTTGGCGCCGCGCTCGCGCCAGTGCAGACGCCCAGCAATCATCAAGTGCAACACGAGCCAGAGATCGCCTTTCAAGCCGATGCAAATGCGCTTGCCCATACGGCGCAGTTGCACAACGCGTTTGCTCTCGACGGCCTCCAAGGGCGGCGTTGCGGTGCGCAGTAACGACGGCCCGGCAATGCGGATTCGCTCAAGCTGCTGCCCAACGATGCGTTTCTCCAGCGCATCGAGGTAAACGACAATGTCAGGCAGTTCCGGCATAGGTCAGTAAACAGTGGTTAGTACTAGAAAAATACATCGCTAAGCTCAGGCAGCAGCGGAGCTTAGCAGACTGTACAGCAGCACAGCCAGCACAACTAAAGTAAGCACAACGTACAAGTAATCGCGTTCGATGGCGAACGCAACCGCAGAAAACATCACGCGTGCAACAGGAGTCGCAATCAACAGCAGCAGTCCAAGTTGAATGATGCTTTTTCCATGGAAGTGCAACGCACCCTGCACGATGGCAGGGATCGTGCGCAGAGCGGCGGCTTCTCCGCGAAACACGTGGAAGTCAGTCGGTTGCAAGCCATGCCGAGCCAGATAAATCGCTGCCCCAAAAACAACCATGGCCGCGGCAATCAGCACTCCCACGCGCAGCAGGTTCCCGATCATGACTTCGATGCGGTGGTCGTCCAGCGGTGCTGTAGTCATAGTCTCCCCGTGAAGCCGCTGTAGATCATTTCCACTCCCAGTGCAACGATGACCACACTGAAAACGATACGCAGCCATTTCGTGCGCGTCTTCACCAGCACGCGCGCGCCCACCAGCGAGCCGGCCAGTACGCCCAGCATAACGGGCATGGCGATACCGGGATCAATGTAGCCGCGGCCAAGATAGATTCCGGCGCTGGCTGCGGCGGTGACTCCGATCATGAAATTACTGGTGGTGGTAGAAACTTTAAACGGAATCCGCATCGCCTGGTCCATGGCTAGAACCTTCACCGCGCCCGACCCGATGCCGAGCAGTCCCGACAGCGTACCCGCGCCAAACATGAGCCCGAAACCCAGCGGAACGCGATGGACCACGTAGCTGCGTTGGCCGCCCTCATAAGGATATGCGCCGTTGAGCCGCAACATGTGCGCGAGGCTGTCGGGCGAGGGATCGACGACCTCCGGCGGTACACCGCGAGCGGAGAAGATAGCGGAAAACAGCAGCACGATGCCGAACACGATCGCGATGGTTCCCGTGGACACGTGCGTCGCCAGCATGGCGCCGACAATGGCGCCAACCGTGGTCGCGATCTCCAGAAACATCCCGATACGGATGTTGCTGTATCCTTCGCGAACGTAAGCAGCGGCCGCGCCGGATGAGGTCGCGATCACCGACACCAGCGACGCGCCGATAGCGTAGCGAATGTCGACGCCGAATATCAGTGCGAGGAGCGGGACGACAACCACGCCGCCTCCCAG
>Ga0210383_10005786_pt1 | contig 10825 bp, 16 predicted proteins | sample IncBWC14OmetaG_FD_160072 | JGI IMG/M metagenome (GOLD analysis project Ga0210383, IMG submission 160072) | Forest soil microbial communities from Barre Woods Harvard Forest LTER site, Petersham, Massachusetts, United States - Inc-BW-C-14-O ...
AAATGCCCCTATGCTCGTCGAACCCTGAGCACGTACAACTGCCTCAATTCTTTGCCGAAATAGAATGAAAGCCCAAACCCCCACAACAGCATCGAGATCGGAATGGCGGTCGTTTCGTATTCGCTTTCCCGAGTCATGATCCCGTCGCTCACGAGCAAAAGGGAAAAACATATCCCCACGAAGCACGCGATAGACCAGAGGATTGTGTGCTTGAGGGGACTCGCATCGCGGTCGATCCGCGACCCTATACACCACCAGAGCGCGAAGACAGATATGTAGTATTCAATTGTTCCATAATGAAACCACCGTTCAGACCAATTGAGATCACGCACGACAAGGTTATCGACGAAATTCGAGAGCACAAGGGCCGGGGAGTTTATCGTGTAGCTGACCGCTTGAGCTAGTGGCACGTGGTAGTGCTTTCCGTGGTGGTGTTGTTGGATCATGGATAGCTGCTCCCACAATCCGACCCGCCAGAGGAACAAGGCCAAGACGACGCTCGCAACGGAAAGCAGAAATCTCCACTTCATAGAATTCGGAGGCTGCGGTTCTCTACAACTCATGCCACTCGCAAGGAGCACTTTACAGCGACAATGCGAGGATTTATAGATGACTGACGTTATCAGGACGTTACACTCGCCCCCCTTCAAGGGAATCGGGCTTGCCCAGCTGCGCGCAGGGATATCCCTAGAAAACCGTGCTTTTCCGTTGCTGAGAAACGACCGAGTGGAGGGAACCAGTTTCCGGGCGCGAGTCTCACCCGCTGGAGTCCAGCGCCTTTCCACGAGGCACTATTTCGCCAACAAGCGAAGTGGAGTATCTGGATTCAAAGAGCATTTATTGTCAAAGCCTATATTGGTAAGTACATGATCGACGTGCTTATACGACGACCAGAGCCCGAGGAGCACGATTCCGTTCGTGCGGTCGTCCAAACGGTAGTGGATGAGATTTACGGCGGCCTTTGGGCACCTCCACCTCTTCCGGTCGATAAGGAGGATTGGCATTCCTTTTGGATCGCTGTAAAGCACGCGAAAATCATTGGAGTGGTTCGGACAAGCGGAGAATGGCTGGATGATTTATGGGTGCTTCGCGAGAGCCGGGGATATGGGGTAGGCCAACGTCTGCTCGCGCAAGCAGAGGCAGAAATAATCGCTCGCGGCCATGAAACACTGCATCTTCGCGTCGTTCAATCGAATGCAGCGGGGATCGAGTTCTATCGCCGCCACGGCTGGTGCATCGCTCGGGCATTCCCCCATGAGAGATTTCCAATAACGATGGTAGAAATGTTCAAGCCTGCCCGGCAAGACGAAAGATGATGGCCCGTAACGCCGATTTCCGCTCAACCCCCTTCAATGGGCTGGGCTGCTCTCCTTTGCTGCCCGCGGAAATCCCTAGAAAACTGTGCCTTTCGTCGCCGAGAAACAACCGACTCCGATTGACATCGGGTCGAGCGAACCAGTATCCGGGAGGGACTTTCACCCGCAGTCGACCAGCGCCTTTTCACGGCGCACGTAGAGGACGGATCGTATCGTTTTCATATTTCGTCGTGAGGTCGAGTGAGCCGAAAAATGATAGCGAAAAAGCAGCCCAACACGCTGAGTGCAACTACTAACCAACGGAGAAGGCTTGAACTGACCAACGCGGCCAGCGCGAAGCCAATCGGGCTGCCCCAGAGCCATGTTCCCTTAAATTTTCGGTTCCACCAAGTCTTCCTGCGCCCGACTAGCTTGACGGAAATGCGCTCGGCCAGAAAACAGCTGAGTTCAACAATCGTCCAGAAGACAACCACTAGACCTATAGCGTATGCCACGCTCCGAATGTTCGCTTGGAGACGGATGACTGCCGAATAGAACTGCGCCCGTGACTCTGGCGCGCATGAATAGAAGCGCAATACATTCATTCCAAGCCATAGGGACGCCAAGGCCGGAAGGGTCAGAGCAAGCGTAAGCAGTACAAGCCGTTCACGGTTTTTCGCATATCTGCGCTGCATGACCCAAGACTGGATCATGAGAGCCATGCAGAGGGCGGATGCCACGGCGCGTCCCGGCTCTGACGGTAACATTCCCGATGCGACCAACCCGAAGATCGCAAAGACAACGATCAGGCTCCAACTTAGGTGTTGTACCAGAGTCTTGCCATCATTATGGTGGTGGAACCATGCAGGGACACCCACGGAAATCATCGGCTGCGATGATCTTGGCAATGACGTGCACGCTGGTTGCCTGCCATATGCGAGATGGGGATGAAGGCAGTATCCGCGTGAAGCCTACCCAAGTGATCGGTATGTACGAGGCAAAGTTTGACAAGGGCGGCTTCGAACGGCTCGAACTCGAAAGGGACGGGACGTACCTTCAAGATTTCACTTCAAAGTCCCGATCCTTTCATCACACGGGCCAATGGCACCTCGAGAACGATTTTCTTGACGGGAGTGAGGTAATTCTTGCCAACGCCTTTGTCTCCGAGGAAGATGAGGCGCATCCGCCGGGATTTGCCGAAATGAGCCTTTTTACGCATGACCATTCGGGAAAGGTAGCACTGGCCCGGAACGAAGTGGCCGACTGGTACTACGAGCCCGTTCGATAGCGTTGCTCACCCGGTCAGTTGAAGGTAAAACAGTCAGCACTTTCTCGCTGGTCCCGCCGAGCAGGAGTCCGGCGCAGACTGGAGGGCAGTGGAGTTGCGTGCGCTGAAGTCCAGCGCCTATCACGGGGCACAAGCGCCTCTCTGCAACAGTTGTTTCCTTCGCAAGATGCATGGGAGCTAGTGTGCACTTGCCGCTGCTGCGCAAAGTTCATGCACCGCACTCACGATAGACTCAGGATGATCCGAAGGAATGTCATGGCCACTTCCCGGTACCATGATGCGTCTGCCGCGAGAGGAGAGACGCGCTAATCGCATCTGGAGATCATCCACCCAAACGCGTTGAAATTCCTCGAAATCATGCTCGCTGAGCCCACTACTCAAAAGGGTATCTGTATTCTCGGCAGCTGTCAGTACCATGAGAGGCTTGTCGCTGATGTGATCAGCAGTTCGTGCTTGCTCTGCGCTGATCCGGATGTCTCTAAGCTCGCTGGTTCTGGCTCTTAGATACTTCGTTTGCAAGATCAAATAGTCATCGTGGCCCTGAGCGCCTTGCGCTCGAAGCATGAGGCGACCAATGCCCAAATCGACAACGAGAAGAGAATACCTTGCTAGGCGCTCGCAGTGCTTCAGTTGCGCTGCGCTGATTGCGGTCCACGCCTTCGGGAGCAATTCATATTGGTCCTCTTGCGTAGCATCAGCCAACACGATTCCCGCTACCTCGTCCGGGTAGAGCCCGTTAAACACACGAACGTTGTATCCGCCAAAGGAAGACCCGACGAGCACATAGGGTGGCATTTCTCCAGCACTCCTAAGAAGCGCATGCAATTCTGTCGCAATCTGATGACTGGTACGCGGCATTGGCCCCGGATCACTTCCTCCATAGCCTGCACGGTCGTAGGAGCAGACTCGTGAAAACTTCGCAATTTCTGGTTGAACGGTCCTCCATTCGACGGACAGGTCACTCCATCCAGCTTCTAGCATCACTGTTGGGCTGCCCGCTCCAGTGCAATTAAGCATAGTGCGGTAGCCGCCCACGTCAACTAAACGGCCGCTTTCAGGAAAACGACGAGCATCCAGACGTGATGAGATCGCTTGATAAGACGCACCTGCAAGAACCAGTAGGATCACCATCACGCACAGGGACAAAGCGATCTTACGCAACCAGCGAACCACGCCCCCTCCTTATCTCTAAACGCTTCAATCTAACACGGAGCTATCGGTTTTCCGGGGAAGCCACACGCGATTCGTGGACGGATACTCATCGACCCCGGAAATCGGGTTTTGAGCGTGGATGGCAGCAGCGTTTGGGCTGTCCCCCCGTGTCCTCGAGGTCCAAGGGCTCAGTATACGGGCGTGCCGTGTAGCCTTTCCTATTTTCAGGTGAATACGAATTTCGCCAGCAGGAATCGGGCGCAGACTGGAGAGAAATGCCGGGACTTCCGCCCGCTATAGCTAGCTGATCACCGGAGCCGTCTTCCCTGTGTAGAAAGGAGGCGTTCAAAACTCTCGCCATTGCACTACCAAGATCGAAGCCCACAGCAACAGCACTGCGGCAAACAAACTTGCCAGTATTCCCAGCCATGGTAGATGTCCAGAAACGAGAAAGGTGATCGTATCTACCGAAAAGCTGCCGGTAACCAGCCGCCGATTGTTAAGGCAAAGTGGGAGGTAAGCATCAGATAGGATCGTCGGTAGCAGGATCGCGCCAAAGGCGACGCAGGGAGCGGTATACTCGCCCGACACCAGCGATGAAACTAATACAGCAGCGGCGAAATACACTAACCCGCCACCTACCAATAGCAGAAGGTAGAGCCCAACCTGTGTAATCAAAATGGGCATTCCCGCAAGGGACGAAACGATAAAGACCGCAGTCCAAGGCACCACCCCCAAAGCGATTGCTTCTATGATGCCCAGCCCAACTCGGATACCCACCAGGCGCGCCCTACTGACAGGTAAAGCCAAAGTCAACGAAGATGTTCCAATTGCCTTTTCACGAACGATTCCACCCATCCCTAAGAGAACAACGCCAAAAATCCATAAGAAGACAAGGATTTGCTGGTTAATAAGCAGCAGACGATCGAAATCTCTCTCCAGCCTCCAACCAGGGAGCATGTCTCCTTGAGCATGATAGATAAAAAATCCACACACAGCCGTGACAGTCGCCAGAAGAGTTAGAAATCTGGCCCGAGTCTCAAGCCAAGCCTTATACCAAAGCACGATTCAATTCTCCCTGACCGTCTCCAGAAATATTTCGCGCAATCCAACAGGGGCAACCTCGACAGAGCTAGCATTCAAATTGTGGGCGCGCTCGGTCACTGCCTCAGCATTGCCGCTGACAAATAGGCTCATTTGACGGCCCTTGGTGCGGATTCTCTCGACACCCGAAATCTGAAACTCACGCTCGGGTGGAGGGAACGCAAAGACCAAATCAATGCGTCGGTACAGCTCACGGAGTGAATCCAGGGACGCATCCAGCCGCAAACACCCCTGCTCAAGAATGCAAACGTGATCAGCCACGCGCTCAACCTCGGCAATCTGGTGGGAAGAGAAGAAAACAGTTACGCCATCTGCCGATTGGCTAACAAGAGTTTGAAGGAGAGATTCAATTCCCACCGGGTCGAGCCCTTCGCTTGGCTCGTCGAGAATTAATAACTCGGGACGTCGGGCGAATGCCAGCAATAGTGCAAGTTTCGTTCGCATTCCTTTCGAAAGGGTGGCGACCTTTCGGTGAGCCGGCAAATCGTAGTCACGAAGTAGAGTTCTTTCTACGTCGATGCGCCAGTCAGGGTAGAACGAACGCGCAAAGCGTATTATTTGTTCCACCGTCATATAGCCATACAACGGCTTGTCTTCCGCAACAAAAGCAACCCTGCGGCGCATTTCGCGATTCTCTTCGGGGTCAGCGATTCGCTTTCCAAGCACGGTACCCTCGCCCGAGCTCGGCCGGATTAATCCGAGCAGCATCTTGATGGTCGTGCTCTTTCCAGCGCCATTTCGACCGAGAAAGGCCGTAATACGATTTCGCCCTACTGACAGATTTAATCTCCGAACTGCTTCCGCGCTTCCATACGACTTCGCGAGTGCATGTGTGAATATCGCGGGTTCATTCGTCATCGTTTGCCCACAATCTCGACCGAGCAGATAAGCTCTGCCTCGAAGGCTCGGCGAATCTCCTCATCCAAAAGGCCGTCTTCCCGAAGCTGGTCGATAATATCTCGCATCCGCCGACGTGCCACCTGTACATGACTGGCCAGCGACTGAGTCCGGCGTTTCACACAGACAAACGCTCCGGAGCCCGGACGCAATTCCAGAAGCCCTTCGTGTTCGAGTTCGGAGTATGCTTTCACTACGGTATTCGGACTGACTACCAATTCCTCTGCCAGAGTTCGAATACCAGGTAACTGATCGCCATCCTGCAATGCACCGGTTTCCGCAGCGTGCCGAATTTGCTGCATCAATTGGAGGTAGAGCGGTTGCCCGGCTGTGGGAGTGAGCCTGAATGACATTTGTCGGTAAACTGTAGTGCTGTTAAGGTACAGCATCACAGTTGGAAAAGTCAACGAACCTAGTGGAAAGTGACTCGGCGTCTTCAAGGGTGAGGTTGTAAGCGCTAAAAAGCGTATTTACGTCGGGAGTGCATGGTTAGGCCCGCGATAGCGCAATGCTAGCGAGATAGCAGGCCAAAGAAATGCAGACGCCCGTGAGAGGCGGACGGGAAAAATAAACCTTGCAAAGCACAACAAAACCACCAAGCATTGCCAACCCGACGAGGAGCAGGAACGGTGACTGAAAGAGGAGTTGGCCGTGAACCAATGCGAGATAACCGAAAACCAAGCCGAACAAAATAAGTCCCATGCTATGGCTGGCGTTGAAGCCTACCCAAGCCCGCAACATTGTTGTTTCTTTTGTAATGACAGGTGCAATCTGGCTCATGCTGATTTCGAGCGCGGGGTCACGGGGTGTGAGCTTTGCCCCCCAGAACGTATAGGCGAGGTGGACGACCCCCAGCGTAAAGATAATGCTCGCACTCAGAACCATGAGAATTCTGGCAGCCAAGATGCTCTCTCCTTCGGCAATTCACGGTTCGGCGGGATTCGGCGACTCTCCGCGCCCACCCAATGCTGGGACTGGCTCAGCCGAAACTTGCTTGGCAGTCTTTGGAACGAGTGGTTGGAGCAACGATTTGAAATGGTCGTTCAGGTGCAGTTCTTCACTTTCCTGTGCAAACAATTTCTGGGGATCAGTTGAGGTCTTCAGCGCGTACCGCAGGTGTGACAACCGCATGAGCCACAGAGCATGGCCGAGGTCTGCTTCACCGCGCATCTGAAATGTGATCCAGCCGGAATTGGGAACCCAGCCGTGATCTTCAGCAAGACCTTCTGCCAAGAGCGCATCGCGCACCGAACGGGGAAACGGTATGTCAACGACCCCGCTGACGTGGACATGCCCAACTTCTGCGCTGCCGCGGAGGAATTCCCGATCTCCAAAACGCTGTGGATAAAACGATACATCCGGCCATCGGGAGACTTCAGCTTCGAGTTTCTTCAGGTATTCGCTCATTCGGGTTTCGATGCCCGAGAACGACGGCTCGATCCAGTGGCCGAACTCGCTTTCCCATCCAAGCTAAAATGAGATTCGATTCCCTCGGGAGGTGGAACTTCATTATGCAGCGGACATTCGGGCTAAACATCCCGCAAACGTTGGAAGAAATATGTGATCCGACACGATTGGCTTTGGTCGTGTACGACATGCAGGTAGGGATCGTGAAACAGATCGAGAACGGCCAACAAATCACGGACAAAGTGCTTCAGGTTCTCGATGCGGCCCGTAAAGCGGGAATTCGTGTCTTCTTTACACGCCATATGTCACTACCGAGGGAGCTGATGGGGGTGTCTCAGTTCCGCATGGCAATGGCCTGGCAACGAATAAAATTGGTTGACGAGGTTAAGCCGTGGTTTTTACGGGACTCGCCGGGATTTCACCTGATTCCGGAGATAAATCCACTGGCGAGCGAAGCCATCTTCGACAAAATCGCCATGTCGGCGTTTGAAGGCACGCCCCTGGACATCGCGTTGCGCGACTGCGGCATCAATGCCTTTGCCATCATCGGCATCGCCATGGAAATCGGCATTGAACCAACGGTACGGCATGGCGCCGATCTTGGTTACATTCCGGTTGTGGTTAAAGACGCCTGCGGCTTCGGGCATCGCGATGCCGCCGACCGTTCCATTGCGAGCCTTGAATTCGGAGGTGATGCTCTGCTTACGAACGCGGATACATTCTGTGCTCAACTTGGGCGCAACCCCTCCACATAAGCCAATCATTGAGCTCGGACGGCTCCTCGCAGCCATTGGCCTGATGAGCGACCAGACGGGGTCGTTCGAGGTTTTGTTGGCGGGCTAGAGGGATAAGAGTTCGCATTTGTAAGATTCTCTTAGGTCAGGTTTCGGATTCGGTTTTCTTATGCTCGTTCTCATCCTATTGCTGGCAACGTGGCTGGTCTTTCGCGCGGTGGGAGCGGCTGGTGTGCATGTTCTCGCCTCGTGGCAGTATTCCGCTCTGTACGCCCTGGCCGTGATCTTTGTCTTCACCGCAACGGCTCATTTCAACAAGATGAAACATGATCTGGCGCAGATGATCCCGTCATCTTTTCCGCGCCCCCTACTGATCGTGTACATCACTGGTGTTTTTGAACTTCTCGGAGCCGCGGGGCTGGTGCTGCCGCAATTTCGCAGGCTTGCTGGCATTTCTCTCATTGCGCTCCTGGTTGGGATGTTCATCGCCAACGTAAATGCGGCACAGCGCGGGGTCACACTGCGAGGCAAACCGGCAACCCCGCTTTGGTTGCGGGCTCCGATGCAGATTTTGTTTATTGCGCTACTCTGGTGGTCCACTCGCGTCTAAACGGTGTTACGCATCGTCAGGCCGACTTGAAGAAGTTCTTGATCTGCACCCAATATCTTCTGACCACGTAATCCGTGCTGATGTGCCCACCACGCAGGAGAGACTTCAACCTGGCTCCCGTAACTTCCGCAAACCGTCGGGTGCGTTCATAGGGAACGTAGGGATCGTCCTTAGCATGGAACATCAGCACCTTGGAACCCTTGATTTCCTTCCTGTGGTGCCAAGGACTGTAGAACGTACCGCTACGAAGCTTGTTCCAGTTTGCATCCGAGAGCCGATAGGCATTCCCGAATGCCTGACGGATGTACTCAGCGTAGTTCGCGTTCGCGGTCTCTGCCTTCTCAGCTGTAGCCAGAATGCTCCAGTCCACAACCGAGCAATTCGCGACCACTCGTTTCACTCGTGGGTCAAGAGACAACAGGATTGCTGCAGCACCGCCGAAACTGCCGCCAATCACGAAGATCTGATCCGGCGCGAGTCGGAATCGTTGACCGAACGCAATTTCTTTCAGTTCCTTTGGCAATTCGTCGAGCACATCGAGGATGTCTTCATGGGGTGACCTCGCCAGAAACTCACCGTCGCTCTCCCAGGCTCCGCGATAGCGAGGGTAGATGACCCAAAAGCCCTTGGCGGCGAGAAATTCCGATAGCGACTGCTTGCGAGGAATCGATGGCATGCCGTCGCACAGGATGATCAGCGCTTGAGCTTTGCGGGGTCGCGACGGCGGGAGGAATTCCGCGACAATTTGACCTCTGAATCTCGTTCTGAACATATATTCGCTCATTATCTCCCATGCCGCGACCGTCGAAGCGCCATGCACTGTCGATTCCTATCTTCCTCCTTCGCCGACTCAACCCGGCACTTCGACGATCTCGAGTGCTGCCCTTAAGGTCTGGTCATCTTCGTCGCCGAGCCTGTGCAAAAGTGACCATCCTTGTTGCGGTTTCGAACTAGAGTGGAGGTTTTGCCGCAAGGACATTGTGAGGTGCCGAAGCAATAGCAGGAGAAAGCCAGTGTCAGAACACGATTCTGTCACTAAACGCAAACGGCGCCCGAAGTCGGATAGGCGTGTGGACTACAGCGCACGAACGATGGCGGCTTTGAGGGAACTCAAAAAGGCAGCCCAGCTACGCGAATCTCCGAAGCCGCTCCCGCAAAGTGTTTGATGGAGAATGGACACGACAGTTCGATTGCCGGATTCGCCCCTGCCCTTCGAGGATTCGGGTTGCGGCTGACGCTTCGGCTTCTCGATGCGCTTCTGGAGTTTTGGCAGGATGACCGCTGGAATCCTAAATATCTCCCAACCATCCGCGGCGATTTGCGACCGTTGATCTTGGATAGCAGGCGCAGAATTTCCGGATAAGCCAAACCAACGTGACGGTCGGTCCGATTGCCCGTATCACTCCATGCACTTCGGTGCATCCGCGCTGACGCCACTTTCGATGAAGTCAAAATCGGGGACGAGGTTCAAGGCTCTGCGATAGTATGTTGCGAGAAGCTGAAGGATAGAGGAACAAAGGGAACCGCCGTGACTAACTTTCTCCCGTTGACACTCATTTTCGCAGGACTGTTAGCCGCAGCTTTCGTCGCGCCTCCATCTCCATCGAACGGCCTGCTGCTCGTCGCCAATAAAGGCGACCAGACTCTTGGTCTCATTGACTCAACTGCCGGACGGCAGATTGCGACGGTCGCCGAGGGAGGCGAGACTGGGCATGAGGTTGCCGCATCTCCCGATGGCAAGTGGGCATTCGTGCCAATCTACGGCAACTCGGGAGTCGGCATGCCCGGCACGGACGGAAGCACAATCGCTGTGATCGATCTTGGCGAGCACAAGCTGATCCACACAGTTGATTTTGGGCACGGTGTCAGGCCCCATTGCGCTGTGTTCGGTCCCAAGGACGGTCTGCTGTATGTCACCACCGAGCTAGACAAATCTGTAGCCGTCATCGACCCACAAACCTTTAAGCTTGTCGGGAGCGTCCCAACCGGGCAGGCTGAATCCCACATGCTGGCGATCAGCCCGAATGGGCACGAGGGCTACACTGCAAATGTGGGCCCGGGGACTGTATCGGTGCTCGATCTCCGAGGACGAAAAACCCTCACGGTCATTCCTGTTGCCGGACACGTGCAACGCATTTCGCTTTCTCCTGACGGGCACTGGGCGTTTACCTCGGACACTGAGAAGCCCCGGCTGGCGGTAATCGATACCGCAACGAATAAGGTTGATCGCTGGATCACACTGCCCGGCACGGGTTACGGGACCGCCCCCACACCGGATGGGAAATGGCTGTTCGTTGCAATTCCGAGCACGAATGAAGTCGCCGTGGTCGATGTGGCG
>Ga0210383_10005787_pt1 | contig 10825 bp, 13 predicted proteins | sample IncBWC14OmetaG_FD_160072 | JGI IMG/M metagenome (GOLD analysis project Ga0210383, IMG submission 160072) | Forest soil microbial communities from Barre Woods Harvard Forest LTER site, Petersham, Massachusetts, United States - Inc-BW-C-14-O ...
CAGCGCCGCCACGGCATCCCCATTTTTCGCGTCGCAAGCCAGGTGATACCCACCCAGGCCTTTTATCGCCAGAATCTTTCCGTCCCAGAGGAACTGCACGGCCAAGTGGATCGCGGCGGCATCGTCCTGCACGATCTGATCGCCAGAGAGAAAGTAATGCTGCGGGCCGCACTCAGGGCACGCCACGGGTTGCGCGTGAAAACGCCGATTTGCGGGATCGCCATATTCCGCCGCGCACAAATCGTCGAGCGCCCAGTCAGCCATCGTGGTTTTCGCGCGGTCGTAAGGCAAATTCCGGATGACGGTATACCGCGGCCCGCAGTTGGTGCAGTTAATATAAGGATAGAGATATCGGGGATCGCGCGGATCGAAGAGTTCGCGGAGGCAATTCTCGCAAACGGGTAAATCCGCGGAAATTCGAGTGGTAGGGCGCAGTTTCCCCCGGCTGTCGCGAATCGTGAATTCAGTGAACCCGGCCGCCTCCACGGGCAGAATTTCGAGCCCAGTGACATGGGCTGCGGGCGGAATTTCAGTCTGCAGAGCGTCGAAAAAGGCTCGCAGCGATCGCTCGCGGCCTTCCAGATGCATCTCGACACCCCCTTCCGCGTTCAGCACCCAGCCGGTCAAGCGATGGTCACAGGCGATCCGATAGACAAATGGGCGGAAGCCAACCCCCTGGACCACACCGTGCACCTTGATCGAATAAGCGTTCCGCATGTTCCTAATTTCCAGCGATTACGCAGCCTCTTCCCTGCCAACCGATTTGAATTACCTTTTCGCCTTCTACAAGCACAGGCACCGTGCATTGCCCGCCCGTCAAAGCGCGCATTCGCTCGCGGGCCGCCAGATCGGCCTCCACGTCGAATTCAACAAATTCCTGACGGCGCCACTCCAGCCAATCGCGCATTTCCGCCGTATACTGGCACCCCGCCGAACCATACAACTCAAATTGAGCCATGTGGCAGCTTCTCCAATTCTTCCCGGATTACGTGGTAGATCGACGCCTGCACTTCCTGGATCCGCGGGATGTAGTCGGAGCGAACAATCAACGGGAAGTCGGCCAAGCCTCGACGATAGATCTCTCCTCCGTCATAGCCTAAAAGCGCTACGGTGAGGAGATTGCGCTTTCGGGCTTCTTCGAGCGCCACTACGATATTGCGCGATCCACCACTGGTGGAAATCGCGACGGCCACATCGCACGGCTTGGCATGGGCGATGAATTGGCGCAAAAAGATAACATCCGTTCCAATATCATTGGCGATAGCCGTTATGTTTGCGGGTTCCAGAGACAGCGATACGGCAGGGATCGGTTTGAAACCTTCAGGCGGGCAAACGCAATCGATTGCGAAATCGTTCGCGTCCGTGGCCGATCCCCCGTTGCCGAAGATGATCAGCTTTCCGCCTCGCTCAAGGCGTTCCGAGATCGCCAAGATACAGTTGCTGATGTTTTCGGATTCCTCGTGCGCCACGCGAGCGCGCAATTTTGCGTCGTCGGCCGCTTTCATAAGAATCGAACTGGCGACTTCCGCCAAGGCGTCGGAGGTGGATTGCTTTGACTGACCCAGAAAGGGATAGAGGAAACCTGCAGCACCTACGTCGTGGCCCAGTTCGCGATGTTCCAAAAATACGTGCACGGTTTCCCAGAGCGTGTGGTAGAGGACTTCAATCAATTCCTGATGGATGAAGGGATCTGGCGTCGGAGTCTCAACCGCGTAAGAGGCCCGTGCCCCTGGAAGGGCAAATGTCATGGCCTCTTTGCCGCGAGCGAAGTCCAAAGCTGCCCGAACTTCAAGATCCTCTTCCGGCGGCCCGAAACCCATGACGATATCGTCAGAGGTTAAAATTGCCTCAAGCCAGTGCCGAAATAAAATGGAAAGGTCCAGAGCGGGAAGTGCGCGCTTGCCAACAATTACGGGGTGCACGAATTCCACTGACACATGCTGGGCGTCCGTGGCATAGGAGCCCCGGCCAAATGCCAGGAGGCGGCCGCCGCGCAGAAAACGCTCAGACATTTCATGGCAGGCTTCAGCGAGACGGCGAGCTTCACGGGAAAAAAATGATTCGAATAGAGGATTGCGGGCCAATAGCCGTTGGCTCACCTGCGTCGCCAGATCGCATGCGGTTTTCATTCGTCATACCTAGCAAATTCGCGGCAACGGATCGCCGACCAGCATGTCCACAATCCTGCTCCCACCGTAACGGGTTGTCACCAGAACGGCACCCGCAGGTTGTTCGCGTATTTCGCCGATCAAGCACGCATCGGAGCCGCCCGGAATTTCCTGCACGGCATGAAGCGCATCTTCCGCACACTCCTGCGAAACAATCGCCAGGAACTGCCCTTCATTGGCGATGTGCAGCGGGTCCAGACCCAAAAGCTCGCAGGCGCCGCGCACTTCATCACGCATGGGAATCGCGTCTTCGTGGAGGACAACCCCAAGGCTGGAGTCCCTGGCAAGTTCGTTGAGCGATGTCGCTACGCCGCCCCGCGTCGGGTCGCGCATCCAGCGAACACCCGAACCTGCCGCAGCCACCAGAGCGTCCACCATTGGGAAGACCGAGCGCGTGTCGGAACTCAGGTCGGCTGCGAGGTCCAACTCTCCCCGGGCCAGCAGGATGGTGATCCCATGATCCCCAATAGGGCCAGAAAGCAAAATCCTATCGCCAGGGCGCACCGACCGGGGATTCATCATCAGGCCGGGTAAGATGCGGCCAAGTCCGGTGGTCGTGATGTACATCTGATCGGCCTTGCCATGTTCGACCACTTTCGTGTCGCCGCTGGCGATGCGCACTCCCGCCTTTTCAGCAGCGCCGGCCATGGCCCGAACTTCCGCTTCCAAAACCCCAGTACTCAATCCGGCTTCCAAAATAAATGTGACGACAATCTCTTCAGCCTTGGCACCGGAAACCGCCAGGTCATTTACCGTCCCATTGATCGCGAGTTCACCAATGGATCCTCCTGGAAATCTCAGCGGCTTTACGACAAATGCATCCGTTGTTACCGCAACACGCGCTCCGCCGATGGTCACGTGCGCCGCATCCGCAAGAAAATCCGTGGAAGGCTCATACAAAAGGGGAACAAAAAGCCCTTCGATCAGCCGGCGGCTGGCCTTTCCCCCTGCGCCGTGGGCCATCTCGATTTGCGGGTCGCGGAACCTGATTTTAGGGGTCGCCACCGCAAGTTTCGGTTCACCGTTCACGCCGTCGCGGTGAGGCTCACCAGGTTGCCCTTCCGATGTTCGTAATTGTAGTAGGCTGCGCATGATCCTTCCGTTGACACCATCAATGCCCCAACTGGATTTTCAGGAGTGCATTCCCTGCCAAACAATTTGCACTGCGCAGGCTTCAGGACGCCCTTTAAGACTTCACCACATTGCGCGGCCTTGGGATCGGTTACGCGAATTCCAGGGATGCTAAAGCGCTGCTCGGCATCCCAATCCGCGTAGGTATCGCGAATTCGCAGCGCCGACTGGGAAATGAAACCGAGGCCACGCCATTCAAAATAGGGCCGCAACTGAAACACTTCGCCCATCGCTCGCAACGCAGCGCCGTTGCCCTCCCAGGGCACCACTCGCTTGTACTGGTTTTCAACTTTCGCTTCGCCATTCCGCATTTGCCGCAGGAGCATGACGATGGATTGCAGCAGGTCCAGAGGCTCAAAGCCGCAAACGACAATGGGTTTCGCTTCGTTTTTGGCGATCCATTCGTAGGGCCGGCAACCGATCACCGTCGAGCAGTGCCCCGGCCCTATGAAACCGTCGAGACGCATATCCGGCGAATCGAGAATGGCCCGAATGGCCGGAATAATCGTGACGTGGTTGCAGAAAACAGAAAAATTTTTGAGACCTTCCGCCTTGGCCCTCATTAAGGTGAGCGCGGTTGAAGGAGCAGTCGTCTCAAAGCCAATCGCGAAAAACATGACATGCTTGTCGGGATTTGTTCTGGCCAGTTTGATGGCGTCGGTCGGGGAGTAGACGATGCGGATATCCAGGCCTCGCGCCTTGTGTTCAAGAGGGCTACCCTGTGTGCCGGGCACACGCATCATGTCGCCGAACGCGGCGAAGATCACGTCCGACTTCGCGGCGATGGACAGGCCGTCATCGATCCGTCCCATGGGGAGAACGCACACCGGGCAGCCCGGGCCGTGGATCAGATCGATGTTGGCCGGAAGGATATCTTTGAGGCCGAAGCGGTATATGGCGTGCGTATGCCCGCCGCAAACTTCCATGATTCGGTAATGGCGCTGCGGGTCCACCAGCCGGCGGATTTCTTCCGCCGTCTTGGAAATCAGCTCCGGGTTGCGGAATTCATCGACGTATTTCATTTTTAATTCCGCCCGCTCAATTTACCAGGCCCTTTTCAATATCTTCGAGTCCATACCCACGCACTTCCTGCAGAGCCGCCTCAGCCTCCCCCAGCATCTCGAGCGTGCGCATCTGGTCCAGCGCGTCTTTTTCGCTGATTTTGCTCATGGCAAAACCCACGTGAATCAATACCCAATCGCCGGGTTTCGGCGGGTCGTCCTGCAGAAGTCCGAGGTCCACCCTCCGGCGCACACCCACAACATCCACGAGGGCGGAATGCGTTTCGTCCCCCGTGATCTCCACGATCTTACCGGGTATGGCTAAACACATATGACACCCTCCCGCGGACCCGCCGTTTTCGCCGTCACCAGAAATATCGCTCATCCTTGTTTTCTGGCGATGAAGTCAAACGAGAATTTCAATTCGTCCTTCAATTTCAGCGCGCCCCCGGCGAAAGATACCGGCACAATATTGAAATCGCTCTGCCGCAACGAAACTTCTCCGTAGGCGTGAAGCGTTTCCTCCCCGGCGGTCAGCTGCGCGGAGAAAATTTGCCTTCGCGTATACCCATGGACGGATAAATCGCCTTCGATTTTCACCGTGTAAAACCCCTCGCCCAATTGAACCCCTGTGACTTTCCTGCTCTCAAATGCAATCTGCGGAAACCGCGCCACTTCCAAAACTTCTTCCTTCATCTTGCGCTCGATTTCGAGACGGTCTTTATCGCTGATCTCATCCTGCACGGCCAGCGAGCCAGCATTGACAATCAAGCCCAGGGAAGCGTCCTCCAGCGACTCCGGGGAAAAACTCAGCTGGCCCGAGTACTCGCGTATGGCGATGGTCGGGCTATGGCCCAGGAGCGACAGCAGACCTGTTGCAAAAACTCGGACGTTGAAACGACTTCTTCCCACATCAATGAGGTACCGCAACGCAGCGGGCCTGGCCGCCATTTTTGCTCCCATGCTGGTATTCATGCAATCGCTCCCTGTCTCTGTCCGATCAAAAAGAAAGAAAACCGGACCTCATCTTTCATCTTCAACGTGCCGCCCGCGACAGAGGCAATTTGAATCCCGAAGTTTGTTTGATTCAGCGTAAAATCGCCATAGGCGCGAAAGCCATCGTCGGAGACCATGACCTGAGAATCGAACTCCTGGACGCGCGTCACGCCGTGCAATGTCAAGTTCCCCGTAACTCGAAGGCGAAATAAGCTCTCCGTTGCCTTAGTGGCTTCGATCTTTGTACTCTTGAAACGGATTTCCGGATACAGGGACGTTTGGAGAACCTCGCCGAACATCGAGTCGTTAATTTTCTTTCGGTCGTCCGCACTCACTTCGTCCATGATCTCGAGTGACGAAGCCCGGATCTTCATCGACAGGGAAGCATCACCCAATAACGGTGGTTGAAATGAGGCTTCTCCTGAAAAATCACGAATCGCGAACTTCGGATTCAGTGCCGCCACCGAGATCAAGCCAGTCGCAAACGCGTGAACGAAAAACTGACTGGCTTTGGCATTCAACGAATATCGAGCCAGAGCATTCACTTGTGTACTCATTAGCGCATCCTCCTTGGATTGAACTACTTGCGCTAAGTGTAGCTCTCATCGTTGAAGAATCAAGCATATACCTTGAAATATACCTTCACATGGAGCGAAGTTTGAAATACCTCTCTACATCGGGAATCATGTTGGTGACCATGTCTCCCAGGCCCATTTGTCCCATGTAGCGACGCACGGTGGGGTTGCTCAGGATCAGTCCCGCGCCGAAGACCACCAGGGCCACTCCGCCCAGCATGTACAAAGTGTCTCGATCACTGCTCGATCCGTTCTGTTCCACCTTCATGAGTTCCGTCGCCATGGAGTTTCCTTTCTCAAGTCAGATTTTCCACCGGGCTTATGGGCCATTCCTTGTTCAAAAGCCTTTTCACCAAGACTTCCGTGACTCTGATCGCTTCTTCCACGGAGGCTTCGACGGGTTCGCTAAGACCCATCTGCCCTTCCTCCGCGCCGAGCGTGGCCGGCTCGCACCCCACCAAAAGGATTCGCTTCGGCTGCCCGCCCATCGTTTTCACCATGCGAAGGACATTTAAAGGATTCATGGCATGCGCGTCTGCGGCGGGCTGCTGGCCATCCGCTGCATCGAGGGAGTTCAAATCAGGTTCGATTACGTAGACGCTTCCAGGCGTTCCACCACGGGGGCAGGCATCGATCAGAATCGTGTTCTCAGGGCCATCCATCAGGGCATACGCAAGATCGAATCCGCGAATCCCGAAATCGACTATATGTACGCCCTCGGGCATCGCGCGGGCTGACAAGCGGCGAGCCACTTCAACCCCGAATCCGTCGTCGCCCAAAAAAATATTTCCAATTCCAGCGACAAGAACGGCGGGCGCCAATGTGCTGCACATTTGCGACCCTTCGTCAGTGCCGAGGGGCTCGACTTCCTCGGGAAAAAAGAAAAAGCGATGGCCGGGTTGCCGCATCATTCCGATATCCCTTCCGGGATCGTCGTCTGCGACAACGCAGAGATGAAATTTCCCCTCATAGTCCTGTTCGATGGACTCTATGACAGCGGTCTTCCCGGCCAGAGCCATATCAAAAATGTCGGCCCGCTTGCCGGGGTGCAGCCGAACCCGGTCGCCAGCTTTTACCTCAACACCTGCCACGACCAGTTTCTCCGCGGGATTTTTGTCCTCGAGAAGGTTCCATTCCCATTCGTTCATGAGGGTTCCTCGGACGCCGGATGCAGTCCGCGCAAAGTTCCATGGAGCTTGGCAAATTGTTCCGCAGGAAGAGCTTCGGTCCTCTCCAGAATTTCCCGCGCGCGCTCGTCGCCCTCCCGCATTTCACTCTTTTCTTCGTCGGTCAAAGTTAGAATGCGAAGCGCCAGAATCTCGTCAATTTCGGTGCCGTCAAACAAATTGCCCGCGCTTTCCGGGGCAATCTGGGGATAGTCGTAGAGAATGATCGGGGAGGAAAGCATCGTGCCGCGCTGGCCCTCTTCCCCGGCAAGGACAGGCCAGGTTCCCACATTGCTGCATGCGGAAACAAATTCACGAAATTCCTCAGGAGGATCGAGAAGCGAGATGAATCCACCGTGAGCGACGCTGAGGATACTGTGAGCAGACAGCAAGGAATGCAGCAGCGCCTGTTCCCGGCTGGACGGTTGCAAATCGGTGAAGGGAAGCTGATTTGAAACCCGTAGTGTCACCTTATGAATTCCATCCCCAAGGCAGGTTGCCGTGACTTCGACTTTTCCTTCAATCGATTTCCGCTCCCTCGTAATCAGTCCGGCGATCCTGCCGTCGGCACCTCGCACCGGCTCAAACTCCCTTTTAGCCGGGAATTCGAAAGGCAATTTGAGTGGGGTAGCAGTCAAGGCGCGGAGAGAAAGCGGAGGGACCACAATCTCCTGCTCCGTAGCCTCCTGCCAGGTTTGCAACCGTTGCCCGCCAATTCGGAGGGTTGAAACAGAACGGAAATGCATTTCCGGATTTTCCGGCAGTTCGTCCAGTGGAATCTGGGGTTCACTGATGGTCCTGTTGATGCCCTGAAGAAAGCGCACTTTGACGCTGAACCTGGTTTCTCCATCGCCTTCCATCAGACATTCCGTCTGCGAATACCAGAGATCGACACCTTTTTGCGCCTCGCTATAATCTTTCGGATAGATCACTCCAAAATTCCACCGCTGGCGATTTTTCACGGACGACGTCCGATAGGGGTACAGCATGTACCCCTCGTAAAGGACGGCGTTGGCGATTTCTTCCACAAGTTTCACGTTCATGAGCGCACCGGATCTTCGGACTCCGCCAATATTCGTTCGACAACTTCCTCCCAGCTGGGAATGCCCCGTTGCACCTTGTATTGGTACAAGCGTTCAAAGGCGTCCCGGCGCAGGCAGAGCCAGGCGGTATTCGGGTAATAGCTGTCGATCACGTTTTTCCAAGCGCTTAGAGGCAGCTTGAACTTGGATTCTTTTTCCCAGGAGATCGGCGCGACTTGCAGAGGCCCGTCCGGCATCTGGTAGAAAACCGTGCCGCTGAATAGGAAATTGAGCGGTACGTCGCCGGCTGCGAGGCCGTGAAAATATTTTGTGGCCCCCACGCTGAAGTCAAATGTGCACGGCACAGGAAGCTCTGCGCGGGTCTGATTTTGGAAAGAAGGAATGGTGAGCGCGGCATGGGTCCAAAGCATGTTGCGAAGGGTCGAGCCCCAACGGTCTGGCTCCCCGAACAAATCGCGCAGGCTGGACTGCTCCTCAGGGGAGTAACGCCTGCGGGTCACTTCAATTTGGATTTGCGCGCGCAACACGACCGAATGAATCATCTCGTCGCTGTTACCGTTGGTCACGCGGAGCTGGAAAGATAGCAGTGGAGTCGCGGCAAAGGGAGTCGCGGCAACTCCGTCAATCTGGAAATTCAGATCAGGCATTTACGCCCCCGGCCAGCGCGCCTGCTTTGCGTTTCAATTCCGCAAACATTTCTCCCACTTCCCGCCAGACTTCAGTGCCGCCGGAGAGCCCACGCCAGTGCATGCGGATCAGCCCGACCAGCTTGTAACATTCGTCGATCGGAACTATATAAAACTGCGGCTGCACTCCACGCACCGCGCCCACGCGGTTCACCAGCAGGGCTTCCACGTCCGGTTCGATTTCATTCAGAACCGGGTTTTCCAGGACAACCTCGTCCCAGGTTTCGAGAGAAAGAAGTGACTCGGTCGCTCCAGCGGGACTCGGATAGAAGGCAACCACTTTTCCATGCGGCGTGCTGGTGAACAGGAAAGCCAGTTCGATGGGGATCATCAGGCTGTCCCACTGTCCCGCGGTCATTCGGAAATCGTTCAAGTATTGAATACGACGGGGGACGCGTTTGTATTTGACGGAACTGTGGCCGCTGAAAAGGATGGTGCAGGCATCACAGGCGCAAATCAACTTCCTGGTCGTAGCATCGATCAAATGCTGGTGTTCGACCGCCAACTCAGAACTGCACATTTCACAGGTCTCCGACTGAGTTCGCTTGCGCGCGAACTGCCGGAGGCTTGCGAAAGATTGACTTTTCGAAAGTGTCCTGAAGGAGGCCACGATTATCTCGCGCTCCCTTGTGCCCGCGCGGCTTCCAGGGCAATCTTGGCCCGGCCGTTTTCCATCAGCAAAGGAATGGGATCCAGGTGCAGGTGGTCCAGATCGACTCCACGGCCGGCATGCACAACGTCATAATGTTGCCCGCAAATTGCACACGCGAGCGAAGTTCCCTGAAAGCGCGAACCAGCCAGCGGCTGTCCACAACCGGGACAATTGTTCCTGTAGGCGTAAAAACTATCTTCGAACTTGCAGAAGACGACAGGCTGGCCGGCCACTTCCTGTGCGCGCAACGTGCCGGTGGGCAGCGACTCGAGTCCGTTGACATCCTCCCAGTCCACGTCATGACCATCCCGATTCAAGTTCGCCGCGGATTGCAATGCGCCGAGCGGCACGAATCCACCCCTCGAAGCTTGCGCTGCTGTGACTCCTTCTACATGGATGGCGGTAATGTCCGGCGCCGCTTCGTAGATTGCTTCTTCCACCGCCAGCTTCAAAGTAACCGCGGAGGAGGGGCATCCGTCGCAATTCCCTTCCAGCCGCAAGGTGAGGACTCCCGCATCATCAATGCCTGCAAATTCGACATTGCCGCCATGAGAGCGCAGGTAGGGCCTGGTCTTCTCCAACGCCAGAAGGATCCTGTCTTCAAGAGGCTGGGGATGCAGGTCGTATAGGAGCAGCAGGCTGCGCACCTTTTCGTCGCGCGCAAAACTATCGATGATGGGTTGCCCCGCCGCTCCAGTCTGAGCGACGATATCGAGCATTCGTTCGAGGCAAGTGCCATGCAGACGCATCAGCGCCTGCACCAGTTCCTTGGCGCTATCACGGAGATCCGGGTCCAATGCGTTCTCCAGACCATCGAGCAAGCCTTCAATGGCTCCGATCTGCGCGTCTACATCGGTCTGTTTGGCCATGAACTCTTTCTCTTCTCCCAGGAATACATGAAGGGAGAGGACGGGATTCACAACTTTTCGCCCGTCCTCGCCCTCCCTACTCTCAGCGATTCCCTTCCGGTGATCGTTAAGGTTGGAGGCCAAACATCGGCGAATGGTGCGTCTCCAACACCTTTCCGTTCCCCAGATACATATGTACGCCGCATGGGAGACAAGGATCGAAACTCCGGACAGCGCGCATGATGTCGATGCCCTTGAACTTGTCCGGCCCGTTTTCTTCAAAGATAGGCGTGTTTTGAACCGCGTCTTCGTAGGGTCCCGGCGTGCCATAAATATCACGGGGGTTCGCGTTCCATGGTGTCGGCGGATACGGATGGTAGTTGGCAATCTTGCCGTCACGGATGACGACGTGATGCGACAGCACTCCGCGAACAGCTTCGTGGAATCCGCAGCCAATCGAATCCTGTGGAACTTTGAAATCGGTCCACGTCTTCGTCCTGCCGGCGTGCAATTCGCTCAAAGCCTGCTCGGCGAAATACAAGGCCGCGCATGCCGCATA
>Ga0210383_10005788_pt1 | contig 10822 bp, 11 predicted proteins | sample IncBWC14OmetaG_FD_160072 | JGI IMG/M metagenome (GOLD analysis project Ga0210383, IMG submission 160072) | Forest soil microbial communities from Barre Woods Harvard Forest LTER site, Petersham, Massachusetts, United States - Inc-BW-C-14-O ...
AACGCCAAAATCGGGCACCTCAAAAAGCGCATGGGCGATCTCGGCATGCTGAACCTCACCAATATTCCAAAAGACCGTTCCGGCTACGGCTCACGTATTGTCGTGATGGATGTCCAGAAAAACCTGGAAATTGAATACAAGCTCGTAAGCATCGAGGAAGCTGACGTCGAAAAGGGACTGATCTCCACCACATCCCCCATCGGCCGCGCGCTTCTCAATCGCAAGGTCGGCGACGAGGTCCAGGTGCTTACCCCCGCCGGGAAAAAAGAATTCGAAATCGTCCGCCTTTTCACCATTCACGAAGAGGCATAGAATAGTGCGGCCGCCCGTCCGGCGGCGAGGTGCCATGCTTTATTGGGGTTCGGGTCCGGCTCTTGGTTTGCTGACTTGTCTCGGCTATGGGGTTTTCCTGCTCGGCTCCCTGTATCTCTGGCGCTATCGCGACGAACTCTCCGTTTGGATGGAAAACGAATTCTCCGCCTTCCGCCGCAATCTCTCCCGCTATGAATCCGTGGGGCCTTTCTACCTTCCGCGCACCGAGTCCCGCCTCCGCGTAATTCCCGCCGGCTTCCTCAACTCCGTCAGCCGCCTCCCCCAGCGCCGCTTTTCCCTCGGCGCCTTCCTCCTGATCCTCGGCCTGCTCCTCTTCACCCTCGACTTCTTCATCTAGCTCTAGCCGCGCCAGCGTCACCTTCGCTCTTCCCGGCTCCTGATCGCTGCTATCTGCTCGCTGATCGCCTCTTCCTCATTCCATTTTCCAATTCTGCTATTCTGCTTTCCTATGCAACCTTCTCTCATCGTTCACGGCGGCGCCTGGGACATCCCCGATGACGCCGTTGATGCCTGTAAATCCGGCTGCCTCCTCGCTCTCCATGCCGGCTGGAGGATTCTGGAAAACGGCGGCCACGCGCTCGACGCCATCGAAGCCGCCATCATTGTCCTGGAGGACGATCCCGTTTTCGACTCCGGCTTTGGCTCCCATCTCACGCTCGATGGCCACGTCGAATGCGACGCCATCGTGATGGACGCCGCCACCCTCCGCGCCGGTTCCGTCGCGGGCCTGCGCCGCGTGAAAAATCCCATTCAGGCCGCCCGCGCAGTCTTCGAAAAGTGCCCTCACATGATGCTCGTCTCCGAAGGCGCCGAACACTTCGCCGCGGCGCACGGCGTCCCGCTCTGCGATCCCGAAGATCTGATCTCTCCTGCCGAACGTGAAGCCTGGCTTCGCTGCTGCAAAGATTCCCACGCCGCCGAAAATCATCGCGGCCACGAACAGGGAACTGTCGGCGCCGTCGCGCTCGATCGGCATGGCCGCCTCTTCGCCGCCACCTCCACCGGCGGCACTTGCTGCAAACTCCCCGGCCGCGTCGGCGATTCTCCCCTGATAGGTTGTGGTTGTTACGCTGACATCGAAACGGGAGGCGTCTCTTCAACCGGCTATGGCGAAGCCATCATGCGTGTGGTCATGGCCAAAACCGCTGCCGATTTTCTCCGGCCTGCCGGCTCCTCGCCCACCCGCGCCGCCGAAGCAGCCGTGCAACTCCTTGCCAATCGTGGCAAAGGCACCGGCGGCCTCATCCTTCTCGACAAAAATGGCCATCCCGGCTTCGCCTTCAACACGCCCCGGATGGCCTTTGGTTACGTCAATGATGCTTCAGACTTCTTTACTTCTGTCTGATCCCGCCATCCTCTTCGCCGAATTCGACACATAATACGGCGAAGCGATTGTGTAGATTTGCTTGCTGCCTCTCGCAAGCAGAACCCACTCCAGCAGCCGCGCTCTCTGATTATGCAGAAAGTATTCGTACCAGCGGTCTTCCACAAATTCGGGGATCACCACCGCAATCTTCCGCTCCGGATATTTATCAGCCAGCTTCAAGACGTGCTCCACAATGGGCACCACAATAAATCGGTAAGGGGAAGGCAGCATCACCAGTTCCGGTGGCTCCACGCCGGCGTCGCGGTAAGGCTTCACCACATAGCGCTCCCAGTCCTCCTGCAACAGCGCCGCGTGCTCCCCCGGCTCCACATGAACAGCTGTCACACTCGGTGACAATCGTGCCGCAAACTCCAGCCCCTGCTTCGTAATCGCACTCCACCGGTCGATGGGGATTACCACAAGCGGCGGCAATTCCCGCATCGGAGGTTGCACCGCGTCCATAGTTCGCGTGGCCATGGACACGTTGTGGTAGTGCGCACGCACCTTGTGGAATGCCGCGATCGTCAGCGGAATAAACAGCAGCGTCAGCCACGCCCCGTCCACAAATTTCGCCACCAGCACCACCACCACCGTCACGCCGGTCACGAACGCGCCCAGTCCGTTCACCATCGCGAACTTCACCCAGTGCGGCCCGCGTGCTTTCCACCAGTGACGCACCATCCCCGCCTGCGAAAGCGTAAACGCCAGAAACGCCCCAACCGCGTAGAGCGGAATCAGCCGGTCGGTTACGCCTCCAAACAGAAACAGTAGCACTCCCGATAGAATCGCCAGCACCACGATCCCCTGCGTGTACACAAGCCTTCGCCCGCGTTGCGCGAATCCGTGCGGCAAATAATTGTTCTGCGAAATCGCCCGGCAGAGCCGCGGGAAATCCGCAAACGCGGTATTCGCCGAAAGCGAAAGCACCAGCAGGATCGACCCGATCGAAACGTAGTAAAACACTCCCTTGCCGAACACGGCTGCAATCAAAAGCGAAAGAACGCTCTGGTATCCCGGTTGCCCGGGGTCCGTCGCAACAATCCCGTACACCTTCACCAAGTACGAAATCCCCGCCAGCAGCACGCCGAGGATCGCGATAATGATGGTCAGCGTCTGTTGCGCGTTTTTTACCCGGGGCTCGCGGAAGGCCCGCACTCCGTTGCTCACCGCTTCCACCCCGGTCAGCGCAGTGCAACCGCTCGCGAATACGCGCAACAGCAGCCAGTACGTTACTCCCTGCAATGCCGCTGGCGCTGGCGGCAACGGGTTCGTCGGCAGCGGATGCCCACCGCTCGCCAAGGTTCGCACGATGCCGCCGCCAATCGTAATCACCAGGCAGCCAACAAAAAGATAAGTGGGCACAAGAAACGCGAATCCCGCGTCTTTCACTCCGCGCAGATTCACGATCGTGATCACCACCAGGATTCCCAGGCACATCACCATCGTGTGGGGAAGCAGTCTCGGCACCGCGGAAATCAGCGCGCCCACGCCCGCCGAAATCCCCACCGCTGCCGTCAAAATGTAATCGGCCAGCAGCGCTGCCGCTGCCAGCAGTCCCCAAAACGATCCAAGGTTGTACCGCGCCACCGTGTACGACCCGCCGCCCGTCGGATACGCCTCGATCGTCTGCCGGTAAGAAAAATAGACGATCACCAACAGGGCAATAATCGCCGCGCTGATCGGAACGATGTACTGCACCCCCAGCAGTCCCAGCGGAATCAGCAGGCTCAACGCCGCTTCCGGTCCGTACGCCGCCGAACTCAGCGCATCCAGCCCGAATATCGGAATTCCTTCCGCCGGACCGATCTGCTCCGCCCGCTCTTCCGAACTCTTCAGCGGCTTTCCAAAAATCAGGTTAACTATGTCCATAAAAGGCCGGGTGTTTCGCTCCAAGTCCCATCTGGTTCTGCAAAATGTGAATCATCATTTGTCCCGAACCACGCACCAATGTCAATCCACTTTTTTGAAGCGAAATCCCGTGAATTCCAATTGCTCGTCACTGTTGACCCGACCCCCAACTCTCTCTAACATTCTCTTATGTACGCCAAAGCAAGTTTTCGCGGCGAACGTCTCGCGCGGTTCTCGCTGATTGCCGTGGGTCTCGTTTTCTGCCTTCCGCTAGCCCTCCGGGCCCAGACCGCCGGCGATGTCATCAACGCCTACCTCCAAGCGCGTGGTGGCCTCGCAAAAATCAAAGCCGTCCAGACCGAGCGCATCACAGGCGTCATCACCTTCGCCCCTGGCGTGGAAGGCCCCTTCTTTGTCGAGCGCAAGCGCCCCCTCAAGATGCACATGGAAATCACCATCAGCGGACAAACGCTTCTCCGTGTCTACGACGGAAAATCCGCGGGTTGGACATATAATCCCTTCGCACCAAACGCTTCCGTTGCCGATATGTCGGCACAGGATCTTTCGGGCATCGCCGACGAAGCTGATTTCGAAGGTCCCTTCGTCGACTACAAAGCCAAAGGCAATCAGATCGAGTACGTGGGAAAGGAGCAAATCGACGGCAAGATCGTGCACAAACTGAAACTCACCACCAAGCAGGGCGACGCCAGCTTCTTTTCTTTCGACGCCTCCACTGGTCTGCTCATGAAATGGCAGGGTCTCCGCAAGGTTGCCGGCAAGGAACTTCCCTGGGAAACTTACTTCCGCGATTTTCGCGAAGTTGACGGCCTTAAATATCCCTTCCTCGTCGAATCCGCGGCCATCGAGTCCGACCAGATCCAGAAAATCATCGCCACCAAAATCGAAACCAATATTCCCCTCAACGACTCGCAATTCGCCAAGCCTACTCCTCCCGCACCCTCGGCGACGGCAGCCGACCCGCCGAAATCCAACTGAGGTTGCCTCAGGCCCGACGCGTCATGCCCGCCTCCAAATCATCAACCGGCGCCAACCCCCGGTTCGGCCTCTGCTCGGACTGTGTTCACGCTCGACTAATCGATTCCAGCAAAGGCTCGCAATTCCTCCTCTGCCAGCTTTCCCAGTCCGATCCAGCATTCCCCAAATACCCGCGCCTTCCCGTCCTCGCCTGTTCCGGCTATTCCCCTAAGTCCGCTTCTTGATTGAGATCGACACGCGCCAAACTAGGCCGATTGCAATGTCTCTAGCAATTTAGTTCTTCTCTGTAAATATAAATATCTAGTATACTCAGCCGCGAGAGCCCCCTGTGTTGCCCCTCTCTCTAATTCGCAGCTGCCTCTCTATGTCCTTGCTGGTCTCGTATTGTGCCCTGACGTCGGCGAAAACACTGCGAATAACCTCAACCCCGCCAGGCGCCACCATCGTACTCGATGAAAAAGTCATTGGTGTCACTCCCTACGAGAAGGATTTTCCGCCTGGTTATTTCAAAAGGACTCTCACTAGTTTTCAAGACCGTCTCCAGCATTCTGTGCGCGTTCGACTAATTCTTTCTGGCTATGTTACGAAGGAGATGGTGTTGACCGACGGTCCCAGGCAGTGGGTCGACTTGCATCATCACAGTCACGGTGATTTCTGGCTATTTAAAGCCGACGAGTTTCATTTCGAACTTGTTCCGCTGCCGCCAGCCGACGTTAGTCCCTCGCCAGGCAAGACACCCGTTTCCGCGGAGCTACTAGAGTTATCCCCCGAAGAAGTAATTGCCCGTGTAAAACCTGCCATCGTCGTTCTCGTTGCACCCAATTTGTCCGGCTCTGGTTTTTTCGTAAATGATAGCGGGCTAATTGCCACCAACGCGCATCTCACCACTTCGGGATCGGATCTCTCAGCAATCCTCTGGAACGGCCAATCGCTGAAAACCCACCTCGTCTATGCCGATCCAGCTATGGACATTGCTTTTCTTCTCGTTCAACCTCCGTCCACTGGTTTTCCCCTTCCATACTTGCTTCTGGCCGATTCCAGCTCCGTTCGTCAAGGCGATACTGTCTTTGCCATCGGCCATCCTGCTGGGGGAATGCCGTTCAGCGTTACCAAGGGTATTGTTAGCGCCGTCGGGAAACTTTCATCCTCCGGAGACGAAACGTGGATCCAAACCGACGCGGCGCTGAATCCTGGCAATTCCGGTGGCCCTCTTCTGAACAGCCGGGGAGAGGTGATTGGGATCACCACAGAAAAACCAGCCGGAAAGGCAGTCACTGGTATCGCCTTCGCGCTGAGCACCGCTCATTTAAGCGCCGCGTTGAAAGATTGGTCTCGGGCCCAGAGTTTTCCCGTTGAAAAACTTTCATCTCCTGCGGCCTCTGACCCCGTCTGTTCCGCCTCTTGGAGTCGTCCATTTTGCGAAACCCGAAGGAGTATCCGTCTACATTGATGGGAGCTTGTTCGGGCAAATTCCCATGAGTGTGCCTCTGTCGCCGGGCAAACACACAGTCGTGTTTCGGCAGGCGGGTCAAGCAGACTGTATTAAATGGCTTACGATCGTGAAAGGGCTTGAAGCCACCCAAAATGCGGACTGCTTTCCTCAGCAGTAGGTCGGGTTCTTGAGGGAACTCAGGTATCGGAGGACGACTTCAGTTTTCGGCAAGAATGTAAGCTTCAATTTGTTTCTCACTTTCCAAAACCCGAATCCGCAATAATTAACTCCACGGCCCGCGCCTTCCATGGGGAACAATGGATTGTCACGGTGGGTGGTTTTCAGATATTGTGCATGATTCGAGATGTGCGGGGAAAACAAGTGAACGTGAAGCGCAAGATTGTGTTGATGAGTGCCATGGGATTGCTGGTTTTACTTTTTAGCGCGAGGGATTTGCGGGCGCAGGGGTCGCCGGAGAATTCCAGCCGGGAGCTGCAGATTTGGACTGGGGGCGGGCACGGGATTAATGGGAGCACCTCGGAAACGGGCGTGTGGAATTTGGGATTGCGGTATGGATTGATTTTGACGAGCCCGCATGGGCCTGGATTCTTGAAGGGGCAACTGGAGTATGCATTCGACGTGGTGCCGGCGTGGGTGCTGACGCAGAAAACGAACACGGCGTATGGCGGCGGGGTGAACCCGTTCGCGTTCAAGTGGATTTTATCGGAGCCGAAGAAGGTGAAGCCATTTTTTGAGATTGAGGGCGGGACGCTGTTTACGAATAAAGAAGTCCCAGAGCGGACTTCGCAAATTAATTTCACGACGAGCGGCGCGCTGGGGATGCACATCCTGGGCGAGAAGCACAATTGGAGCGCGGAAGTGCGCTTCATGCACATTTCCAATGCGGGGATGACGACGCCGAATCCGGGAATCAATACGATTCAGGTGCGGATTGGATGGGGAATTTTCCGGTAGAGGCAGACTGACTTCGCGCCTCAGGCCAGATAGCGTTTCGTTTCGGCGGACGGGAGAGCGTCCGCCATGTAACTGAACGTGCCTTTTTCTTTGACCTCGCGGGCCGCGCGCACCAGCGCTCCCAGCGCCGCGCGGGCGAACGATCCGCCCACACTGATGCGTTTCACACCGGCAGCGGCCACATCTTCGACAGATAACGAGACTCCCGGCAAACCCAGAAGCACGTTGACGGGTTTTGCGACGGAGGCGCACAGAGTGCGGATCGCTTCGAGGTTAGAGAGTCCGGGCGCGTAGAGAACGTCCGCGCCGGCCTTGGCAAAAGATTGCAGCCGGCGAATCGTGTCGTCGAGATCCGGGCGGCCATGAAGAAAGTTCTCGGCGCGCGCCGTCAGCAAAAAGTTGGAAGCGTGAGCCGCTTCCGCGGCGGCGGCAACGCGTTCGGTGGCGTGCTGAAAGTCATAGATCGGATTTTTCGCGTCGCCGGTGGAATCTTCGATGGAGCCTCCGGCCAGACCGGCGTTGGCAGCGAGACGGATGGTTCCCGCACAGGTTTTGGGGTCATCGCCGAAACCGTTTTGGAGATCCGCGGAAACGGGCAGGGACGTGGCTTCCACGATCTCCTTCGCATTTTGCAAGATGACGTCGCGGGTGATTTCCGGCGCGGAATCGAGGTAGCCCTTGGAAAAAGCGCAGCCGGCGCTGGTGGTGGCTAGAGCCTCAAAACCCAGTGCCGCCAGGATTCTTGCGCTTCCCGCATCCCAGGGGTTCGGAATCACGAACACCCCGGGCCGTAGATGAAGTGCCTGAAAGGCATTGAATTTTTCCTGACGCGTCGCGGTCATGCGTTTTGCCTCCGGGACTTTGATCGTGCGAGAGCGCTTCTGGTTCTGTGCCGCGAAGGCCGCGTAGCCGTGACTGGGCTACTTAGGCGCGGCGTGGGATTGCAGAAAATCTTTCAGCGCCTGAGGCATGAAGTTGGCGGTGCTGAAGGCGTGGGGCAGGGCGGCTTCGAAGGTGGTGGCGCGATAGTGGCCGAGGCCGTCGGTGAGGATCAGGGCGATGGGCGATTTGCCGGCTTCGTGATTGAAGCTGCTGGATTCGAAGCCATACTGGCGGTCCCGATAGCTGACGACGGGCCACTGGCCTTTTTCTCCCACGACAACGATGGCGCGCAAGAAGTAATCGCGCTCAGTGGCGGCTTGCTGGAGAAGTCCGCCGATGGGGAAGCGATAGTGGAAGGCCGCGTCGTCACCACCAGCGGCACGATAGACCTTCCCGGACAAGGAGAGTCCCGCGGCGCCGGTGTGGCGCGAGGTGGTGAAGAGAGTGACGCCGCCGAGGCGCGCTTCGGAGGCGGATTGCGTGAGTTGCGCGAGTTCGCCGGGGGTGATCGGGAGCGAATCGGGCGTGGCCGCGGGGAATTTGTCTTCGTCCACGAGCTGATCAGCGAAGCGGGTGACGCGCACGGTGTGATCGGAAGCCTGGCCGCAGACGATGAGCAAATGGTCGTAGTCGGTGACGGCGTGCTGGTAATCGCGGCAATCGCCGCAGCTTCCGCTGACGCCGCAGCGCTGGGAGAAGAAGGCAACGAAGCGGACGGCGTGGCGCGTGGCATCGGCGCCATAGAGCGTGGTGACGTGATTGAGCAAGGAGGATTCGCCGTGGATGGCTTCAGGGACTTCGTATTCGGTGTTGCCGCCCAGGGCGACATGGTCTTCGTTGCCAACGGTGACGACTGTGGCGGCGCGAACTTTGAAATGGGAGATGGACGGATCAGTGCCCGCGCTTTCGGCGGCGTCAAGAGCGCGAAAGATTTGCGCGCGCAGGGCGGCGTCCGGGACGAGTGCTTCGGACTCTGAGGTCAGGCGCCAGGAATCGACGGATGGCTGGGTCGACGTGGCTACCACGGCCGCGATCGCCAGGACACAGAGAAAGCACGAAATGAGCAGTCGCAGCATCGGCAGCTACCCTTAGGCCGAAGCCGTCAGGCGCGGAATGAGCAAGTTGAAAAACTTGTCAGGGTCTACGCCGACGGCGACTTTGCAGTTGGGCTTGTATTCCTCCACGGGTATCGCGCCCGCAGTGTCGCCGGTATCGAACGGCGGAGAGCGCCGGACAGGGCCGTGGCTGTAGCCGATGGATTGACCGGCAGTGAGTTCACCCGCGGTTTCGATTTGGACGTAATAGTCGCGCAGTGTCACCACGCTGGGGTCGATGAGGCTGGCGATGGTGAGCGGGTCGTGCATGGCCACGACGGTTTCGTCGTTCGTTTTGGCTATGCGGCCGAAGGTGGCGTGCATGATTTTTGCCGCGGCTTGGCTGACCGGGTTTTGCGCCGCCTCCAGAGTGCGGACATGAGATTCACGGAGCAGGACTTTGTGAGTGACGTCGAGCCCCACCATGAGGATGGGGACGCCGGAATCAAAAACGACTCGCGCGGCTTCCGGGTCCACATAGAAATTGAATTCGGCGGCGGGGGTGATGTTCCCGCCGCTGAGGGAGCCGCCCATCAGTGCGAAGGATTTGATCAATTTGGCGATGCCGGGATCCGATTTGAGAACCGTGGCGATATTGGTCAGGGGGCCGACAGCGGCGATGGTGATTTCGCCGGGATTGGCACGAACGATGCGGCGGATGAGTTCCGTGGCAGTTTCCGGGACGGGCTTGATTTTGGCTTCGGGAAATTCCACGCCGCCGAGGCCGTTGTTGCCGTGGACGTAAGCCGCGGTGACTAGACGCCGCACCAGAGGAAAGGCCGCGCCGCCGGCTACGGGGACTTCCGGGTGGCCGGCGATTTCCACAAGACGCAGCGCGTTGGGCAGAGTGAACGCCAGCGGCACGTTGCCGGAGACGGCCGTGATGGCTTCGACTTTGAGTTCGGGAGAGCGCAGGGCGAGGAAGATGGCCATGGCGTCGTCAACGCCGGGGTCTGTGTCGATGATAATGCGTTGGGGTTTCGATGGAACAGCAGAGGATCGCACGGGGGAATCGCTCGTGACGGCAAAGAGCGAAGAAGGGAGCGCGGGGAGAGCGCCGGCGGCTAGCGTTGCGGCGGAAGCGCGAAGAAAGTCACGTCGGTTGTTGAAGATATTTTTGGAGCGCATCGGTGTCCTTGGATGAAAAATGAATGAGGGTTAGAAGTTACCGTAGAAAGCGCGGGGGCGCAATTGTTGGCGGGGGAGGCAAGTCGCGCTGATTGAAGAAATGTAGAGATGGAACTGGAGGGCGGTGATTGACAGGTAGAAGAGAGAACCTTAGAGTGGCGGCTCACTTCAGACAGAGGGGAATGCGTTGATCGAGCGGATTTTCAAGTTGCAGGAAAATCAGACGACCGTCCGGCGGGAGATGCTGGGCGGGCTGACGACGTTTATCACGATGGCGTACATCATCGTGGTGAATCCGCAGATATTGTCGCAGGCGGGGATGCCGGCGGAGGGCGTGGTGTTTGCGACATGCCTGGCGGCGGCGATGGCGACGCTGGTGATGGGGCTGTATGCGAACTATCCGATCGCGCTGGCACCGGGGATGTCGCTGAACGCCTATTTCACCTACACGGTCTGCATCGGGATGCATGTGCCGTGGCCGACGGCGCTGGGCGCGGTGTTTTTTTCCGGCGTGCTGTTCGTGCTCCTGACGGTGACACGCGTGCGGGAGCAGATCGTGAACGGAATTCCGCTGGGGTTGAAACACGCGACAGCGGGAGGGATCGGGATGTTCATCGCGTTCGTGGGATTGCGCAGCGCGAAGTTGGTGGTGGCGAATCCCGCTACGTTTGTAAGCCTGGGAAATTTCGCGGACCCTTCGGTGCAGGTGGCGTGCGTAGGGATTTTGCTGACGCTGGCGCTGATGGTGCGGCGGGTGAACGGGGCGAT
>Ga0210383_10005790_pt1 | contig 10820 bp, 13 predicted proteins | sample IncBWC14OmetaG_FD_160072 | JGI IMG/M metagenome (GOLD analysis project Ga0210383, IMG submission 160072) | Forest soil microbial communities from Barre Woods Harvard Forest LTER site, Petersham, Massachusetts, United States - Inc-BW-C-14-O ...
GCCGCTGCGGCGGCGCTACGTGCACGACCTGAGCAAGGCGGACCTGATGACGTCGGCGCCGCTGCTGTTCGGCGACCCGGCGATGGGGTCCGGGGACGTGGAAATCGGCCGCGGCTGCCCCGACTGGTGCGTGTTCTGCCGCATCGGCTGGGAGACCAAGCCGTACCGCCAGGAGCCGGTGGAGCGGACTGTGCAGCGCGCCCGGGCTCGGCGGCTGGCCATGGGCTCGACGGAAATCAGCCTGGTCGCCCCGGACCCGCCGGTGCACACCCAGAAGAAGGCACTGATTGCGGCGCTGCTGGACTACCTGTCCGACGGCGAAGGCTTCGCGCTGCTGTTGCAGCTGTCCGGCGTCAGCAGCATCACGCTCGGGGTGGAGGGCAACGCGCAGCGGATGCGCGACCTGGCCGGCAAGGGCACCTCGGATGAGGACATCTGCCGCGCGGTGACTCTCGCCATCCGGGCCGGCATCCGCAAGATCAAGCTCTACATGATCACCAACTGGCCCGGCGAGGAGCTGGGTGACGTGATGCGCATCGTCGATCTCGGCAAGCGGCTGGCTGACATCCGCGACTCGTTCGGGCCCGCGGCCCGCGGGGTGCAGATCATCATGTCCTGGACGCCGCTATTGATCGAGGCGCAGACGCCGCTGCAGTGGTTCGCGGTCACCCCGCCGGACTACATGCTGCAGGCCGCGCTGGAGGAGCTGCGCGCGCACCGGATCTGGATCAAGATCGGGTCCAAGGCCAACCCTGCCAAGCTGGCGTTCTTCCAGGCGTGCCAGCGGGCCAGCCGGGACGTCGGCGAGGCGGTCGCCGACATGCTGGAGCACTACAGCGCCGCGTCCTGGGGCGGGTTCCCGAAAGACATGCGCGAGCAGCTGGACACCGCGCTGATGCGGCACGGGTTCCGCAACGGGCTGGAAGACATCTTCGGCGAGCGGTTCGAGGATGACCTGCTCGGCTGGGAGCACATCAGCACCGGTGTCAGCAAGGCGCTGATGTGGCGCGCCTACTCCGACATGGTGGGGCTGCTGGAGGGCACCGACGCGGACACCTACGACGAGCTGATCGGGGAGCACCCTGGCGGCAACGAGTGGGTGGCACGGTGCGACCAGAAGTGCAGCGGCAACATCTGCGGGGTGTGCAACCGCCGGGACCTGGAGCTGCGCCGGGAGTACGTCCGGGCCCGGGACGGCGAGCGCGACCTGAGGGCGCGGCCGGTCGTCCCGGTGGACCACTCCACGGTCGCGCTGCGGGTGCGCCTGCGGGTGGAGCGGCCAGCCGAGTTCCGGTACGTGCCCAACGAGTCGCTGGTGTTCATCATCCGCCGCGCCCTGTACCGCGCCGTGGAGGAGACCGGGTTCCCGCCCGTCGCGACGCGGACCGTGCGGCTGGCGTCGTCCGGCACCGGCTACCGCGACCGGTCGGCGGGAACTGATTATGCCGAGTTCGGCATCACCCGGACGCCCGGTGCCAGTCAGCTGAGCGAGTTCCTCTCCGCGATGGACTCCCACCTGCGCCCGTGGCTGGTGTGGGACGGCGAGTTCCCCCTGGTGCTTCCTCCGGCCGCGAAGCTGCCGGCGCACCCGCGCGGGCTGTGGGAGCTGGAAGTGGGCGCCTCGCTGGACACGCTGCAGGCGGCGCTGCGGCGCTGGCACGAGGCAGAGACCGTGCCGGTGCTGCTGCGGTCCGACAGCTTCTACGCCGGCGCCGCGGCCGAGCCCGGCGACGCCAAGGAGCACGTGAGCGACTTCTGGGTGGTCCGCGACGGGTCCCGGATCGTGCTGCGGATGATGCTGGCCGGGCAGCTCGGGCCGTACCAGGCGTACGCCGCGCTGACCGGCAAGGCCAGCTGGCTGGACGCGGCCCGGTACGTGGCCCGGCGGGTGGACTTCTTCAGCAGCGACGCGATGGCCTGCACCGGCTGCGGGATGCCGGTTCCGGTGAACCTGGTGGACGTGCCGTGGAACGAGGCGAGCTGCCCGCGCTGCGGGGACCGGACCGAAGGAAAGATAATCGCCGAGCTGCCCGTTCCGGCGTAGTAGAGGGCACCGGGCGGTTTTACCGCCGAAGCGCACAGCCTGGGGAGAACCCTGTGGATGCCCCGAGAACACCGCCTGACGACCGCCTGTGGGCTGGCCGCGGCTTCACCGTCATCCCGGACCCGGAGACGCTGGAACCGCCGCCCGAGGTAGCGGATGCAGCCTGAGGTCACCGACGAAGCCGCCTGCTGCCCCTACTGCGGCTTCCCGGAGGCTGAGCCTGAGCAGGACGGCGACGTGCTGCTGTGGGCCTGCCCGGACTGCGAGGGCACGTTCGGCCACCGCCGCATCGGCCAGGAAGGGCCAGTGTGCGCGGCCGGGCTTCCCGTCCAGGCTGCCGAGGAGCGTCCCGCGGTGTTCCTCGGCAGCGCTATCCCCGTCAGGAGACCGGAATGAGCGAGCGCGCGTCGCTGGCCCGGAGGTACCGCCCTGTCCATTTCGCCGACGTGGTGGGCCAGCGCCCGCCGACGGCGCTGCTGTACCTGATGGCGAAGCTGAGGACCGTCCCCGGCGGCATCCTGCTGGCCGGCGAGCACGGCTCCGGCAAGACCACGCTCGCGCGCATCCTGGCCCGGGCCATGAACTGCGAGATGCCTCCCGGCCCGGCCAGCGCCTGGCCGTGCGGTACCTGCGCGAGCTGCACGGCCATCCTGAACGACGCCTCCCCTGACGTGGAGGAGGTCGACGCCGCCAGCAACGGGACGGTCGACAAGATCCGCGAGCTGCTGGACCGGGCGATGTACGGGCCGTTTGGCGACGGGCACCGCATCGTCATCCTGGACGAGGCGCAGGGGCTGTCTGATTCTGCGTTCAACGCGTTGCTGAAGCGGCTGGAGGAGCCGCCGCCGCGGACCGTGTTCGTGCTGGTCACTACCCGCCCAGACGCCATCCCGAAGACCATCCGCAGCCGGTGCAGTCCGTTCCGGTTCTATCCGGTGCCGGTGCCGCTGATTCGCGAGCAGCTGGCGAAGGTATGCCAGCTGGAGGGATTCGATGCCGAGCCGGAGCTGCTGACCGCCATCGCCGGGGCGTCGCGCGGGGCGATGCGCGATGCGCTGGTGAGCCTGGACCAGGTGGCCGCCGTCGGCATTACCAGCGTGGCGATGTGGCGCGAGCTGACCGGGGAGACCGACTTCGCGCCGGCGCTGCTGTCAGCCGCTGCCGACGGCGACTTCCCGGCGATGTACGCCGCGCTGGCCTCGGCGCTGGCCTCGGCCGGCGACCCCGCGCACGTCACCAGGGAGGTCATCCGGACGCTGCGGGACCTGCTGGTGCTGTCGTGCGGCGCGCCCATCGACGCGCAGGGCGAGGAGCTGGCAGCCCGGCACGACCTGGCTGCCCGGCTCGGCACCGCCCGGGTGCAGGCCGCCATGGCGGTGCTGTGGGACCTGGCCGTGAAGGTGAAGGCGGATGACCGGGAGGCCTCGCTCTCGCTCGCACTGGCCATGGTGAGCCGGCGCCTGCGTCCCGGGAACCGTGTTCCCGAACCGATCGGGACGGGCGGAGGTGACGTCGCCTCCAAGGAAGATATCCGGAATCTCCTGGGGGGCGTATGAGTCACGACCCGGACCAAGATCAAGCCGGGCGTCACCCGGCCACCGTAGAGAAGATGCGCTGGCTTACCCCGAACCCGCACCTGCCGCAGGGCCTGCCTGCTACGGTGTCGCGCATGTTCTTCGACCTGGGCATCAAGCTGACCGGCGTCCTGGCCGACGGGCCGCAGTTCACCATCGCGCTGCAGCGGCTGGTGGACGCCAAGGACGCCGCCGTGCGCCAGGCTATCTCTGACACCGAGACCAGGTAAGCAGGCTGCAGTGAGCGGGGACACGAGCCGTGGTCGGCATGTCCGGAATGCGGCCACCGCGGTGGTCAGCAGCCGTTCCGGGATCGGGGAGAACACCGGGGCGATGTTCCTGCGGCTCGCCGACCGCGCGGCCAGCGGCAGGCTGCGGATCGTCGCCCTGATCCCGGCGCACGACGAGGAAGACGGCATTGGCGGGGCCATCGAGTCGCTGCTGGCCCAGAGCCGCCGGCCTGACGAGATCATCGTCATATCGGACAACTCCACGGACTTCACGGTGGAGATAGCCCGCAGCTACCCGGTGACGGTGCTGGAGACCAGGGCGCGGATGCACCCTCCCGGCAGCGCCCTGGACCGGGCGGGCTGCTGCCGGGAGCGGAACACGCACCGCAAGTCCGGGGCGCTGAACATGGGCTGGCGGACCTGCCGGGACGCCGACATCATCATCGGGATGGACGGGGATACGGTGCTGCCCCCGTTCGCGGTGGAGCACTGGGAGGCCGAGTTCCGGGCCAACCCGATGCTGGCCGGGTCCTCTAGCCAGCCGGTGATGGCGGGCGACGGGTACCTGCCGCGGATGCAGCGCTGGGAGTTCACCAAGTCGGCAACGCAGTCCCTGGCGCGCGGCTGGTGCCGCGTGGTGTCGGGCACCGGGTGCGCGTTCCGGAACGCGGCGCTGCGCGAGGTTGCCCATTCCCGCCGCCAGGAGGGCCCGTGGACGTACGAGAGCGTCGTGGAGGACTATCACCTCACCTACCAGCTGCGGTGCCTGGGCTGGCTGTGCGAGATGTCGCGGACGGTGTACTGCTACACGGGGTCGATGACGACGCTGAAGGCGCTGTGGCACCAGCGGATCAAGTGGACGGCGGGGACCGTTGGCGACCTGCTCCGCTTCGGGTGCAACCGCCGGAATTACCGCGAGTGGTTCCAGCAGGCCACCATGTTCGTGAATCTCGCGTTCTGGGTGGTCTGGCTGTCCCTGAACGTTACGCTGGCCGCTGCGGGCACGTTCCGGATGCTGTGGTGGTGGCAGGTCCTGACGATCCTGTTCGCCGGCATCGAGATTTTCCACGTGCGCCGGATGCGCAACCACGCCTGGCGCTTCGACTGGAAAGACATGGTGCTGGGTGCCCTGCTCATCCACCTGATGGTCTACAGCTGGCTGTCGATGGCGTGGGGCCTGGCGTCGTGGTGGAAAGTGCTGCGCGCCAAGATGGGCGACCTGTGGGCGCCGCAGTACAAGGCGGAGGGGATGGCGCAGGAGACCGAGATGAAAATCGGGATCGGGTCGTGAGGCGGCGCGTGATGACCGTGGTCGTGGCGGCTGCCCTGGCGCAGATCGCCGCCTCGGGCGCGGTGGTGGGCATCGCGGCGCTGCGCGACGGCCCGAGGGCACCGCTGCCCGGGCCTGCGGCTGTGCGCGGCCCGGTAGCGCCGCCGCGGGCCGTCAAGGCGGGGCTGGCGGACGTCCTGGCCCGCGTCCCGGCGTCCCGGCTTGTGCCGCCGCCCGCCTACCCCGCGAGCGCTCTGGTCCTGGCTCTGCCGGAAGCCCCGCCGGTCCCGCCAGCGCCGCGGGTTCCCGCCGATGTCCTCAACGGAGCGCACATCTTCCTGTACGGGACGACAGCGGTCACCGCAGTGACTGCAGTGACCGGGCTCCGCACAGGCAACAGGTCCCGCCGTGGCAGGTCCCGCGGCGGCAACAGGGAAAGGCACGGTTATGCGCGAACGCAGTCAGGCTGACGCCGCGACTCCCGTCTGCAGCTGGGGGGCGGGGGCGTTCACGCACGCACCGCCGCCTCCCCCGCCGCCTCCCCCGCCGCCGACGCCCGCAACCTACACGTTCGCCGACGAGTTCGACGGCGCCGCCGGCACGATGCCGGATGCGACGAAGTGGCTGTGGGAAACCGGCAAGGGGCTCTGGGGAAACAACGAGGCTGAAACCTACGTCAAGTCAGCCGCCAACTCCTACCTTGACGGCAACGGCCACCTGGTCCTGGCCGTCACCTCGTCCGCCGCCGGCGTGTTCAACAGCGCCCGCCTGAACAGCGCCTACCGTCAGCTGTTCGGGCACTGGGAGGCCCGCATAGCCGTGCCCAACGTCGCCGGCTGCTGGCCAGCGTTCTGGTTCCTCGGCGTCGGCCAGTGGCCCGGCTGCGGGGAGATCGACGTGGCCGAGAACTACGGCACCGGCTACATCGACGGCTCGATCTGGAACGGCACCGCCACCAGCCACCAGTTCGGCCGCCCGGCAGCCCCGGTGGACGGCGGCTTCCACGTGTATCGGGTCGACTGGGCGAAAGGGTCGGTCGGCCTGTTCTGCGACGGTCTCCAGTACGCCGCGGCTACGTCAGCGGACCTCACGCCGTGGCCGTTCGACGACAACGGCGGCAGCCACTGCCTGCTGAACATCGCGGTCGGCGGTAACGGCACCGGCGGGGTGCTGCCCAACCCGGCCCTGCTGGGCGGCGCGAAGATGCTCGTCGACTACGTGCACTGCTGGACCTGACCTGTGAGCGAGCCACGGTACTGGTTCCCGTTCATGCTGAACTGGGAGCTGGACATGCTGGAGTGCGCCCTGTCCGAGAACTACGACCGGGTGCACAAGTTCGTGCTGGTGGAGGCGACGCTCACCCACCAGGGCCGGCCCAAGCCGCTGTACTACGACGACAACAAGAGCCGGTTCGAGGCGTACAACGACAAGATCATCCACGTGGTGTGCGACTACCTGCCCACCCGCGAGCAGACGCTGGACCCGTGGCCGCGCGAGCGGATGCAGCGCGACGCCGGGCAGATGGCATACCTGCCACAGGCCGACCCGGACGACATCATCATCATCTCCGACCTGGACGAGATACCTTCCACGGCAGCATTCAGGCAGGACCCGCAGCCGTTCCTCGGCGGCAACATCTACCTGCGGTTCGCCACCGTCGACACGCCCGGCTCGCCCGGCGTCATGCAGGTGCTCGCCCGGGCCGGGGCCGTCGGCTCTATCGACCAGCTGCGCCAGCGCCGCGAGGCCCTGCCGTCGTACGACCAGGCCGGCTGGCACCTGTCCTGGCTCGGCGGCCAGGAGGCCATCAGGGAGAAGGCGAACTGCTTCGCGCACCTGGAGTCGTTCGAGGCCGCGCACGCGGCCAACGACGCGAACGTGATGTGGAAGTACGGGATGGGGCGGGTGAGCGAGGACGGCTCGATTCACCCGGCACCGGTTGCCGATGTGCCCTGGGTGGACAGCCGCGAGGAGCGCGACGCGCTGCCCTGGGAGCTGCAGCTGCCGCTGTGGGTGCACCGGCGGCTGTGCCCGGAGGTCTGGTGGCGGCCGGAGGAGGGACGCTATGCGGTTTGACGAGGTGTGGATGGGCGGGGACCAGCTGAACGTGCTGGCGGCCCTGGCGCAGTCCACCAGCTACCTGGACGGCGAGGCCATCGAGATCGGCACCTGGCAGGGCCGGTCAGCCATCCCCATCGCGAATGCCATCCATCCGCGGGTGCTGCACGTCGTGGACCACTGGAAAGGCGATGACCCGGAGGCGGTCGCCGCAGGCAAGGCCATCAGGGCCGAGCTGGTCGCGCGGGACAACTTCACCATCTTCACGGATAACGTTGCCGAGGGCACCGAGGGCAACGTCCAGGTGTGGAAGATGGACTGGCGGGAGTTCGCGGAGAAGTGGGACCAGCCCATCAGCTTCCTGCACCTGGACGCCTCGCACACGACTCAGGCAGTGTCGGACAACATCGCCGCGCTGCTGCCGTACGCGGGCCCCGGCACCATCTTCGCCGGCGATGACTGGGACTGGCCGGAGGTGGCGGCCGGGGTGCGCCAGCACTTCACCGACGAGAACCTGTCCGTGCAGTTCAACAAGCTGTGGTGGACCGTCATCCGGTGAAAGTCTTCGACACGTTCCTCTACTCCGGCATCGGGACGGAGGAAGACCTGCTGGAGTGCCGCCTGCGCGAGCTGGACGGCCTGGTCGACAAGCATGTGATTGTGGAGGGCGGCCGGACCTTCCAGGGTGAGCGCAAGGAGCTGAGCTGGGTCAGCCTCGGCGACCGGTTCAAGCCGTGGCAAGGCCGTACCGAGTACGTCCCGCACGCCCCGTCGACGACCGAGCCGGGCAAGGAGCCCGGCGACGCCTGGGCCCGCGAGCACTCCTCCCGGCAGGCGGTACGGCACGCGCTGCGCGCCGCCGGGGCGCACCAGGGCGACATCATCCTGCACGGCGACGTCGACGAGATTCCCTCCCGCGAGGCAATCATCTCGCTGCGCGAGCACGCCGATGAGATAACGCCGTGCAAGCTGCAGCTGCGGTTCTTCATGTTCGCCGTCGACTGGGAGGTGCCCTGGCGCTGGCACGCCCCGTCGGTGATGCGCTACGGGCAGCTGGACGACTTCACCCACCTGCGCGAGATCGGCTGGCCGGACTGGCAGCACGTGCAGCCGGCCGGCTGGCACCTGTCGTGGCTCGGCGGAGAGGCCGCAGCCAGGCAGAAGGTGCGGTCGTTCTCCCATGCCGAGGCCATCCCGGAGACCGATGCCGGGCTGGACGCTGGCAAGTTCTGGCGGAACGGGGTGTGGTGGCCCGGTTCCGGGCGTCCGCACGAGACCCAGTTCTCCGCCGCCGAGGTGGACGATTCCTGGCCGAAGTGGATACAGGACAGCTGGGACCCCGAGCGCAAGTGCCCGCGGGGGCCAGCCCCGGGCATCTGGTTCCGGCCGCGTGAGGAGGGGCTGTGCTGAGCGAGACGTCACTGGTTATCACCGCGTGGAAGCGCCCGCACTACCTGGCCCGGGCGCTGCAGTCCTGGGCCGCGACCCCGGAGTTGCGCGGGCTGAACTACGTCATGGCCGCGGTCGGCTGGTCTACCCGGTACGACGACCAGCTGGCCGTCATCCGGGCCGCGGAGCCGATGCTGGGCCGCCCGGTGTCGGTGATGCCGGACAGCCCGGTGGCCTCCGAGAGTCCCGGCATGCACCGCGCGCTTGGCGAGGCCATCGACGCGGCGTTCTCGGTCGCGGGCACCAGGTGGGTGCTGTGCAGCGAGGAGGACGTGGTTGTCTCCAATGACGTGCTCGCTTACCTGAGCTGGGCGCAGCAGCATTGCGGCGGTGACGTGCTGTGCATCTGCGCGCACAATCGCGGCGGCATGGGCTGGGACGACCTGGCCGCCGGGCCGCGCGATGGCCAGGTCAGCCAGACAGCCGTCCGCCGGATGCACTACTTCAACCCCTGGGGCTGGTGCATCAGCCGTGACAAGTGGCTGCAGGTGGCGCGGCCGGTGTGGGACTGGGACTGCAACGAGGGCGGTGACCAGGACTCCGGCTATGACTGGGGCATGCAGCGGCTGTCCGCGCTCGGCCCGTGGGTGAACCTGGTGCCGGACGCCGCGCGCAGCCAGACCATCGGGAAAGACGGCGGCGTGTACTCGACGCCGGACATCTTCGCGCTGCAGCAGGCCCGGTCGTTCCGCGAGCACCGCGAGCACGCCAGCTACCAGCTGGAGGACGGGTGAGCGAGACCTCGGTCCGGCCGTCCGCCGTCGACCCGCCGGAGGTGGCCGAGATCCTCTGGCGCGGGTTCGGCGGTGACATCGGCTGGGACATCGGCGCGAACTGCGGGCAGTCGCTGTACTATCTGACCCGGGCGTGCAGCCGCGTGCTGGCCTTCGAGCCAGCCCTGGAGTCCTGCACTTACCTGCTGGACCAGTTCGGGCACCTGCCCGCCCTGCAGGTCTTCCAGCTGGCCGTTTCCGACTACGACGGCCCGCTGCAGCTGGCTGCCATCCCGCAGCTGATGGAGACCGGCCAGCTGGTCACCCCGGGCACCAGCGGGATGGAGTGGGACCCGGGCAGCTGGGATGCCGTGTCCATTCGGACGGTGCCGGCGAGGACGGCGGACACCCTGGCCGGCCGGCTCGGCGTGCCGGACTTCGCCAAGGTGGACACCGAGGGCCACGAGGGCCACGTGCTGCGCGGCGCTGCGGGGCTGCTGCGGCGGGGCACGACCAGCTGGCTCATCGAGTTCCATTCCCCGGAGCTGCACGAGGCCTGCCTGGGGCTGCTGCGCGGCGCGGGCTACGTCCCGGAGACGATCCGGCACCCGCACTACCCGCCGGGCGGCGCGATGTGGCGCCAGCACGGCTGGATACGGGCCCCTGCACCTCGCTGAAAGGAGGCCGGCATGCGAGCGGACACGCACAGCCCCACGGCCGCCAGGCCGGAGCCCGGCACGCTGTGGGCGTGGGAACCGCACAGCCTGACCGCCGCCGCGCTCATCGAGGTGACCCGGGTGCGGTGGAACGGCGAGGAGTGGTGGGTCCAGGCACGGGTCATCGCGGCCAAGGCCGCGGAGTTCGCCGGCGCGAAGGTGGGCGGGGAGTACTGGAACGAGCTGAGCCGGTTCTGGGAGGCGTGCTACCGGGTGTCGAAGAGCCCGGGCCTGGTCGGCAATTCAGCCGGCATCCGCCGCGGGCCGCTGCAGGCCGACGAGGGGATGGAGAGCGAGCCCGCCGCCCGATTACCAGGGCATGGCCGACGCTAACTGGGACAAGTTCGACGCGCTGTTCACCTGCCCGGCCAGCGTGACCGACGCGGACCTGCGCACCGGGTACCAGGAGTTCTACGTCACCGCGCGCCGCGAGTGCGAGGGCCTGGACATGTCGGCCGCTCAGATTATGCGCACCAGCGTGATGCTGAACTGGTTCTTCAAGCACCAGCAGACCTCGCGCAAGGGCTACGGCCACGACGAGGGCTACCAGCACCCCGGCCAGGAGAAGGACGCCATCCTGGCGTGGGAGCAGATCGCCAAGACCTGGGATGACGTGCGGCTGAAGTCCCGGCCGCGGCAGGACGGCGGGCTGGCCCCGGAGCAGGTGCGCGACATCTTCCTGTCGGTGCTCGGCGCGGTCGACGAGCCGGGGCTGCGCGCGGTGCTGCAGGACAAGTTCGTCGAGGCGCTGAGCGGAGCCTGATGG
>Ga0210383_10005791_pt1 | contig 10818 bp, 8 predicted proteins | sample IncBWC14OmetaG_FD_160072 | JGI IMG/M metagenome (GOLD analysis project Ga0210383, IMG submission 160072) | Forest soil microbial communities from Barre Woods Harvard Forest LTER site, Petersham, Massachusetts, United States - Inc-BW-C-14-O ...
GCGCGTTTCTATGATGCGTGTCATCCAGGCGAGGAGTGAATGTCCAAAACGTTTTTGCGAGTGAACATTCACCGCCGGATAGCCATATACAGGATCGAGAATCAGTGGCGAGTATAGGCTTTCAGGGTCGGCCGCGGAAAAGCCTGCGTTCCAGCCTCCGTCCCATTGCATGGGCGTGCGCACGCCGTTGCGATCGCCGAGATGAATGTTGTCGCCCATCCCAATTTCATCGCCGTAATAGATGATTGGAGTTCCGGGAAGCGACATCAGCATTCCAGTCATGAGTTCAACCCGTCGGCGGTCGTTATCCAGAAGGGGCGCGAGCCGGCGCCGAATGCCGAGATTCAACCGCATTGCCTTGTCCCCGGCGTAGGTATCGTACATGTAATCGCGTTCGAGGTCGGTCACCATCTCCAGTGTAAGTTCGTCATGGTTGCGCAGAAATAAACACCATTGACATGAATCGGGAATGTCTGGAGTTTGCTGCAGGATATCCATGATCGGCTTGCGATCTTCGAGCTTCAACCCCATAAACATTCGGGGCATGAGAGGAAAATGAAATGCCATGTGAAATTCGTCGCCCTCAGCGAAATACTGTCGAAGATCGGCGGGCCATTGGTTAGCCTCCGCGAGCAGCATCTTCCCTGGGAAATGGAGGTCGAGCTTGCTGCGTAATTCCTTCAGGACGGCATGTGTCTCGGGCAAATTCTCGCAGGAGGTCCCCTCGCGTTCAACGAGATAAGGAACGGCGTCGAGCCGGAATCCGTCAACGCCCATCTCCAACCAGAACTGCATCACCGACCACATTTCTTCCCGCACCGCAGGATTGTCGTAGTTAAGATCGGGCTGATGGCTGAAAAAACGGTGCCAATAATATGACTTGGAAACCGGATCCCGCGCCCAGTTCGAAGTTTCAGTATCGAGGAAGATGATTCGCACGCCCCGGTAACGCGCGTCGGTATCGCTCCACACATACCAGTCCCGGCGCGGATTAACCAACGAACTCCGGGACTCCTGAAACCAGGGATGCTGATCGGAGGTGTGGTTCAAGACCATCTCCACGATGACTCTGATCCCGCGCTCATGCGCAGCGGTCAGAAAGCTCTTGAAGTCATCGAGTGTGCCGTAGCTGGGATGGACCGACCTGTAATCGGAGATGTCGTAGCCGTCGTCGCGCAGCGGAGAGGGGAAGAACGGCATGAGCCATAGCGCGTTGACGCCTAACTCCTGCAGGTAATCAAGCTTCTCTGCCAGACCACGAAAATCCCCAATACCGTCGCCATTGCTATCGTGGAAGGTCCGCACGTGGACCTGATAAATGATCGCGTCCTTGTACCAAAGCCCATCCTGCGGCAAAATCACCAGTTCGCTCCTGTCCAACGCGGTTTCGGCCCTGACCTAATTATGCACTGCCGGCGAACATAGCAGGTGCGGACGATTCTAGGGAGGCGTCCACATCCGCTACAATTAGCCGACTTTGAGGAGATCCAATGCGCGTGAACCATCTCTTGCCGGTGTTCCTGTTTCTCGCTTCTTCGGCCAGCGCACAACAGGCCGGGCCACTGTCGCCAGACGTTCAAAAGTACATACGGGTAAGCGCGCCAAAAATAGTGCTGGAGCACGTTCGCGTGATCGATGGTACGGGGCAGGCGCCCGTTGACGACCAGAACGTGGTCATCGAACGCGGCAAGATCACGGCTGTGCAGCCAGGGTCGGACATCCCCGCGACCGACGGAACCACGGTCCTCAATCTGCGTGGATACTCGGTCATGCCGGGAATCGTCGGCATGCACAACCATCTCTTTTACGTGGCACGGCCAGATGAAGATAGCAATTGGAATTCCGAGCCACCGGTGCTGGTGCCGCAAATGACATTCTCCGCGCCTCGCCTGTATCTGGCTGGGGGCGTGACTACGATGCGGACTACCGGGAGCGTCGAGACCTACGCTGACTTAAATCTCAAACGCGCAATCGACGAAGGGAAGCTGCCCGGTCCGCACATCGATGTGACTGGGCCCTATCTGGAGGGCCCAAACAGCTTTTTCATCCAGATGCATCAGTTGAGCGGTCCCGACGAGGCGACGCAGATGGTCGATTATTGGGCCGACCGCGGTGTGACGTCATTCAAAGCCTACATGAACATCACCCGCGCCGAGCTAAAGGCTGCGATCACGGCTGCGCACAAGCGCGGTATCAAGGTTACCGGCCACCTCTGCTCGATAACTTACAAGGAAGCGGCGGAATTGGGCATCGATGATCTCGAGCACGGTTTTTTTGTGAACACGCAGCTGGATCCTGACAAGAGGCCAGATATCTGCAGCCATGATGCAGGTGCGTACACGCTGGAGCATATGCCGGCAGATAGTCCAGAGGCGAAGGATCTCATCGACACGCTGGTGAAGCATCACGTGTCCGTCACTTCGACGCTGCCCGTCTTTGAGAGTGGCGGTCTGCCTGGGCGTCCGCCTCTGAGACAAGCAGTCCTCGATGTAATGGCTCCGGAAGCGCGCGAGGCTTACCTATACAATCGCGAGCGGCCTGCGACCATCAAGGCACCAACAAATGATTGGCCCATGCTTTTCAAACGTGACATGGAATTGGAACGTGCCTTCTCGGCAGCCGGAGGATTGCTGCTCGCCGGTCCAGATCCTACCGGCAACGGGGGCGTGGTCCCCGGATTCGGTGATCAGCGCGAGATTGAACTGCTCGTTGAAGCTGGATTCTCTCCGGTGGAAGCCATCAAGATTGCAACCCTGAATGGGGCCACGTATCTCGGCAAGCAGGATCAGATCGGTACAATCGCCGCAGGAAAAAACGCCGACCTCGTGGTAATAAAAGGCGATCCGGCAAGCCGCATCTCGGATGTAGAAAATGTGGAGATCGTCTTCAAAGATGGCGTCGGATACGATTCGCAAAAGCTCATCGAATCGGTAAGGGGACGCTACGGCGAATACTGATCGTCAGTACGCGCACATCGGCGTCCCCAAACACCTCAACGCGAGGGGGTCGCGGTTACAGAAGGCGCCACTGGCGGCGTCGCATCTCCGGTTTCTGTGTTGACCATTGGCTCCGTCAAAGGAGCGCCATTCTTGACTAGTTCGGTTTTGATTTCGACTTTCTGATCAGCAATTGGGTCGATTTGCGTTTCAAAAGTCTGGTATCCGGGCAGAGCGATCCTGATCTGATGGGTCCCCGGCGCCACTCGCATCCCTCGGCCTGCGCCTTCAAACTCTCCGACGTGCCCAACGAACAGGCCGTCCAGGAAGACCGCTGCTCGTGAAGGGTTGACCTCAATCTTCACCGTTGCCGTCACAGTAGGGAGCGGTCCCGTCGCCGCCTTCTCCATCGCTACGCGGACGATCTGCTTCTCTCCCGGCTGGAGGACGACTCGTTCAGTGAAATCCTGATAGCCGTCCTGACGTACCGTGATTGTGTGTTCACCCGGCAAAAGCAAAACCTTCTTCGATCCCTTGAGTTCTTTCAAGTAACCGACATACTCTCCGTCGACCCAGACGCCGGAAGTTTTGTCGACGTGAGATTTGCCCTCGAATTGAACTTCTCCCATGACATCGTTTTCACCGTAAACCGCTGGGCACAAACTCAGCGCGCAGAGCAACAGAAACATCCACAATAACGACAGGGCTTTCATAATGCCTCCTTCTAATCAAACCTACCAGGCGCAGCCGCTCATGCCACTCGATGGCTCGCAAGGCCCCGGGGTTGCCCCCACGACGTTCGCCGGCTGCCAATCTTCTCGATGCCACCTTGCCGCCGCACTTCTGGACTGCAAAGAATTGTTAAAACTGCTCCGATGCCGAGACCGAGTAACAGAAACGTCACCGCCGAATAAGGATCGTATCCATTTTTCATTGCACACACCTCCCCAAGGAAATGACGAAGCAGCACCAATACTGACTGCAAGAAAGAGGCCACTTTCGGAAATGCTTCACTTGTTTGGGGATGAGTGATTCGTGAAGTTTAGAACCAGGAAATTTCGATCAACTGCCCCTCAATAACTTCTCGCCAGGCGCATAGAGGAAACACTGTAGGCCGTAAAGCCCTGCATCACTTCTTTAATTCTTGGGCCCAGTTGGTGACCACTGTAATCGATTGGTTCACCTGCTGCGAAATCACATTGAGAAGTATCTTTTTGCCGTCAGGGGACACATCGTAGAAAAAGATTTGGCTGGCGAGATTCGAAACAAGTTGTTCCGAACTTCCGAATTGCAGCGTGTCATTCAACGGCTTCACCGGCACCGCGAAAACCGTAAAGTTGAGATCGGCGTAATAGAGGCTCTTGCCGTCTTTCGCCCATATTGGCCGATCACCGCCGCTTTGCGAGACTTGCCATTTTCCCTGTCCGCCTCGGAACGGGATGACATAAACCTCGGTTTGACCGGATTGGTCGGATGCGTAGGCCAGCCAGCGTCCGTCGGGCGAAATTCTTCCGGCGCCCGCGTAAGAGCTGGCGCTGTGCGGCACAAGCAGAAGAGGTTTGCGATCGCCGTCCATGGGCAAAATCCAAATTTCCGCGCCATTAGCAAAAAACGGCCCACGCGAATAGAGGATGTATTTGCCGTCCTTCGACCAATCGCCGGGGATCAGGGCCTGATCATCATCGAGCAACAATTCTTCCGTCCCACTGCCGTCGGAGAGCTTGCGATAAAGATGATTCTTGCCGTTGCGTTCTGAGCCGTACACAATCCATTTGCCATCGGGCGACCACACTGGAAAGTTGTTCGCAACCGGACCAAAAGTCAGGCGAGTACGAATCCCACGGGCCAGATCGAGCACCCAAACGTCGTTCGTCCCCGAATCGACCACCAGGGCAACCCGATCTCCCTGAGGCGACAAGCGAGCAAATTGCAGGTTCGAAAGCTTGTCGGCCACCACTCCAATTCGTTTCCCGGTGCGATCAACCCAAACCAGTTGCCAATCGGGCGTCCCGCCACTTCCCATCACCAGCAACCCCGCGCCTGAGGCGGAAGCGTCCATGTGCCAGGTGCTGAGATCATTGGCCACGCCATTGCTGAGTACTTGCGCATCTCCGCTGAGCTTTCCGGATACCGGATCTAGTCTTTGCGCCATCAACTGGCTGCCGCGTGCGAATAACACCAGGCCGTTCGCGTAAATGGCGCTGGCCAGAGAACGGAACAATGGGCGGTTTTCCGCGCCATCGAGCGAGGCGAAATAGACCTCGTCTTTCTCGGACTGCGCGGAATCGTGATTGATGGCGAGATAAAGAAAGTGTTTGCCATCCGGCAGAAAAAATGGCCACCGATGCGAGGTGTGCCGGGTGCGATCAAGTTTCGTCACCGCGACCGGAGCCCCGCCGTTGGCGCTGACTCGTGAGATCGGCGCTTGCGTATCCGTGGTTAGAATGATCACGCCATCCGGGCCCCAGGAGCCTCCGCGTCCCTGCGGCGCGTCGCAAATCGTTTGCGGAGAACCGCCGTTGATGTCGATGGTCCTCAGCTTTCCATCAGAAAAGAATCCGAGCGACCGGCTGTCGGGCGACCAGAAAGGAAATACCACGTTTTCAGTACCGGGCAGCGGACGCGCGTCCAGTTTGTCCATGGGACGAACCCACAGCATAACTTTTCCGTCGGGCGCGCCTGCGGAAAACGCGACCGAAGCGCCGTCGGGCGACAGCACCGGAGGACCGGACAAATCGCCGGTTAGTCGAAAAGAAGTGCCTTCCGGCGGAGCAATCACCGTGCGTGTGGTGCGAGCGAGCGGAATGGGACGAGATAGAAAGAACCAAGCACTCGCGGCGACGACAATTGCCATCAGAAGGGCCGCGGCCCAACCTAGCCGCTCCCACGGATGACGAGCAATTACTGCAGGCGCCGGGGTTGCAGGCCGTTCTTCAGCAATCCACTTGAGTTGCAACCTCACATCGTGCGCCGTCTGAAAACGATCCTCCGGATTTTTTTGCAGGCAGGTTTTCACCACATGCTCGAACCCCGACGGGATTGGCTTCGCTGCGCTGATCGGCTCCGGATCTTTCTCTAGAATCGACGATGCCACCGAGATCTGGCTTTTGCCTTCGAAAGCCCGCCTTCCGGTCGTCATTTCGTAAAGCACCGCACCGAGCGCGAAGATGTCGCTGCGCGCGTCCGCGTCTTTGCCTTCGATCTGTTCCGGCGACATGTACTGAATCGTGCCAACAATGCTGCCTGCGGTAGTTAACGGGCTTGCGGGACTGAGTCCAGTGAGGGTCGCCGCAGCAGTGAACGAAGGCGCGGCGCCGGAGGCTGGAGTAGCCATGCCAAAGGGCTTGGCTAAGCCAAAATCCATTAGCTTGGCGCCGGACTTGGTCAGCATGATGTTTGCCGGCTTGAGATCGCGATGAACAATACCGGCGCGATGCGCGAATTCCAAAGCATCGGCTACTTCGCTCCCGGTTTTCAGCACTTCGTTGAGCGGCAGAGAGCTTTTGCGAAGCCTCTCCGCAACTGTCTCTCCTTGGAGCAACTCCATGACCAGGAAATCGGTTCCATCATGCGAACCAATGTCATACAGCTGGCAAATGTGGGGATGGTTCAACGAAGAAATCGCCCGTGCCTCTCGCTCCAAGCGTTGCTTCAGCTCCGCGGAAGAAGAAAGATCAGCAGCTAGAACCTTGATGGCGACTTGCCGGTCGAGACGAGTGTCGAGTGCGCGATAGACTTCACCCATTCCGCCGGCGCCCAGCGCCGACTGGATTTCATAGGGTCCGAGCTTGGTGCCGGAAGTGAGGGGCATTGGCCGCTATTATATTCCCCCCGGTAAACGGCGCTGCGTCTGCCTGCGGCTCCATTTGACCATTTCTATTCTGAAGCTGGATCGCTTTGACTTCTGCCGCACTTCGTATCCATCAAGTGGCGAGCAAACAGCGTTTCGAGCTTAGCTCTTAGTAGCTCGGGCTTTGCCTCCGCCCAATTGTCGAGACGAGCTATCAGGACTACACCACACGCGGAGCACCGACCGGAAATATCGCGTTCGCTATTTGGCCCGATTTGACGGACATCGGTTAAGCGAGGATTACGATCCACAGTCATGGGTTCCTACTCGACTGTGGCGCTTTCCACAATGCTGAGCTTTACGAGAAGAGAAGACAATACGTGTTTCCCTGTAGAGCCGAGTGCTATGCTTTTCGGATCAGAATCCGCAACGGAGGCGCTCGTTGTGCAGTCGGAATTCTTCAATATCGCCGAAACCGAAAAACACCGCCAGCAATCTGGAAAGCGGTACTTAGAATTCCTGCGCGTTCCTGCCTTGAGCGCGGGAGTCTACGTCCTGCCCGCAGGCGGAACCGATGCGCAATCGCCACACAAAGAAGATGAAGTGTACTACGTGGTTCGAGGACGCGGCCGCATGCGCGCCGGTTCCGAAGACCAAATAGTAAGCCAGGGCAACATAATTTTTGTTGCGGCTGGAGTGGAACATCGCTTTTACGAGATCGCCGAGGAGTTGATGGTTTTAGTGTTCTTCGCGCCAGCGGAAAGCGAATAAGGCCACAATAAGCAACGGCTGTTTGCCTTGTGCACATTTGTGCCCTTATGGTTGATGAAGTTCAGATGCTTGAACCACAAAGGACGAGAAGGTACACGAAGGAGGCGACTTTTGACGGCCGCTGAGATCAAATCTGGGTATGGCGGATTTCGACATCACGGCCATGCGATCCGACGACTGGCCGGCGATCCGCGCGATTTATGCCGAGGGCATAGCGACCGGCAATGCCACGTTTGAAAGCGAAACTCCAGACTGGGCGAAGTGGAATCAGGAGCATCATCAGGACTGCCGGCTGGTCGCGCAAGACAGTCATCGAGTTCTCGGTTGGGCCGCGCTGAGTCCGGTATCTGTACGACGTGTTTATTCTGGCGTGGCGGAAGTTTCCGTTTACGTGGCAGCTCAGGCGCGCGGCCGCGGTGTCGGAAAGGTGCTGCTCCAATCGCTGATCGAACATTCGGAACGTTGCGGGATATGGACGCTGCAAGCGGGGATCTTTCCGGAAAATGTTCCCAGCATTGCGCTGCACAAGTCCTGCGGCTTCCGCGAAGTCGGTATCCGGCAAAAACTTGGCCAGAGAGACGATGTCTGGAGAGACGTCCTTCTCTTGGAACGCCGGAGTTCGAAGGTTGGCATTTAGAACCGACTTCAAAAACCGAGCCTCTTACGATGCAATCGCTTTTTTCGATGGAACCCAGTAAATCTCTTCCTTCATTTCTTCTTTGGCGAAGCCAATACGCTTCAAGATTCCCTTGGCTCCCTCGACCATACCCGGATGGCCGCACAAATACGCAACCGCATTCGCGCCGAGACCCCACATGTCCGTGTACTTGCGCAAAATGTCATCCACGCGCCCCGTCTCGCCGGTCCATTTTTCGTCGTCCCACGGACGGCTTATCGTAGGCACATATTCGAGCCACGGTATCTCCTGCGCGAACCTCTGCAACTCGTCCAGATACCCGAACTCCCAGGACCGGCTTGCTCCATTGAGCAGAAAAAGCTTGTGCTCTCCCGTGAACTTGTTTTCTTTCCATTCTCGATAAAGAGTGCGGATATAGCTGACAAAGGGAGCGGCTCCAGTCACGGTACACACGAGCAGATGATTGGTGCGACCGCTCTTGGTGTCCAAAATGAATCTGCCCTTTGGAACCTTCCGCATAAGAAGTTCGTCGCCGGGCTGGAGTCTGTACAGAAGCGGCGTGAGATCTCCGGGAGGAACGAGTTCGAAAAAGAACTCGAGTTCACTTTCATAGGGCGAAGACACGATGGAGTAAGGCCGCTCGGTGCGTCCGTCCGGGCCTTCGACGCCCAGAGTCGCGTACTGCCCGGGAGTGAAATTGAACTCGCCGTTTGGCCGGATGCGGATCATCCATAGCTCGGGTGAGAGGTCGACTCGTTTGGTGATGGTTGCGCGATAGAATTTTTCTGCGTCGGTTCCGTTCATGGAGCATGTCGCCGGGGAGTTTGACGCACCCGGAGTTGGCATAGTTTACAGTAAGTGCGCGGCTGCGCAACTTCCCTTCAATCTAATTAATCGATTCGATCCATCTTTTTTGTCGATGGCCTTTCCGTACGGTCCCATCCGTGGCAGCTATTTGCCGACAACCAGGACTACGAAGGTGTCGGGCAGAATCGAGTGCCGGGGATGCGAGTTATCTGCAGTCGCTGCGGGCGGCGGTCCGAACTTCGCCGTCACGACAAAGACCTGATGCGTCTTATCATCGAGGGCGAGGGTGCGAGCGCCTTCCTGCGTCTTTACGTTTTCCGCAACGCTAAACTTGGCGGGAGATTCTTCGCGCACCACTGTTAATACGCCCTCGCCGCAGGACGCAAATGCGAGGCCGGTGCCCTCGTCGAAGGCCGTCGCGTCGACTCCTTCGCCGATGGCGGGCGTGGCTAGCACCTTGCCACTGTCGGCGTCGACCACCGCCATCATTTTGTTGTCGCAGCCGGCAAACAGGCGGCGATTCTTCTGGTCCATGGAAAGTCCGCTGGGTTCCTGGCAGGGCGCCAGGGGCCAGCGCGATTTCACTTCCAGCTTTTTGGGATCGATCGCGTCGAGCTGACTCTTGTCTTCAATGTTGACAAAAATTTCTCCCTTGCCGTCGCTCACGGCAAATTCCGGCTTGCCTTCGAGCTTGATCGTTCCGAGAACTGTGCCACTGGTAGCGTCGAGCGCGGTCGCGTCCTGACTTCTCCCGTTGAAGGCGAAGACGCGCCTGGTGGCGGGATCGTAGAGAATCGCGTCGGGATTTTCTCCGGCCTTGACCTTCGCGATTGGCTTCAATGTCTCGATGTCAAAAATCGTGACTGTGCCTTCGCGTCCATTACTGATAAAGCCGCGTCCTAATTCTGGCGCCAGCGCGATGCCGTGCACGCCAGGGGTATCGGGGATGTCGCCAACTGCTTTGCCGGAATCGGCGTCGATGACCATCACGTGCGTGGCGCGCGAAATGTAGAGGCGCCGCGAGGAGCTGTCGAGATTCAGATAATCCCAACCGCCGTCCCCGCCCAACTTGTATGTCTTGATCACGTGATACCCGGGATCGGCGCCGACGGCGAACGTTGCCGATAAGGAAACGAACAACGCCAGACGCAGCCACGTCGAGTTCAGGGGCCTCATTTTTGTATCCCTCGTTCTTTAAGGTTAGTTTCGAGAGGACATTCTAATGCATGCTAGCTGAAGGCAAGCTTGGGAAGGCGAGAAGCGAACTCTTCTCAGCAAGTTTCAAGGGGGGACTCAGATTATGCGATATCGATGCCCGACCCGGCTGCCTGCGGCGATCATTGTATAATGCCGCCTGCTTTGAGAGTCCGAAGGAATCGGTCAAAGGAGAAGCCATGAGAGGGTTGCGAACGTTGCTTGCGTTTTCTTTCATCGGAGGGATTTTCGCGCTATATCCGGCGCAGCTTTCCGCGCAGCAGTATCTGTTCACCAACGACAATGTCTATGACGGAAATGGCACGACTCCGAACAGCACGACCGCTCTTTCGGTTAGCCCGACTGGGGTGGTCAAGGTACTCGATACCTATTCAACGGGGGCGGAGAGTGCGGGCGGCGGTTACTTCGCACAGACTGCAGTGGCTTACGCCGAGACCAAAACGAACAATTGTTTATTCGTGTCGAACGGCGGGAACAGCACAATCTCGGCGTTCACGATCGATCTCGCCGATGGAAAACTGAAAAAGGTTAAAGGCTCTCCTTTTTCGTACGGTGAGTCTGGAAGACAGCAGTACGGGATTGGGTTGGCGACGGGCGGCGGTACGCTTCTGTTTGCGGGCAACACGGCCTACAACAATATTTCGGTGCTGAAGATCAGCACA
>Ga0210383_10005792_pt1 | contig 10818 bp, 12 predicted proteins | sample IncBWC14OmetaG_FD_160072 | JGI IMG/M metagenome (GOLD analysis project Ga0210383, IMG submission 160072) | Forest soil microbial communities from Barre Woods Harvard Forest LTER site, Petersham, Massachusetts, United States - Inc-BW-C-14-O ...
GGTGTCCTTGTAGAAGCGGAGTTCGCCCCCGACTTCGACCTTTCCATCAGGAGCGAGTTCGCGGGCCTGCTCGAGTGTGAGCTGGTTGACGTTGTCTTCGAGCTGGTCGGGGCTCTCGACCACAGTTTTGAAGACGTACGCGCGGATCTCGCCGGTTTCACGGTCCATCTCGGCGCGCATATTTTCCTGCGTCTTGTAATATTTGCGCGTGGCGAGGGCAATGGCATCCTCAACGGCGCCTACTACTACGGCCGGTTCGATTCCCTTATCGCGGCTTAACGTTTCAATTGACTGATACAGAACACTTGCCATTGTTCACTCGTCCTTCTTTGTTTCCCCGGAGGTTCCGGGTTTGTTTCTTGTCGTTGCGAGAGGATGTTGAATGATTCAGATTGCGGTTTTATCGGAAAGAAGGCCCGGGGCTAAAGCCCCAAGTAAACCAGCGATCTTTTCGTAGGGCTAAAGCCCTACGCTTCCTCCGAAGACAACAGCGCTGAACTTTTCAACAACCTCCTAGATTTCGGCGACCAGATTGGCCTTTTCTACGTTCGCGAGGGCGATGTCTACGGTCGATTCGGTCGCGGCTTTCTTTGCCTTGCCCTTCTGCTTGACGGCAGAGAGGTCGATCGTGAGTACTCCGTCTGAGAATTTCGTGAGACGGCCTTGCCATTGCCTGTTCTTGTTGACCGGTGTGAAGGTCTGGAGCTTGACCAGACTGCCTTGAAACCGGGTGTAGTCCTCGGGCCGGAGGAGCTTGCGCTCGAGGCCGGGTGAAGAGACCTCCAAGGTGTATTCAGCGCCTGGGATGAGGTCTTCCACGTCGAGGACGGTGCCGAAGTCCTGAGCGAATTGCGCGCAGTCTTCGTGGGTTACGCCGGAGAGCATCTCGACTGGGACGCCCTTCGGGAGTTCGGATGTTCCGGCTGCTACCTGCTCAGCCAGTTTGGCTCGTTCTGCGGCGTTCTTTTCAATATAGACCCGCAGAGTGCGGTGTTTGCTGCCGCCCTGGAACTCCAAGTCGACGAGGTCCAGATGGTGTGAGGCGGCGACGCGCTCTGCGGTTGCTCGAATTTGATCTAACTGGACTGCCATACGCTCTGTTCCCGGTCGAAAAAGCCGTGCGAGCAGAACGTCTTTTAGAGCAAATAAAAAGTGGGCTTTGGCCCACTCCTCTCCTCCGTCAAATCGCCGGTGCGGTCACGGCATACGTATTACGACGGAACAAAATCGTCTGCAAACTTGATGATACTACGGTTTTTTGGGGATTTCAATGGGTGGGGCGGATGGAAAGAAGGCTTAACACCGATTTACACGGATGACACCGATCAAAGACGAATTCCAGCCAATCGCCAGGAGCTCTTGCTTGATCGGCATTTTTGAAGAGAAACTTTGGAACTCTGTGGATTAATCGGTCGCACAGGGAACCATCTTTCCTTCACTGGCGTAAACGGATGAAACGGCGGAGGGAAGATGGGAGATCTGCGGCAGGATGTGGCTTATAGCGTCCGGAGGCTCTCGCGGGCTCCTGGGTTGATGTTCACGGTTGTGATGTCGATCGCGCTGGGGATTGCGGCTAATGCCACCATCTTTTCGATGGTCAGCCGGTTTGTGCTGCGTCCTGCGCCGGTTGGCGACCCTGCGACACTCATGGCGTTGCATACGACGCACGATGGGGATCGGTGCTGCAATAGCTTCTCGTGGCCGCTTTACAACGACGTGCGAGATCAAGGGCACTCTTTTTCTGGCGTTGCGGCGTACTACGAACTGCTGCCCGCTTCTATTGGAGGGAATGGGGAGCCTGAGCGGGTGTGGGGGCAGGCGGGTACGGCGAACTTTTTTGATGTTGCGCAGCTTCGCATGAGTCTTGGCAGAGGGTTTTTGTCGGACGAAGAGAATGCACCGGTTATCGTGCTGAGCCACCGACTGTGGCAGAACCGGTTTGGCTCGGACCCGGCCATTGTTGGCAAACCGGTGGCGCTGTCAGGTCGTCCATTCACTGTTGTTGGTGTTGCGCCACCGGGTTTTCATGGGCTCGATCTCCTCCTCGATCCTCAGTTCTGGGTTCCGGAAGGCAATGTGGAGCAACTTGCTCCTACTGTGCCTCACCGCGATTCGCGCACGAGCCATTGGTTTTCCGTTGTTGGGCGGTTGGCGCCTGGGGTTACGGCTTCGCAGGCGAGCGCGGAGCTGAACACACTCGCGAAACGACTTGCTCAGACTTATCCTGCCAGTGATAAAGGCAATGGATTTCTGATTGACCGGACAGGCTCGCTTCCGCCCCGCGATCGCGCGACGGTGCTGCTCTTTCTTGGCGGGCTTTCGGTTGTGGTGCTGCTTCTTCTTGGCATAGCGTGCGCTAATGTGGCGAATCTGCTGTTAGCGCAGGCGGCTAGTCGACAGGGTGAGATGGCGGTACGTATTGCGTTGGGAGCGACGCGTGTTCAACTTCTGCGGCAGATGCTGGTGGAGAGTGTTCTGCTTGCTCTGGGTGGAGGGGTTTTAGGTACGCTGCTGTCACTGTGGGCGACATCGGCGCTCTCGGCGTTTCATATTCCTGCACCAGTGCCGCTCGATGTGAGCGTGACCGTCGATTGGCGCGTGCTGCTTTATACGTTCGCACTCAGCGTTGGGACGGGGTTGGTGTTTGGGTTCGTGCCTGCGTGGATCGCATCGCGCCCGGTGCTTACGAGCGCACTGAAAGGAGAGGATGCTCTTGCACGGCCGGGGCGGCGTGTCACTATGCGGAACGTTCTTGTTGTTTCGCAGATTGCGATGTCGATTGTTTTGCTTTGCGCTACGGGGCTGTTTTTGCGGAGCCTTGGAGGCGCGTCGGGTATCGACATTGGGTTTCGTTCGCGCGATGTGTTGATGATGTCTGTCGATCCGCGCATCCATGGATACACGCCGGAGAAGACGACGCAGTTTCTTACGCAACTGCGGGAGCGGGTTGCTGGGATGCCTGGTGTGGTTTCGGTGGCTGCCACGGACGCCGTTCCGCTCGCCGGGGGTAATCGGAGCGATGCGGTACATGCTGAAGGCCAGCCTAAGTCGGGTCCCGACCCGATGGCTGAGCTTTTTATGGCGACTCCGGGCTATTTTGAGACGATGGGGATTCCTCGACTTGCGGGACGTGATTTTGGCAATGAAGCTCCTGACGCTCCAAAGGTTGCGATTGTGAATCAGGCGCTGGCGGAGCACCTTTTTGGGAGTTCGAATCCGATTGGACGAAGGTTGACGAGCTGGGGAGCGAGTTACGAGATTATCGGCGTGGTGAAGACCATCAAAGCGCGCGCTCTGGGCGAAGACACGCGATATGTTCTGTTCCGTTCGCTTGCGCAAAACACCGGGAGTGATCCTTCTTTTCTTGGGTATCAGCTGATTGTGCATACTGCGGGGGATTCGGCGGCGATTACCAATGCGGTGAGGCAGCAGATCCATGATCTTGATTCGACGATGGCGATTTATAACGTTGAGACTATGCAGGAGCATCTGCGTAAGGCGCTCTTTCTGCCGCGTCTGGCGGGGACGCTGTTCGGAGTCTTTGGGTGTATTGGCCTGGCTCTTGCTGCGGTTGGGTTGTATGGGGTGATGAGCTATTCGGTCAGCCGGCGGACTCGCGAGATTGGGATACGAATCGCGCTGGGTGCGCAGCTCGATGCGGTTCGAGGGCTTGTACTTGGCCAGGGCATGCGGTTGACGGCCATTGCTATGGCGATTGGGCTGCCTGCTGCGTGGGCTGGTGCGAAGTTTTCGAGCAGCTTTTTGTATGGGGTGCGTCCGCATGATGCGGTGACGTTTGCGACTGTGCCGGTGTTCCTTGGGGTGGTCGCGTTGGTGGCGTGCTGGATTCCTGCGCGACGGGCTGCGAAGGTGGATATTCAGAGTGCTCTGCGCTATGAATAGGCTATGGTGACGCACGGAAACAGGCTTTCTTGTGATTCCTGAGGGCCATGGCATCGAAAGTGAGCAAAAAGAACCAGTTTTCGGGGTAGCTGTGGGTGATACTACTGACAGCTATCATTTTTTGCATCGGGCCCAAGGTAACTTCAGCCGATCAAACGATGAGGAGGATCAATCCAGGCCGCACGCAAGAAAGAGGCCTCACCTTGAATGATCTGAAGAAGATTCCGTTTGACGCTGCTGCTTTCCTCGCCGAAGCGGGTTTAGGAAGAAGAATTGTCCATTTGAAAGCGCGGCAAGCGTTCTTCACGCAGGGAACTCCTGCGGACTGCGTGTTTTATATCCAGAGTGGCCGGGCAAAACTCACCGTGGTTTCCCAGAACGGCAAAGAAGCCACGATCACTCTGCTTTCGGCAGGCCAGTTTACGGGCGAGGAATCGATTGCCGGTCCGGTTGGACTTCGCATGGCAACCGCAACGGCCATCACTGCCTGTGTTGCGCTCAAGATTGAACGGGAGGAGATGATCCGGGTTCTGCATGAGGAACATGGGTTCTCCGACATCTTCCTCAAGTTCCTGCTGGCCCGGGGCATGCGAACCCAGGCCGACCTGGTCGACCAGCTATTCAACTCGAGTGAGAAGCGCCTGGCACGAATCCTTTTGTTGATGGCGGAGTTTGGAAGACCCGGGGAACCTGAGACTCTGATACCTCACATCACGCAGGAGACCCTGGCGGAGATGATTGGTACAACGCGATCTCGCGTGAGCTTCTTCATGAATCGCTTTCGGAAGCTGGGCTTCGTCGAATATAACGGCCGCATCCGCGTCCATAAGTCTCTGCTCAATGTGGTTCTGCATGATCAGTTGCCTGAGCACAACGCGGTAAAGCCGAACATGCTGAAGAACGGAAACCGGCCGACGGCATCTGCTAAATAAAAACGACTCCCGTGAGCAATATTGAGCAGAAGCTTGTTCGGGCCGATGGGATAGTCGTTTCAGACCCAGATACAGCAGCTTGGAGGTTTCATCATGCCTAAGGCCAGTCTGGCGGTTCTGATCGTTGACGACGAGCCACATATAAGACATTCGATGTCCCGCATACTGATCAGCCTCGGATATAGTGTCCGCTGCGCAGAGGATGGATATACAGCTTTGGCGCGGATCCGAGAGATTTGTCCTGACGTTTTGCTTTCCGACTTAAACATGGCTGGGATGTCAGGCTTTGAATTGCTCTCTGAGGTTCGTCGCCGTCTTCCTGGCATTTATGTGATCGCGACGAGCGGGAGCTTTTCGGGGACGCAAGTTCCGCAAGGTGTCTTGGCCGACGCCTTCTATGAGAAGGCTACAAGTTTGACTCTGTTGTTTCAGCTTATGGAGCGTGGAGCACGTTGGAAGCAGGAACCCGGTCGCGGCTCCAGCGTACCGGCGCCATATCGGGTGGCAGCCGCTTGCCTTGAGAGTGAAGTCGCCCAGTCTCTCGTTGCCCTTCAGGAGCGATGAGAGAGTTTCCGGTTGGGCTCTATCTTCCTTTTGCCTCAAGCACTCTGCGATACAAGGCTCGCTGCGAAATAGTGGCGGGTTCGCAGATGTGGGTCTTGTCGTGTTCCAAAAGCTCCGGTTCGGTCCTTGCGTTCGCATGGGTGGCGAAGCAGGTGAGGCAGATGGAGTCGAAAGAACCATCATTGTTTCGTCTATGCGGGTAAAAAGTAGTTCGTTGAGAGAACATCACATCTGCCTCCTTTTGGGGGGAGATTTCAATGTACGTGGGCTTCAAACAGAAAGATGGTCAATTTCGACCATTTCGAATGCCAGGCGCTGGTTTTCATCGGCGTTGGAGCTTCGGGTGTGAAACTTTGGGGAAATTGAATCATCAAGTTGCTATGGGTGGTTGGCGACACTACAATCAATGAAATTCCGCGAAATTCAGGCTCGCCGCCATGTAGCCCCTTCGCTTTTAACCATCAACAACTGGACCTTATAAAAATGATTAGCTCCCCCGTACCCGAAGCCCTTACTTTTGATGACGTTCTCCTTGTTCCTGCCTATAGCGAAGTGGTGCCGACCCAGGTGAGCACACAGACGCAGTTGACGCGGAATATCACGTTGAGCACTCCGCTGATGTCGGCGGCGATGGATACGGTGACGGAGGCCCGGCTGGCGATTGCGATGGCGCAGCAGGGTGGGTTGGGCGTGGTGCATCGGAACCTGACGATTGAGCAGCAGGCGGGTGAGATCGATAAGGTGAAGCGGTCGGAGAGCGGGATGATTGTGGATCCGGTGACGATTACGCCGGAGCAGACGATTGCAGATGCGCTGGAGGTGATGCGGCGGTACAAGATTTCGGGTGTGCCGGTGACGAAGAACAAAAAGCTGGTGGGGATTTTGACGAATCGCGACCTGCGGTTTGTGTCGCGGACGGACCTGACGATTGATTCGGTGATGACGAAGGAGAACCTGATTACGGTTCCGGTGGGGACGACGCTGGAGCAGGCGGAGCAGATTCTGCATCAGCATCGGGTAGAGAAATTGCTGGTGGTGAATGATGAGTATGAGCTGAAGGGCTTGATTACGGTCAAGGATATTCAGAAGAAGTTGAAGTATCCGAATGCTTCGAAGGATTCGCAGGGGCGGGTGCGGGTGGCGGGGGCGATTGGGGCTACAGGAGATTTTCTGGAACGCGCCGAGGCGCTGGTGGCGGCGCGGGTGGATGCGCTGGCGATCGATTCGGCGCATGGGCACTCGTCGCGGGTGCTGGAGGCAGTGCGCGAGGTGAAGAAGCGGTTTCCGGGGATCGATCTGATGGCGGGAAATATTGCTACGTATGAGGGCGCGATTGCGCTAATGGATGCGGGGGCGGATGCGATCAAGGTGGGGATTGGGCCGGGGTCGATCTGTACGACGCGTATGGTGACGGGTGCGGGGATGCCTCAGATTACGGCGATTTCAGAGGCTTATCGCGCGGGGAAAGAGCGCGGGATTCCGGTGATTGCGGATGGTGGGATTAAGTATTCGGGTGATGTGACGAAAGCGATTGCGGCGGGGGCGAGCGTGGTGATGATGGGGTCGCTGTTTGCCGGGGTGGATGAGTCGCCGGGTGAGACAATTCTTTATCAGGGGCGGTCGTTCAAGGCTTATCGCGGGATGGGGTCGCTGTCGGCGATGGCGCAGGGTTCGGGGGAGCGGTATTTTCAGGGCAAGGCGGATATGGAGGATGCTGCGAGCACGGAGAGGCCTTCACTGACGGCTCGTGAGAATGGGGGATCGAACCGGCTGGCTAAGTTTGTGCCAGAGGGGATTGAAGGGCGGGTTCCGCATCGCGGGCCGCTTGAGGGGATGGTTTATCAGCTTGTCGGTGGATTGCGGTCGGGGATGGGGTATCTCGGGTGCGCTACGATTGCGGAGCTGCAGGAGAAGGCTCAGTTTATCCGGATATCGAATGCGGGGTTGAGGGAGAGCCACGTGCATGATGTGATCATCACGCGTGAGGCTCCGAACTATCACGTGGAGTAGCGATGCGCGTGCGACGGACGAAGGCTTAACGTGGATTTGCACTGATTAGACGGATCAAAAACGGTCAACAGCAAAAGCGGATACTCTCGCCCCGGCTCATTCCGGGTTCCATCGTTACTGCGGTGTTAGATCAGGCTAGCCCGAATCGTTCAGCGGAGCGGGCTTTTGCTTTGGCGGCTTCTTCTTCGCGGCTCTTGGGTGGGGCGGTGGTTTCGAGTGAGTGGAGAAGACGGGCGCAGACGGCAGCTACTTCGTCGATGGCGGTGTTGAAGGAGGCTTCGTTGGCTTTGGAGGGCTTGTTGAAGCCGCTGATCTTCCGGACGAATTGCAGAGAGGCGTCGCGAATCTCCGCGTCGGTCACGGGGGGGTCGAAGTTGAAGAGGTTTTTGATGTTTCTGCACATGGTGGAAATTATAGGCAGTCCGGGTACAGGTTGGCAGGGGCCAACGACAAAAGTAGATACCGATTCGACTTCGCTGAGGGGTTCCGCGGGGGATGACAAGAACGGCAAATGTAAGAGCAACGACAAAAGCAGATCCTCCGCCTGCGGCGAAGGATGACAACTAAAAAGCTCTGACCTAAAAAGCTCTGGCAGCTGAGGAGCGTCTAGGATTTATCGAGGACCATGGCGTCGAAGCGGTGGCGGGTGAAAAAGCCGGAGTCATGGTAGAGCTTAACGGCCTGTTGGTTGGCTTCGGTGACGGTGAGGGTGATGGCGGCGAAGCCTAGGTGCGTGAGGTGGTGGATACAGTGCTCGAGGAGCGCGAGGCCGAGGCCCTGTCTGCGATAGGCACTGGAGACGCAGAGCTGTGTGATGTGGGCGACGTCGCCGGCGACGCGGGAGCAAAGAAGCATTCCGATGATGGCTCCGGTTTGTTTGTTGCGGAGGACCCAGGAGGCGTTGGGGTCGAAGACGCCGCAGCCGGGGAAGCGGACGATGTTGTGGAGGAAACGCAGTGAGCCGTGGAGAGAACAGTACTGATCGTTGATGCGGGCGTCGATGTGGTTGAGGTAAGACTCGTGGATGAGCTCGGCGGCTGCCTGGTAGTAGTCGGAGGACCAGTTGAGGAGCTCGATGTGCGGAGGCAGTACGGATGGGGGCGGAATCTTTGGGGTGTGCGAGGGCGGGAGGTCGTACTCGAGGAAGAGGCGGGGGTACATGGAGAAGCCGGCGGTGAGGAATGGTTCGTCGATGGAGCCGGCGTCGTAGAGGAGGAGCTGGGATTCAACGCGCTCGATGCCGGGCGAATGTTGGAGGAGTTGGAGAAGCTGGTGGACGAGGGATTGAGTGATGGAAAGGGTTTGCGCGGGATCGGTGGGGGCGGCGAAGGCGTCGCCGACCACGGCCTTCTGGCCCTCGTAGACGCAGAAGGTGAAGCCGCAGATGCGTCCGCGCTCGAGGGCGACGAAGCCGGGGAGGATGCGGGAGTCGAGATATTGAAGGAGGAGTTCGGTGGAGCTTTGATAGTTCCAACGGAGGCGTTGTTGCCAGAGGCGCGACTCGGCTTCGAGCAGCGGGCGCAGCTGGCGCGCGGAAAAATGACGCAGGTCGAGGATTTCGAGTTGGGTCGCGACGGTCATACTCTCTTCGATGTATTGGAATATGAGCTTATAGGAATTTTTTTTGGATGGGTGAGGGATGGCGGGGGAGTACCGGGGAGCTTACTGGCAGGGCACTATTGTTTCGCGTAGACGCGGTAGACTTCGAGGCCTTGTGATTCGTAGAGGAAGAGGGGTTCGTAGACTCTTCCGGTGAGCCAGCGGTCGAGGGCGGCGGTGTCGTTGGCGCGGATGACGAGGAGATGCTCGGCGTCTGGAACTCCGGTGGATTCGTAGTGAATCATGGGCTGGTCGCGGTAGAAGGCAAGGCCGTAGTCCATATCGCGCTTGATGGAGTTGGTGGCGACGAGTTTGACGCCGGGGGCCTCTTTTTGGATTTCACGGGCAAGGGGGCGGGCGGAGTAGTTGATGTCGAGCTCTTTGCCGTAGAAACCGAGCAGGAAGACGAGCATGACGAGGACGGGTAGGAGGGTGACGTTGCAGACCTGCGGGACTCCCCAGCGGCGGATGACGATGAAGACGATGGCGGCGAAGAAGAGCGCGCCAGCAAAGGCGGCGGCGAGCCATTGGGCGGAGGGGACGAGGGTCTCGTACTTCATGTGCTGGGGGGCGAGGGCGAGGACGAAGACGAGGAGTGCGCACATGGCGGCGTGGGCCCAGAGGAGCCAGTTTGGAAGGCCTTCGCGGCGAATGCGGTTGAGGTAGTCGGCGGTGAGGATGGTGAGAGGCGGAATGGAGGGGAGGATGTAGCCGGGGAGTTTGGAGCCGGAGAAGGAGAAGAAGAGGATGGGAAAGAGAGCCCAGAGGACGAGGAACTCGGGGAAGGCGTCTCCTGCGCGGGTGTGGCCGAGGTAACGGCTGGGGTTGTGCCGGACCTTCCACTCGGCAATGGAGACCTGGATGGCGTCGGCAAGGGCGCGGATGGCCATCACGGTCCAGGGCATTAGGCCGATGAGAAGGACAGCCAGGTAGTACCAGAAGGGTTGATGGTGCTGGAAACGGTTGGTGGCGAAGCGCTCGATATTGTGCTCGAGGAAAAAGAGGCGGTAAAAGGTGGGGTTGCGGCGCTGGACCTCGATGTACCAGGGCAGAACCATGATGAGGAAGAGGGTGACGCCGGGCCACCAGATGGTTCGTCGGAGGAGAGACCACTCGCGGCGGAGGCCGGCGAAGAGAAGGATGATGGAGAGGGCGAGGAAGGGCGCAACGGGGCCTTTGGCAAGGGTCGCGGCGGCTCCGAAGAAGTAGAGATCGAAGAGCCAGAATTTTTTGCCGGTTTCGTACCAGGCATACCAGCCGAGCATGCCGATGCAGAAGGGTGCGGCGAGCTGCATGTCGGTGGAGGCTCCGCGGGCGAAGCTGACGATGGCGATGCAGGAGACGGTGATGAGTGCGGCGTCGAGATGGCCTCCAGGGCGGAATCGCCGCATGTGAAGGAAGACGAGGACGACAAGGGCGAATGTGGCTGTGGAGGAGGGCAGGCGGGCGGTCCAGTCGGAGACGCCGAACTCCTTGAAGAAGCTCATAGCTCGCCAGTAGTAGAGGGCGGGTTTTTCGAGCCAGGGCTGGCCATAGAGGATGGGGGTGACGGTTCCGCCGGCGATGCAGTGGAACGAGGCGCGGATGTCCTCGGGGCGCAGGCTGCGGGGGACCATCTTGGCGTTGACCTGGTGGCAGGCCTCGGAGTGGGCAGCGAGCATCTCGCGGGCGACCTGGGCGTAGCGGGGCTCGTCGGCGCCCACGAGGCCAAGCTGGTCACCACCGAAGGTCGGGACGAGACCGTAGAGAAGGAGAAAGGTGGTTACGGCGAAGAGGATGAGGAATTCGCGGAGGATGACGGCTGAGGGTA
>Ga0210383_10005794_pt1 | contig 10817 bp, 8 predicted proteins | sample IncBWC14OmetaG_FD_160072 | JGI IMG/M metagenome (GOLD analysis project Ga0210383, IMG submission 160072) | Forest soil microbial communities from Barre Woods Harvard Forest LTER site, Petersham, Massachusetts, United States - Inc-BW-C-14-O ...
AATTGTGGCGGGGCAATATGAAAAGGCTCTAGCGACCACGGCTGCCCTGCGCGAGAGGCTGCGCGACAAACATGCTGCCCGGGCGACGTGGGTCAATGTCCAGTACGAAATTTATGCCCGCGCCAAGGTCAAAGAGGAATCCGCCAACTTGCCGTTCAAGGATGCCTATGTGCAATCCTTCCGCGAAGTTTTCAGCCGGCTTGATGACCGGACCTCGTCTCTTGTGATACGCGGCCTAACTTTGATTGATCCGTCGGATATGCAGCAGGACTTGCAGTCGGAGCTACAGAAACAGAAAGGCAAGAGCGCTATTCCTCTCGCCGACGCGCTCAAATTAGTCAGGTACTATCTGGTTGCTGAAGCGTATCGCACTTTCGCGGTGCTGAACCCGACACTCGTCGCGGAAGACGACCACCGGCGCTACCTCGCCGAGAACGACATTATGGTGAAAACGCCGGACGGGGCGACTGTGTGCGCTTTCGTCGTGCGGCCGCGTACGGCCTCCCAGCGTCTTCCAGCGCTGCTCAACTTCACCATCTATGTAGATCCCAACGACAATCTGAACAATGCCCGCATGACGGCTGCAAACGGCTATGCCGGAGTCGAAGGCTTTACCCGAGGCAAGGCGTGCAGCTCCGACAAGCCTGTTCCCTATGAGCATGATGGTCCCGACGCGGCGGCCCTGATCGATTGGATCAGCGCTCAGCCATGGAGCGACGGGCGTGTGGGCATGTACGGTGGCAGCTATGAAGGGTTTACGCAATGGGCCACAGCGAAGCACATGCCGAAGGCATTAAAGGCGCTTATGACCGGCGCTCCAGCGGCGCCGGCCATCGACGTGCCCATGGAAGGCAACGTCATTTGGAATTTTATTTACCCCTGGCCCTTCTATACGACGAATGCAAAAGGCGCAGACAACGCTACCTATGCTGACAATAAGCGTTGGCGCCGGCTCAACCACGACTGGTACGTCAGCGGGCGCGCTTACCACGACTTGGACAAGATCGACGGAACGCCCAATCCGATCTTCGACCAATGGATTTCTCATCCCGACTACGACGCCTTCTGGCAGAACGTGATCCCATATAAAGAAGAGTTCGCGCGGATTCATATCCCCGTGCTGGTCACGGCTGGCTACTATTACGGCGGACCAGGAGCGGCCGTCTATTATTTCGGTCAATACAGCGCGTACGATCCCACGGCAGAGCATTATCTTTTGATCGGTCCTTACGACCATCTGCGAGCGCAGTTTGGAGTAGTGGGATTGGTGGGCAACCTTTTCGACAACCTCAGGGGATTGGAACTTGACCCGGTCTCGATCATCGATCTGACGGAGATGCGCTACCAATGGTTCGACTACATCTTTAAGGGAGGTCCCAGGCCTTCCCTGCTGGAGGACAAGGTCAACTATGAGGTGACCGGAGCCAATGTATGGAAACACGCGCCAACGCTGGCAGCGATGGCCAGCCAGACGCTGCGATTTCACCTCAGCGCCGTTCCGTCAGGGACCGCCTACCGGCTAAGCGAACAGAAGCCCTCCGGCGACAACTTCGTCCCTTTGAAGGTCGACTTCGCCGATCGCAGCGACGTGGATCGGCGAGGATCTGGTGGCGGCGTGCTCGACAATGCTGTGGATACGTGGAACGGTATCGAATTCGTCAGCGACCCATTGGAAACGACTATCCAACTGAGCGGGCTATTTTCCGGGCACCTCGATTTCATCAGCAACAAGAAGGACTTCGACTTCGAGATTGATCTCTACGAGCAGACTCCCGAGGGCGAGTATGTTCAACTTACTTCGTACTGGACGCGGGCCAGCTATATCGGAGATCACAGCCATCGCAAATTGCTGACGCCGGACAAACGGCAGCGTCTGGACTTCGAGAGTGTGCGCTTGATGAGTCGCCAGCTCCGGCACGGCAGCCGGGTGGTCGCGGTACTCAGCGTAATCAAGGAACCCGGCAGGCAGATCAACTACGGTACCGGCAAAGACGTCAGCGACGAAACCATAGCGGATGCGAAAGAGCCACTGCAAATCGAGTGGTTCGACGGCACCTACATCATTCTGCCCGTGGGAAAATGAACAATGGCACGCAATAAAGCTGACGTGGTTCGCTGCACCTGGGCCAGCAACGAGCTCATGATTCTCTATCACGACCGCGAGTGGGGCGTCCCGCAACATGACGACCGCGTTCTGTACGAGTTCTTGATTCTGGAAGGGGCGCAGGCCGGGCTCAGCTGGGACACGATTCTAAAAAAACGCGAAAATTATCGGGCGGCTTTTGACGGGTTCGATGCGAAGAAAATCGCTCGCTACGACCGGAGAAAGACCGCGCGGTTGCTACGTGATGAGGGGATTATCCGCAACCGGCTGAAGATTGCTTCGGCGATACGGAACGCCAGGGCGTTTCTCGCCCTACAACGCGAATATGGGTCGTTCGATCGCTATATCTGGCAGTTTGTCGGAGGGAAGCCGCTGGTGAATGCCCGGCGGTTGGGGAAGAGAATTCCGGCGCGGACGCCGGCGTCGGACGCCATGAGCAAGGACTTGAAGAAACGCGGCTTCAATTTTGTCGGCTCGACCATCTGCTATGCCTTCATGCAGGCGACCGGCATGGTCAACGATCACGCAGTGGAGTGTTTCCGGTATCCCAAATAGTTCGGATTCGGGCCGTCGCGCCCGGCGGTGCTTCTGTCGGTACTTTTGTCGGTACTATCGTAACGGGACAGGATACTTGCGAGCAGATTCGTTGACAATCGTCTCGGCGCTGGGCTATCCTAGAGGTCTTTGGAAGTCCTGCGGCTGCCCGCCTGGAATACCTAGCGCGCCTTCTGCGTGGATTAATTGGGCACTCAGCGGTCTTCATATTGTTCTTTAGTTTCAGTTTCTGGGAGATTTCCGATGTCAACCTATTTCCCGAAAGAGGGAGATATTGCGCGTAAGTGGTTTGTGGTGGATGCGAGCGGACTTGCGCTCGGACGCCTCGCCTCGCGCGTAGCTCGCATTCTGATGGGTAAAGAGAATCCGAAATACACGCCGTTTATCGATACCGGCGACCACGTGGTCATCATCAATGCCGAGAAGATCAAGATCACCGGCATGAAGGCGGATCAGAAGGTCTATCACCGCTATACGGGTTATCCCGGTGGATTGCGCTCGGAAGAAATGAAGAAGCGGCTCGTGCGTAAGCCCGAGTTGATCATTGAAGATGCGGTGTCACGCATGCTTCCCAAGAACAAAATGGGCAAGCAGATGTTTACCAAGCTGAAGGTTTATCGCGGAGATAAGCATCCGCACGAAGCGCAGAAGCCGGAAGTTAAGGTGTTTGCGTAGGAAACAAGGTGTCAGGTTTTAAGTCTCAGGAAAACCGAGACTGCAGAATTTTGGAAAGGTCGCACACGGTGGTTTGGCTAATTGCTAAACGCTAAGTGCTAATTGCTAAAAATGGCTGAAATCGTTCAATACTATGGAACCGGACGCCGCAAGACGGCGATCGCTCGTGTTTTTCTTCGTCCGGGCAGCGGCGAGCTCAAGGTCAACGGCTTGTCGTTCGATGAGTACTTTGTGACGCCTTCGCAGCGCATCGCGGCGAAGCGGGCGCTGGTCTCGACCGACACTTCGGCCACGTTCAACGTCCTGGCAAATGTATGCGGCGGCGGAGTGGCTGGACAAGCGGATGCAGTGCGACTGGGCATTACGCGCGCTCTCATGCTATTTAACGCTGAGTTGCGCGGTAAGCTCAAAGCCGAAGGCATGGTGACTCGGGATCCGCGAGCCAAAGAGCGCAAGAAGTATGGACAGAAGGGCGCACGCAAGCGCTTCCAGTTCTCGAAGAGATAGGTCTTTTAGGTTGTAGATCGAGGGTCTTTAGTCGTGGTCGTTTGCGAACGACTAGCGACCAATGACAAACGACTGGTTTTAGGGTGTTCAATTCATCCCCCCACCTCCCCCTGAGGATGGGGTGGACGGGAATGGCAATCCGGGGCCTGTTAGCGTCCGGATGCAGACCAACTGAGGAGGTTGATTGGCGAATATCACGATGAAGGAATTGCTCGAAGCAGGCGTTCACTTCGGGCATCAGACGAAGCGGTGGAACCCAAAGATGAAGGAGTACATCTTTGGTGAGCGCAATGGTATCTACATTATTGACCTGCAGAAGACGCTGAAGATGTTCAAGGAAGCGTCGAAATTCGTGCAGGATCTGGCCGCTGACGGCCGAATCATCCTCTTCGTGGGCACCAAGCGCCAGGCGCAGGACGCGATTGCCGAAGAGGCGCAACGCTGCTCGATGTACTACGTGAACCAGCGCTGGCTGGGTGGGCTGCTGACCAATTGGATCACGGTACAAAAATCCGTGAAGCGGCTAAAAGAACTGGACGAAATGGCCACTGATGGCCGTTACGATCTGCTTCCGAAAAAAGAAGTCATCAAGCTCGAACGCGAGCGCAAGCATCTGCAGGCGAATCTTGCCGGCATCAAGAACATGACGCGCTTGCCTGACGCGATTTTCGTCATCGACTCCAATAAAGAGCAGATTGCGGTGCGCGAATCGCGCAAGCTGGGGATTCCGGTTGTCGCGGTTGTCGACACAAATTGCGACCCGAGCGAAGTGGATTACGTGATCCCCGGCAACGACGACGCGCTGCGGGCCATCCGGCTGTTTACTTCGAAGATTTCGGAGTCGATTGCCGAGGGCGTTCACGCTCGCGACGACAAGCAGACGGCGGACATTCAGGCGGTGGCTGAGCCGGAGACCGTGGTTGCAGTCCCAGCCTCCGAAGAAGTGTTCGTCGAAGGCGTTGCAGGAGATGCGGCCGAAGTCGCGGTTGCCGCTCCCGCTGCGGGAGTTGACGGCACTGGCGAAGAGATTCGCATGGAAGATGTGCTGGGCAAGGGCACGCGCAAGCGTCCCTCAGCCGCTACGGAAGACGTCGACGAACTGCAGGCTGAGACGCGCCGCTTCTAATTAATTGCAGGTTTCAAGGTTTCAAGGTTGCAAAGTTTCAGGGTTGCAACCTTGATTAGTCCTCTGAGTAACCCTCCGATCGGTCCCCCTTGAAACTCTGAAACCTTGAAACTTTGAAACTTAGATTCTGAGGTATTCATGAGCACTACTATGGCAAACATTTCTGCTGCCCAGGTTAAAGATCTCCGCGAGAAAACCGGCGCGCCCATGATGGACTGCAAGCACGCCTTGACCGAAGCCAAGGGCAACTTGGAAGATGCGATTGTCCTGCTGCGCAAGAAGGGTGTTTCGGTTGCAGCCAAGAAAGCGACGCGTGTGACCAGCGAAGGTTCGGTGGGCCACTACATTCATGCCGGCGGCAAGATTGGCGTGCTGGTAGAGGTCAACTGCGAGAGCGACTTCGTGGCGCGCACCGAAGACTTCAAAGAGCTGGTGCACGACATCGCCATGCACATTGCGGCGAGCGATCCGAAGTTTGTCCGTAAAGAGGACGTCACGCCGGAAGCTTTCGAGCGCGAGAAAGATATTTATCGCGCGCAGGCGGCCGCTACCGGCAAACCGGCTCCCGTGGTCGAGAAGATCGTGGCCGGCAAGATGGAAAAGTTCTACGAAGAAGTCTGCCTGCTGGAGCAGCCTTTCATTAAAGACCAGACCATGAGCATCTCGCAGCTGATCGCCGCCAAAGTCGGAAAGCTGGGCGAGAACATTGCGGTGCGGCGCTTTGCCCGCTTCAAAGTGGGCGATGCCACCGCTACCGTGGCCTTCACCAGCGCCAAGTCGGACGAGGGCGGCGAGGCGTCTGCTCCGGTCACCAAGTAGCGGCCGAAATAATTCAGGGGCGCTCCGGCGCCCCTTTCGTTTATGCTTCCCTAGGTAACTAAGTCATCTTAGCTGGTCATTCTGTGCGAAGTGAAGGAACCTCCCTGCCATGTCTGCACCGGTCTTCAAGCGCATCCTGCTGAAAATCTCCGGCGAAGCTCTTGCTGCCACGCAAGGCTTCGGTGTCGACACCAAACGGATTCATGAAGTCGCGGCTGAACTTGCCGATGTCCACAGCCTCGGCATACAGATGGCGATCGTCGTAGGCGGCGGCAATTTCTTTCGCGGAGTTGCCGACCAGGCGCGGGACATGGATCGCGTCTCCGCCGATCACATGGGCATGCTGGCCACCGTCATCAACGCGCTGGCACTGCAGGACGCGCTGGAAAAACAGAGCGTCTTCACCCGGGTGCAGACAGCGATCGAGATGAACCAGGTGGCCGAGCCTTTTATCCGGCGGCGCGCCATCCGGCATCTGGAAAAAGGACGCGTGGTCATTTTTGCCGGCGGCACCGGCAATCCTTATTTCTCGTCGGATACGGCCGCGTCGCTCCGCGCCATGGAAATCAAAGCGGACGCCATTTTGAAAGCCACCAAAGTGGATGGCATCTACGATGCCGACCCCATGAAGGTGAAGGATGCCAAGAAGTTTGAGACGCTCACCTACATGGACGTTCTGAAGCAGGGTCTTAAGGTGATGGATTCGACCGCCATCTCGCTGTGCAAGGACAACAATCTGCCTATCATCGTTTTCAATCTCAATCAGCGCGGCAATATACGACGCGTCGTGCTGGGAGAGAAGATAGGGTCGCTGGTCAGTGCGTAGAACCGGTACCTAGTTGCCAGTGGCCAGTACCCAGTAAAACCGCCAACAGTATCGGTCGCCTGTTATGGTACGATCATCTCGATTTTAATGATTCAAGGCGACCAGCAGTTTTTCACGACGCTGCGCTCCTTAGTTGAAGCGTGGTGCGATAGACGGTGTCTCGTCGCGCTGCGAAACATCCTGCAGGCCTATCCAATGCCTTCGCCGCTCACAGATAGCTGGGGCGAATTACGGAGAGCTCTAGAGAATGTTAGAGCCTTTGCCAGAAGTGAGTTGACGGAGCCCGAGCTTCGGACGCTGGATGAATGCATTCGCGGTGTCGAGCACGCGGTCCGGCGCAGATCTTAAGTCAATGCGAAATCCGGGCGCAGCAGCAACTAGGTACTGATTTATAATTCACCGTCCTGATTATCAAACACTGGAGCTGAGAGAGATGGCTCATCCTGCCCTGAAAGACGTTTACGCGCAACTGAAGACACGCATGGACAAGGCGGTGGAGGATTTCCGCCGCGAGATGGCTGCTACGCGCACTGGGCGCGCTAACGTTCACATGCTCGACACGGTTTCCGTCGACTACTACGGGACGCAGATGCCGCTTAACCAGATCGCCCAGATTCACGCACCCGAGCCGCAGATGATTACGGTGCAGCCGTTCGATACGTCGCAGCTGGCGGTAATCGAAAAGGCGATTCGCGGCGGCGACCTTGGACTCAATCCGATGAACGACGGCAAACTTGTGCGCGTCCCTATTCCCGCCCTCACGGAAGAACGTCGGAAGGATATGGTCAAGCACCTGCACCGGATTCTTGAGGAGCACCGTACGGCGGTGCGCAATATCCGTCGCGACGGCAACGACGCCATTAAGAAAGCGCTGAAAGATAAGAAGATCTCAGAGGACGATGAGAAACGGGCCATGGACGAAATCCAGAAGCTCACCGATGACGAGATCAAGAAGATGGAAGAGATGAGCAAAGGCAAAGAGAAAGAAGTGCTGGAGTTCAAGTAGAGCGCGCTGTTTGGGGGTTGTCATGGTTCGCGCAGGGAAGTTGCCTCCCTCGGCCCAAACCTATTGCAGGGAGTAGGGGTCCCTCGCTTCGCTCGGATGACAGGGTGTGGCTACTTCACCGTCACCTTGACCGTCGCTGTCGTCCGTCCATACTGGTTCGTCGAATAGAGCGTGTACGTTGTCGTTTTGGCCGGCACTACTGTCACTGAAGTCCCGACCACAACTCCCACCTGCGGCGACACGATGTTGTAGTCGGCATTGCTGACGCTCCAGTTCAGTGTTACCGATGAGCCTGGCGAAACTTTCTGCGGATTCGCGGTGAAGCTCGTAATCGTCGGATTCGCTCCCTGGGGAATATTTCCCTGTGTGTAGATCGGATCCATGAGCACTACTTCAAACGCCGAAGCCGGCACGCTCTTGAGCGCGCCGAGATCGTCGTTGTCCCAGCCATCGTCGGGAGCTCCGCTGATGAAGATCGAGCTGCCGTTGTCGGCCATGATCATTCCGTATTGCTGCAACGCAATGAGAATCACCTTGGACTGCGGGGGAAATCCAGAAATGTCGTAGCTTGCCTTCAGGCGCAGACGCATGCCCATCGGCGCTGCGTAAGGGTTGGTCGAGTTTGCCGCCCAATGGCTTGCGGGAGGCGTAAACGCCGCTTGGCTGTACTGCAGCGTGAAGCGCAAGGCGTGCTGGATTGCGCCCGCTGCAACTTCGTCGTAGCGCGCCAGCCCCGGGAAAATCGGCAGGCCGGCGGCGTCGGCTGACGTCCAGGTGTAGGGCCTTTGCTGAGTTGCATTGTCCAGCAAATTCCACACGGCGGCGGATCCGGCGTCCCAGTTTCCGTTCTTGAGCAGGTGCGAATCGTAGAGCTCGTAGAGCCAGCAGTTATCGCGATCGAGCACCAGCACGTGGCGGTCGCCATTGCCGGGCTTGGGATATCCCTCGATGGGAGCGTTGGCGGGAACAGGCATCGGTCCGGGATCGCTCTCGTCGCCGTATGCGGTGAAGTGGATTTTTACCGGCGCGGTGCCGCTCTCGACGATGTAGGGAATTCCGATGCTTTGCCCGCGGTAAAGTCCTGAGCCAAAATCGGGGTGCAAGGGCGTCGTGGTGCCGATGAAATTGATGATGGCGTCTGAATTCGGGTCGACGGGGGCGCTGGCGACGTTCTGGTTCCAGAGGCTGTCCGGCGAGAACGAGATGAATCCGTTGAGACTGGCGCCGATGCCGAGAGACATGCCGCTGCAGCCGTTCTGCGCAGGCAGTGCCGAGTTCAAACACATGATTAGCAGAATGGAGAAAAGAAGCGTTCGCATAGAAGTAACTCCGCGAGGAATTCAGAAGGGCGATGACGTACGGTAGCACGCGGGCAGATGCAGGGCATTACTCGGATGTTCCATCCTGGCCGGCGCGGCGGGTCAGGTTGGAATGTGGCCATTTTCCAGTGGATCGTGGTGCGAGAGGACACCAGGAACAACGGCAACAACAAAAAGCAACAGCAACGGCCGCGGACAAGATTGTCCGGGCTATACGGCTTATAATCCTCAGATGAAGCGCGTTGTTCACGCCGCCTGCCCGCACGATTGCCCGGATGCTTGCGGCGTCCTGATCACCATCGAAGACGGCCGTGCCACACGAATCCAGGGCGATCCCGAGCACCCGGTTACGCGCGGATTCCTGTGCGCCAAAGTTGCCAAGTATCTGGACCGCGTGTACTCGCCGGATCGGGTGTTGTATCCCATGCGACGGGTGGGACCCAAGGGACCGGCGGCGGACGCAAGCGCTACGCGGCTATGGGAGCGCATTTCCTGGGACGAGGCGCTCGACGAAATTGCCGATCGCTTCCGCTGCATCATTCGCGAATACGGTCCCGAAGCCATCCTTCCCTACTCTTATGGAGGAACGCTCGGCGCGCTCAACGGGGCTTCCATGGACCGGCGTTTCTTTCATCGCCTGGGCGCTTCCCAACTGGAGCGCAGTATCTGCTCCTCGGCTGGCGAAGAAGGCCTGAAGTCGGTGATTGGCATCAAGCTCGGTACCGAGCCGGAACAGTTTGCGCATTCGCGCTACATCATTGCCTGGGGCTCGAATATTCACGGCAACAACGTTCATCTCTGGCCCTTCATCGAAGAAGCTCGACGCAAGGGCGCGAAGCTGGTGGTGATCGATCCGTATCGGACGCGCACGGCGAAGTTGGCTGACTGGTATCTGCCGATCAATCCCGGGACCGATGCCGCGCTCGCGCTCGGCATGATGCACGTCATCATCAACGAAAATCTGTTCGACGCCGATTATGTGTCGCGCTACACCGTGGGGTTCGAAGAGCTGAAGGCTCGTGCGCAGGAGTATCCGCCTGAAAAAGTTGCGTACTGGACTGGCATTTCTGCTGGCGACATTCGCAAGCTTGCCCGCGAGTATGCGACCGAGCGCCCGGCCGTAATCCGCGTCAATTACGGGATTCAGCGCTCGGAGCGCGGCGGTATGGCGATGCGCGCGGTCACCATGCTGCCCTGTTTGATTGGGTCATGGAAAGAAATCGGTGGCGGACTCCAGATGTCGCTTAGCGGCGCGTTTGGTCTGAATAAAGAAGCGCTGGAAATGCCCGAGTTGATGCACAAGTCTTTGGGACGGGGACGGCGCGCCCGCGTCGTCAATATGGTGCAACTCGGCAGCGTGCTGAATTCGACGGTGATGGCGCCGCCCGTGCAGGCGCTTTTTGTGTACAACTCGAATCCGGCGGCGGTCTGTCCCGACCACAATGAAGTTGTGCGCGGATTGATGCGGCCTGATCTTTTCACTGTTGTCCACGAGCAGTTCTTCACAGACACCACCGACTACGCCGACATCGTGCTGCCGGCCACCACTTTTTTTGAGCACAAAGACCTGCAGGCAGCTTACGGGCACTACTATCTTCAGGTTTCCAACCAAGCGATGGATCCGGTCGGCGAATGCCGGTCGAACGTCGAGACGTTCCGCGCGCTTGCCGAACGCATGGGATTTGAAGAGGACTGTTTCCGCGAGACGGTGGATTCCATGATCGACCGCGCTCTTGATTCGCCCAATCCGCGGCTCAAGGGCATTACGCGCGATCGGTTGGAACGCGAGCATCGCATCCGGCTGAATTTCGACGCGGCAGCCGGTACAGCGCCCTTTCTCCCCTTCGCCCGAGGCAACTTTCCGCCGCCCAGCGGTCAGG
>Ga0210383_10005795_pt1 | contig 10815 bp, 10 predicted proteins | sample IncBWC14OmetaG_FD_160072 | JGI IMG/M metagenome (GOLD analysis project Ga0210383, IMG submission 160072) | Forest soil microbial communities from Barre Woods Harvard Forest LTER site, Petersham, Massachusetts, United States - Inc-BW-C-14-O ...
TGGATGGCTCTACAACCTGCGCGAGAGCGGCAAGCTGCTCTTTCCGCAGCTTCGCGATGGCTCGGGGGTTATTCAGGGCATCGTACCCAAGAACGCCGTTCCTCCCGAAGTTTTTGATGCGGTTAAAGGCCTGACCCAGGAATCGAGTGTGATTGTTGAAGGCAAAGTTCGCGCCGACAAGCGCGCGCCTGGCGGCTACGAACTGGACATCTCGAATGTGGAGGTCGTGCAGCGGGTTGCTGAAAGTGATCCGTTCCCCATTTCACTGAAAGAACATGGCGTCGATTTTCTGATGGAGCACCGGCATTTGTGGGTGCGAACGCCGCGTCAGGCAGCGATTTTGCGGGTGCGGGCCGAGATCATCAAAGCCGCCCGCGATTTTTTCGATGAACGCGGTTTTACTCTTACCGATCCGCCGATTCTGACGCCGGCAGCATGCGAGGGGACGAGCACGTTATTCCCTGTTGATTACTTCGATGAGCAGGCGTACCTAACGCAGTCGGGGCAGCTATATATCGAAGCCACGGCGATGGCGCTGGGCAAAGTGTATTCGTTCGGTCCGACTTTCCGCGCAGAGAAAAGTAAAACCCGCCGACATTTGACCGAGTTCTGGATGGTCGAGCCCGAAGTCGCTTACGCGGAACTCGAGGACATCATGCAGCTTGCCGAGGGGCTGCTCAGCTTTCTCGTGAAACGCTGCCTCGAACGCCGCCGCCCCGACCTGCAAATCATAGGCCGCGATGTTTCGAAGCTGGAGAAGATCGAAGCGCCGTTTCCCCGAATTACTTATGACGGAGCGGTAAAGATGTTGCAAGAAGCGCATGCTAAAGGAGCACTCGAAAATAACTTCGAGTGGGGCGGAGACCTCGGCTCGCCAGATGAGACTTACATCTCATCACAATTTGACCGGCCGGTGATGGTGCATCGTTATCCGGCAAAGGTAAAGGCGTTTTATATGGAACCCGATCCTCAGCGCCCGGATCTGGCGTTGTGCGTGGATGTGCTCGCGCCCGAAGGCTACGGCGAAATCATCGGCGGATCGCAGCGTATGGCGTCCTACGATTTGTTGGTTAAGCGCATTCACGAACACGGTCTGCCGGAAGAAGCGTTCAAGTGGTATTTGGACCTGCGGAAGTACGGCAGCGTGCCCCATGCTGGCTTTGGCATGGGGATTGAGCGGGCGGTGGCGTGGATTTGCGGTCTCGAGCATGTGCGGGAGACGATTCCGTTTCCGAGAACGCTGCATAGGCTATACCCGTAGCATTGAGTGATTTGGTAGTTGCGTAATTTTGAAATTGAAATCTTCGGATATTGTTTCGATTAACCGATCGTCCAGCGAACTTATGACGAACATCACCCCATCCTTTACCAGCATCACTCCTCGCAAGATTCGCGTGATCGGTGTGCCCCTCGACCTCGGCCAATCGCGCCGGGGCGTGGATATGGGGCCTTCGGCGGTGCGCGTGGCAGGCCTTGAGGCGCGATTGGAAGCGCTTGGTCACGTTGTCGAAGACGCCGGGAACGTATCCGTCGCTATTGCCGAGCAAAAGAAAGAGGGCGATCCCAACGCAAAATATCTGAAGGAGATCACAGCCACTTGCACCAAGCATGCGGAACTTGTGGTCAAGACGCTGGAGGCAGAGAAAGTGCCGATAACTCTCGGCGGCGATCATTCGATTGCTGCGGGTACGGTGGCAGGTGTAGCGGAATATTATCGCCGACAGAATCAGAAAATCGGCCTCATCTGGATTGACGCACACACCGACGTAAATACTCCTGACAGTTCTCCGAGCGGAAACGTGCATGGCATGCCGCTGGCGGCGATTATGGGATTAGGCCCGCCGGAGCTGTCCAACATTTTCGATTTTTCTCCCAAGGTCAAGCCCGAGAATTGCGTGCTCGTGGGAGTGCGTGACATCGACGCCATTGAAAAAGAAAATGTACGCAAGACAGGAATCCACGTCTTCACCATGCGCGATATTGACGAGCGCGGCATGCGCACCGTGATGGAAGAGGCTTTGCGCGCGGCAGGGCGAGGTACTGCGGGCTACCACGTTTCGCTCGACATGGACTGGGTCGATCCGGAGGATGCGCCCGGCGTCGGTACCCCAGTTCGCGGCGGGGCAACGTATCGCGAGGCTCATTTGGCGATGGAAATTATCGCCGATCACGGACGCATGCTGAGCTTTGAAATTGTCGAAGTGAATCCGGTAATCGACGAGCACAACCGCACTGCGGATTTGGCAGTGGAACTGGCATTGTCAGCGTTTGGCAAAAAGATTCTCTAGAGCCATATTCAAGTCATGAAAAAGATTCGAGTAGGCATTTTATTTGGCGGGCGCAGCGGAGAGCACGAAATTTCTCTGCTCTCGGCCGCGTCGGTGTTTAAAGCCATCGACAAGGACAAATACGAAGTTGTACCTATCGGCATAACCAAGGAGGGTCGATGGGTCACGGCGGCGGATGCCGAGCGGTTACTTCAAGGAAAAGCGGGTGAGGACGCCCGTTCCACACATCCGACACATCTGCGTGCTGGGGACCCTGAGGCGACGCCGGGAGCTGCAGTGCTGGCCAAGGGCGAATCGGTGGTCGTCCCCCCCGAGCCGCAAAGGCATGGTTCAATTACCCCATTCGAAACCGATGCTTCTTCGCACGCGCTAGCTCGGCGCGCGTCGGACCGCGCCATTAATGTGGATGTAATTTTCCCGGTGCTGCACGGGACTTTTGGCGAGGATGGAACCATCCAGGGCTTGCTGGAATTGGCAGATATGCCTTATGTGGGCGCGGGCGTGCTGGGCTCGGCTGCGGGCATGGATAAAGACGTGATGAAGGCACTTTTTCGTGCCGCGGACTTGCCAATTGTGAAGCACGTGACGTTTCTACGCAGCGAGTGGCAAAAAGACGCTAAGAAAGTTCAGCGTCTGGTTGAAAGTAAGCTCAATTACCCGGTGTTTGTGAAGCCCGCGAATCTGGGATCGTCGGTGGGAATCTCGAAGGCGCACGATCGCAAAGAACTTGGTCCGGCAATTGCGGAAGCGGCAAAGTTTGATCGGAAGATTGTCATCGAACAGGGGGTGGGCGGCGGCAAGGCGAAAGCTCGAGAGATCGAATGCTCGGTGCTCGGGAATGACCAGCCCCAGTCTTCATTGCCGGGGGAGATCGTGCCCAGCACGGAGTTCTACGATTACAACGCCAAGTATCTTGATGAAGGATCGCAACTGATTATTCCCGCGAAGCTCAGCAAAGCGGAAACGAAAAAGGTGCAGCAGTTGGCGATTGGCGCATTTAAGGCGGTCGACTGCTCCGGGTTGGCCCGGGTGGATTTTCTGATGGAGCCAAAGTCGCGGAAGATTTATTTGAACGAGATTAATACAATGCCGGGATTCACCGCGATCAGCATGTATCCGAAATTGTGGGCAGCTTCGGGCGTGCCCTATTCCGATTTAATTGGACGACTGATTCAGTTGGGGTTGGAGCGGCATGAGGAGAAGAAGAAGAATCAGTACAGCCGGTAAAGCGTTTCGCTGGAATTACAGGTCAAGCCCGGTTCCTCGACAAGTCCTCGCCCTTCGCGGCTGCGGACGGCTCGGAATGACAATCCGTCAGAATGTTAACTATACGCTGGCAAACCGATAGAATAAGCATTCTTGGCTCCTACCAGTGAACTCGATCATCTGCGCGTGGTGTTGGTGGCCGCGCGAAACCCTCTTAATATTGGCGCAGCGGCGCGAGCGATGAGTAATTTCGGGTTCCGTCGCCTGCGCGTGGTCAATCCTTATGCGGCTGCGTTTCGCGAGGCACGCTCTGCGGTCGGAGCATCGGAGTTGCTTGCAAATGCGGAAGAGTTCAAGACTGTGGCGGAAGCCGTTGCAGATTGCACGCTTGTGGTCGGAACCACAGCGGTCCGTCACCGGGAATTGCAGCATCCGCTCCGCCGGTTGGAATATGGGACGCGCCTCATCCGCAAGCAAATGGGATCGAGTCGGATTGCTTTGCTATTCGGTTCGGAAAAGTTTGGCCTCTCGAACGCCGCGCTTAGTCACTGCCACTGGCTGATGCGCATTCCCACTTGCGAAGCCAACATCTCAATGAACCTGGGACAGGCCGTAGCCGTTTGCCTCTACGAACTGGTGCGCGACGCCAAGGCTGCGCGGCAGACCGAGAAAATAGAACGCGCGACAGCGGAGGAACTTGAGCGCGTCACTACAAAGCTACTTGAAGCCATGCGCGGCAGCGGCTATCTGACGCGGCGTCCCATTGCAGACGTGGAGGAAAGAATGCGCCGCCTTGTCCACCGTCTTAATTTGCCAGCACGCGACGCCGTGGTCTGGCTCGGTATTCTGCGGCAGATCGTCTGGAAGCTTCGCTCAGGGAAACCTAACCCGAGGCAAGAAGTTACGCCGAGTTCATCGTAATGCAAGGCCGTTCGACCGGTGGGGAGCCATGCAAAAGCTGACAATTACATTCTTTGCGATCGGACTAACGCTGCTCTCTCTGACTTCGTGCGGGCCGAAAAACCAGATCACGCAGGGCGAACTTGTCAGCCGCACCCAGGAACTTTTCGATTCCGTCGCCAAGGGCGACCAAACTCCATGGAAAAAGTACTTTGCCGACGACTGTATGTACTTTGACGAAAAAGGCCGCAACATGAACAAAGCGGCATTGGTCGCCGATGTCACGCCGTTGCCTTCCGGGTATTCGGGCAGGATCAAAATGGAAAAGGTGCAAAGCCATATTGAAGGCGATGTCGCGATCCTGAGCTATGACCTTAATGAAACCGAAACCATATTTGGCCAGGATTTGAGGGCGCGATATCACGCCACCGATACCTGGATGCTCCGCAACGGGCAGTGGCAAATCGTCGCGGGCCAGGCGCTGCGCTACTACGAAGATCCTGCGCCAGGAATGGTAAACGCTGCCAGGTTCGCCGACTATGCTGGAACTTACGAACTTGCCCCCGGAAACACGTTGACGATCTCAACCGATGGGAAAGTCTTATACCGGCAACGCGGCGACGGTCCGAAGGATCCTTTGATTCCCGAGGCTACAGACATATTTTTTCGCAAAGGCGTCGAGGGCCGCATCCTCTTCCGCTGGGGCGATGACGGAAAGGTAGGTGCGCTGATCGACCGGCGCAATAACGAAGACGTTTTTTGGAAAAAGGTCAAATAGCCGACTAGAAGAGCTTGAGATGGATGGTCAGATACTTCTTTGGGTTTTGACGGATGGCTTTAATTAAGTCCTGCGTGTCCAGCAGCAACTGATTGGTGTTGTTGTAAAGCGCTGGGTCCTGCAACAGCTTCCCGGCCGTACCCTCGCCTGAATTAAGACGATCGGTCAGAGCCGAAATCTTGTCCATTGTGTTGTGTAGCTTGTCGGCGAAATCCTGGTTCTTTGCCAGCAAGCCCAGTGCGCCTTTTCCGGCGTTTACGTCGTCGGTCAGCTTCTTAACATTGGCGATGGTTTCGTTGGCAGTGTTGTAGAGCGTGGGATCCTTCAAGAACTTGCCCGCCGTGCCCTTTCCGGCGTTGAGTTCGTCTATAATTCCGTTCAATTTGTCGATGGCAGCGTTCGCGTTCTTATAAAGCTCGTCGTCCACCAGCAGCTTGCCCAGACTACCTTTGCCCGAAGTGACGTCGCTAACCAGGCCCTGAAATTCCGCGACAGTAGCGTTAAGCCGGTTGTAGAGGCCCGGATCATAGATGACTTTGCCGATCGAGCCCTGGCCGCTCTCGATATACGCGAGAATGCGATCCACGCGTTTCTCCAGCGCGTCCAAGTTTTGCAGCGTGCTTTGACTGGCCCGCACCACGTCCTGGATGTCGGGAGTATCACGTGTAGGTAACTCGTCCCCCGCTTGCGCTTCAGGTCCATGAGCTTGAGCGCTGTCGATATCGATGTAGGTCTCCCCGAGTACGCCCGCCGTGGACAAGGTTGTGAGCGAGTCCTTGCGCAAACTGGCTTGATACTTGGTGTTGACCTTCAGGATGACTTCCACTGGCGTGAGCCTTCGATTGGGATCGGACACGACTCTGATTCCGGCGACGTTGCCGATGTCCACGCCCTGAAGCCGCACCGGCGCACCCTCACGCAATCCGCCGGCATTGTCGAAGTAAGAAATCAGGGTGATCTTGCGGGTAAGAATGCCCCCCGTACCGCTCATCAGCAGGATGAGGATGCCGAGGGTGACGCTGGCTGCCAGCACCGTCAGCCCGACCTTCAGTTGAGACCACTTCAACTGTTTCTGGCTAGGCAATCATTCTCCCCAGGAAACTCATTGCACGATTCTCCGTGGCGACCCGAAAAAACGAATGCCAGCATAATAGCAGACGGCCGCTCTTACCTTCACGTCAAGCTCGTTGAGCCTGCAAAGTGCCCGAGAGCAGAATGGCAATCAGGTAGGCCACGGCTCCGCAGGCCAGGGTGACGTTCAGCCCAAACTGGATAGCAATGACCATGGCGAGAACCGAGCCAAGCACGCTGGAACCCGCGTTCATAGCCCAGGCCCACTCCACTGCATTCTCCCGGAATTCGGTTTCGCCGGCAGCAGGAAACTCCGGCACGGGTATGCTGGCCAGCGCTTGCAAACCTGAGGGAAACGGCATCCCCATGGCGAATCCCAATGGGGCCAGGAGGACGGCACTCACTAGAAGCTTTGCTTCAAAGGGAAGGCCTACGAGCGCGTTCAGGAGCCCCGGCAAAACGAAAACATAGAGTAGAAGAGCGCAAGCGATGAACGCCAGCGGAAGCCACGAGTGCTTTGTCTGAGCCAGCCATTTACGCGAAGCCAAACTGCCGGCGCCGCTCGAAAGCAGAAGCAGAAACACGACAACCGTGAGGGCATAGGTCGGGTGCCCCAGAAAAAGAACGAAGCGCTGGATGAAGGCGATTTCGACAAGAATGTATCCCAGACCGACTGCTACGAAATACAGAAGGCGAACTGGGCGCTCGTGTCCGCGGCCGTCGCCCACCGCCAGTGGGATTATCAAGAATGCGAGCACCGCGCCAAACGAGATCAGAAGGACCATTGCCAATACGACCACGCCCAGGTTCACCTTCCAGTCGATGCCATGGATCAAGTCGCCCCGATGCAGGACCTGATCCAGTTTCAGCGTGAAAAAGAAAAAAGGCGCGTTATCGCGAACCGGCGCCACCTCGTATGGGTATCGTCGGGCGAAAGTGTAAGGATCGTTGCGGGCAATCAAAGCAGAAAAAGGATTGTCCTTGGGGCCAGAGGGAAGATACAACGCCACCAGCACGGGATTGTCGTTCAAGTGCGTGCGAACGGCTTGCTCCTCTTCGGCGGTGAACGGACTCTTCTTGGCCAGCACCACGACCGGAATACCATCTTCGTCGAGATCGCCTTCAGACACTACGATAAAGTTCCGAGCCGGATTCTCGATGCCCTGCTCATGTAATGCTTGCATTGCCACCGAGACCACGCGCAACGCCTCCCGCGGTTGACGAAACTCCCACCGAGTGATCGCGATCATGCCATCGGGCTTCAGGTGCTCGAAATACTCCCGGAACGCCTCTACCGTGTAAAGGCTGTTCTCGCTGAGAGCGAAAGCGCCAGCGGCGGTCGAGGCCCAGGTGTCGACCAGAGTCATCTGAACCACGTCGAAATTCTGCTTCGCATTGCGAACGAACGATCGCCCGTCGGTGACCTGAATGTGAACTTCGGGCCGTTCATACAAATGATAGGAATAATCCGCGTAGCGGCCGCGCATAACGGTGTTGGCGATGATTGGATTGATCTCTATTCCGGTAACGCTGGGGCTGCCGTTGGCCACGGCGCGAAGCACATCGACTCCGCCGCCCGGCCCGATGATCGCGTACTCGCCGTGCGGTCGTAGAATGTTTGCCAGTGCGGGGGGCGCGGCCATCAGATTCTTCTGCCACTCCGTGCCCTGCCACTTTTTGGGATCGGCGTTCATGATGTAGGTCGACGCGTCGGCGTCAATCACCACCGCTTTCGCCTCGGCCTGACGATCTACTTCCACCCGCGAGATAGCATTCCAGCGCGCAAACTCTACCCAGGCTTTATCACGAAACATTCCTTTGGCGTAGACGACGTCGATCAGCTTTCCGGAGTAGTTCGCGCCGATGATCACCAGAAGAACGGCCGCGAGCCCAAGGGTGTATTTGCGAAGTTGAGAGCTGACTGCCCAAGCGGCTCCCGCAAATGCTGCCATCACGCCCGCGAACAGTACGGTGTTGGGTCCGCCCAGCCCGTTGAGAAGCGGAACGACCGCCAAACAGGCCAACGCGCCGCCCAACAGGTCCGCTCCGTAGAGCCGCGAAATGTTCTGTGATTCGCGCGCAAAGAGAATTGAGAATTCAAGTCCTGTGACGAAGAACGGTATCGCGGACGCTAGATAAATGGCGGTGAGCCGGAGGAAATTACCACGCGACAAACTCAACGAAACCGGGATGTGTAACACGATCTCGAGTACGATAGGCACGGCCACGGCGTTCGCAATGCAGAGCCACGCGAGTAGCGTGCGGGTCGAAAAGCGGCCCAGCCGGCTCTTTCCTAAATACGCAAAAACTCCGCCGGAACCGAGGCCGAGGAGTGCAATCGATATCGCCAGGAAAGCAAAATGGTAAAACAGCACCACAGAGAACAAACGCGTAAGCGCCAACTCGAGCAGTAGCGCGGCGAAGCTACTGATAGCGACGCCGGCGAGTAATGCCTGGTCGCCGCCTCGATCCGCGGCGCGGGTTTGACCGATTTCAGCGGATTCGGTTATGACGGGCATCCGAATGTTCGTTCTGGAATGCGACAGTCTAACAGAAGCATTCGGCATTCAGCAGTCAGCAACCCGCGGATGAGGTCGCAACGGGCGACGCGCCCGTCAGGCTTAATCATCAGATTCCAAGATGACCTGGGCGATGGCGTACTCTTTGGTGTGAGAGAGTGACAATGCAACATGCACCGCGCCCAGCTTGGCGGCGAACTCCGCAGCCTTGCCATGGAAGGCGATGGTGGGACGGCCTCCGGGCTGGCGGCAAACTTCAACGTCGCGCCAGGTGACTCCGTGATTCCAGCCGGTACCGATGGCCTTCATTGCGGCTTCTTTGGCGGCGAACCGCGCTGCGTAACGCTCCACCTGGTTGGCCTTCGACTCGCAATAACGGATCTCAGCTTCGGTAAAAATCCTGTGAAGGAAGCGATCGCCGAAGCGTGCGATCGACGCTTCGATGCGCGGTACCTCCGCAATGTCAATGCCAGTGCCAACAATCATCTAGATCGCTTGCTGTCTGAGGAATGGAACCTTCCTTAGACCCGCCAGTAGTCCGGCCGCCAGTTTTTGATCGCTTTTTTAACATCTGCGGGCCTGAGATTCGCGGAAAGAGTCTGCTCAACCAGTCCGGCAACTTCTGCGTCCGATGCGAAGCGCAGGGCGATGAACTGCCCCTCGGTGAGTTTTGCGATTTGCCCGCGCTGCGATTCGGGCAACAGCGCAGTCAGCCGCAGCCTCTCTTCCAGTCGTATGACGCGATCCTGTACTTTGAGCGCGTATTGCCGGGAACGGATGACCGCGACAATGAGCGCTGTATTGAACACAACGATCCAGAGGTGAACGAAGCCCGGATGGTGCACCGCGAAGACGATGCTCACGATCCACGTGATTGCCAGGACTGGCAGTACAAAGTAGTGGTACGGAGGATCGAGCCTCACGTGGTTGGCGAGAGTCTGGGGAGATCGTTCAGCCATATTCACCTCTTTCTTATCGTAATGGACAAGTCTATATCAGGAGTTAACCGGCAAACTCAAAGCAGCCGGTCACCCCGATAGATGAGCTGGCCATCGATCATTCGTGCTTCCGTCATGAGTTCGTGTTTCCTAGTCGGCCCAGTTCCGTCAATGTGAAAGACTTGGTGTCCATGCGCCACCAGCCAGTCAGAAACCAGCATGCGATGACAATGGAAATAAACTCGCTCGGCGCACATATAAGCCGTGCGTGATTGTTCTGCAAGACGGATCAGTTCGGCTGTGCCGTTCTGGAAGTCCTCGGTGAGCATGTAATCGGCATAATTGCGGAAGCTGTCGTTGCGAAGCGCAATGTTGGGAGAATCATCGCGGATTTTATTGCGGCGCCCGCCAAGCTCTTTCAGCCAGTGATAGTGAATTCCCGCCTCGGACAACGAGTTCTCCAATGCTTCGCGATTGAAGTGTGGCAATCGACGCGACATGGGGAAGGAACGAATATCGACCAGGGTCTGAATGGAGTGGGTTTGCAAGACAGTAGCGAAGTCATCCAGAGGGCGGGTGGAATGGCCAATGGTGTAAAGGGTTGCCAAAATTCTATTTCACACGGAGACGACGCCGAATTACTCCTCGGCAAGTTGTTTTAGCGCTCGTGCGACCGCCTCGTCCTGATCCGGAAACACCGTTCGCAGATCAAGCAACACACGTCCGTCTTCCACGCGGGCGATGATCGGTGGATCTGAGGCGCGCAGGCGTGAGCAAAGCTCGTCGGCGACGAGGTTTGTAGAAGTGATCGCCAGCAGGCGCGTCGGCAGAACGGCGGACGGCGCCGCCCCACCGCCGATCACAGATTCGCCGTCTATGATCTCAATCGACAATCTGGAGGAGCAGGCACTTTTGCCGACTGCTTCCGCACGAATTCCAATTTCTTCTTTCGATAGGCGCATCATGCGTAGAACAGGGATCGCGTCGTGATCACCTTTCGCGTAGGCGAGCAAGGCGGCTTCCAGTGCGGCGTACGTTAGTTTGTCCGCGCGAAGTGCGCGGAACAAGGAATTCGAGCGCATGCGAGCGATGAGATCGCTGCGGCCGCTCAACAT
>Ga0210383_10005796_pt1 | contig 10814 bp, 12 predicted proteins | sample IncBWC14OmetaG_FD_160072 | JGI IMG/M metagenome (GOLD analysis project Ga0210383, IMG submission 160072) | Forest soil microbial communities from Barre Woods Harvard Forest LTER site, Petersham, Massachusetts, United States - Inc-BW-C-14-O ...
GTTCATGATGGTTGTGGAATCGGACATTGCAATCGTCATCCAGTTGGGTGTAAAGCTCAGGGGCAAGTCGGCCACGGTTGAACGTCGAATGTGGCTTGAGTACTTGGTTAGTTTCTTGTATTAAGTTGTATATATTAGGGGTTATATAGGGTGAACAAGCCGAAAATGGCCAGAGTTGCGCGAGTGGTCCGCCGATCGTTTGGCCAATAGGAGAGTGACTGCTTAGTGAGTCACCATTTATGTAATTTGGATACAGTAGTAAATGAGCGATTCCTGAGGTCAAATTGAAATAGGACCGTGACGAGTGGCGTAAAAAGATGGTAAACTTCTGAAAATTGTTGCGAAGGAAATTATTAGAAGCTTTGCTGAAAATATGGCGGTGCAGCTTCTGATCGCCAAAGAGAATACGCACCGTTAGCCACTTGACCATCTTCCTTTGCCGCGATACCGATCGCCCAGTGGTTGATTGTAAAGTGGAATTAAACCATAGTACCTTCGAGGTAAGTATGTCGGGTTCAATCAAAGCCCCATGCTTATGGTCTTCCAGGAGAGCAGCCAGCCGAAACCTTCACACGCAGCAAACACCCCTTGGTCAGTCTGTCCTGCAATTTCAGCTCTAAAAGCTTTATTGTACATCATGCTCCACCGAGCCCTACAGGCACCCATCAAAAGAATTACATACATTGTACATATCCCAAACGATTTCGTCAATCCACGAATAAAATGATAAGAGGTATATACGGAATGCCCTTTCAGAACTTCGCAACGTCAGAAAGAGACTTGTTGGTCTAGATTGTACTGGTCTCCGACCTGGTGAATGCGAGAGCGAGTAAGATGGACTTCCAATCAAGACAGCGGCACACGCAGCAGAGGTGGAATGACGGTGAGGACACAACAGGAAGACTCACCGAGAGCTGCGGGATCTGAGCATAGCTCTGCTTGAGCCGTAGGCGGGTGTTTTGTAAGACTTGCACGTAAGACTGTCCTGGATTCTCCCTCATCGTTGCGATAAATGCCCAACTCATCGCGCCTGGAAAGAAATGAAAATAATAATAACGAAAGGTGATAGAAAAACATACCCGTCGCTGAGCCACCGATATTGGTGTCCGCAGATGTCTGATCATCCCTACATCACAATCAGTACTTTTGTATTCACAAGAGAATTCAAGAGTTCAAGCCCACCGGCAGCCTATATATGATATGTTGGCCAATCGATAACCAAGCTACGAAAGCGACCTCATTACTCACCAGAGAACATCCAAACATCCTTGTTCTCCTCCCATCCCTCCACAAAGTGCTCTTTACCTAATCCTTCAGGTCCTGGCGAGTGCTTTAACCCCTGGAAGAAGTTTTGTGCGCCTGAGATCAACTGCTTCGCATCGTGGACCTTTTTCATCGAGAATCCCCCCTGAACAAGCGAGGCCGCAGTTCTGGCAAGCTGGATGCCTTGCTTAACGTTCTGGACCAGCGAGACTGCGAGTGTCGGAGTGAGCTGACAGCAAAGGAGAAGAGGTGTTGTGTCGTGGCTCACCTTGACCGTATTCATTGGATCTATAAACGTAGGGCAACTCTATCGCGGTACCGGCTAAGAGACGGCAGTCACAGTTAGAGAGGGGACCAGAAGTAGTATCGGGAGAAGGGGGACTGACAATGGCAGCAATCGAAGATGACGGTGAGTCTAACACCTGGCGCGAGTGGGGTGACGAGAACCCTGTGCAAAGTGTCACTCGAGATCTGCCCTTGGGTATCAAAGTCTACAGGGCAGATGGTGTCGTCGAGTCCACTTTCGCGGTCGCCATCTGGATCCTTGACTTGGCCCCCTGTCTGTCTATCAGAAAGCAAACTTTGTCATGCGGGGAGGGGCAGCACACACCATGGCCACTGTAGTGCAGAAAAAGGGAGTCGCCCGGGTGATTGCCCGTGACTAACCAGTGGAAAGCCGCCATCATGTTGGCCCCTGTGGGGATGTAGTTCCAATCTTGTTGGTTATCGGTCAAGATGACCATGCTGGCTCAACCATGAGAAAAAAAGTCAGGCTTTGCTGGAAAAGCATTAGCTCACCTAGAGGGATCGGAGGGGAATCCTCGATCCCTGATGAGATAGTCTCGAACTGAAGGCCAGGTTGTGAGTTTCGGTGGATACATGGATGAGGGTTCTGACCGTTGGCAACATCATTGATGCATCCCTTGAGCTCATTCTGGGACCCGAAGTAGTTGATTCCTATGAGGAGAGCTTTGCGTCTAGGCATTTTGAAGTGTTGTTGGGCGTGTAGACAACTTGAACCACCAGTGATGCGCCCATGTTGTTTAAATACAGTTTAATTATAGAACCGTACTATTCCGCAATCGACTTGATTTGGTCGCATCATCACGCTGCCCCGTGACGTGTGACCGGTGTTCTCACAGATAATTCCGGGTCTGACTAGGTCTGACTCGGAAGGACTCGGAGCCGGAAGCGCATATCTCCCAGTTGTTATATCATTTGTCTGGCGCATTTCATGACGAATTTCTGGACTCTGCTACAACATGTTGGACATCCGCTTTACTATTTAGGAGCCACCCCAGTCAACAACACAACAGAAACCTAAATCCAAGAAACGCAGTAGCCACCAAGTAGCCACCCCGGTTCTATCTGCTGCAAATCTGCATGCTTATGCGGCCACAGCGAGGTTTTGGATCGTGGTTGCAGACGTATCATAATAGGGAAATACCGAGTTGGGATGATAACAGTAGGCGTAACGTAAAGACTCCGTTTGGATGAAACTCAGGCTCGACTACAGAGTATGCATTCAGTAGAGCGACGGTGAATGCTGGGATGGCCACTTATGCCGCTTGCGGATCTCGGCATACTGCCCACTACGGTGAGCCTTCTCCAAAATCATGATGTTTTTGAGCTCTTTCCTCAAGCCATCGTGTCCCTGAACGTCGGACCGATGGGACATGTTGTGTTGGCATAGGCTAGTGCGCACTACGCTTGTAGTATTGATCACAATAGAGGGGTTCAAAGCGGTTTGGGTATTGAAGGGGACACTTAAGAGGGATTGAAGGTTCGTGTCCAGCTGAGCGTGCATCTGAGTGGGTCACCCATGGTTGTTGAATCGGTGGACATTGCAACGTTGTCACCCAGCTTGCTATAAAACTCAGGAGGTAAGTCGGCCAGAATTTTGAAAAACAACCCAATTCAGCTCAAGTACTGTATGTACAAAATACTACAAACAAATAAAGATTGCTTCACATGTAAAGCAAAGCACTAGACGTTAACCATGATTTGTGGCTGTGCCAAACGTTCAACGTTCAGTATGTGGCACTGGCAGCTACTATATAGATCTGCCCAGACGGGATTTTCACTGGGCAGATAGGCGAGTCAAGATTGAATTGCATAGCCGTGGCGAACACCGGTAGCCGACATTACACGTGGATACACCTCGTGCAACGACGATTCCAAGAGGTGTGTCTTCACGAACTTTGAACTCACCCCATGTGGCCTATCCCCTATGGCAACATGCTTCGTAGGGCCAAACCAGGTGGCTACTGCCAGTGGAACGGTTGACTTCTTTCATGTCAGATGAAATGACCAGTCATTTGATCATTGCTACACGCGATACGATCTACAGTGCAAAACTTGTATATAGTAGCCTGCAATGAAGTTCCTGTTGAATCTGGTACTTCTGCTCATCAAGATGGAACCGACGCGAGACTGGATTTGGCACCGATTTCTTGTCTTGTGTACTCTGTTCGCCTCTAGTACCCTCTTCGCAATTGCTCAGAGTCAGTTTGACTTCAATCTCATGCCTCTACCTTGAATGTACAAAACTGAATATTTTGTCTTGAAGCGTCCATCGATCCCACACCTCAACAGAAAATCATCTCGTTTGGAGCATCGGGCGCTTGGTGGCCAAATGATCTCATTAACTTCCCAGCCGAGGTTCAGCAGAGAGTCGGCGAGATGCTTTTTTCGCAGTCTGGTCTCTGGCTGTCGAATTATCGCTATAACGTCGGAGGCGGTGGAGTGAATGTCACTACTCCAAAAGCTGTGGCCCAATCGTTCCTCCAACCGGATGGCTCGTACGACTGGACAAGTGACAAAGCAGGTGTCAAGTTCCTCAAGATAGCCCAGAGCTATAATGTCCCCTCCATCACCTTTTTTGTCAATTCCGCACCACCCCCCGTCTCTTTGAATGGGGCATCCTGCGGTTGGGACATGACTTCGGGTCAAGTGGGTGCCTTTGCGACCTACCTTGCAACAGTAGTATCGTACTGGAAGAATGCTGGTATACACGTATCGCACATTTCCCCAATGAATGAGCCTGACAACAACAGAGCGGGTTGTACACAGGAGGGTATGGGCGTCGCTATGGGTTTGCGTGCACCGGTCTTCGCGGCTGTCCAGGCTGCTTTGCGTAATGCTTCCGCAGGGGATGTTGGGATCATTGGTGATGAGACTTCGTGGCTCGTCGAGGCTGACGCAGAGTATCCATTTTGGTTGTCACAAGCTGTCGACTCGCTCACCGCTATCGCAGTCCACAACTACGATTTTCCGGGTGACGCGGGTGTTTCATTCTATTCCTGGGTCGCGTCAAAGACATCGTCGTCACTCCTCCCCATCCGATTCACTGAAACATGCTGTTCTACCTCGTCTGGCTCCGGGGCATGGTTATTCGGGGCGCAATACGACCCGACAATCGACGGTGCGCTTGTCATGTCGCGTTATATTTGGCAGTTCCTCACCATCGCGAACGCCGAATCTTTCGACTGGTGGGTGGCGCTTTCCCCGGAGATGGGATGCAGCCCATCGTCAAACGCCACGTGTGCGACAACGGTCAATTCTTTGGGTTGGAATGACGGTCTCATCTACTATGATTCATCATACTCAACCTCCGGTGACACGATGCTCTATGTCACCAAGCGTTATTGGGCTCTCCGCCATTTTAGCTACTTCATACGCCCTGGCGCCACACGCTTCAATGTTGTAAACCCTCCCTCCGGGGTTGTGGCCATTGCGACGCTCAATGACGGCGTTTGGGATGTACTGTTCATCAATGAGCAGAACAATGCCGTCACCTTCAACCTGATCCTCCCAGGGACGAATGGGGTCATCACCGGTATCACGCAGACCACCGCTCAGGATGACTGGGCAACAGTCCCTGTGCCCCCCAAAGGCTCAAATTCCGTCCAGCTCACTCTTCCACCGCAAAGTCTCCTTTCCGTCCAGTTTACCGTCTCCGGCGGCCCTTCTTAGGATCCTGCATCCACCTGTCGGAGAGGTCAGAAGGACGACTAGGTTAAAGGGAAAAGCCTGATGTGAGTAATCGTCCTTTGTTACACTTGGCAATCCGAATTGGCCCTGACCCTTTGTTTTACATAGTTCCACATGCCGCGAAATACAATATTTCTTTTAATTCTGTTACTGTCTTTGATGTCTATGTTCGAGCAACACGATATATTTGATTCTCTGCGCGTGTCGTCATTTTCTCGTCTTTCCATTCTTGTCAGTTAAACCCAAGAGAAACCAATGTAGTCATTGTTAGATGCCAACTAAAAGGCAACGTCCCCTTCCGACACTCCTCACCGACCATCTTGCGAAAGGAGTTTTTCACCATTGGCTATTCCCGCTACCCCAGCACGCCTATGACTAACGCATGGGGGGGCTTGCTGCCGTCGACGAAACCCCCGAAATGCCCAAGTCAGGGGAAGAACCAAGCGAATCCCTCCACCCGGCCGAGCATGACATTCTAACAAGGGGCGACTATCACTCGAACCACGTCTAGGGAGAGGAGAGGAGTCTTTCGATTTGATGATTGTGTGTTTCTTAGTTTATTTTCAAGTTTACAGAAGAACAAAGAAAGACTAGCGAGGGTAAAAATGCTTTCGAAAACTACATGACTACTGTTTTGTCAGTCGGAAAGCGCAACAACATTACAGTGTCTTCTGAGAAGGAGGTGGAGCAGGGATATATAGTTTGGGGTACATCTTCGTTCCCATCGTTCCCTGCACATCCCTAATTCCATCCTTCATTTTAGGTGTTAGCGGCAGTCTAGGAGTTCTAGAATTTGTTTGTAGAAAGAGTGTATTTCTGAGCGTATGTCATTTTAAAAAGAGTTTCTATAAGGATAGCTGTCGGGACCACATTTTTCGCTGGAAGTCAAGAATTATGGGGATAAAGTCTAGGAGACCAAAGTCGGGCCAGTAGGTCGATGTGAACTGGAGTTGAGTATCTTGGCAACTCTGCGGAGAAAGAAGTTCAGGAGAGAAGTGTAAATTTTAAAGGATAAGAACTTGCCTGCCAGAGCAGGAAATCGCTCAGACGCTTGACGCCGCTTGTTCTGATTAAGATATCTAATGGAGGACTGCCTACAAGGGAAGTCATGAGCTGTCCTTCGACATCCTGATCAGTTATTTCGCTGGGTGACGAGTCAGGTTATGGGAGTGGACCAGACAATAATAGCATTTACGGATCAACGTCAGATCTTTCCTTTAATGCAAGACGGACGGCAGATTGAACGGCGGTGGTGATTTCGTCCCGGGAGGTATATGGCATGCAGAGGTTCAAGATCGCGCTGTAATCAGAATGAGATATGTACCATTGCAACAGACGTTCAGATAAATATTTACCGGGTATTATGACGGGTCATATCCTCTGCTCTATGAATGGCTCGTTGCACTGATTCAGGTAAGAGTTCCGTTTTTCCGAGCACGTTCAATCGGACTCCCCATTCGTCCAATAGTTCGCTTTGAACAAAAAGATTAATGACATTGTGAAAATTGAGTATAGAATAATACTCACCCATGCTCGCACAGTTCTAGTAGCTTCTCTTCTGCCAGCGTCATCAATGCATCAACCTCGTCAGGTGGGCGCTTGAAGTTCTCGATCGAAAATGCGTACGCCGATACACACCGCACGTTTAGACGTAGGCATATCTCCAGCATCTATCACACTAAACACATCAATTCCTGCAGCCCAATTCTGGCCAATACGACTCCACATACCCGCCGCAGCGCTGCGAAGCCATCAGAATGGCCTTCTGGAATCTCCTTGTGGTTCATCCGGGCGTACCTACGGTTCCCGTCCATGACGAAGGCCACATGTTGTGGAATTGGCCCTGCAGCGAGGATTTGAAGAAGGATCTCCTGAGCTCTGCTGGAGACCTTGTCCCGAAGCCAGCTCCAGCAACGATGAACGAACATATGCCTTAGACTGGTGACCGTCCGTTCTAAACAGATGAGGAAGCTCTTCGTTTCGTACTGATCATAGAAAGGTCACGAGTCTACATCATGATATGCGTGGGAAATTCGGATTCAAAGGTCCTTTTCACTTTTAGGCTCGCGTTCATCTCTGCACCAGCCACGGTGTTTATATCTACCCTTATTTTTCAACAACACTACCTATAGCAACATGGTGGTCGGCAAACGAAAGAGAGAGGACGTCGGATGGGTTCCTACTGTGGCCATTCCTACTGCTGGATCCTCGTCAAACCCTATAATGCTAGACACGCCACCCAGGCCAACCGCGAAGAAGCCCCGTAAAAAGGCGGATCCGGACGCGCCTCAGCCCGAAAAGCGCGGTGCCCTTTTCAAGAAGAAGTGTCCTAAGAATATTTTGGATAGAGTCGATCGCGTCATTTCTCAAAGGTGAGCACGCCGTCCCTGCCTTATAAGGATCGGTCCTTATGAATCTATGTAGGTTTTTTATGATCGATAGGAAGAGGGTAGGCGGGGCCCTGAGAGAAGAATTCAGCGTTCTTGGTTCTACTGGCAATGTTAGTTTCGTTCGTTGAGCGTTCCCATCCGTCGTCGACCTGACGGCATTGGACAGGTTTACACAGTTACCATCGACAAGAAACCTACCTGCAACTGTGGGTGGTATTTTTTTTGCAGGTCATTTGTTTGTTTGACTCGTTTTTATAGGCCCGGACGCAACGAAAGGAAATCATTGCAAACATATCGCGAGTAGTCTTTTTTGAGATTTGTGTGGCTGCCACTGACACAATTCTATTCCAGCTATTTGTTTTCTTGAAAGGTTTGTTATTTAATCAACTCCATTACTCGGCTAATGCGATGCACAACCAGTTCTCCAAGTTACTCAAGAATCAGGGCTATGGTACCAGAAGTATATTGTGTCACACACCATGTCTTCTACCCATTTTAATTTTACGTTATAGAGCACTCCTTACGAGCGAACTGGAAACTATTTTTGCTGAAGCACCCCTCGCTCCCAATGCCATGGCGCACAGCCGCGTTCTTGAGGCATACGAGCGCGCCACCGGTAGTGTTACCAAGTCCAAAGCCATCGTTGACGACCCAAAGAAGAAACGCATTCCAGGTCCTGATGACGACTGTCCGATCTGCTATGACAGTATGCATGGCATTGCCGAGAAGTCCCTCACTTTCTGTGCAGAATGCGGGAACGCCTTGCATACAGAATGTTTTCAGCAATGTAAGATATTTACTCTCATTTCTCCGTGTTTGTATGAGTATACAACTCTCCACCAGGGCAAAATTCGGCTGTTAAGGGCTCAAAACCGGTGACTTGTGTTTGGTGTCGTGCGAAGTGGCTCTTTGCGGGGTCTGCTGCAGGTGGTTCTAGTGGTGCCAGAAGGACAGCTGAGGGCTACATTAATATTGGTAGTGTCGCAGGCGTTAGTCCTGTCCGCGACACTAGTACATGTACGTCACAACATTTTCTGTATCATAGTGCCCTATTGACAAATCGTTTCTAGATTATCATGGACCGAAGAGGGGGAAACGGTATTATGGGTATCAGGAATACGACGATTATTGAGCTCCTTGCAAGTGCACGTGCCCCTCAGGCATAAGCCTCTACTTGTATTGACTGGAACTTGTCAGAAGGTTCAGGAACATAATGGCGTCCGGGTACTGAAGTTTATGTGCAGAGACTAAAGAATGTTGATAATTGATGGCCGTGGTATTTATGATGCGATCCCATATAGTTTTATATTTCCAAAATTTGATGTTTTATAGTTCGTTTGGCTAGGGCATCTTGTTACTCTTGATGCCTCCCTGAATTAATGATACTGCCTTCTGGCTCAATGGCTACCGAAAGAAAGATGTAATGTTCATTTATGTAAAAACACCGTCATTGGGAGGCAAAGGAACCAACAGCACCTCATTCTTCATCTTCACCTAGCGAATAAGCATCATCAATTCCTCGCACACCATCGCCTCCATCCCCATAGTTGTCGTGCAGAGTCCACAGATCATTCACCAGATCCTTCATCTCGTCCATGTCGAGACCTACCGTGACATTGACCGCAGATTTGCGTTTGACACAGTTCTCGATAAACGTGGAATATTCGAAGAAGAGATCTGCTATTTGGCTGCTCGTTGTGATGGAAGAGAACATGGGAGTGGAGCGGGCGGGTATGAGGACGCCGGTGCGGCGTGACGGACTCATACTAGGTGATTTAAAGAAAGAAGGGAACGATGTTGGAAGTGGGTAGGCGGGGGCATGAACACTGAGATCGATTGATCAGATCAGAAAATAATAAGCACGGTGATCCATGGTTGTCAGTCACCTCGCGACAAACGCGTCCTGTAGTGACATGCGATTGGACCACCTTTCGTATGCGTATACAGTAGGTTGTGAAAAGCCTCGTGAGACATCACGTCGAGCAAAATGGGTAGCATCCTGACCAGCGTAATCACGATCAGTTCTGGCATCTAATCACCGGTGAATTGATTACCTTATCGAGATGACTGGCAGAAAACTCGAATAGTGCTCCGTCAAGGTCTGCGGAGGAGGTCACCGGGAATATGCCACTCAGGTTACCGAAGGGAGTCGTTCCACGCCAATTTAATTGGGAAGCGAAACTTGCTAGGTCATCGTTAGTTCCCCTCAGTCTGTTAAGTCAGGGATATATCAATATTGCGTTCTGTAACGACGACAGAAGGAGCATCTTACCGCAGAGGAAGCGTTGAACTTTCGATGTGGGCGGAAAGAATGGCCGACGTATGATAATTGTTGTTCAGCTGGAGGGCAATATTGAAGTTGGCTTGAGGATGATAGAAATGTGAACAAAGCACCCACATCGACATTCAAATGTGAACCCCATGCACTATTTGGCCACGTAGACGGGGATTGAATGGGGATACTCATAGAGGATAGCTCATTCAGACTTTTCAGATATTGAGCGTCGTTTACTACTTTCCTGGCGCCTCGTTTCTGAAACAATGAGAGGATTACAGGGGAGACATTTAAGTGGCCCACTCACATCGTCTACATCGATATGCCTCGGTACAACATCCGACAGTAATGGGAAGATCAACGAAGGTAATTTTAAATATTCATCGTGGAAGGATATGAGGAAAGAGCTGATGAAGGAGCCAAAACTTGCTGTGTCATTCATGACTTGGATGCCCTGGCTCCGCCGCTTAGTCCGCTGAGTTGCGACAGATAATGACAACACACCTGAGGCGAATCACATTCCTCGAGGAATAGTCGCACGGGTCCTTCCATCAAACCAGTGTCCTTTCATATGGTTTGTATTACAGATTTCATCGGTACAGCCGATTCTCACCTCGTTGTACCGTATGAACGATTGTTGGCCAAGGTTCCACTCTCCGTCGACGTTTTCCCAATCTGCGGGGTCCGGGATTTGTTGCATTGTCCTGGGGTTGTAGCTAACGCGATTGAAATCTGACCAGTATCTGATCTCAGTGTCACAAGTTTCCTTTTCACCAACGTCGTAATCATCGTCCGATTCGTCCATGCCAGTTTGATACTGGCTTCTCGGTATAGGATCCTGCCTATATTCCATCACATCGCCTGACCTATTTGGGGAAGTCAGAATGTGCTTT
>Ga0210383_10005798_pt1 | contig 10814 bp, 12 predicted proteins | sample IncBWC14OmetaG_FD_160072 | JGI IMG/M metagenome (GOLD analysis project Ga0210383, IMG submission 160072) | Forest soil microbial communities from Barre Woods Harvard Forest LTER site, Petersham, Massachusetts, United States - Inc-BW-C-14-O ...
AATGCCAAGTCTTCAGTGCTCAAGCGGCTCAAACGGATCGAAGGCCAGGTGCGCGGGCTCGCGCGCATGGTCGAGAACGATCGTTATTGCATCGATATCGTCACCCAGCTCTCTGCAGTGCGCGCCGCCCTGCGCCGCGCCGAAGACGAGATTCTCGCCGATCACGTCGCCCATTGCGTCGAACATGCGATCGCGTCGGGCAACAAGGGCGAGCAGCGCCGCAAGGTCGGCGAACTGATCGACGTCCTCTCCCGCAGCGATCGGTAGGGCGAGGTTTGTCGTTGCGGACCAGCCCGCAGCCCTGACCCTTAAGGGCGCAATAGCTCGGTTCGGTATTTCGGAGCCAGGGCTTTGACCTTTGCTATGAACGCCGCCTCAGCCTCCTTGTCGAGCGGGGGCGTCGTCGTCGTCCGGGTCGCCACGGGGACGCCGACTTCCCTGAAAAACTCCTCCTGCCCTGCTGGCGAGCACAGGCACAGCAATCGGGCGGGTTGCCCGCTCTTGTTTTGGAATTGGTGAGGCGCGTTCGCCGGCACGTTGATCGTCTCGGCGGCCCGAATCGTGGTCTTCTTTCCACGGAAAGTAACCTCGATTTCGCCCTCCAGGACCGAGAACATCTCCTCGAAATCATGGCGATGAGGCGGAGGGCCGCCGCCAGGTGGAATGTGCATGTCGATGACACTGTAGCGACCCTCGGTATCCTTGCCTGCTACGAGAATTGTGTACGTGCCTCCGAAGTTCGGGTCGTCCGATCGTGCAAGCGTGGATTTTCTCGCGGGATTGTCCGCCGGGATCGTATCCGCTTTGGGCAACGGGGTGCTCATCGTGGTTCCTTCAATACGCGATGGTTCAGGTCGCAAAAGTCGCGATGACCGGCTGCGATGCGCCCACGGTATTGCGCGGATGCGGCGCCAATGTGAGCACATACGTGGATGATTTATTCCTTCATCCCCGCCTGCGTGCGCGCCGGTAGAGTAAGTAATCGGCTTTCGGAGCAAGCCCGCCCGACGCCGGCTCACATCAGCTTTATGCGCGCCAGCGCCGCGCCTTGCGCCAGCGCTTCGAGCTTCATCGCCGCGATGTCGCGCCGCATCGGCGCCATGCCGCAATTGGTGCAGGCGACGATTTTCTCCCTCGGCACGAAATCGACCGCTTTCCGGATGACCGCGGCGACTTCCTCGGGCGTCTCGATGGTGTCGGTCGCGACATCGATCACGCCGAGCAGCACATCCTTGCCCTCGAGCAGTTCGAGCACGCGCATCGGCACGTGCGAGTGGATGCATTCCAGCGAAACCTGGTCGATACGGCTTTTGGCGAGCGCCGGGAAGAACTCCTCGTATTGCCGCCATTCCGAGCCGAGCGTTGCCTTCCACTGCACATTGGCGGGGATGCCGTAGCCGTAGCAGATGTGCACGGCGCTCGTTGCGGCGACGCCGTCGATGGCGCGGTGCAGCGCCTCGATGCCCCAGCCGGCGGCGGCGTCCATGTAGACGTTGAAGGCCGGTTCGTCGAATTGGATGACGTCGACGCCATCGGCGGCGAGCGCGCGCGTTTCCTCATTGAGCAGGCCGGCGAAGGCCATCGCCATCTTGACGCGGTCGCCGTAGTGCGCGTCCGCGATGGTGTCGACAATCGTCATCGGGCCGGGGAGGGTGAATTTCAGTTGCCGCGTGGTGTGCGCGCGCGCCAGCCGCGCTTCGCGCGCATGCACACGCGAGCGCAGCCGCAATTCGCCGACCACTGTCGGGCACATCGCCTTGTAGCGGTCGTTGCGGATGCCCATCTCGACGCGCCGCTCGAAATCGATGCCGTCGACCGCCTCGAGAAACCCGTGGACGAAATGCTGGCGCGCCTGCTCGCCGTCGCAGACGATGTCGATGCCGGCGTCTTCCTGCAGCTTCAGCGCCAGCAACGTCGCATCGTCCTTGCCGGCGGCAAGGTCTTCACCGTCCAGGCGCCAAGGCGCCCAAAGCTTGTTCGGTTCAGCAAGCCATGACGGCTTCGGCAGGCTGCCGGCGATGGTGGTCGGGAAAAGCTGTGCGGCGCGGCTGGTGGTCGTGCTTGTTGTCATGCTGTTGTCCTGGCGGCCCTGGCGAGCGTCTTGACGGCAGATGAGCGCCGGCGATTATCGGAAACCCGAGGAGCAGTTAGCAATCGTTTCATGAGCATGACCGACGTCGCTTCGGCTCCGGCCCTCGAATTCATCTTCTCCGCCCAAGTCACCGTCGCTGCGGCGCTCGATCTCGGCGATGTGGGCAAGGGTGGGCGGCGCATCGTCCCCATCACCGGCGGCGTTTTTTCCGGACCGCAGCTGCACGGCCTGGTTCTGCCGGGCGGCGCCGACTGGCAGGTTCTGCGCAGCGACGGCACGGCCGAGCTCGAAGCTCGCTACACGCTGCGCACCGACGACGGCGTTTTGATCTATGTGCGCAATCACGCGCTGCGCCATGGCCCGCCGGACGTCATTGCTGCGCTAGCGGCCGCGAAGCCGGTCGATCCGGCGCGCTATTATTTCCGCGGCGCCACGTTTTTCGAGACCGGCGATGCGCGCTACGCGTGGCTGACCAAGCACATCGTCGTTTGCACCGGCGAACGCGAGCCCGCCGCGGTGAAGGTCAAATTTTTCAAGATGCCGTGAGCTGTTGGGCAGCGGCACTCAATCGGGAATAGCCTCAGAAGTTTTGTTGGACGTAGTAGCTTCGCGTTCGTTTGGCGCAACGGCTGCCGGCCCGAGCTCTGCGGGTCGCGCCTTTGGCAGCGGCGGCGATGACGCTTGCCGATGGTGAGCGCCGGTACGGGTCACGCGGTTCAACCAGGTCAAAAAAGAGGAGGGCGCGTCTTTCGCATCGACTGACGCGGCCGCGCACAACAAGCAAGGCAGGGACAACACGGCGGCCTGCAATATTCTCGATCTCACAGGAAGGCCTTTCCCCGAACAAGCGACCATCGCCGTTTCCATGAAAGAGTTAACGAAGATTTGGGCGGCGCTGAGGCTAGCGGTGCGCGGGCCGGTGCCACGACCTTCAAGGATCTTTCTGCTATGCAGGCAAGTGAACATAGGACGACCGGAATGCGAGCTCGCGCTGAAGCGCGGAACCGGCGTCAATTACCTCCGCTCGCGTGCGGCAATCGGGCAAACCTCGCGGCCGCCGCCGCGACATTTAGGTGCGAAACGACGGTCGTTATCATCGCTGGATTGATTGTTGGCTTTTAATGTTTGCGACCCGACTCGGGGAAATGGAACCGAAAATTTCCACACCTAAACTTTAGCGATCCCCAGGAACTTGAAGTCACGGTTCCAGACGGTCGCGAAGCGGTCGCATTTCCGTGCCGCCCTCATCATGGGGTGCTCCTGCGGTAGGGATCACCCAACAAGGGGGCTCAGCATGAACTTCCTCAGTCAAACGAACGCGGCACGTGACGAGCAAATCGAACAAAAGCTCGAAGTGGAAATTTGTGAAGCGGCACGCGTAGACGCAGGACACGTCGACAATCTGGATAATGACGTTAAACTGGCGTCTAACAACATTGATGCGTTGATGCGCCGGATGTCGCTGTCATCAACGCGAGAAATTGACAGTCTGATCGCAGAGCTGAAGGTTTTGCGTGCAAAGGTAGCGAGCGATGGCGGTCGAGTGGAACACGCGGTCCGCGAGTACACAGAACTGAACCAGTCGCTGATCCAGCTGACGAAAATCATTTCCGACGGTCTGACACATCTTAAAAGGGTGCCATCTCTGCCGAAAGTCGGCTCTTTAAGGACAACACCCGACGCCGAAGATGCTCCGTAAACGCTGTGTCGAACCTCCGCGGAGTTAGGCGCCCTACCGCGCCCGTTCCAGCCACTCCCTCAGCGCCACCGCATTGTTGTGGTCCTCGTCGCGGGCAGCATAGAGGAGCGTGACCGGGCCGTGTTTGGCTTTCTCGCGCAGCTCGGCGACAGCGGTCTTCGCCGGCTCCTCCTTGAGCTCGCCCGCATAGGCGGCGACGAATTCCTTCCAGGTGTCCGCTTGGCCGTGAAATTGCTTGCGCAGCGCATCGCTTGGCGCGATGTCCTTGAGCCAGGTGTCGATATGCGCTTTTTGTTTGCTGACGCCGCGCGGCCAGAGCCGGTCGACCAGGACACGAGCGCCGTCGTCGGCTGACGCGGGTTCGTAGACCCGCTTGACCCGAAAGCCAGCCGTCTTGCTGCTAGCCGTCTTGCTTCTTTCAGATGGTCGATGTGCGCTCACGAGCCGTTGGCCTGTCTGCCTGCCGCGCCATCGCCGAACACCATCAATGTCGAGGTGCCGTGCGAAAGAATGCGGCCGCTGGAATCAACGATACGCGCTTCCGCCGACATGATCTGACGGCCGCGGCCGATCACGCGTCCTTCGGCGCGCACGCGGCCGGTGTCGTGCCGGATCGGTCGGGTGAAGTTCGCCTTGGTCTCGACCGTGGCGTAGCCGACGCCCGCTGGCAAAAGCGTGTGCGCCGCGCACCCCGTGGCGCTGTCGATCAGCGTCAGCGCCCAGCCACCGTGCACGCCGCCGAGCGGATTGAGCAGGTGCGCGCCGGTTTCACCTGCGAACACGCATTCGCCGTCGCCGACTTCGACCAGCCAAAAGCCCAGCGTCTGCGAAATCGGCGGCGCCGGCAGCTTGCCGGCAATCATCGCCTCCAGCATCTGGCGGCCAGTCATGCCCGAAATATCCTGCGGCCCGGCGAGACCGTAAGTCAACGCAACGGCTGGCGGCATGGCTATTTCCTTGTAGATACAAATGATGTACATACATATACTCTATGTCCAAGCGACCGCAAGCCCCATCCAAGACCCTGGTGCGTGATGCCCAGGCAGCGATTTCCGCCTGCGCCGGGTGGGCGAGCCGGCTCGCGGCGCGCCGCATCACCAATTTCCTCGAGGAGCGCATTCAGGAGAGCGGTTTGCGTCTCGCCCAGATGGGCTTGATGGCGCAAATCGCGGCCGCTCCCGACGACACGCTGGGCGCGCTTGCCGAGCGCACCGGGCTTGATCAATCGACGCTGTCGCGCAATCTGCGCGGCTTGGAAGCCGCCGGGCTTGTTGAAATCGCCGTCGCCGGCGACGATCAGCGCCGGCGCGCGGTCTGGCTCACGGAACAGGGGGCGCGTCGCCTGGAAGCCGCGATCCCGGTCTGGCGGCAAGCGCATGCGGCCCTGGCCGAACGGCTCGAGCCCGAACTGGCGCTTCGGCTCGGCGCCGCATCCGAGCAGCTGGTTGCCGAATAGGCTCCAAGCATGATGAGTTCAGAGAGAGCGACGCGTTCGTCATGGCCGGACTTGTGCCGGCCATCCACGTCTTTCGTCTTCGCAACGTGATGGCAACGACATGTATCGGCCCGACCTGTTTCGTGTTGACGATGTAGCGCAGATGCACGCCTTGATGCGTGCGCGGCCGTTTGCGGCGCTGGTTTCGAACGGCGCCTCCGGTCTTTATGCCAGCCACATGCCGACCGTCCTCAAAGAAGCCGGTTCCCACGGCGCGATCGAGTTCCATCTGGCGCGCGCCAATCCGCATTGGAAGGAGCTTGCGGAAGGTCATGAAGCGCTGATGATCTTTCAGGGAGCGGAGGGCTATGTCACGCCCAACTGGTATCCGTCCAAAGCGCAGCACGGCAAAGTCGTGCCGACCTGGAACTTTGCTGTCGTCCATGCCTACGGTCATCCGCAGGTGATGCAGGACGCCGCGTGGTTGCGGCAGCATGTGACCGAGCTGACGGCGCAGCAGGAAGAGGATCAGCCCAGGCCCTGGGCGCCGTCCGACGCGCCCGACACCTTCATCACTGCGATGGTGCGCGGCATCGTCGGTTTCCGCTTCGTCATCACGCGGATCGAGGGCAAGTGGAAGATGAATCAGAACCGCGAAGCGCAGGACCGCGCCGGCGTTGTCAAAGGCCTCGGCGAACGCGGCCGAGCCGACGACCGGGAAATGGCTGAATTCGTCTCGCGGTCGATCGTCGCGAAAGACGTCTAGAACATGTGAGGCTCATCGAGCGAACTTCCTCGAAACGCCGGTCATCAATCCCGCGACCGTAGAGGTGCTCGCGACGTGTCCCCGCGCGGATACGATATCGACATCATCGGACCTTTATCCGCGTCCGTGCAGCGAGGGGTGAGGTGTGAAACTGTTCATGTTCTATGTCGGCGGCAGCTGCCGAAACTCCAATATCGAGCTGCATGACGTTCGCTTCTCCGTCGGCGATACGATTGAGGCCTGCTACGAGGACCTCAGGCGACAGTGGTGGGGCGACCCGGAAAGTCTCCATCTCGATTGCTGGGGGCAGGTGGACCAGGCGGATGGCTTCGACATCGAGATCACAGCCGCCGCCACCGAGGCATGCGATGAGCGTTTGTTCTTCGCCAACATGGGCGGCTACGATCCACAAGAGTTCGCCGAGCTTCACCGCAATGTCTTGCTTGTGGCGCCCAATGCGAAGGCCGCCAAGCAGCGGGCTCTTTCCTTGGTTCAGAGCTGGGCCTTGCCGCATAAGGACAATCTCTTCGAGCTCGAGACTTTGGTTGATCTGAATAAGGTGGTGGCCGACCGCGGCTATCGCCTCAGGCTCACGAAGGCCGCCATCGAGAAGCCGTTCGAGTTCAGCTGCGATTATCTGCCGATCGGAGCTACCGATGCCGAGCGACCCGCGTACTAGGACGTTCGCCGTTAAGCGTCCATCCGTTCGACCCATTGCGCACGCCAGGCGCTCGCCTCGAAAGGATCGGCAAAGTACTGGGTTTCCCGCGCAACCTTGTCGCCGCTGAACTCCATGATGCTTACCGTGTAGGACGGCTTGCCGTCATACGTCAGGATGTATTCGCTGACCCAAAGATTGCCGCTGCCGCTTATTCGCCGCACGGTGAAACGCTTCTTGCTCGGCTGCTTGGTGCGTGTGATCTGTATGTTGCGTCGACCGCGGATGCGCTCGCCTGACTGTGGATACTCCAGCACCGCATCCTCGCGATAGATGGAGTGTTCGGTTTCAAAATCATTGGCATCGGACGCGGCCCAGTGCCGATCAAGTGCCGCGCGTATCTCTTGATCTCCCATGTCACCCTCTCGCGCCACCAATGGACGACAGCCTGCTTCCCGCGCTTCTCTTGGCTGACCACCGGGAGCAGAAGCGAGCCCATGCCGGGGCAGGAAGTCAACATCAATCATGAACGAATTGGTCAAGCGAGGGTTCCGGCCGATCCGCGGCAATGTCCGCGGGCGCATGTTCTCGGCACGCGTTACGATATTGGCGCATCCGGCGATGCCCGGTGAGAAGTTTACTGCCCGAACCTGTTGGCGATTCTTTCAAGCTGACCACCAGCTCGAATTTGCTCGATTGCGGATCGGCGCGTTTGACGCCGCGAAACGGCTTGGCGAGCATCGGCGCCATGGGTTCTCGATAAGATCGCATAACAGGCGGGCTATAATGGAAAAAATCCTTTCCTTATTCCGCCCTAGCGGCCAAGCTGGCGGCTGCGCCGGTTCCCAGCTATCCTTCCGCCCGGACCACTTAATGAGCGCCCGTGAGATACATGGATCGCGGCATCACTCATTCAGATCAGGTCGGAGCTCTGACCTCTCCAGAGCTTCAATTGATTTATGAGACCGCACCGATAGGTCTCGCGTTCCTCAGCACGGATTGCCGTTACCTTTTGATAAATCGGCATCTGACTGAAATCTGCGGTATTTCCGTTGCTGATCATATTGGAAAATCGGTACGCGAAACGGTTCCTGACCTTGCAGAGCAAGTCGAAAATATTGTCCACACCGTTTTGCGGACGGGAGAGGCGGTTGTAGGAATCGAAGTTAACGGCCAACGACCTGACAAGCAGAATGCCGAGCGTTTTTGGACTACTAACTGGCACCCATTGAAGGGCCGGGAAGGGAGCATTATCGGCATTAGCGTCGTTGCCGAGGAAATTACCGAGCGTAAGCGTGCCGAGGCCGCGCTACGGGAGCTCAACGAGAGATTGGAGCACCGTGTCGAGGAGGAAACGCAGGAGCGAATGCAAATCTGGAATGTCTGCCAAGATTTGCTCGTGATCTGCGATCTGGAGGGAAAATTCCTCAAAGTCAATCCAGCGTGGACCCCGACACTTGGGTGGGATGAATCTGAACTGCTCGGCAAGTCATCGCAATGGATGATCCACCCCGACGATCGAAAGCAAGCGCTCGCCGAGACCGACAACTTGGCCGCCGGTCAAATATTGAATCGTTTCGGGCTTCGTTTCCGCGCCAAGAATGGCGGCTACCGCTGGCTTTCGTGGCGGGCAGCACCGCATCAGGGTCGAATCTACGCCATGGCCCGGGACGAAACGGAGCAAAAGTCCGCTGAGGATGGCTTGCGGGAAGCCCGGCAAGAGCTTGAGCGGGTGTCGCGGCAGACGACCATCGGAGCGATGACGGCTTCGATCGCTCATGAAATCAACCAGCCGTTATCTGCGATCGTCGCGAACGGAAATGCCGGCTTGCGATGGCTGATACGCAAGGATCCCAATTTTGACGAGGTGCAAAAAGCTCTGCAGCGGATCGTCGACGATGGCCGGCGAGCCGCGGAAGTCATCACCAGCATCCGGGGAATGTTTCGCAAGGACAATCACGAGAGACTTCCGCTTAGCGTCAACGATCTAGTGCGCGAAGTTCTAGCGCTCATTCATGGTGATTTGGAAAGGCGGCAGATCATCCTCCGAAGCGAATTACACGAGGCTCTTCCGAAAATAGCCGGCGAGCGCGTGCCGTTGCAGCAGGTGCTGCTCAACCTGATCATGAATGCAACTGAAGCGATGAGTGCAGTAACCGGGCGTGAGCGACTGTTGACTATCCAGGCAGCGGTCAACGAACAGACAAACGTGCGAGTGACGGTCGAGGATACCGGCTGCGGAATCGACCAGGCTCATCTGGAGCAGATCTTCGACCCATTCTTTACGACGAAATCTCAGGGAATGGGCTTAGGCCTTTCCATCTGCCGGTCAATCGTCGAAGCCCACGGCGGCAAGCTGTGGGCATTGCCGCGAAATCCGTTTGGCACAGCTTTTCATTTGACCTTGCCGAGCGCCGAGACGGCGCAATCATTCGCGGGATGACGTAGTCTTTGATCGTCCTTTGGACCGGAACCAGGAGCCATGTGTTTCGTGGCAGGACGTCAATCGCGCCGCTGCCTTCCTCCGAGCGGCGCTCGCAAATGTCCATGCGCAGTTTGGTGAACAAGTTCCGGGCGGAAACCTCGCGCATACCGGCAGCGATATTTCCCTTCGAGGTCGCAACGCTTAAGCTTCCAATCGTTTCCGGCGAGCATGCACCGGCGCCTTACGCGTCGTTTCCGCGGCGATCCACGCTCATTCTTCAGCAATGAACGACGGCTGTACGCGGCAAAACTATCCGGATATCGGTGAATTCGCCGGGCCGCGTGTCGACCTCGATGGACCCCGAGTGTTGCTTGACGACGATGTCGTGACTGATGGACAGACCTAGTCCGGTCCCTTCGCCGGCTGGCTTGGTCGTGAAGAACGGATTGAACATCTTCTCCTTGACCTCGTCCGGCATGCCCGTGCCGTTGTCGCGGATGCCGATTTCTACGCTGTCGCCGAGATTCTTGGTCGTGGCAATCAGAATGGGCTGGTAGCTGTCCGCATTCGCGTGCGCCTTACGCTGTGTCGTGGCGTAGAAGCTGTTTGAGATCAAGTTGAGCAGCACCCGCGTGATCTCCTCGGGAAGCAGACTGACTTCGCCGGCGGCCGGGTCAAACAAACGTTCCAGGGTGACGTTGAAGTCTACCGTTTGTGCACGTGCCCCGTGGTAGGCGAGATTGAGGCTTTCATCCACGAGCGCGTTGAGATCGACTGACCGCTGCTCTCCCGAGATCTGGCGCGAATGTAGAAGCATGCTTTTGACGATCGAGTCCGCACGCTTGCCATGCTGCATGATTTTGCCGAGGTTTCCCTTTAACAATTCCAGCAGATCATGAATTTCTGTGCGCTTCCCATCGTTGAACTCTTGGACGTCGATTGCCTCCTGCAGTTCAGCGGCCAACTCAATTGAAAGGCTGGAGAAATTATTGACGAAATTAAGCGGGTTTTTGATCTCGTGCGCAATGCCGGCGGTCAATTGGCCGAGTGATGCCAGCTTCTTAGTCTGAACGAGACGATCTTGCGCATCCCGCAGCTCCTTCAAAGAACTGGTAAGTTCGAGCGTTCGAGCCTCCAGGGATTCATTCGCGAGTTGTAATGCCGCCTTGGCGTGTTTTTGCTCGGTAATCTCTTCGGCTGCGACGTTGATGCCGAGAACGGCGCCATCTTCAGCCTTCAGCGGATGCCAGTAGGTAATCCATACGCGCTCTGCATTGCTCCCGTCCGGTCGTTGGCCGTTGACCTCTATGCCGGTGATCGGCTCGCCGGTTCTCAAAATCTCCTGAACAAGCAACTCGACCTGGTCCGCAACCAGCGGGACGGTCTTTCGCACCGATTTGCCGATATGATCGGCGATTGAAATGCCGCAGATCTCCGTCAGGCGGCGATTGATTTGCCGATAGTGGCAATCGGGAGTGAGAAACGCGAGCCCGATCGGAGCGTTTTCGTACAGCAGCCGCAATTCCGTTAGCGCCTCCTGCAGCCGCGTGCCGCTCGTCACAAGCTCGCTCTCGTGCAGACGTCGTTCGGCAAACAGCGCAACGAGTACGAAGACGCAAAACGACACGGCCAAGATGCTCGCTTGTGCGCCGAGAATGCGCTCGGAGATCGGCAAGCTGGCGTCGCCGAAAAACCCGATGCCGAACGTTGTCGTCAAAACGATCGTGAGCGCACTGATG
>Ga0210383_10005800_pt1 | contig 10811 bp, 9 predicted proteins | sample IncBWC14OmetaG_FD_160072 | JGI IMG/M metagenome (GOLD analysis project Ga0210383, IMG submission 160072) | Forest soil microbial communities from Barre Woods Harvard Forest LTER site, Petersham, Massachusetts, United States - Inc-BW-C-14-O ...
AACTCCCCGAACAGTAGTCCCCTAGATCGGTACTACGGCAATCCGTTTTCCTTTCTCATGACATCACCCGATGTCGCAACCGTAAAGTGCTACGTATCCTCAGTCCTGCGAATCAGCTCCGATTACGTTGTTACGTCCGCGTCTATTAGAAAGCGGCGCAACTTGAGGCACGAAAAACTCGAGGCTTAATTTACCTTTACAAGGAGATTCAAATGGAACACAAAGCCCTAAACGAACTTTTCATCGACGAACTGAAAGATATCTATAGCGCCGAAAATCAGCTCATCAAGGCCTTGCCGAAAATGGCAAAGGCTGCCTCTTCCGACGATCTTCGCTCCGGATTTGAAGAGCACTTGGAGCAAACCAAAGAGCACGCTCGCCGTATCGAGGAAATTTGCACGGAGTTGGGCGAGAAACCGACTGGCAAGAAATGCGGCGGTATGGAAGGACTTATCGGCGAAGGGAAGGAAATGATGGAGGAATTCGAAGACGATGTGCTGGACGCAGCCTTGATTTCTGCAGCCCAGCGCGTCGAGCACTATGAAATTGCGGCATACGGCACAGTTCGCACTTACGCTGAGCTTCTGGGTCACGACCGGGCCGTTGAACTTCTCGAGCAAACCTTGGAAGAAGAGAAGGAAACAGATCAGAAGCTGACCGAGCTTGCCGGCGCCATCAACGTGGAAGCAGTGAACGCCGAAGGTTCGGAAGATGAAGAAGACGATGTCAACGCTCGCAAACGGAAGTCCAAAGCTGCGGGCGCTTAGGTCGTTTGATCGAGGCGGGAAGTATTCGCTAACGCACCATCACGGCGAGTCTTCCCGCCTTTCAATTCTCCTCGTTTCAAGCCTCCCTTACACGAAATCGTTAGATATGCCATTCTGGAGTCTGCTTTACCGTCAGCGCATCCAATAGAAGAGAGACTTCAAGGTATGGAAGACCGGCATCGAGTCGTAATCCTTGGCGGTGGTTTCGGGGGACTGAGCGCTGCGCACAAGTTGAAACACGCTCCGGTAGAAGTGACTTTGCTTGATCGCTGCAATTACCACCTTTTTCAGCCGCTACTCTACCAAGTGGCCACTGGCTCTCTGTCGCCCGCCAACATCGCCGCCCCGTTACGGCAAATTCTTCGTCGGCAGAAAAACACGAAGGTTTTGCTCGCTGAAGCGGTGGATATAGATGTCGCGAATCGTCGTGTGATTCTAAGCGACGGCGCCGAGTCTTACGACACCCTCGTAGTGGCGACCGGATCGACCCATCAGTATTTCGGGCACGACGAATGGGAACAATTTGCTCCAGGTCTGAAAACAGTGGAAGACGCCACAGCCATGCGCCGCCGCATTCTTCTCGCCTTCGAGGCCGCTGAACGCGAGCCCGACCCTGCGAAACTCAAAGCCTGGATGACCTTCGTCATTGTCGGGGGAGGGCCAACTGGCGCAGAGCTTGCCGGAGCGCTGGGTGAAATCGCTCACGATACGCTCACGCATGATTTTCGCGATATCAATCCAGCGCAAACGCAAATCATTCTGGTGGAGGGAACGGATCGCGCGCTTCCCACCTATCCGCCGAAGCTCTCGGAAGCAGCCCGCAAAATGTTGGTCCGTCTGGGTGTAACGGTTCGCACCGGCGCGATGGTCACCGACGTGAAAGCCGAATCAGTAACCATCCGTGACGGGGATCGCACCGAGTCAATTCCCACTCGCACTGTGCTGTGGGCTGCCGGCGTTCTCGCTTCTCCCCTCGGCCGTATTCTTTCCAAAGAAGCGGGCGCGCCTGTCGATAAAGCAGGACGCGTGCTGGTGAGTCCGGATTTGACCGTGCCCGGACATCCGGAGATTTTCGTCATCGGCGATCTCGCAAATTTCAGCCATCAAACCGGCAAACCACTTCCGGGCGTTGCGCAACCCGCCATTCAGCAAGGCAGCTACGTTGGAAAGTTAATTCAGGCGCGCCTGCAGAACAAGAAAATGCAGGCATTCCACTATTTCGATAAAGGAAATTTAGCCACCATCGGTCGAGGTGCCGCCGTGGCTGATCTCAACTGGTTGGAAATCTCGGGGCTGCCCGCTTGGCTGATCTGGATCTTCATCCACTTGCTTTACATCGTTCAATTTCAAAATCGTCTGCTAATCTTGCTGCAGTGGGCTTGGCTTTATCTCACCTTCGATCGCTCCGCGCGGTTGATCACCGGGAAAAATCCGCTTCCTCTCGATCTATGAATTGATTCGATTTCTACTGTCTTTTTATAAATCAGCTTCGTTGCTGGCGCGCAATCGCCCCGATTTGATTGCTTTGACTAAGGCCTCATGATCGCGCTCGGTCTGCTCCGCATACGCGACCGCAAATTTCGCGATGGCTCGATCCAGTGTATTTTTCTTCCCGGCATATCCGCCAATTCGGGCCGCATCACCGGTGCGCGCGTGCGCCCGCGCGAGCACCCATCCGCAAACTTGCACGTATTCCATCCAGCTCGTCTTCGTCATTTGGTCCAGCGGAACGGACATCTTCATGTCCCGAAGCTGTCGAAAATAATAGTCGTGGCCTTCATCGTCGCGCGTCCATCCCAAAAACACGTCGCTCGCGGATTGCAGCATCCGCTGACCGGTTACCACTCGCTCGCCCTGATTGCGACACCGGCTCTTCACAGTATAGGGCTGCAGCACGGAAGCATGCGCTTCTTTGAATTGAAGGAATAAGGGATCATTCTTTCCCGCCATCATGAGCATCACAGCGCAACGCGTGCCCACGCTTCCCACTCCCACCACTTTCCGCGCGATATCGACAATTTTATAGCGGTCCAGAATCACGCGCCGTTCTTCGGGCAGCGTCAGCGTGTACCGGTGAAACATGGAGCGCACGTGATTGCTGGCTTTGCCGTAATTGCGCGGATGATACATCAAGGGAGGCTTGTCAATGATCCGTATGCGCCCTCTCTCCACATCCGTGATCCGTGGCAAAATGTGCTCGGCGGTCTGCGAACGTGCTTTTCCCTCGATTTGCACCCAGCTCTTTTTGTCGCGCGCAGTCTTCGCTTCGTATACAAAAATCTCGGCGTCAATGTGCGAATACCAAGCGTCGATCGCGCGCATCCTCGCATACGCCCGCATATGTTGACGATAAGAAGCCACCATCTGACGCACGGTTTCGGCGCACTGCTGGGTGCTCTCACCTCGGTCGCCGCCGGCCAACACAATACTGGTTGCCAGCCGTTTCAAATCCCATTCCCACGGAGCCGGAAGAGTCTCGTCGAAATCATTGATATCGAAAACCAGCCGGCGTTCCGGCGAACCGAATCCTCCAAAATTCAGGACGTGGCAATCGCCGCACGCCTGCACGCGAATGCCGGTCGCGGGCGTTCTCGACAAATCGAACGCCATCACAGCTGCGGCACCGCGAAAAAATCCAAATGGCGAACGCCGCATCCGCGCATAACGAATTGGTAAGAGCTCTGCCAGTCGTCCCCGGTCAGAGTTTTTCAAAAGTTCAATAGGGTCCGGACGATTCGCCGAAGGAACCCATTTCGCGTGCAAAGTGCGCGGAACTTTTTCACGCAATGCTTTTCCGGCTGCCATGCGTTGCTTTACAGTCGGTGCCAATAGGCTCCGCTCGTGCCGGGGGGTGGCTGCACTCTTCTTTCTTTCGGGTTTTTTCTGGATGATGTCGGCGTTTTTCAAGAAGTATTGTTCACCTGAGCTAACGCACGCCCGACCAGAGGCTGGTCAGGCGCTCAAATGACCATCCTAGCAGGGCGAGCGCAATTCTCTGCTTGAACGGGAGCGCGCGTCAAGGCGAGCAACAGACTTCCGGGTTTTTTCGGAGTGAGGGATGGTGCTCGGTATTGGACGGGTCAGAGCGCTAAGAAGATGTGGTAGCTGGCAAACCCCAGCACCGCGCCAATCGCCGAGCCGGCTAACACATCACTCAGGAAATGCATTCCCAGGATAATCCGTGATGAAGCGATCAAGAATGCTACTGCCAGCAAAGAGCCTTGCAGGTCTGGATAAAAGAGACCGATCGATAGCGCCACTGCGAACGCGGTGATGGAATGTCCCGAGGGGAAAGAATATTTATCCGGTGGCAGGATCGAGGCCCAGCAATGCGGCTCGATTTCGCACGGGCGCTGACGCCGGTTAGCTCGTTTGATCGTGCGGAAGAGAAAAATCCCAATGGCAGCAGCCGAGGTCCCCGCGCCCAGCGCTAAGAATCTCCGATCGCCGCCGTACAACAGCAGGATCAAGCCCAGCGTGTACCACAGCCAGCCATCTCCCATGCGCGTTGTTACGATCATCAATATGCGAAACCAACGAGGCGCGCGCCAGCGATGCACCCGGCGCATTAGGCGATGATCGTTCGATTGAATCTGGTTCCACACAGCCTTGGCTACGGTCATATGAACTCCTCCGTGGCAGGTTGCGCCACCGGCATCCACCGAGCATTCCTTCGTCTTTCGGATTCGCCGAGAATTTCTCTAGCCCAATAACGCCCGAATTTATTCTCGTGGCGATAGTTTAGGTAGGTGATCCCGGGTATCAGAACACCTAGCGGCGCTAGCAGAGCGGTCCACGATTTCTCACGCATCATTTCCGCGGCGATAATAAAAACATCTCGGGTGAGTTTTCGAAAACCGCCTGATTCTCCGGCCACGCGTCCTATCCCGTTGCGCAACCCAGCGAAGAATTCCTCTTTGTCCCGTGCGCCAGGAACTTCTGTGTAGGCTGTTCCAGCAGATGGCAGGGCGTGCGCGTCGCTCCCGCCAATTGAAATTTTGTTCCAGCGCCGGGCTAGCCGCGTGGCGAAACGATTCGTGCTTTCCAGCATCAGGCTGTTCCGAGTTTCTATTGCCGGAAAATATTCCTGGAACCATTCGAAGTCCTCCGCCTCGCGTTTTCCTGTGACGTTCGAAAAAACGTGATTGATGCTGAAGAAAATTCTCCGCTCGGTCAGGTACATCAGCAGGGAAACCAGATCGCCGCGTCTTCGCAGGAGTTGCTCGTGCTGCCGCTCGCTAACGTCGTACACGCCGATATGCGCCTCGGTACCGCTGGGCATGCGGCAAGTGAGTTCCGCGCTCACAAAAAAGTCTGCAAGGTGCCGGAATTTTTCCGAACCCTCTATCGAGTCATGGTCGGTAAATGTGAACAGATTCATCCCGCGCTGGCGAAGCTGTGCGTACAACTCTGCCGGGTCGCTGTAACATTCTCGGCAGAAATTTTTGACAAAGGGGGTGGTACAGGCTCCGGAAAAGTATGAATGGACGTGAAGATCGCACTTCACAACGACAAGAGTAGAAGATGGACGTTACGGCAGTGTGACACCCATGCTAATCTTATGATAATTAAGCTGTTTAACTCTTTGGACACCCCTCACACAACTTTAACATTCCCGTAGCAAACTCCTACAACTCGGCTGCAACACTGAGCGGATGGAGCGAATTGAGTTTTGCTTTTTCGACGCCGGTGGAGGACACCGCGCCGCAGCAACAGCCCTGGAAATGTCCATCCGATCCCAAGGTCTTTCCTGGGATGTTCGCCTAACCAATCTGCAGGAATTACTCGATGAGCTGGATATCCTCAAGAAATTCACAGGGATACGCATCCAGGATTGCTACAACAATATGCTGCGAACCGGCTGGACCCTGGGCAGCACTCAGCTCATGCGTGTGCTTCAACTCACCATTCGTGCGTATCATTCTGCGACGCTGTGTTTAATGGAGCGCCACTGGAAAGAAACCAATCCTGACATGGTTGTGTCTTTCGTCCCGCACTTCAATCGCGCGCTCTACGAAAGCTTTCATCGCGCATTTCCAGGACGTCCCTTCGTCACTGTACTTACGGATGTAGCCGACTACCCGGAACATTTCTGGATCGAGCGAAATCAACAGCAGCATTTTGTTTGTGGCTCTGAACGCGCCGTGGCTCAAGCCCGTGAGCGCGGTTATTCCGGCGATCGCATCTTTCGGGCGAGCGGAATGATTCTCCATCCGCGCTTCTACGAAAAGCCCGTCGACAATCGCATCGAAGAACGCGAGCGTCTCGGCCTGCGCCCGAATCTCCCGACCGGCCTGATTCTCTTTGGCGGGCACGGCTCCAAAGAAATCCTGAAAATCGCGGATCGCCTAAATCAATCTGCGCTGCAGCTTCAACTGCTCATCGTTTGCGGAAAAAATGAAAAACTTGCCGCGGCTCTGCGTGCTAGAAAGTTTCGCTTTCCTGTCTTCATCGAAGGATTCACTAGCCGTGTGAATTACTACATGCAACTCGCCGATTTTTTCATCGGCAAGCCCGGCCCCGGCAGTTTAAGCGAAGCACTGGCTATGCGCCTTCCTGTAATCGTCGAACGAAATGCGTGGACGCTTCCCCAGGAGCGTTACAACGCTGATTGGGTCCTCGAAAACGAAGTCGGCCTCGTGCTTCCTAATTTTCGCGACATCGACAAAGCTGTTGCGCTCTTGATCGAGCCCGAAACCCTGGCACGCTATCGCCGCAACGCAACAGCGATGAAAAACCAAGCCGTATTCGAGATTCCAGTTTTTCTACAGAAAATTCTGGAACGAGGCGCGGCAACCGAACAGCAGGCCCGCCCGGCAATCCTGGTTTCCGAGTAGTCCTTTCCGATTTCTAACGCATCGAATACGGGACGGTCCGGTATTTGCGCTCGCTCGACCACAATCGCGCAATATGGCAACATAGGGATTCGGCAGATCAATTCAAGGAGCTGAAATTATGGCCAGGGCTACATTCGCAGCAGGATGTTTTTGGGGTGTTGAAGACGCGTTCCGGCAGGTACCGGGCGTTACTTCGGTTACCGTCGGTTACACCGGCGGGACTTTAAAGAATCCCACTTACAAGGACGTTTGCGGCGGACGCACGGGCCATGCCGAAGCCGTACAAGTGGAATTCGATCCGCAGAGGGTTTCCTACCTCGAGCTTCTCGCCGTCTTCTGGAAAAGCCACGACCCCACGACACTCAATCGTCAAGGGCCAGACGTGGGCTCGCAGTATCGCTCGGCAATATTTTTTCACGATCCGCAGCAGGAAGCAGCCGCTCGCGCCTCCAAGGATGTCCTGATTAAAGAGGGAGTATTCAAACGGCCGATCGTTACGGAGATCGCTCCAGCTTCGGAATTTTATCGTGCAGAGGAATATCACCAACAATATTTCGAAAAGCAGGGAATTAAGTCTTGCCACATACAATAGGCCGGTAAGTGCCCTTTGACACTTCTTGGTAGCGATACCGGGACTCGAACCCGGATTTGAGCCTTGAGAGGGCTCCGTCCTAACCTTTAGACGATATCGCCACAGATCGAATCGCCCGCAATTTTCGCACGAGTGATTAGCGGGTGCAAGTACGCCCCCGAGTCACCCCGCACTACTACTAGCGTCATAGATATTCTTTCTGACGCCCACCTTACAACGATCTCAAACAGCTTTTGAGCTACGTAAAAATCCCCCAAAAAGTATGTAACGCACAATTAACATAATTGTCACAGACCATTCACATAGGATGCTTAAGGTTCATGCGGCCAGCGGGTACCGGTATGGCTGGACGGCTTCCGGGATGCGGCTTTGCCCCTCGAGCTGGTTCTGCAGCCGGATGTTTTTGGTGGAAACAATTCGTCTCTTGTTATCTGCTCGCTGTAGATGGAAGCCCGATTTTACAAAGGAACGGTTGCACTCAGTCCAGGTCAAAATCTAAGCTCTCATCGGATAATCGGGCTGCTTTTGGCGATCAGTTGACGGAGCAGCAGTTCAAATTCAAGGAGGAAGGGATGCGAGTATTTGTAACGTGGCTTTTAGCGCTGGGCATGATCGTTAGCCCGGCGATGGCAGGGACTGATAGACCGGGGGATGACAAAGACACCACTCCGAAAAACGGCGCCGCTTCTGCGACCGCTGACAAAGACAAGACTCCAGACGCGACCGCGAACACCGCAAAGCCAACCGCGGCGGCAACGCCTTCCAGCTTGGAGACCGAAATTCAACAACTTCGCGATCTCATCGAGACCCAATCTAAGTTGCTCCAAGCGCAAAGCGAGCAACTGAAAGAACAGCAGCACCGGATGCAGTTGCTGGAAAGCGAAATCACTTCGAGTTCCAGCACGAGCAATTCTTCGGATGCTTATGCCGCCTCGGCGAATGGTTACGCGCCGGATAGCCACACTGCTGGCGTCGCCTCAGTCCCGGTAAATGGCGTGCCGAATTCCAGCGGTAGGCTAGAACGCTCGGGGCAAGCCGCAGGCGAATCGCCGCTGGCTATTCATTTCAAGGGCATCACGATTTCTCCCGGCGGATTCCTGGCGGCTGAAACGGTTTTCCGCAATAAGGCCGAGGGCGCCGACATTAACACCGGGTTCAACAACATCCCCTTCTCCGGTAATTCCGGCGGGCAGACAACCGAATGGAACTCCAGTGCACGCCAGTCTCGTCTCAGCATGCTAGCGGAAGGAAGACTTGCCTCGGTGAAGCTCAGCGGTTACGTCGAGACTGACTTCCTCGGTGCCGGCATCACTTCGAACAATAATGAGAGCAACAGCTATGTGCTGCGTATGCGTCAAGGCTGGGGCCAAGCCAAGTTCGACAACGGCTGGAGCGTCACCGGCGGTCAAATGTGGAGCTTGATTACCGAAACGAGAAAATCCATAGATAACCGTGCGGAAGCCTTGCCTATGACGATCGATCCGCAGTACACGGTAGGCTTCAGCTGGGCGCGGCAAGAGTCGTTCCGTGTTGTCAAGAGCTTCGGGGATAAGTTCACACTGGCCGCTTCAGTGGAAGGAGCCGCAACCACCACACAGGTTCACGGAAACCCCACCGTAACCACCCTCAGCACGGTCAACTCGGTCTTAGGTGGTGGCTCGGTCGGAGGCGTACCTACTCCTCCAGTGACCACGTCGACCATAACGACCACGGTTCTTAACAATTTCCTGATTGGCGCTCCGGGTCTCACGCAGGGCCTTTACAATCCGACCGGAACCTACGCATATGACAAAGCTCCGGACTTTATTTTTAAGGCCGCTCTTGATCCAGGCTGGGGACACTACGAGCTCTTCGGAGTGGTCGCTACGTTTCGGGATCGTGTCTTCCCTTGCTACTTTGCGAACAACGGCTTTACCTTCCCCACTCTACCAGGTGAGGACCCCACAAACGTCCCAGCTCCAATTCCGCCAACTACTTGCCCGCTCACGGGTTCCACCAATCCCACATCGGGTGCCTTCAATAATGGAAGAACCGGTGGTGGCATTGGCTTAAATGCTCGTGCGCCGTTTCTTCACAAGAAAGTTGAAGCCGGCGTGCACTTCCTTGGTGGAAGCGGGATCGGCCGCTACGGGACTGCACAGCTGGTGGATTCAACCGTTCGTCCTGACGGCACTCTCGCATTGCTGAGAAACTATCAGGCTCTCGGCACGCTCGAATTGCACCCCACGCCGAAGTTGGATATTTACCTCTACGCTGGCGGGGAGTACGCGAGCCGCGCTTCTTACAGCTTTACCAACCTGGTTACCGGGAAAGCTGGGGTCGCCGGATATGGATCACCCGCCTTTAGAAACGACGGGTGTTCTGTTGAACCGCTGCCCGTGGCTGTTCCAGGCAACCCTCCCAATACGACCGCGGTGCTCGGGTCCGTCGGGTTTATTCCTGGTTCGCTGGCTAACTGCGCAGGCGATCCCCGGGTCATCATCGAAGGCACGGCGGGGTTCTGGTATCGCTTCTATAACGGAGAAAAGGGCCGTGTTCAGTGGGGAGCGCAGTACTCCTATATCACCCGCAACGCTTGGTCAGGGGCCTCCGATACCTCCGGTGTCTCCTCGACTCCACACGGTATCGACAATATGCTCTTTACGTCGTTCCGTTATTACCTGCCTTAGAACAAAAGGAAGCGCGGGGAGGGTTTACCCTTCCCGCGCTTCTTGCTCTTCCCGCGCACATTTCCCCACTTTCGCTAGAAGGTTCTGGTTCGCACCTAGCCCAGAAAGATATTTGTAGAAGTATGCAAAATGTTTCTCTCTCGGTGTATTAGTCATGTGGTCTTATCCCTCCGGTGACATGCCACAAAGTCTACTGCCATTCAAGCCTATTGTATTCAGCGAGTTAGGATTGCATCAATACACCGCCCACGCCGCAACAATCTCGCTTCGCTGGCATCCCGCGTGCAAAGATAATGCCTAATGTCTAGTAAACCGATAGACATGATGGGCGTAATGGACTTACTAGCCTTTACGGCTGGCTGTTCAGTCCTTTGCAACTTGCAGCCAATAAATTACAGGGAGAGTTTATGGCAAAGATAAAAACGGCGGTCACGGCCGCCATAATGTTGTTGATGTTCCTCACCTCGACGAAAGCGCGGTGTGCCTCGTTTGGCGACGATAAATCGCCGGCCGATAAGTCCGCGGATACAACAAAAAATGCCCCCGCCGCAACAGCTGGGGATGATACCGGAAAAACGTCTGCTTCAACGGAGCCGGCCACAACTACAACACCCGGTTCGGCAGTCGAGGGCGAGATTCAACAACTCAGGGATGAGCTCTATACGCAGCAAGCGCTTCTTCAATCTCAACAAACTAGGATCGCGCAGCTAGAGGCGCAATTGCACATCGGGTCCGCGCAGCCCGTGGTTCTCGCAACCGTTCCCGCATCCGGATCGGTTTCCGCTCCGGGCTCGGCTCCTTCGTCATATTCAAGTTCGGTGCAACCTCTCTCAGCGGGGATCGTTCAGCCACCTCCGCCCCAATCCGGCGGCACGCAGAAACCTGGCGAGCAGCAACCTTCTCCGTTGTCCTGGAAAATCGGCGCCGCGGCGTTCACGCCCGGAGG
>Ga0210383_10005801_pt1 | contig 10811 bp, 11 predicted proteins | sample IncBWC14OmetaG_FD_160072 | JGI IMG/M metagenome (GOLD analysis project Ga0210383, IMG submission 160072) | Forest soil microbial communities from Barre Woods Harvard Forest LTER site, Petersham, Massachusetts, United States - Inc-BW-C-14-O ...
GAACAGACCTGCAAGATTTTCGACCCCCCAAATCTGCCCGCCTGTGCCCCTCAGTCTGGTGGTGCTACATTGCCGCCGCCACGCTGCAGCGAGGGAGAGACCTATTGTACGAAATACACTCCTCCCAGATGCGTTCCCTCGCAGGATTGCACCTACATTCGCAATCTTCCGAATTAGTGGTCTCAGATGTCGTGTGACGCGCTTCTGTTATGTCGCTGGAGGGAGTGCTTTCATGTTGAGGAGTGATTGGGCCAGAATTGCTTGCACAATTGTTGCCCTGTCTCTAGTTCAGCCAGCTTACGCAGGCGAGAAATTTCCAGAATACTCAGTGCGTGCGGCAGGTGATTATGCAGTCAAGGCAGAGCAGGCAGGCCTCACGATTGGGCTTCAGCCAGTCGAGGATCCCAAGGAACAAAAAACCTACTTCGACACGGAATTGACGCCGAAAGGATTCATTCCCGTATTCATCGTGATGCAGAATGGATCGGCGGAGGACAGCTTCCTGTTTGATAAGAGCAAAATTGCTTATGGGCCGGCTGATTCCAGCCTTTCCACACCGCAGATGGGAGAGAAAGCGGCCAAAGGAACCGTAGCAGTAGGCGCCGCGAGCGCTCTGGCAATATCACCCGCTGGCTTGGTGGTTGCCATGGTCCTCGCCTCGAAGGCGGTACATGGCACACAGATTCAGGAAGCCATCCTGAAGAAAGAGATGCAGAGCGAGACGCTTTCTCCCGGGGTTTCGGCGCACGGGTTTCTGTACGTACAGGTGCCGAAGAACGGTCCGCGGGAGAAGATTCACATGCAGATTCCGCTCACCAAAGCAGGCACCGAAGAGCCAGTGGTCTTTGATCTGTTCTTTTAAGGAGCGTAAAAATGTCGAAGTCAATCATTTGTTCTCGTGTCGTTTCGCTTTGTGCGGTTTTTATCTTGGCGGCCGCGATCAGTGCCCACGCCCAGGCGTCAACCCCGGCGGACTCGAGGCTGAAGCTGCAAGCGCAGCTAGTGCTGACTCCAGAATTCTGCGCCACGAAATATGGAGAGAATCACTCCGCGTTTAAGGTGGAAGACGCGTGGGAAGTGGGAAGCGCGGCTTGTACGGAACTTGAACCCGCTCTGAAAGGAACTTTCTCCAGCCTGACTGTGGTAACGACACCTGCATCATCCTCCGACGCCGACGTGGTATTGACCCCGAAGTTCGTCCACACCAGCGCGACAAAGACGATGTGGGCGAACTCTAAACGCGAACTGCTTGTGATCTTGGAATGGACGGCGACAGACAAATCGGGCAAGACGGTGTGGGTCGAGACTATCCAGGGTACCGCCACGGAGAAGGAAGGCAATGGGTTTTCGCATACCAAACATGCCAAGACCCTCTCGGCGAAATCGGTCAACGATGCTGCAGCAAAATCAGCCGCGGCGATGTCGGCCTCCGCGGAATTACGAAAGCTCGCCAGTGCCAATTCCGGCTCTACGACCGGTAAGAACTGACTTGTCGCCGAGCGCCCCCAGGTTCGCGTCCCTGCTGTTGGACGCTAATCTGGGATGACTGCAAGCGCTCGGTGCACGCGAGGTTATCCGATGAAACAGAAATACTGCCCGGGCACCCGCCCGCCACGGTCAGCGAAATCGGCGGCGCTACTGCGGAGCCCTTAAGGCTTAGTTGACGCCACGCTGGGCGGCCACTCGTCATCCGTCGCTTGCCAGGTCTTGTCCGGGTTATACAGTTCCATGCTCTTGACGATGTTGAGCGAATCCGGTCCCAAGTCTTTCTGGTAAACGACGCCTTCATAGCTCACGATGAAGGTCTTGACGCCGGTCACGCGGTATTCGGCGGGCACGGCGACCAGCGCAAAGCCGCCAATCATGACGCCTTCGATAACGTAGTTGATGGCGCCGTTCGGTGCCGACGACCCCTGGCCCTTCAGAATCTTGAAGAAGTATCCGTGGAATCCGCCCTTGCCTGCGGTATAGCCCTGCTCCAATGCCTTGGCGACTTCATCGCCAATCGGGCCGTCGGGAGTTCCATCAGCGTTCTTCCAAAACAGGCCGTCCTGCTTGCCGGGGGTGCTGATGATTTTCTGCGCGTACTGGTTTATGCCGGAGTTGTCGTGAACCTCGGAGGCGTATTCCATTTGCGCTGACACGTAGCCACGACAAACGGTGATGGCGTTCAGTTCGTTCTCGCCGATGCGACGGAAGAGAATTTCCTGGCGGCCTTCTTTGGAATTGAAGTACCACTTGGCGTTCCTCTTCACCAGCGGAATAGGCAATGGCCACTGTTCGTCACCAACGATGATGGTGGCCAGGTTCGGATTCGAGTTGGAGATCTCTATGCTGTTCTTCGCGGCGGCCTCTTTCGCGAAAGCCTGGGCGTTGTTCTTGTCCTGGACGGTATCGTCCGAGGCCACAACATCTTTTCCATCCGGACCCAGAATCGCCAGCAACTCAGGTACGTCGAAGTCGCCTGCTGCCTTGATCAGCGCGTCGGCCGCCTGTTGCGGGGTACCGAAGCCCTTCTGGGCGACCGCCGCGGTGGTCTTGGCCGCGGGTTGCGTTTGAGCCATGTTCATCATCGGCGACAGGCAGCACACAACGACCAGAATGAAGGCGATCATCGTCCGTCGCGCTTTCGTATTCAACATGCGTGATTTCATAATTCCCTCGCTCGTCATGATGTGCCTATCTGCGCCTTCCGCCACCACCGCCGCGGGAGCCGCCACCACGAGATCCGCCCATGCTGGACGAGCCGCGCGACTGGCTGGCCCGGGCCTGGCTGCCGCTCGTACCGCTGCCGCCGAATCCGCTTCTGTTCGTGGAGCTGGGTGTGTTGCGTACTTGCTGATTGCCGACGCTATTAGCACCGGTGCCGCGGCCTGAGTTCATGTTGCCAGCGCTCGCTCCGCCACGGTTGCCCGTGTCGCGCGTGCCAGCGCCGGGGCTGTTCCCACGGTTCGATACGTCGCGCGTGCCGGCGCTGGGTTGCTGCCGCGTCTGGTTCTGCCGGGAGTCGCCACGCGCCGTGCCGCCGTACTGGTTGGCGGTGTTTCGGTCGCCGTAGGGAGCTCCGCCACGATGCTGCGGGTTGTGCTGCCAGTTGCTATTGCCCCTTGCCGGCTGGTTGGATGGACGGTTGCCGTTGTTAATATTGTTCCTATTCCCGCCGTTAATGTTGTTGCGGTTGCTGTTGTTCACGAAGTTGTTATTGTGATTGATGTAGACGTTGTTATTGCCGCCCCAGCTGGAGCCACAGCACCATCCGCCGCCCCATGCTGCTCCCATTGCGATTCCGACACCGAACGAGATCGCCATGCCGGCGGCGTAGTAACCCGGCGGCGGGTAATAGATTGGGGGATACGGATAGATCGGTGCCCCATAGACGACCGTCGGGTTGTAGCTGGGCACGTAGACGACCTGTGGGTTGGCCTGCTCGATCACGATCACTTGCTTGCTTTCGACAGTCTTCGTCTCCACCTTTTGCTGTTCGGACGACTTCAGATTCCCGTTGCCCTGGGCTTTCTGGCGCATACGCTGCACGGCGTCCATCACGTCGTTTTGTTGCGCGAGAAATGCGTTGCCAAGGTCTGTAGTCCACTTGATGTTGTCCGCCAGTTGCTTGACGACGTCAGGCAAGGGAGCTAAGGCCTGGATCGTGGGGTCCCAATCCTCCTTCTCCACCGCTGCTACGAGCGCCTTGTCTTTGAGGTCTTTGTGCTTGGCCAGCCACTGCTGCAACTGAATGACCTCGAGAGGATAAGTGGAGGCGATCAGCGTCTGGCTTAGCAGCGGATCGGGGTAAAGAGCGATCGGCGCCACCAGCGAATCGAGCTGGTCGGGAGGGAGCTTCGTCGCGGCCTGTGCGGACGGGGCGTCGGGCAATTGCGCCTGGGCTGCCGCCGAAGGCGCGCCTCCAGACACGAAGGTGGCGATGCACACGACCGTCGTAAGTTCTCGAACAACTTGCAGCAGAGCATTGGCAAAAGTTCGTTTTGTTTTCATAGGCAATTCCTGGGTTGACACATCGGGATGCGGTGCGTGCTAATCCGCTAAAGCAGAGCGGGCATCCTTATCGTGTTGCTTTCAACAAGCAGTCTACGCCTCAGTGAATCGTGTGTCATCGATCAGCGACTGATGGCTTATCGAGGGCCCGGGACCGTGGTTAGCCGTCACGCTGATGTGTGACTAAATCGCTTGGTGTTTTTCCTGGCTGCTCGTACACTGCCGATGGAACGATGAGGGGGAGCTGTGTCCTTAGAGAGAAGAGACGCAGCCGGATATTCACCTCATCTTGGGCGCTTTGCGGGCGTCCGAGCCCGCAGCCGAAATCCTGAGCGAGCGCAGCGAGTCGAAGGAGCTGCATTCGCTCTCGCTATGTAACTGAAGGTGGTTCGACCTGTGATGGGTCCGGTTCGTTCTCGATTTTTTGCCCATCTCCCCGCCAAAGCCTCTGTTCGTCCTCCAAAAATCACGCCTAAGTCCTTATTCCATCATATTTTACCTTTAACTCCTTTGTTTCCGGTATTTTGCGTCGAAAATCGTATGTATCCTCAACAAAACAAAGATTTGGGGGAGGGGGGAGGGGGTACCAAGCACCCTCAATTCCCATTTCGGGACGTCGGATGACAAACCTACTGAAACGCGTTCAGCGCCGAGGCTTGGTCGTCGTGCACATCGAAAATCGTGTAGAGCCGCGTCACCTGCAAGAGGTTGCGGACGTTTTTGTTCAGGTTCATGAGCTTCAGCTCGCCGCCCTGGTTGCGCAGCGTGGTGTAGTTCATCATCAACTCGCCGATGCCAGAGCTGTCGATGTGGATTACGCCGTTGAGGTTGAGCAGAATCTTCTTGTAGCCGTCGCGCAACAGTTGCTGCACCACGTCGCGCAGCTTGCCCGTGCCTTCGCCCAGCCGGAGCTGGCCGCTGATGTCAACAATCGCGACTCCATTCACCACGCGTGTGCTTGCCTGAATCGTCATGTGCACTCTCCGAAATTGCGTCAGGATCGAAGGCGGCGCCTCTCGTGCCGGACTCGATCACTGGCCACGTGCCGGTCGGGCTTTCGGTGCCAGCCATTTTGTCCCGTTGTCGGCGCGAATGCAAATCGTGGGTTCGGGAGCGGCCAGCCTCCATGCTACCCTCAGCGGATGAGCCCGGGACCGATGGGACAGAAACCAAGCGTTCGGCGTGGTTGGATCATTTTGCCGGTGCTGTTTTTGGCGGCCGCAGCGTCGGCGCAAAAGAACGACTGGCTGATCGTTCCCAGCTTGCGAGTCGGTCCGATTACGGCGACAACCACCCGCGCCGAACTGGACACGCTGTTCGGCAAAGAGAACGTCCACGACGGCAACTTCGAAGGCGGCGATGTACCCGAGGCGGCGACCATCGTGCTGGCCGACGATCCGAGCGCGGGACTGGCCGTCACCTAGGACCGTGAACATCCATCGACTGTGCGGATTTGCTTCATCAACCCCGGCGGGCCATGCAGATGGAAGACCGCCAGCGGCATTCGCATGGGACTGCCAATTCGCGAACTGGAAAAAATCAACGGCAAGTCGTTGCAGGTGGCAAGTTTTGGATCGGAACAACGAGGCACGGTTGTCTCGTGGCGGAACGGCTTGTTGGAGCGGGATCCATCCGCATGCGCGCACCTGTTGGTGCGGTTGACTCCGGCATTCGAGCTGGATGGCAGGTCGCCGTCGAAAGATGAGGCGACCGTGGTGAAAGAGCTGCACGGCGAGAAGCCGATTCCGTCAAACCTCATACCCTATCTCGAACTCAATCCGATTGTCTCAGGATTAGAACTCGAGTTCAGCAGCACAGGCTGCACTGCGAAATAAAAAGAGCGGCCCGAAGGCCGCTCTCGTGGACAAAAAGAGGAACTAGTTCGCAGCTGCCGACGTTCGAACTGCAAAGTGCTGTTCGGGAGCGGGCAGTCCAGCGTTGGCACCGGTATCGCGAATTGCGCGATTGGTATCGAAATACACTTGCCAGTAGTTCTTGTTATTGCAATATGGACGCACGGCAAGTACAGGACCGGCCAAAGTGAAGGTCAGGATCTCGACATCGGGCGCGGGGCTGGTGAGCACGTTGGGAATCTTCGCCAGGTTCGCCTTCAACGCGGCGATAGTCGCATGCACATCAACCGTGTGGTCAAGTTGCGCCTGCAGGTCAACCCTGCGGTAAGCGTTGTGCGAGAAATTCTGGATGATCTCGGCGAAGATCTTGCCATTGCCGACGATATTGCGGATGTTGTCGAGCGTATTGATCGAGGTGACAAACAGGCCGACCTCTTCGACCGTTCCCGTGACGCCGCCAGCCACAACGAAGTCGCCGACTTTGAAGGGTTGCAGGATGACGAGGAAAACGCCGGCCGCGAAGTTGGCCAGCAAGCCGCTCCAGGCGAGACCGATAGCAACGCCGCCAGCGGCAATCAGGGCTGCGAGACTGGTGGTTTCGACGCCGAAGAACCCAAGGATCGCGATGACTAGAACGATATTGAGGATGGCTCCGACCGCGTTCTGCATGTAACGGATCAGTGTGGGGTCAATCTTCTGGCGAGTCATGCCACGGCCGATCAAACGCAGCGCAAAGCCGATCAGCCAGCGGCCTACGATCCATAGCGCAATAGCTTCCAGCACGCGAATGCCGAGCGCTACGGCGAGCGCCCAACCCGACTGCATGAGGGAATTCATTTTTGATGTATCCATACCATCTCCCATTTGTGTAAGTGAGTGAGTTAATTGCAGCCGGGGGGCAGCCGCTCATGCGCATCATACTAGCTTGGGCGGTGGCTGGAAATGTACAAAAGTGCCAATGCCGACAGCCGCAGACCAACGCACGAGTGTTGGTTGGTTGCCACGACTTGAATCACCACTTCGTCATGAATTATTCAACTGCGACCGAAGCGGAGGTCCGCTTGGGAAGGAGCGAGCCGATGCGACGGATTTGCGCTCCGACGGAGCGCAGTTTCTCTTCGATGCGTTCGTAGCCGCGATCGATGTGATAAACGCGGTCAATGATGGTTTCCCCTTCGGCCACTAACGCTGCGAGCACAAGCGAGGCCGAGGCGCGCAGATCACTGGCGAGCACGGCGGCGCCGCTGAGCGGAGTCTTGCCGCGAACCACGGCGCGGCGTCCATCGATTTTGACGTTGGCTCCCATGCGGACGAGTTCCTGCGCATGCATGTAACGGTTCTCGAAAATGTTCTCGGTGATCATGCTGGCGCCCTCGGCCTGCGTAGCGAGCGCCATGTATTGGGCCTGCATGTCCGTTGGGAAGCCCGGATATTCTTCGGTGACGACGTCGGCGGCCTTGAGCGGACCGCTGCTGAGCACTCGGACCGAGTCACTGGCTGCCACGACCTTGACACCACATTCGTCCAGCTTGCTGAGAAGAGCGGCCACATGTTGAGGATCGCAATTGGTGACCGTGAGATCGCCTCCGGTGAGTGCGGCCGCGACGATGAAGGTTCCCGCTTCAATTCTGTCGGGAATGACGCGATGACGCGCGCCACCCAGTTTCTCGACACCCTGCACGCGAATGGTGCGCGTACCGGCGCCTTCGATGTGCGCTCCCATCTTGATCAGGAGCGCGGCAAGATCGACCACTTCAGGCTCGCACGCGCAGTTCTCGAGGGTGGTCTCACCTTCGGCGAGTGTCGCTGCCATCAGCAGGTCTTCGGTTCCAGTGACAGTGATTTTTTCGAAAACGATTTGGGCGCCCTTGAGTCGGTCGGCGCGGGCCTCAATGTAGCCGTGTTCCTGTGTGATCTTTGCCCCGAGTTTTTCCAGACCTTTGAGATGGAGATCAATGGGACGCGCACCGATGGCACACCCGCCTGGAAGAGATACGCGCGCGTGACCTATGCGCGCTACCAGAGGACCGAGTACCAGCGTGGAAGCGCGCATTGTCTTCACCAAGTCATAAGAAGCTTCGGCGTTGGCGAGATTGCGGCACGAGATGGTGGTGCGATGCTGTGCGCGACCATAACCAAGTTCGACTTCCGCGCCCATGGCGGTCAGCAGGTTGCGCTCGGTGACGATATCGCGCACCTGTGGGATATTTTCCAGAATTACGGCTTCTTCTGTAAGAAGAGCTGCGGCCATCGCGGGCAGGGCAGCGTTCTTTGCGCCGCTGACGCGGACCGTGCCGACCAAGGGATTGCCGCCGCGGATTACGAGTTTGTCCATGAAAGGAGGTCCAAAAGCATTTTACGAGGTCGGGCGAACCAGGAGGAGGCTCTGGTCGTCATCTTGCGAAAACGAGTCAGTCAGGGCCTCGTGGATTTTTTCGGCAAGTGTTGCCAAGGGCTGCGAGCGATTCTGGCTGAGGACCGCTTCGAGTCGTTCCAGTCCAAATTCGTCCCCACTCTTGTTCGCCGCCTCCAGAATGCCATCAGTGGCAACCAGGAGAACATCGCCCGGCTGCAACTTCAGCGAATGGCCGTGGTAGGGCGGTCCAGCAAGAAGACCGAGGGGCAACTGCTGGTCTTCCAGCCGGGAGACAGCGTCGATGGCGGACGAGGCATGCAGCATGGCAGGCTGGCCAGCGATTGAGTATTCAAGGCGACAACCACCCGCTTTGCTGTTTGGGTGGATGCGCAGCGCAGTACACGTCGCGTACATGTGCGGCTCTTTGACCGACGGCAGGACTTCGTTCAGCCGCTCGAACACTGCGGTAGGACCCGGCAGGTCGAACAACTGAGTGTGGACTGCCGTTTTGATCATGCCCACTAGGATTCCTGCCGGAAGTCCGTGGCCGGAGACATCGGCGACGTAGGCGAAAACCGAGCCGTCAGGAAGAGGTACGACATCCACAAGATCGCCGCCGACTTCGGCGCTGGGAATTGAAACGCCATAAATCTCGATTCGGTCGGAGCGCCAATCAACGATAGGTACCAGCGTCTGCTGAATACTCTGCGCGATGGCCAACTCGGTCTGGATGCGAATTGCGTGGCGACCTTCGTTCTGGATAAACAGCATGAAGAAGGCGCACGCGCCGATACTTAGAAAGATACAGGCAACGGTCGCGGTTCGTACGCCATGTTCCACGCTGGGACGGGCTATCTCGAGAGGGAAGCGGCGCATTGCGGAAGACAGGAGGCGCGAGCCGGCACTCCAGACTACGGCAACAATCCATATACGGGTCGGAGCGCGAAAGCCAGTGAATATGCCTGCCGCAGCGAGAGCACCGCTGAAGATGGTCCACACCATTACGAAGGGCAGCGGATGCTCGCCGAGGGCAAGCAGATCGACGAAGCAGCCCACCATGCCAAACATGCAGAAGATGGCTAATAGCAAGTAAGTGAGGCGGTGAATCGGCACGGTCATCCAGTAGTTGGAGGACGGGCGCCGAGCGGAACGGAACAGCGAAGCGAGTCGTGCGGGCCAAGGCATGGTGTCGGTTGAGCCGGGTGCACCCGAGGATAGCAGATGGAAACTACAGTGCCTCGATGACGGCGTCGTGCAGGAGTGGCCGGAATGGCTTGATGAGCAGCGATGTTCGATCAGGCCAGGTGCGATTGGTCAACAGTGTCACGCTGAGTTGGCGATCGGGGTCGATCCACAGCGACGTTCCGGTGTAGCCGAGATGGCCGAATGACCGCGTTGAAAAGTGCTTGCCTGAGGAAGACGGTTGCGAAGGCGTGTCCCAGCCGAGCGCGCGAGAGGTGCCAGCAGGCGATGACTCGCGTCGAGTGAAGAGTGCGAGGGTGGCAGGTTTCAGGATAGGCGCTCCGCCGCGCAACATGCACTCGGCGAAGCGGGCGACGTCGAGAGCAGAAGCGAAAAGACCTGCATGTCCGGCGACGCCGCCCATCACCGAGGCGTTCTCGTCGTTGACTTCGCCTTGGATAATGCGGTGGCGGAAAGTGCGGTCGTCCTCGGTGGGTGGGACGGCAGGCCTCCATTCCGATGGCGGATTAAAGCAAGTGTGCTTCATGCCGAGAGGCAGAAATACTTCTCTTTGCACGAATGCGTCGAGCGACGTTCCTGCGCGACGGGCAAGAATTTCGCCCAGCAGGATGAATCCGATGTCGCTGTAAACCGCTGTTGTGCCGGGTGGCGCGGCTAACGGTGCGGCGCATGCCGCGTGAATGAGTTCGTCGCGGGTGCGGGCTGACTCGAATAGTTTGACGTAAGCGGGCAATCCGCTGGAGTGGGCGAGCAGCATGCGCAGGGTCACGGTACGGCGGTCAGGACGTTGCGAACTCGGCGCGAGCGAGACGAACTCGGGCAGGATATCGGCGACCGGCGAATCCAGATCGAGAGTACCGCACTCGTACAGCATCATTGCCATTGCGGTCGTCGCGACGACTTTGGTGACCGACGCCAAGTCGAAAACCGTATCGGATTCGACAGCGGAAGAGTTCCTCTCATAGGTGAAACAGCCGAATCCACGCCACGCGATCAGCGATCGACGATGGACGACGGCGAGCGCGGCCCCAGGGAACGCCCGCCGGTGAATGGCCACGCGCGTCAGCATAAAGACGCGAGCGAATCGCGACTCCTGCTCACGAAAGTCGGCCTCAAAAGGCATCTCCGACTGCGATTCGTGCTTCAGCGTGCTCCCTCTGGTCCGTCCGCTGGCTGCGGCAACTTATAATAGCTTGCCCATGCGAGGGTTATCGTAATGAGGTCCCGCCGGGTTGAAACCGGCTCTATTTGAAAAGGGCGCGTTGACGCTGCCCGCCGCGGCGGGCAGCTCTACCCATCACTGGAATAGCCGCAGAAAGGTCCCGATCCGTTGAATCGCCATTTCTGGCCAACCGCCGTAACACTTGTTTTCATCGGTCTATTAGTCTCCACGGCTCCCGCGC
>Ga0210383_10005805_pt1 | contig 10808 bp, 8 predicted proteins | sample IncBWC14OmetaG_FD_160072 | JGI IMG/M metagenome (GOLD analysis project Ga0210383, IMG submission 160072) | Forest soil microbial communities from Barre Woods Harvard Forest LTER site, Petersham, Massachusetts, United States - Inc-BW-C-14-O ...
TTTCTGTCCGGATGCATCCTTGCCGGAAAATGTGAAGACTGGCATGGTTTTAAACTCCTCAGTGTTGTCGCTGATTCCTGAATCTGTTGCGGCTCAAACTTGCCTTGCCCATCGCGCGCAGCCGCCGCGCGTGATGCGCTTTCAAACGCTTTAGCCTTTCGTCGGCGTCGCCCCACGTGCCATGGTCGATCCGGCCCCGCCGCGGTTCGTCAAGCCGGCGCCCCGGTTAATCATTTCCTGAAGCTCGTCTGGATTGCTCGACCGTTGCAGGGCAACTTCCAACGTAACCTGCTTCTGGAAGTACGCCGTGGCCAGCGCCTGGTTGAAGGTCTGCATGCCGAACTTGTCTTGTCCGGATTGCATCGCCGAATAAACCTGGTGAATCTTGTCTTCGCGGATAAGGTTGCGAACGGCCGGGTTCGGAATAAGGATTTCCATGATCATGCAACGACCCTTGCCACTTGGCGTCGCCACCAGGCTTTGGCACATGATGCCTTCGAGCACCAGCGAAAGCTGGGCACGAATCTGCGGCTGCTGGTGCGCCGGAAACACGTCGATGATGCGGTTGATGGTCGACGTAGCCGAATTGGTGTGCAAGGTGCCGAAGGTCAAGTGACCCGTTTCGGCGATGCGCAGGGCCGACTCGATGGTTTCCAGGTCACGCATTTCGCCGATCAGCACAACGTCCGGGTCCTCACGAAGAGCGGCGCGCAAGGCGTCAGAAAAGCTCTTGGTGTCGGCGTGCAGCTCGCGCTGGTTGACCACGCAGTTCTTGTTCATGTGCACGAACTCGATCGGATCCTCGATGGTGAGGATGTGGTCGTGCCGCTCGCTGTTGATCTTGTCGATCATGGCCGCCAGCGTCGTGGATTTGCCCGAGCCGGTTGGTCCGGTCACCAGCACCAGTCCGCGAGGCTTGTCGCAAAGCTTGCTGACCACCGCAGGCAGGCCGAGCTGGTTGAAAGACTTGATCTCGAAAGGAATCAGACGAAAGACGGCCGCGGTCGCGCCACGCTGGTTGAACACGTTGGCGCGGAAGCGGGCCAATCCTTTCAATCCGAATGAGAAGTCGAGTTCGAGGCTTTCTTCGAAGCGGTGCTTCTGCGAATCTGTCATGACGCTGTAAGCCAGCTGCTTCGTCTCGGCAGGCGTCATCTGCGGAAGATCCAGCGGGACCAGATGTCCGTGGACGCGAATTTGTGGCGGCGAATTGGTGGTGATGTGAAGATCGCTGCCATTCATCTCCAGCATCCGTTTCAGCAAGTCACTTAACGACAGACCCATAATGAGTTCCTTCCGTTACTGTTCCTTTTTAGTCGTTGGTCGTTGGCCGCTGGTCGTTGGCCACGACCAAGGACCAACCACCAACGACGGGTTTAGTGAATCGTCTCGCGAGCTACTTCTTCCAGCGTGGTGATGCCCGCCGCCACCTTGATCAGACCGCTGCGCCGGAGCGTGATCATGCCGCGCTCAATGGCTTTCTTTTTCAACTCGACCGCCGATGCGCCCACCAGCACCAGTTCCCTGATCTCATCATCCACTTCCATCACTTCATACAAACCGCAGCGGCCCTTGTATCCCGTGTTGTTGCAAACCCCGCATCCCTTGCCTTTTTGAATCTGGATCGTCTTGGCTTCCTCGGGACTGAATCCTTCTTCGATCAAGGTTTGCACCGGGACTTCAACCGTCTCCGTGCATTCCTTGCAAATACGCCGAATCAGGCGCTGGGCGCAGATCAGGTGAACTGAGGTCGCCACCAGAAAAGGCTCAATGCCCATGTTCATCAAGCGCGTGATGGTTTCAGGCGCGCCGTTGGTGTGCAGAGTAGAAAGCACAAGGTGGCCGGTAAGAGCGGCCTTGATGGCGATTTCCGCCGTTTCGAAGTCGCGGATTTCGCCGACCAGAATGATGTTGGGGTCTTGCCGCAGGAACGAACGGAGGGCCGCGGCAAAGTTCAATCCAATCTGCTCCTTCATCTGCACCTGGTTGACGCCGCCCAACTGAAATTCGACCGGATCTTCGGCGGTCATAATATTGGTGTCGGGCTGATTGAGGCGCGAGATCGAGGAATACAGAGTGTTGGTTTTTCCTGATCCCGTGGGACCGGTTACCAGCACCATGCCATAAGGTTTGAGAATCGCCTTCTCGAACTTGACCAGAGACTCCGGCTCGAAACCGAGCTTGGTCATGTCGAGCCGCAGGTTTTCTTTGTCGAGCAAGCGGAGCACAATTTTCTCGCCCCACAGCGTGGGCAGGGTGCTGACACGGAAATCGAGCTGCTTCTTGCGGCCTCCAATGTTCATTTTCAGCATGATGCGGCCGTCCTGCGGCAGCCGCTTTTCGCTGATGTCGAGCTTCGCCATGATTTTCAGGCGGGAGGTGATCGCGTCCTTCAGCTTCATCGGCGGCGACATGATCGCCTGCAACACGCCGTCAATACGGAACCGCACGCGGAATTCTTTTTCGTAGGGCTCGATGTGAATATCGCTGGCTCCGCGCTTTACGGCATCGGTAAGGACCAGGTTCACCAGCTTCACCACGGGAGCTTCGTCCGCCGCTTTCTCCAACTGCGACAGCTCCATCTCCTGCTCTTCCGCCTGCACTTCGATGTCGCTCTCGCTCATCTCCGACATCGACTGCATCACGGTTTCAAGATCTTCCTCCGTCTTGCCTCCGTAGGCTTTATCGATGCCCGCCAGGATGGAACTCTCGGAAGCCACGACTGGCTCGATGTTGAAGCCGGTCATGAACTTGATATCGTCCATCGCGAAGACGTTGGTCGGATCGACCATGGCGATGGTGAGTGACGCGCCCACTCGGCTCAGCGGAAGAATCTGGTAGCGCTTCGCGGTTTCAAACGGAATCAGCTTGACCACGGCCGGATCAATTTCAAAATACGAAAGATTGATGGCCGGAACGCCGTATTGCCGGGAGAGAAAATTCGTAACGTCTTCGTCCGTGAGGAAGCCGAGCTTCACCAGGGCAGACCCCAGGCGGACGTTCTGCTCCTTCTGGGCCTTGCTCGCTTGTTCCAACTGCTCTGGGGTAATGATCTTCTCTTTGACGAGAAGGTCACCCAGCCGTTGAGACATACATCGATCTCCTATCCACGTAGTGGAACGAGCGCCGGCATTTTTACCGGCACTTACACGAAGCGCTGCTTTTGCTGTGGGAGAAGAGCAGTGTCTTCGTGTTGACATAAATTGTCACCCCAAGTCGATTACTGCACCAGTTACCGTAGTACTTGCACCGAGAGTGGCAACAAACGGTTTAGGGGCTGGGCCTTAGAACCCGCGCCAAACAAACTTTTTCCGAAGGTGCGGAGCGTAATCTTCGTGGAGGTACATGCACTTCGGTAAGCCCCGGTAGGGTTGCCTCGGCTGGGCGTGATGCCACGAGCCGCCGGGGTACACTCAACACTGAGGAGCGCCTGAGTTGCGACCTGACGCAAAAAAAGAACAGATCCGAAACTACTACTACGCTTTATTTCACGCGTGGGGACCGCAGCATTGGTGGCCGGCGCAGTCGCGGTTTGAAATGATCGTAGGCGCCTATCTCACGCAGAACACGGCGTGGACCAACGTGGAAAAAGCTTTGGCGAATCTACGTGCCGCCCGTCTGCTTAGCGTGAGTGGGATCCGCCGGGCGTCGATGGTAGAACTCGAACGCTTAATTCGACCAGCGGGATATTTCCGTCAAAAAGCCCAACGCCTGAAACTCTTCGTTGCGTTTCTCGACCAACAGTACCAAGGCTCTCTGAGCAAATTGTTCGCGCGCTCGACCGAAAAGCTTCGGGAGGAACTCCTCAACTTACATGGTGTCGGCCCAGAAACTGCCGACTCGATCCTTCTCTACGCCGGCAATCACCCAGTCTTCGTGGTGGACGCCTACACTCGCCGGATTCTCGCTCGCCACAAGATTCTTCCGGAACAAACCTCTTACGACGAAATTCGGAAATTGTTTGAGGGAGCACTCGCACCCGTGGCAGAGTCCGCTGCTGAGGGTGCCGGCGGCAACCAGTCGATGGCGGAAGGATTTCGTGGCGCTGCCCATCCTCCCTCGGCGATGAGCACGGCGAAACGTACATCTTTGGCACAGGCTTACAACGAGATGCACGGCCTGATCGTCGGCGTGGGGAAGAACTACTGCAGAAAGTCACAGGCGCGATGTGACGGATGTCCTTTACAGAAGTTCCTGCCTGGGTCTAATTAAAGATGGTCTAAGTAAAGGACTTGGGTAGCAGGTCTTAGGCTTCAGATCTCAGTGCTCCGAAGGCGACTTGTGTTTAGACTTTGTTGGCGCTCCGCAATTTTCGCGTTCGCGATCACTTCTGCCTGCTGCGCCCAATCCCTGCGGCAAGAAGCAGAAAACGACGGAGTGCTCATCGGCACCGCGGTCCGCCCTTCACAGCTTTCGGAACAGGCTTACGCCTCAACTCTAGCTCGCGAGTTCAACATGGTCGAGGCCGAAGACGCGATGAAGTGGTGGGTGCTGCGCCCGGGTCGAGCCACTTACGACTTTCGCCAGGGCGACAAGGTAGTTCGCTTCGCGCAAGCTCATCAGATGAAAGTCCGCGGTCATTGCCTGGTCTGGGGCCGTTACAACCCGGATTGGCTGACGCAGGGACACTTCCCCTGCCGCCAACTGTCGCGTCTTTTGCGCGAGCACATCACCCGCGTGATGAAGCACTACGCGGGCCAGGTTTTTGCCTGGGACGTGATCAACGAAGCTCTGGATGAAAACGGAAGTGTGCGCGATTCCCCCTGGCACAATCAGCCCGGCATCGGGTCTCCGACGGGAACAGCATACATCGAGCAAGTTTTCCGCTGGGCTCGCAAGGCAGATCCCAATGCGTTGCTGTTCTACAACGAAGCGGAGGGCGAAGGGCTGAATCGCAAATCGGACGCCATCTACGCTATGGTCAAGGATTTCAAGCGCCGCGGCGTTCCCATCGATGGCGTTGGCTTGCAGATGCACATTCCCACGATCGATGCAGACATCGCCGACATCGCCGCGAACGTTGCCGCGAACATCGCTCGGCTCACCGCGCTCGGCGTACAAGTTCACATCACTGAGCTTGACGTCTCCCTGCCCGTGGATTCCAACGGCCAGCCACGGCCTGACGACCTCACCCGCCAGGCCGAGGTCTACCGCGGCATCGTCAGGGCATGCTTGAACAGTGCAGGCTGCACGGCGATTCAGACCTGGGGATTCACTGACAAGTACTCCTGGATTGGGTCCCATTCGCACGGCGCGCGCGGCCTGGCGCTGCCCTTTGATCGTGCCTACCAACCCAAACCCGCGTATCGCGCGGTGCGGCAAGAGCTTTCAGCGGGACGCTCCCCCGTGCACTGAACCTACTTGGGACTCTTCGGCCGCCGCATCTGCATCTATAATGAGTGCGGTCCGCTCATGCAGGCTGCCTCGCCTGCAACGGCCGGACCGCCGAATCCGCGTGGCGCAGACCGCTCCAACTCGACCTACTAAATCTCCGAATCGCAAGCAGGTCATTATCCTGCTGACGGTTGCGGTTTTTCTGCTGCTCGCGATTCTGGTTTCTCAGACTGCTTTTAACGAAACTATACTGAGCCCCGGTACCAACCAGCAGACTGTAGTTTTTTATGCTCTCTCACTGCTGATTTCTCTTCTGTTCGTCGCGCTCACCTTCGTGTTGGCGCGCAATCTGCTCAAACTGCTGGCCGAGCGCCGTTTGGGCGTGCTCGGGTCGAAGTTCCGCACGCGAATGGTAGTAGGAGCGCTTCTGCTCTCATTCATTCCTGTGATGGTGATGTATTGGTTCGCTTACGGATTGATGAACCGCTCGATCGACAAGTGGTTCTCCACGCCGGTAGAGGAAGTTCGCGCCGATACCGACGCCATGGCTTCGTTGCTTGCCGCCTACGCGGCACAGAACGCGCACTCCGAAGCCGTCACCATCGCTGCCTCGCCGGAGACCAAGCGCGCTTTTGAAGGTCACGGGTTCTCGGCAGCGGTCGAAGTATTTCGCAGGCACGAACCCAGCTTGCAAGGTGGATTTGTGGTCGCCCTGGAAAACGGAGTTGCGGAAGCGAGCTTCGGTGTTCCCGCTCCCTGGCCGGTGTTGAAAGAGAAATTGCCGTTGGCCCAGGCCGCCGCCGACCAGTCCGCCCATTTCACATGGGAGCAAACGGAGTACACCGTGGGCAGCGCCCCAGTCGGGCAAAATGGTCTGATCCTCGTGGCCATGCCGCTGCCTGCGGAGTTTTCCCGGACGGTAAACCAGATCCGGGCCAGTCAACAGCGCTATCTTCAGTTAAGCCTCGAGCGGCGCCACGTGCGTCAGACCTACATGGGCCTGCTTCTGCTGCTCACCATGATGGTGCTTTTTGTCAGCACCTGGCTGGCGCTGTTTCTTTCGAAGCTGGTAACGCGGCCCTTGTCGGCGCTGGCCGAAGCAACGCAGGAGATCTCGCGCGGACATCTTGATTACCGCATCGACGTGAGCACTACCGATGAAATCGGCGACGTTGTCCGCTCGTTCAACCGCATGGCAGAAGAACTGGAAACCAGCCGCCGGCAGATCGAAGCTTCTAGCCGCGATGTCACTGCTGCCAACGCTGAACTGGACCAGCGACGCCGCCAGATGGAAACCGTCCTCGAGAGCATCCCCACCGGAGTTCTGTCGCTCGATGCAGCGCGCTGCGTTACGCACGTCAACCAAGCCTTGTTGCGCATCTTCCACCCGGAAAGCCTGGCGGAGAGAGAACACATGCTGCGCGGTGCGCGCCTGGCCGACGTATTTCCCTCGGAAGTGTTGCAGGATCTGGAACCGTTGCTGCGCCGCGCCGATCGCATGGGCGTGACCACCAGCCAGATGGAAATGCCGCTGCAACGAGCGTCCCTGAACGTGGCCGTCACGGTTGCAACTCTTCGGCATCAGGGCGAGCGCTCGGGATATGTGCTGGTATTCGAAGATCTCTCCGATCTTTTGAAGGCTCAAAAGCAGGCGGCCTGGCGCGAGGTGGCGCGCCGCGTGGCCCATGAAATCAAGAATCCGCTTACCCCGATTGCGCTTTCTGCGGAACGCATTCAGCGCCACCTGGAGCGGGCCACGCTCTCTGATCCGGCGTCGCTCGAGGTTATCCGCTCCTGTGCCCAGACCATTGCCGGCGCGGTCGAAACCGTCCGCCGCCTCGTGGATGAATTCTCGACTCTGGCGCGCTTCCCGGCGTCGAACCCTCACCCCGCCGACATCAACGAAGTTATCGAGAACGCGCTCGCTATGTTCAATGGAAGGCTCGACGGCATCGGCCTGCACAAATCGCTGGCGCCGGATCTTCCCAAAGTCCTGGCCGACACGGAAGCGATGAAGCGGGCTGTCGCCAACCTCGTGGACAATGCCGCCGAGGCTTTACAAAATTCGCTGGTGCGCGAGATCCAGATTTCAACTGCGCTGGTAGCCAGCCGCGATGCGGTCGAGATCACCGTCGCCGATACCGGCCACGGCGTAACCCGCGAACTGAAAGAGAAACTCTTCCTGCCATATTTCTCCACCAGGAAACGCGGCACCGGCCTCGGGCTCGCGATCGTGAGCCGCGTGATCGAAGAGCATCATGGGTCGATTCGTGTGGAAGAGAATCAGCCGGTAGGGGCGCGGTTCATCGTGGAACTGCCAGTGGTTCCCGAGCCTGCCCTAGCCGCCGTTACGGCACAGCATGCATAAAATTCTCATCGTTGACGACGAAGCCGGCATTCGCGAATCCCTGCAGGCAGTGCTGGCCGACGAAAGCTACGAAACTGCATCGGTCGAAAGCGGCGAAGAATGCCTGAAGCTGCTGCGGCGCGAGCACACCTACGAAGTGGTGTTGCTCGACATCTGGCTGCCCGGCATTGATGGCCTGGAAACTCTGGAAAGCATCCACGAGATGGATGACCCTCCTGAAGTCATCATGATCTCGGGCCACGGCACCATCGAAACTGCCGTGCGTGCCACCAAACTCGGCGCATACGACTTTCTGGAAAAGCCGCTTTCCATCGACAAGACGCTGATCCTCGTTAAGAACGCGATCGAATCCAAGAAGCTGCGGCACGAAAATGTCGACCTCAGGAAACAGCTTCACGCCAAGAGTGTGATCGTCGGCGACAGTATTCCGATGAAAGCGCTGCGCCAGCAAATTGGCCTCATGGCGCCCACCAACGGCCGCGTTCTGATCTATGGCGAGTCAGGCACGGGGAAGGAACTGGTCGCCCACGCGATTCACGCGCAGAGCCTGCGCAAAGACGAGACTTTTGTCGAGGTCAACTGCGCAGCGATTCCAGAAGACCTCATCGAGAGCGAACTATTCGGCCATTACAAGGGATCATTCGCGGGAGCCACGGCCGACAAGGAAGGCAAGTTTCAAAAGGCCAGCGGAGGAACGCTGTTTCTCGATGAAGTGGGTGACATGAGCCTGAAAACGCAATCGAAAGTGTTGCGCACACTCGAAGAGCAGCGCGTCGCACCGCTGGGCAGCGACGAAACCATTATGGTGGATGCGCGCATCATCGCCTCGACCAACAAGGATCTGGAAGAGGAAATCTCCCGGGGAAATTTTCGCGAGGACCTGTTTTACCGGTTGAACGTAATCCCTTTCTTTGTGCCTCCGCTGCGCGACCGCAAGGAAGACATTCCGCTGTTTGCGCGGCACTTTCTGAAAGACCTGGCCGCGACCTACGGGCGCCGTCCGCGGGAGATTACCGACGACGCCGTCGAAGCTCTCATGCGCTATTCGTGGCCGGGCAACGTGCGCGAATTGCGTAATGTGATTGAGCGCATCGTGATCATGAATCCCATGACCACGCGATTCGACCGCAAGCATCTGCCCCCGCTGGTCTACCGCGACGGCCACCGGCGCGCGGCGCGCAGCGAGTTCTCCACGCTGCACCAGGCCCGCGATGCCTACGAGCGCGATTTTATTTTGAAGAAACTCGACGAAAACCACGGCAACATCACCCGCGCCGCCGAAGTGCTGGGCCTGGAGCGCAGCCACCTCTACCGCAAGATGAAAACGCTGGGCATAGCGGTAAAAGAATAAGACTTGCTTCGCTCGGGATGCCAATCTGATTTGGCAGGGCAGGATCGAGGGGTTAGCGCTTGACCATCCTGATTTCGGTGCCGTTCTTTCGGAACTCCACCTCGTCCATCAGTTGGTTGATGATAAAAATCCCGCGCCCATGATTGGAATAAACGTTCTCTCCCACCGTGCAACCGGGAATAGCCTCGGGCAGAAAACCAGCGCCCGGATCTCGCACGATAATCAGCACACCGCGCTCATCATCATTGCTCACCAGGCACTCCACCGTCTTGGTGGGATCTTCCTTGGCGCCGTGAATCACAGCGTTGGCCAACGCCTCATTCAGCGATAACTCAATCGCATCTTCCTTGCCGTCCACGCCCTTCATCTGCCGCACCACGGCCATTACTTCCTGTACCACCGGATCCACCGCGCGGCGATCGGCGGCGAGCGTCACTCGCAAAAGCAAATTCAACTTTTCCGGATCAAAATCTTTTTCGGGAAGAGGTTCCCCTGACGAATCCAATGATGGCATGTCTTCTCTTAGTTTGCGATGCAAGGATGCTGTTAACTGATTCTAACTGGTAACACTCTAGACGACAAATTCCCTACCGCAGCAGCAGTGTAAAAATTCGTCAACGACCAAGTCCATATGAACTCATGAAGCTCCAAAACGCAGTCAACGAATAACCTCGTCGCTAACTTAACACGTTGTGCGTTTTTCTTTCCGGTCTTCCTCGCGAAGGCGCTCTCGGCGGCGCTTTTGGCGCTTCGCCCTCTCCGCCCGTCAGATGTGCCAACTGCCGTCGCCAGTCAAGTTCTTCCACGAACCCGCGCGATTCCCGCCAGTTAGCCTGAACCTTGACGTAGAGTTCGAGAAACACTCTCGTTCCTAACATGCGCTCGATCTGCAACCGGGCTGACCTGCCGATCCGTTTCAACATCTGTCCCTTTTTTCCGATCAGGATGCCCTTCTGGCCTTCGCGCTCGCAATAAATTGTGGCAGAAATGCGCGTCAGCTTTGCTCCCTCTTCGAAATTGTCAACGATCACCGTGGTGGCGTACGGAAGTTCCTCGTCAGTCTCGACCAGCACTCGTTCGCGAACAATTTCCGCAGCCATGAAGCGCGACGGCTGGTCAGTCACCTGGTCTTCAGGAAAGTAAGGCGGCCCTGCCGGCAATGCGGCGGTCACTTGCTTTAACAATATGTCGAGTCCATCCCGTTTCAGGGCGGAGATCGGAATGATGGCGTGGAATGGAAGCAGCTTCTTATACTCCTCGATCAGCGGCAGCAGCTTGTCTTTGCCCCCACGCAGCAGGTCCACTTTATTAAGGATGAGGCAAAGCTTTGCCGGAGAATGTTTCAGCATCTGTATGGCGAACTCATCGCGCTGATCCAGTTTGCGCGTCGCGTCCATAATCAGCAGGACGAGATCGCAACCCTCCAGCGCTTCCCGCACTTCGACCATCATCTTGCGCCCCAGCGAGCTGTCCGGCTTGTGAACCCCAGGAGTATCGATCAGAACGATCTGCGCCGCATCGCGTCCCTTGCCCTTGGGCAGGTTAACGATGCCCTGAATCCGATTGCGCGTGGTCTGCGGTTTGGGAGAAATGATGGCGAGTTTTTCGCCCACAAGCGCATTGAGCAACGTAGACTTGCCTGCGTTAGGGCGGCCGAGGATACAAACAAAACCAGAGCGGAAAAGCATAAGAGCGGGCTTCGGGCTTCAGCTATCGGGCTTCGGCAAGATCTAAGAGCAAGGGTGCGAGGCCCAC
>Ga0210383_10005806_pt1 | contig 10807 bp, 12 predicted proteins | sample IncBWC14OmetaG_FD_160072 | JGI IMG/M metagenome (GOLD analysis project Ga0210383, IMG submission 160072) | Forest soil microbial communities from Barre Woods Harvard Forest LTER site, Petersham, Massachusetts, United States - Inc-BW-C-14-O ...
TCTGATCCAATCAGAGCGTGTGAACACGATACTTAAGTATCGTGAATATCGTGCCACAAGCACGGTTACCGAGCCCTTTTCCACGCTCTTTCTGATCTGCTTACCAATTCCCTTCAACTTGAAGCTTCCTCTCACGAGTCTCAGGCTGAATTCTTGACACGAATTTTTACTATGCTTTTGAAAACCTAATTCAGTCTGCCGCAGAAGGGCCACTATATCTACATCGACAGCGCAAAGGCAAGGCCGAAGAGGTACGAATCCAAGTCGTCTTTGAATATCCACACGACGCCTCACGACCTGGATCAATCTGTTACTGCCCGATTACTACGTCCTCCTTTGGATCATCGTGAACTTCCGTGTGGTTACAGTCATGTGGGCTTGGGAGGTCATGCTGAATGACCCACAAATTGCTTCTTCATCTCTCACTGGCAGCTGCTGGCAGGCCCCTATCTTTCTGCCTCTTTTTCGCATCTGGTACTACGATTAAGGTGAGTCTTTGCCCTCTTTCGCTGGACTGAAAGCTTAGACCAGTTCTCGTCATTTCACTGAAGACCATTCATTTCAGCTCGGCGAGCATGCGGTTCATTGCCTCTACTGTGGCCGTTGTCCTTATACCCATTACGGTCACTGCGGAAACATTCGTGATCACGGTCGGTGATAGGGGTGCGAGGTTGTTTAACCCGACCAAGTCAATAGCAGTCACTCCATCATTATAGGCTCATCCTGACCTTGAACCGTGTTATTTGTCCAGTGTACAAGCTGTGCTTGGCGATACCATTACCTTCCATTTGTGCGTATGCTGATTATCATGAGTTGGTCCTAGTTGATAAGAAATGACATCCTTGCACATGTGAAGCGTCTCGGGAAACTATGTCAGTACGAGTGATTTCTACATTCATCCATTTGTTCATGACGGAATCCGACATTAGAGTGTGACGGAATCAACCTATGATTCCCCATGCAAGCCAAATCCTCTGGCATCAAACCACAACGTGGGTTTCATGCCTGTCGCTGTAGATGCAACAGATTTTACGGTCAGCAGCTTCGTGATGGACGATACCCAACCAATGTGGTTCTTCTACAGTCAAGGGTAAGTCCCTCCGAAATACGATGCCAGCTGCACAACAAAATGACATTTGGTACAGGAGTGCGTATCCCAGTCACTGCTCACAGGGAATGGTTTTTGCAATCAATCCTCCTAACTTGACGGCTTTTTGATGTGTTCCATGTCAATGATTTCCACTCCACTATGCATGTGACTAATCTCTATTGCTCACTAGGCTAGGGCGATTGGTGGCCCAGTTCCAACGACCATACCTGTCATTACATCTGGGGGAATCATACAACCCTTGTCCACCTTCGTACTTTCACGCACTTCTTTAGGTGCTACCAACTCTGCGTGAGTTATCATTTGACGCACGTCGTTTATTGGCTCAACGGCGGTTTCTCATACATTAGTGCATCCATGCAGGTACCGCCCCCTAAGAAATCGACTCAGGTTGGAGCAATAATCGGGGGTACACTGGGCGGGTTGGCATTCCTTTGTATACCAATCTTTCTGTTTTACCGCTGTCGACGCCGCCAACAAAGAATCGCGTCGGACAAGTAACTTTTTGCTCTGACTCCAGCCCTACCTATGATGATGGTTCCGACTTCCGCCCACACCAGTAACCCTCCATATAGTTTTACACTCGAAACACCACGAAATCCGAAAACAGAACGGCGGGAACAGTATTTCCAGAACCAAATGTACCAGATACAACAGGAGCTGAACGACCTGCAGGGAATTGTGCACAACCTGAGTAGCGGAACTGGTAATCGAGACACCGAAATAACTCGAGACACGGACATGACTCGTGCGTTGGAGCAGATGGAGAGTATGAGGGCTGAGATTGACTGGCTGCGGCGGCACCAGGCATCGGATTGGGCTCAAGGGTTATCTGATGAACCTCCTCCAGGCTACGGCCAATGATCCTCCGCATCGACGCACTGGCCTGTTCATTCAACAGATCCTTGATACACTTCACTTTTGTAATTGATATGGCAATATATAGGAGGGCTGAGGAAGGTTAATCTGACCTCCAACACTTAGATCCAATACCTTGTCTTGCAATACGTGACCGTGTGACCAAGCAATGCCGGGTGACCCCACAATTGCACCCAGTGCATATGCCTCCGCTGTCTCTTGTGGTCAACCTCAGGCTTCTCCCCTCCCCCATGGCTGTGCCTCATCACCGATCCGCACAGACCGAGTGGCGATGGTCATTACAACTTCGTCCATCTTTTCATCGCGAAATCTGCAATACTGTCAGCTGTGTCTCCCGTTCCTGTCGTCGAACTCAAAAACGTCAGTCTTCTGGGCGTCTGGAAGGGGACCAAGGGGAATGAAAATGCCGAGCCTTCATCTCAACAGTTGGAGACCCTTCGCGAACCCACAGAGAGGTGGGTTTGCGTCAATAGGACTATCATTACTGGGACGACTCTTCGAAGTCCTGGTGAGCTACGATTTTGCAAGACTGAAGCGCTCGAGCAATTGTGCAGATACATGCTCTCAAGGATCTTCCGGTATTCTTGATTTGTGGATCCGTTGCAGCGCAGGAGACAACCACCTCGACGGATATGTGGTGATGTGTATAGGTGGCACGAGAGTGTTGGTCTGGAAAGGAGAAACACTCCAGACCAAATGGTCGTACAAGAGAGTCGGTTCCACCTAACACCATAACGAGAACTGTAGAGTACGATGTTGTCTAAATGATGATTACAAATCGACTACCTCATAATGAAGCGGTCCTAAAGTCGCCGCAGCTCACACTTCTCATACTAGTTGAACGAACTTCACGGTGCTTGACCAGAGACATCCAATTACAGATTTCACCAGGTGAACAATCTTATGTTATTCTACTGGTCCTCCTACTGTCCGTTATGAAATCAGCTCTAGATTGGCATACTTCTTCAGTACATGGATATCAATTGAATGAAGCCATTTGTGCCCTCCTACTGGAAATGGTGGAATCTGCAGATTTTTGATCGGAAATCCGATAGCAAGCCGAGCCAACACCAGTTCTCGGAGCAAATGGCCCTCTTCTTCAAGTTCGCAAATGGTGATTTTGCACAAATGTGGCCACAACGGATCGACTTTGAGTGAGGGTACAGCCAACGCATCTACATGCAGGGCGTGCAAAATACCATCAGCCGGCCCATCAACTAATGTGAAGTGGGTGATGCTTGGGAGGGCGCGTATGAGGCGTACAGTAGATTCATCACGGCTCAAACCTTCCGTGATCTCGAACGACTTCAAGCGTGGATACTTTGACGGTTGGGTTTGGAGGGTGTTTGAAAAGTGTGAAATCACGCTCGGACACGTGAAGTGTATCACAAGGGATTCGAGTGCGGGCGTAAAGAGCGAGTTACAAATGCGTGAAACATAATCTTCGGGTATGGGACGTTGGGAGCAGGACCCGTCATCCATCTTCGGGGAGATTTCAAGTGAAAGAAGAGTTGGCAGATGTATGATGGGCAGTCGATCACTTTCGGAGTATTGGATAAGTTCGCCTCGTAGTGAAAGCGTGGTGAGGCAAGTCAGTGCACGAAGCAGTTCGAAGAAATGATGGTTAGATGGGAAGTCGACTTGGTCGGCCAGATAGCTGAGCCTGAGGGTCGTCGATGTCCGGAAAGAACGGAGGGATGGGAATGTGATGTTATGGGACAGGATGAGAGTCGACAAAGCTGGGGTGCAGTCCGTGTGGCTAGCCAGATGGGAATCTGAGTCCGCCTCCGATGGATCATAGCATGTGATGTTGATGCACTGTAGTAGTGGAGCGGATGCCTGGTGGATGCGTTCCAGCATAGCATTGACCCAGCACACCTCATCGACGACGATTTCGACCCTCTTCCATCGCCCAATATGTGGGCTTAATTGATCGAGAGCCTCGTCCCATTCCAGGTCGTCGAAAGAGCCCTCTACACACCAGACGACAATTTCTAGTGGAGAGTTCTTGGACCTTGTCAGGAAAGCCTCGTAGAATTCCGCCGGATGATATTCCTCATCAAAAACAATGGTGGTCCAAGGGAAGGATACGATCATGGAAAGGTGCCGCCATCGACTGCACACGTGCGACAATAACACCGACGAGTGCATTTTGTGATGAGACTGGCTTCGATACTCCTCAAAGATCATCAAAAGAACTTCATTGGGGAGTGAGGAAACGGGTGCAAGCTGATTTGTGAGTTCGGTGATCTGTTGGCTGCCTGCCTTCAACAATCCACGGACTTCTACAAGCTCCCCCAGAATCGCACGTTCTCTATCCGCCAAACACACCGCCTTGTCCTTCAATTCTGCAAGTGTGATTTGTACTGCACGGCGTTCCATAGCATAGATCGAAAGCGAAAGCTTTGGTAAACGTCTGCGCAAGTCAAGTAAAGGCCGCCAAATAAGTATATGTATGACCTGAGTTATCGTCGTGGACAAGTGGTGGATACTGACCGGGAGAACAGACAAAGCCGTAGAATTGAGCTGACACAATACTATTTTAGTGGTGAATACGCAAGCCTGTGCAACATATATGTAGTACGCGCCCGATTGCAGAATTAGCGCCAGCTGCCGCTTACTATCGGATATTAATATTTGGAACCTAGCCTGTCAAAATTGGTCATACCGGGTAGTTGGCGCCGCAGACCGGAAAATTTAAGGTGTTTGTCTTGGCATTGCGGCCCTCGGTACTCCATTTGGATCACCCTTTGGATTGACGAAGTTGCCTCTTTTGTCGTACAAATTTCGGTTGAAGGTGTTTTTCAGATAACATGTTCCCCACGGTACGAGTTCGCCGCGCACTTCGAAAGGAGGTTCTCACCCATACAAGAACCCAACCAAAAGAACTAGTCCACCGCACGCTTCACATGTTTCGAAAAACCAACCTCAACGTCTCCCCACAACCGAGCCCGGGCCTCCTCAAATGGTATATCTTCGTGTCAATCAGAAGTTAATGCTTTTGATCCCTGCCGCGACGGAAGACCAGCCCAACCCACACCCATTGCCACCTCTTCCAGGCACAACCCGGAATCTAGACGTCATCATCGCCGATATTCCTACGTCCATTCGCAGGCGACACTGTAGACTGGCTCATCAAGCTAGCGAGGCTTTTATTTGAGCCACTCGGCACCAGCTCCCTCTATACCTTCACTACGGAAACGGTCAAATGGTGACTGGACACGGAGATCGAACCGTCACTGTGGAGGAAGGTGGAGCATGGAGAGCAGTTGAGGGCCACCATATACGAGTTTCGCCCGGATAATGGCACTTCTATCACACCCACAAGGATGAGTCTTCGTCACACGCGGTCCGTGACAACTAACACATCGTCACCTTGAGCCAACCTTGAGCGCTTGAGCTGCTACGTTCCGCGACGATGCACTACTTCGATGTGATCGGGCATGCATTATTATTACACAACATATATTGGAAGGCTTACTGGTTGCATCTCAAGGCTTGGCCCAAAGTCAGGTTGAAGTCAGGTATGCAAAAGACGAGTTATAAACCGGACTTGTAAATGAGGCGTTATGGTCATCTGTGAAACAGGCCCGCCCACAAGTTGCCAGACTGCCAAAGATCGGTTGCTGCCACCAGCCTTTGTGTACGGACACACATCCAATCTGTTGCTACTCCGATTTCGCTTGGCTGGCACCCGGGGAAAAAGATGCCTGGGCCGCCCTTTATGTCATGATGTAAGGTTGCTTACTATCCCCAATTTATACCTAGTGAGACTACAATTACATATTTATTATCCAGACCCGGGGCCATCTTCAGGTCCTCTGCCCTACGGATCCACCGTACCAGAAATGGGGTTTTGGGACTTCTCTCCGTTCGCGGAAGTTGGTCAAGATGGATCGATACATCACTGTGAGCTGTTCATCCACCTGTGTGGCTACTTGTTCCCCGTACCATCGTATTTCCCGGAGGAGACAACAGAACCTCAGAGCATCGAATGGATGCTGTAGATGGAAGACCGCAGGTCCCCTGACTTTGTAACGCTGGGGATGATCCCAGATATCTATCACATTGACCTATTGTGGTATTAGCGACAGAAAGCTACTCAGATATTACCCCCACCTGGCAGTCGTCATTCATCCATCCAACATATAGGGTCGCCGTACTTGCTTCTATGAGAAGGCCAAAGATGGGCCACTCAAAACCTCGAAGGCCCATGGCGTGAAAATGGTGCAACGAAGTTACCATGGCCATCGTCAGTTGGCGAATATGACGTGAACCTGGCGCCTTCTTATATTCAACAATGAGGCAAGAAAGATCGATGGTAGGAAACTCAGCAAGACACCGTGTCTCCACAGTGTTGATAACTTGTTGCATTGCCGTAATATATTGGTATATCCTGCTATCCTGCCCTATGGCGCGAAGGATATCCTGCCGCTGGGGAGGCGGGGGCTCGTTCTGAACCTGGAAGGCTAGGACCATATCAGGGCGAATGGTATCTGGCTCCCATATCTTGTTGGCAGTTCTGGGAGACGCTGGGTCCACAAGTCTCCAGGATGGCTCGAATCTGTCGAATAACTTATTCGAATATCATTTAATATATTAGTAGAAAACTTACGAAACCATAGGGGCCGTCGCACCGAATGCCCAGAGGGTTTCTATCAGACCATCAACACTTGCCCTCCATGATGCCTCTGTCAGAGGGTGGGTTACTGATATCTGTGACTCTAAAGCCTGGCGCCGTCTGGCAGCCACGTAGAGTTCCGCCGTATTAAGAATGTCTTTAAGGCCAATAGAGGCATCACCGATATCAACGAATGACGAGTTAAAGTTTGTCCTCATCTCGCGATGTAGACCCTTAAAGAAACCTTGAACATCTTGTCCGTCATTGTCAAATAGCTCGAATGATGAATGATAAATCTATTTGGATTTGAAATGCAGGTCAAATAAAGATTTTACTTGTATGTAGAAGAAGTGATTTACTCCATTTGAGGACAGCGGGTCCTTCAGGTCCACAGGCACACTGACTTTCAGGACACGATCTACGGCATCAGGAAGTTTATACAATATAAAGGGCGGGTTCCCGGGAAGGGAAAAATTGATCCTTTCTGGAGTTTTTGCTTCTGCTGGTATATGCTGAGCTTTGGCCGTGTCGATACGGACTTTCCGCTGCCGAAGCCAGTAGTGCGATGCTTGGTCGGAAAGAGCAATCCTGAGTCAGTTGTAACTTGTACGATATCACTGATTTACGAAATATAAAGACATACCTAGAGGCGGAGAGCACAGAAAATGTCGGTGAAGCACTTTGCTTGGGCATACTTCAGCACGGTAATAGATCACAATCAACGGTGTAATCCGATTTCAAGTTGTTGTGGATGTGATGAGAGGTGCCGAGATGCCGCTTTATTATCACGTGACGAGTAGATCAAATTTTCTCTTCCCCGAACTCCTTTAACAAATGAGTGACTGCCAAGATAGTGACCCTCTCTACCCTGTGTCTCTGGATGATCCAGCCCGTCAGTATGTAGCGCCCCCCTCACTTGTGTCGTCCAGATTTCATTGGATCGTAGACTCGCATACGATAAGGACGCTGCAGCCAATTGGCTTCGCTCGCGAGGTTGTAGTAGCTATCTCGTTACACTTCCTTCCTCTTTCTCTGCGATCGTAGACCCATGGTTGTATCCCCGGGTTCCTGGGTGGATATTGGATCCGGTAACTAATCTCACACAGGTCCTGTCCTCTCCACTGAATTGTATATCCAGGAATCCGATACCGCGCAGAGGTGTCTCCGTGTTTGCTTCACGGCCACCCAGACCGAGGCGACAAGTCATCTGTTCCGGACTCTGCTTCCTGAGAATTTCGCAGTCGATAATACCGACAACTACTTCTACTTTGTTCATGTAGTTCGTGCCATCCATTTCTCCGCCGCAGTTCGCGATCGACAGAGTAACCTGGGAGAGCCCGCAAACCCCCCTTCAGGATGGCCCATTATCTACAATTTCTTCTTCGAAACTATTAGGACTGATTCATTCCAATATTCACTCGTTGACATTAGGCGAGCCTTTCTATTGTTTCCTGTACAATCGATCTAACTATATCCTAGTTACAGCCCCAGATGGAGTCTGCGCGGCAATATCACGCCAAATGTTTCTCACATCGTCCCCGATGCGGTGTTCTATGTCTCTGTTATCGGAACTCTGCTTCGCCGATGTTCAGAACAAGGGAATACCCTACAGAACCAGTTGACAATTGAATATGATGAACCGCTTGCCGGCATCCAGCACGACATCAATGTTCCCATCCTAGTGGTGGAGTACGTAAAAACGAACCTCTTTGCTGATGATGGTGTGTCCAGACATCACGATCATCTCCTCATGGCAATGTCGTCGGCCTCGGGATTTTACAAAACGCTCGGTATCTCGCTTGTTCCTGTGTTCGGCCTCCTTGTTAACAGGGCTGAAGCAACCTTATTTGCGGGATGGGAGTGCGACCATCCGGTACGCCCATAGTTCTTTCGGCTTCAGGCCAATCATTAAACCACCGCTGCGTAGTTCGAGGGAATGCGTCACTCCAAACTTGCAACCTTTAGCCCAGAGGCTTCTTTTGACGCACTTCGCCTACGCCTGTTACTTTCCAACATCCTCAATCACGCAACTCGTGTCAACACCGCTATGCAGGAAGCGTGTCCCCGGGTACTAGAAACTATAGACAATGGCACTTTACACTGCTGGAAACAATTGGGGTCGATTACGGAGAAAAGTGGGCCTTCTGAATTGGAGTTATCCATCGAAGGGTGGCGTGATAGCCTTAGAGATATCGGTGGAGGTGTGTATAGGTTTAGTGCTGTATTTTTTGTACTTTTGTTGACGGTGAAGTCAGGGGAGGGGTGGGACACAGCAAACCCGAGGCCCGAGGGCACGAACCACTAACCTGGTGGAAACAAATCAACCGAACAAGGAAGGCGTCATCAAATTCCATAGATCAAGAAATTCGAGTTTCAATCTTCGCATGATATGCTCTTCACTTAGATGCCACCTGCTTCAGATTGACGTACGGTTCGTACAATTTAGGGGGGTAGTCGTGCCCTGTGACTTCTGTTCCTTCCTCTGCAGTCTGAGAGCACCACTCCGCCACTCACTGTTGACGTGCAAACTCCACTCGTGAGCTGAGAGCGTAAATGCCAGGCAGTTCACCGCAGAGTCGTCTTGAGATATGAGCACCCACGCCATTTAGCCGGTATGCCTACGAGTGGCAGGTTGGAGTATGGGGGGATATGTGAGGACAGGTATATGTGGGTGTTGGGCATGCCAGGGAAGGATACCGTGACGGCAGGTTGGAAAGGGGTACTAGTTGTCTTGGTTTAAATTTTAGTATTTGGCGCAGGTCTTAGAAAATTTGTCAGAGCAGGGATACATGCCATCGAAATGCCAGCACGCACCGTAGGTTTTCCATCATACCCTATTGTCCTCTGCCATCGACCCTTGAGGGTCTTGTGCTGTGCTTAACGTACTCCGAGTCGATCGGGGAAAGCAGCTTCGGCGCTATCGTGCGTTTTGAGGTAAGACATAGAGGAGTCTCAGTGCTGGATGAGGGTTGGGTTAATACGCATGAGAGGGAGAAGGATCCGATGGTAGACAGTGTCCTTGAGGAATTGATAAGAGCTCTGAGGGACGAGTTGTAACTGGAGGAGAGGGTTCAAGTCAACGCCATCAATATTGAGGATGGGAAAATTATTAATATCAGTAGATTCTATCTGCAAATCGTTGGTTGTTTTGTGAGAGAGAACGCGAAAAAACCGTGGCCGGAGTACAATGAAGTTGGAAAATATGGGTCTCCAGCCTCAACCACTCAACTGAATTTGAATGCCTTTGGGGTTGGCAGATCGTTCAAATATGTATATAACATGATGTCGACTCACTGTGCAAGGAGGAAATTCGGAATGCCAAGACAAACAGACACCGTAAAATTTCTGGCCTGTCCAACTTTGGTATGACCAATTTTCGCCCCCTGTCTCCTTCCTTTTAGATGGGGAAACGGGGCCATGATATCGATGTCGACGAAATCATTGACTCGATTAACTTGGATAAAGGATTGCGTGCAGCCCTCTCGGAACTTACTCCCGACAAACTGGCTGCCTTGTTGGCTGATCTTGCCAATTCTGCCAACCTACCTTCAAAAGGGCCAGAGTTGATCTCCCATCATTCTCTGCTGTGAAATGGTCTAAGTTTGCCAAGGAATATAGTCTGCCGGAAGATGCTTCATACCTCAATCTCGAATCTTTCAAGACCCCTAGGTATCGCCTCCCGCCGTCATTACATCAGGCCATGTTTGTAAATGCTTGGAATTGGCAAGACGTCTATCGCGAGAAGATTGATCAAGAAAGGGAGGAGGCGAGAGTGAGACTTTTGGAGCCGGTATGTCAGCCAAACAGTGACTATATGCGTTGTACTGATTGAGGCATTATTTCAAGGTCGAGTTATTGACAAGCCGGAGCAGACAATTATGAAAAGCAAATATTCAACTGGAGGCAGCGTTGAACATGAAGTCAGTATGAGTTTTCTTTGTCCAGGCTCTGTGATGTATATTTTGGTAGATCTTCATGATCGGCGGAGTCCTCTTCTCTGTTATTGAATTCAAGCCCGGCACTCCGGGTCACCACGATTTGGCCCAACTTTTCCTGGAGCTTCTATGTGCGTATTTCCTATTGCATATACATACTTGGTATTGAGCCGACACTTAGCCGCCGCCGAAATGAACAACAAACTCATTTTTGCGGGATTGCACATTTACGGCCTTTTGACCGATCTCACCCAGTTTAAATTC
>Ga0210383_10005808_pt1 | contig 10805 bp, 12 predicted proteins | sample IncBWC14OmetaG_FD_160072 | JGI IMG/M metagenome (GOLD analysis project Ga0210383, IMG submission 160072) | Forest soil microbial communities from Barre Woods Harvard Forest LTER site, Petersham, Massachusetts, United States - Inc-BW-C-14-O ...
ACGCGTCTTATTCAAACTCGCGCGGCATGCTTTCACAACAAAAGGAATGCCCGCCGACAATGGTTTCTGTGATTTGTTTGCGCACTGATTGCGCGAGATGGTTGAGATCAGTAATTATTTTCTGTAACGCTCGGCACGCTCATGCAAATCCAGGAGTTCTCGGAAATCTGTGTTCAATTTCTCGCGGAGGGATTCGAGGCGCGCTGTATGCAGCGTGGCCTCCTGGGAAGTCCAAAGACCAGATTCGGTCGCATGTTGGCAGAGATCGATCATCTCCTCCACATTTCTGTTCAGAAAATCGAGTTCCGCACGCAGATCGACTTTCACAACAGGCTCTCCTCATCAGCGCGACCGCGTGGGCGCCGCGCATAACCAGATTCGGCTGGACATGAACAGTCCCGAGTTTCAGGACGTGCTGTTCCGCCTCGAAGCCGCGGAGCTGAAGCAGGTGATCGCAACACTACGACGCCTGCGGGAACTGGAATGCGTGGCGCTCTACCGCCACACAGGATTCAACTGGGAAGCGATCGATCATCTGAAGGCGCCGAATGGGGCGAAAGTGTACTCGCTGCGCTTAAGTCAGAAAATCCGAGCCTTAGCATTTCGAGACGGCGAATTTCTGCGTTTCGTCTCGCTCCACCCCGACCACGATTCTGCCTATAAGCGCTAGGTCCCTAACGTGTTCTGAATTTCTGTCACTTGCCTGCCGAAACAATTGTTGACCTAGACGGGAAATGCCATTTCGAACAAGTGGTGCGCAAGCCCATCACCGCTTTAACTCCAGGAGGGAATGAAAAGGACGTTATCATTCTTAATCTTTCTCACTTGACCAGACTGCGGCGCAGTCGATAGAGTCCTCGTCGGTGGTGTCCGAAAAGTGGCCCAAGAAACCCAAGACTCAGTTGTGAAGTTGGCTGCCCCGCTAAGTGTCGGTGTCATCCTCGCCGCGCTTGGAAAGCTAAACGTCATTGCTCTGAAATATCTGGTCGTCCATCTCAACACGCTTCGGACATCCATTGAGTTCGAGATTCTGTCGCCCAATCCCTTTCGCCTCTTATCGCTCAAACATTTCAGTTCCGCCAGGGGTATACGATGTGACAAGGCTCTTCCATGTCCGGCGGGGCTTTGACAATGTGACACAACACGTGCCACAATTGAAGTATGGCGACTGTAAATATCCGTCAATTGCGCGACACGCGCAAGCTCAAGGCCTGGCTGCGAGCCGGAAAGACCGTGGAGCTTCGGGATCGGAATCAACTCATCGGTCGTATCGTGCCCGCCCGGCCACGGAAAAGACGGGCGGTCCAGTATCCCGATTTCGCAGCGCGCGCGAAGAAGATTTTTGGAGACCGCATTTTGCCGGGGGCCGATATCGTTATCGAAGAACGAGGACGCTATTGAGCGTGTACGCTGATTCGAGCTTCGTCGTTTCTCTCTACCTAACCGATTCGCATTCTTCCGATTCGCGGAGGCGTGTCCCGGCCGCTCCCGACCTTTGGTTCACGCCTCTTCACCAGACGGAATGGGCCCATGCCTTGGGGCAACATGTTTTTCGGAAGCTGCTGTCCCTCATGGAAGCAAGTGCGATCGAGAAACAGTTGGATCGAGACAAGGCCGCCGGTGTGTGGGTTCCGACCGGCATTGCCGAGGGCGCGTTTCATGTCTCTGCCGAACTGGGGCGTCGCTACGGACCGAAACTTGGCGTTCGAACGCTCGACAGTCTGCATGTAGCTTGCGCGCTGGAACTCCAGGCAGACCGTTTTTGGACTTTCGATGATCGCCAGAGAAGACTCGCCAAGGCCGTCGGACTGAACACCCACTAAGACCAGTGCCAAGTGACGAGTGGCCAGAGAGGCAATCCAAGACTCACCGACCGTTCTCACTGCATTTCTCTTTCTTGCTGTCCCCTGTCCCCTGTCCCCTATCACTGTGAGCAACGCAATCATCGAAGAGTCTTGTTTTCAAGTATGCGCAATGGAGCATCGCTCTGTTGCGCCAAGATAGTAATGTCCCCTTTTCTCCAAAATAGAAATTTCCCCCTAAAGTAGACCTCCGAAAGGAGGTCAGATTGGGGCGGACGGAGATAAGTCAGGAGGAATTGCGGCGGGTGGAAGTGCTGGCGAGAGTGCGCAGCAACCAACTGCGGGTGGTGGACGCGAGCCGGCTGCTGGGAGTGAGTTACCGGCAGGCCAAGCGGTTGTGGAAGCGCTATCGCGAAGAGGGACCTGCGAGTTTGAAACATCGCAGTGCCGGGTGCACCTCGAATCATGCCTATGCGGCGAAGTTTCGGCAACAGGTGCTGGATCTGGTACGGAAGAAGTACGGCGGGCCGGTGGGCGAGCGTTTCGGGCCGACGCTGGCGGCCGAGCACTTGGACGCAGAAGATGGGCTTCTGGTGAATGCCGAGACGCTGCGGCTCTGGATGCTGGAAGCAGGACTGTGGAGTCGGCAACGGAAGCGGCGGAAGCACCGGCGACGGCGAGAGCGCAAAGAACATTTCGGAGAGCTGGTGCAGATGGATGGCAGCTTTCATCCCTGGCTGGAGGAGCGCGGACCGGAGGGCTGCCGACGATGCGACCAACACGACCTGGGCGCAATTGGGGGAACAAGAGACCATCTGGGCTGTGGCGGATGCGCTGCGCGCGTGGATCGAGCAGTACGGCGTCCCCTTGGCACTTAGAAATGACCCCTTTTTGTGTTTTGTTTCCCCTTGCTCTTTTTTCTGTTTCCGCGGATTTTTTTAAGAAATTTCGCGTCCAGAGGGCCTAGCAGCAACGATTCGCGATTAGGTGAGGCAGGGGACATTTCTAAATTGGTTTGACACAATGGAGCATCGCTCTTGACTACGACTAAGAGCAGCGCGTAGCATCCTAACGCCAACGTAACGGTACCGTTGGCCAACGGTTTCCTATGACTCTGAAACGCGCCGCCTCGGCGAACCAGGGAGACACCTTTCCCGATTCAAGGGATCCCTTGTGGTTCCTCTTGAGCTGCCTCCTTTTGTTGGCCGTCGCGATCCTGCTGCTTTTTTTTGCACTCGGTGACCGTCTCTACGTTTCGAACCTTTCTGCTTTTGCCCTCACGCTTCTTGCCGTCTTATTGGGCTTCACTGCCTTTCTCCAAGTGCGCGCTTGGCACTTATGGAGCAGAGGATTTCACGCGACCGAATCCCAATTCACATCCATTTACCGGCACGCCCTCGACGGCATCCTGATTCTCAACGATGATGCCGTGTGTCTCGACGCGAATCCTGCCGCTTTCGCGCTTCTCGGGGCTCCCCCGGCCGTGCTTGTCGGCCACTCCTTAGCGCAGTTCTACGCCGACCGGCATGAGTTCGAGCTGGAGTGGCGCCGTTTTCTCGAACAGTCGTACCGGCAAGGCCCCGCACGCCTCTTGCGCCCGGACGGCTCCCAGGTCTTCGTGCACCTCGCCGCGACGGCCAACTACGTTCCCGGGAGGCACGTCGTAATTCTTTGCGACACGACGGAACGCATCCAGGCCCAGGATTCCCTGCGCGAAAGCAACCAACGCCTGCAACAGATGGCAGACCATATCCAGGAGATCTTTTGGCTCCTGGACGCTTCGAGCAAGAAGGTTCTCCAGGTCAATCGTGCCTATGAAACCATTACTGGTCGTTCGATCGAAAGCCTCTCCGGAAATCCCATGTCTTATGCCGACCTGATTCACGCGGACGACCGCGTACATGTACTAAAGAAGCTTGAAGAAGCTACCTGCTCGGGACATCTCAGCGAAGAATTCCGAATCGTTCGCCCCGACGGACAAGTTCGCTGGGTCTGGGTCCACGGATTTCCCGTGCGGCGTGAGGACGGCGCGATCCATCGATTGGCCGGCACCGTCCAAGACATCACCGCGCGGAAACTTGCAGAAGTTCAGATAGCCAAACATTTGGCGGACGCGGAAACCGCTCGCGACCAGGCGGACGCAGCCCGCGCTGAGGCCGACGCCCTCCGCAAAGCCACGCTAGCCCTCACGCAGAACCTGCGGATGGACGTCGTGCTCGATACCCTGCTCGCTTGCGTTTTCGAAATTATTCCTTACCAACGTGCGAGCGTGATCCTCACGGAAACGGATGGGCGGCTGTTGGTGGCCCGCGAGTCCCCCGCTGCCCGGATAAGAACGATCATTACCTTCGAGGCCAGTGAGAATGTGTTCTTGCAGCGCGTACTCGTTGAGCGAAAGAGCGTGCATCTCGCCGATGTGCACGAAGAAAGTGAGTGGCGCGATGCCAAGACGCTCGTTAAGATTCGCGACTGGATCGGCGTGCCCCTTGTGGTGGGCGACTCCGTTCTCGGATTGCTTTCGATTGGCGCGTCTCGTCCTCGAACCTTTACGACGGAACATTTTCGCCTCGCGAGGTCCCTGGCCATCCCTGCCGCTGTGGCCATTCACAACGCACGCCTTTATGAGTGGGCGCAAATTTACGCTGCGGAACGCGAAAGTCTCTTGAAAAAAGCCGATTCGGCACGTACCTGTGACCCCGCCGGCCGCGATGGTTTTCTGCAGTAATCCCTACCGCGCGATTTGATTGATGCTTTTTCGTGCGTGTTCTTACCCATCTTCCTATCCTTACTTCCCTTTCAACGCAGGAATGGCGCCCGAGAAGCGAGTGGCTTCTGCTCCTAAAGCGAGCCGGTGCTTTATGGGCGGGTCCCAACGGGTTTGCGCATGCCGCCGTCTCGAATATTTGCATTACTCCCCAGTTGGCCGTCACTCCCCCGCAATCGGCGGCATGCTCCAATGGAGTCTCCTCCTGAAAGGAAACCGTCGAGGCGCTTAGGGAAATTTTACTGTGCGGTTAGCGCGCCCTTTATAATGCGTTTACCAAGTATTGGGTTCATTAGCTGGTGCTAAGCCTAGTTGCCAACAGTGATCTGGAGGCATGCCACTTTCCGATAACGGATTGCCCGCGAACGCGCGTTGATCCGCCGCATGATCCGCTGCGCTTTGGTTTTGAGCGTTGTCCCCTTTCGCACAGATTGTTAGACCGCGTTGTGGTTGAATGGACATGGAATCTAAAAGCCCTTGGAATTTCACACATGGAGGCAAGGCACTTCGGTGCCGTTCAGGATTAACATGAGTGGGAAAAACTTTCGAGCCGCACCGGTGGACCAACGGACCAACTTCGAGGGAAAACAAGTAAGCAACAAAGTGCTGTTGGCAATGCCGAATAACGAATACGAGTTGATGCGTCCTGACTTGACGTATACCGACCTGCCGTCTCATCTCAGTCTTCATGAACCGGCACAAAAGATCGAATTCGTCTATTTCCCAAACCGCGGAATGGTTTCTCAAGTTGTAGTGACCAAAGACGGTCGAACCGTGGAAGTGGGTGTAGTGGGAAGCGAGGGGTACGTCGGGGCAGGACTGGCAGCCGGCTTGACCAGAAGTTCCGTGCGCGAAATCATCCAAATCGCCGGTGACGGCTTTCGAATGATGGGTAATGCCCTGCAACGTATTCTGCGGTCGGCTCCGCAGTTACAGGTGATCTTAAGCAGGAATACGGGGCTTCAAGGGATGCAAGTCGCGCAGACCGCCGCTTGTAATCGACTGCACGATATTCAGCAGCGTCTCTCGAGATGGTTGCTGATGACACACGATCGGGTGCATTCCGGAGTGCTTCCGATCACCCACGATTTCATTGCGACCATGATGGGTACCGACCGGTCCACCGTGAGCCTTGCCGCGGCTGTATTGCAAAAAAAGGGAATTATAGATTACGTCCGAGGCGCAGTGAAGATCGTCAACCGCCGGAAACTCGAAAAATCCTCATGCGAGTGCTACGCCGTCATTCAACAGTTCGAAGACGACCTCGGATTGAGATAGCAGTCTTGGCAGTGTTGGATACCCAACAGACAGTAACTCCCGTCCATCGCTAATATACAGAACCTGTGTACTCACACGGGTTTTGATGCGTGTTCAGCAGCTGTGACGCGTCGCAGAACCTCGCTCAACGCAATGAAGCGACCGGTTCTTGTCGTTGCAGTGCCGTCGAAGACCGCTACTACACCATCATCTACAAGAACGTAACCACACTAAGTCGCGAGGTGGCCATGGGGCCGATGCGTCGTAAATTAGTATGGGTCGAAACGCCGAATTTTCAGGGCTGGGCTTGCTCCGACTGCGCCTGGGCGTTTAATGCTTCATGGCCGCTCGTTGGCAACACGATTGACGAGATGAAGACAAAGTTCGGAGAGGAACGCGACCAGGAATTCGCCTCTCATCTCTGTGCCGAGCACCCGAGAGCAAAAAAAGATCCTCATTAGCCAAATCATTCACCAGTGGGTTGCGGTGTTTCGAGGCTTTCGAGGCCGGAGCGGAAACTATTTGCCGAGAGCCCTAGCCAAAAGAGAGCTGTTAATGAGCATCCCACCGTTCGCGTCGAGACGGCCACGGTATTTGATGAAACCGCGCATTCTAAACTTATTCATGAAAAAACTGACGCGCGGCCGTGTAGTGCCGATCATCGTCGCCAGGGTACCTTGCGATATGCCGCTAAATCGGTGCAGCTTGCGCCGATTCCCGTTGCCCGAGAGTAGAAGAAGAGTCCGGGCGAGCCGCCTCTCGTTGCACTGAGAAACCTGGTCGATTAAATCGTCCTCGAGCGGAGTATTGCGCGAAAGCAGATAAGACAGGAAGTGGTAGGAGAGCGCATGGTCGACGTGGAGCGCTCGGATCATTTCGTTTCTTTCAATGACTTGCAGAGCCGTCGGTGCAATCGCGGTGGCGGTTCGAATGCGAATATTCTGAGTTCCAAGGCAGACTTCACCAAGAAATTCACCTGGCCCCAGAATAGCGACAACGGCGCCCTCCGGATCAACGACGGCGGGTTGTTCGGCGAGCAACTCGTCCCACCGGAAGGCAAGGTCTTCGAGTTGCCCCTGCAACGCGAGCCAAGTGTTCCACGCTCAGGAGATCATGTGGCTCGCACCATCAAGAAAGGCGCTCACGTGCTCGTTGAAGCTCTCTGGTCAGCTCGATCCACGAACAGCCCAACGGCAAAGGAAAGAAGTCGAAAACCACGAAGATTACGTCGTGGTCCATTCGCGCTGACGTCGTGCGCAGGCTCGATCGTAACGAGCAGTAGCCAGAAGCGCCTGCCACGGGCCCGGCACCGGAAACCGACGTGGCTCCGTTCTGACTCTCAACCAGATTCGGCCCCGACGCAGAGCCGGGGCCTTTTCTTTTTTTTACTTCAGTCAATCACTCGCCTTTAGTTGAATCTGTATAAGAGAGTCGCCGCGAAGCTGAAGTGGAGTTGGACCCGCGGGCGTTGGAACGTGCGCGAGACGATCTAAGAGAGATTGCAGCACGGAAGCACCATCAGGAAGCGCTGCAATTTCTGACTCACCTAAAGGCATGTCCTGTCGCATTCGCAAGAGATTGTTTTTGCCTTCGACAAGAAATGCTGCTGTCGAATCCTTTGGTTGATAGAAGGAGCACTTCGCGCACGCCATCCGGTGAGGGACGTTCTAGCCTCCCGCTTTTTTTGGGTGGCGCCAATTGTGGCCGGCAAAAGAAAAGTTACCCGTTCTGAGACGTCTTCCGGTATATGGGCACCGTGGTTTTCCGCTCTCGTTTTCAGGAGCGCGAACCCCACAGGGGTTGCCGACTCTGTCCCCACCGTCGGCAGCGTATTTGCAACACGTGGATTCAGAGGAGCGCCTTCGATAGCGCGGCATCCGCTTCCGCCCGGGAGCACTGTGATGAGCCGAGAGTCGACTTGCCGCTGTCTCATCTGCGATCTCGAACGCACACTCGGTGCCGAAATCGCGAGAAGCACTTTCGAGGTGTGCTATCAATCGTTTGCTCATTCCCGTTCCCTACTGGCTACATTTCCGGCCGCTTCGGACCTCGTCGCCTTTCTGCACACAAGGACCACGAACAACGGAATTCCCATGTCCGACCACATCCTGCGGGAGCTTTTAGAGACCGCCGCAACACAGGGCGATGCCCTTCTGCGCGACCTACTCCTTCTCGCATTCATCCCTATGCTGCATTCGACCTCCCGCCAAGTCGCCCGCCACTATCCTTCTCTGCCGCCCGAGGACATCTCGCAGCACGTCGTCCTGTCCCTGCTGCAAATTGTAGGCTCTCCCGAGTTCTACCGGCGGAGTTCCCACATCGCTTTCGCCATCTCTCGCGTGCTCAAGCGAAACGCCTTCGAGTGGGCCCGACGCGAAAACCGATTGGCTGGTTCCGATGGTAAAGAGGCTATCGTGGAATTCCCGTCTGCGAGCGACAGCGGCGAGTCGCTCGAGCGCGTCATACTTCTCAGGCATTTCCTCCACAGTTGCCACGTGCGAGGGCTGTTGACCGGCGACGAGCTAGAACTACTCGCCCAGTTCAAACTCGATGCCGCCCGGGACCGGAAGGTAGGAGGTCCTGCTACCGTGTATTCGAACGCCTCACGGCAGCGTAGGAAACGACTCCTCGCCAAACTACGGCGCATCGCTCGAACTCCTGCCCGCGGTAGACAGCTGCGGTTGTTTTGAGCTCTTGGGCGCTCTAGCTTGAATGAAAATATTTCGGGCTTGCCGCGACACATTTCGCCGACTCAAACACAGATTAGGTATACGTGGGGAGAGTTCTCGCCCCTATAGCTCCGCACTCTACGGAGAGGCGTTCCCGAAACCGCACTGTTCTTGGCTGCTGCTCCTGGTGTTTGCCGGAGAAGCGAAACACGCCCCGAACAGGATCTGGCAGACGGACACGCTCCCTCCACTTTCGCGCTTGGCGAGAACTCTCCTCGAATTCACGAGCGTCCGGACAGGAGATCTTTTCATGAAATCAGTGTCAACGCACCTCAGACAATTTCGCGCCGCGCTGCCGGACGTAGGAACCGCGGTCACTCTGTTGGTTCTTGCAGCACCTGCGTTTGCTCAGACCGGAACTTCCCCATGGGAAAACGCCGTAAGCGTGCTGCAAACCGCCTTCACCAGCACCATCTCCCGAGGTCTGTCGCTCGTCGCCATCGTCGTCGCTGGTCTCACTTTCGCTTTTGGGGAAGGCGGCTCGAAACGTGTGCTTGCCGGTGTGCTCTTCGGTGTCGGTATGGCAATCGCCTCCGTCAAATTCCTGAGTTTGTCACGACAACCGAAATGTATCCCTATAATCGCGACGCAGAGCATCAGTTCCCTCAAATCTGCCTTGCCGGGTGAATCCTGGCGAACTCTGTTGCAGACATTTCGCACCAAGATCTTCCTGTCCCTGTCTGATGACTTCTCCGCGCGCATTGCCAGCGACCTATGCGGGCGCGAGGACAAATTGAAAGCCAGCTACAACCTTTCGGAAAGCGGGCACGACGCTAACGTCAGCTTCCTTACCGGCAAGTCTCTCTCTCACAAGGCCAATATCACAGCCTCCAAAAGTTACAGTCCGCACCACGATCTCCGCTTCGATACCAAACTTTTCATGGAACTGCGGAACGCGCAGTCCGTGACGATCGCTTATGACGGTACGAACCCCATGCCGCCGATGTTTTGCTACCTGGAGCCCTACTACAACGACGTGAACAAATCCTACTTCCGCCAACTCGCAGACGGAGAACTCTAATGAATGGATTCGAAACCATCCTGCCTTTCCTCAAACAGATCGAGCATCTCATCCTCGATGACTCGATCAGCGAGGTGATGGTGAATGGACCCAACCAGATCTTCATTGAAAGGGCAGGATTCATCGAACCCGTTCAGGGCGTCAGCCTCGGCGAAAAATCCCTGATGGTTGCCGTCAAGAACATCGCCCGACGGCTCGGTGACGACATTTCAGAATCAAAACCAATCCTCGATTCGCGGCTTCCCGATGGCAGCCGTGTGGCCGCAGTGATCCCACCCTGCAGTGTGAATGGGGTGACACTGACGATCCGCAAGTTCAACTCACACCACTTCGGGATCGAAGAACTGATTAGAGCGGGGACTCTTGACCGCTGGCTTGCCAATCAGCTAGAGGGGTACGTACTCACACGGAAAAACCTACTTATTACTGGCTCTACCGGATCGGGCAAGACCTCGATACTCAATGTGCTCGGAAAGTTCATTCCTGCGGATGAACGGGTTCTTTTGATCGAGGACACGTCCGAGATTCACATGTGCCAGGATAATCTCGTGCGCTTTGAAGCGCGGCAGGCTCAGAACGGGCTCCCTGCCATCACGATCCGGGACCTCCTCAAAGCCTCTCTTCGTCACCGGCCCGACCGATTGATTCTCGGTGAGATCCGTGGGAGTGAGGCGTTCGATCTCCTCCAGCTTCTCAACACGGGACACTCGGGGAGCCTTTGCACGCTTCATGCCACTTCGGCAAGACAAGGCCTAGCCCGATTCACGAGTTGCGTGTTGCAGAGCGGCGTGGACTTGCCCTACAGAGCCGTTAAGACAAACGTCGGCGATTCTGTCAACGTTGTGGTCCATCTCGAGCGCCGACCCGGCCGGCGATTCGTCTCCGAAGTGGTGGAAATCCATGGCTACGATCCCGACCGGGATGAATACAACTACGGCTTTATTTTCGACAGCCACAAGGAGCCGCTATGAGCACTGCGGAAAACCCGAGCGCATCCGTGCGGTCCGCTTCGAACTACATTCTCGATAACTTCGAGAAAACCGACCGGATCGCCATACCCGTCCTAAACCGGGAGTTCCTTACCTATGGTCGCTGCGCGAGCCCGCTGTACACCCACACGGCGAAAGATGAATTTTATGTCTGCAAGTCTCGGAACACGCGGGAGGCTCGGCTTCGTGCCGTCCGCGGCCTGACCCCCTGCTCCAACCCCTATATGTTGCGAAAGAAGCTCG
>Ga0210383_10005809_pt1 | contig 10805 bp, 6 predicted proteins | sample IncBWC14OmetaG_FD_160072 | JGI IMG/M metagenome (GOLD analysis project Ga0210383, IMG submission 160072) | Forest soil microbial communities from Barre Woods Harvard Forest LTER site, Petersham, Massachusetts, United States - Inc-BW-C-14-O ...
GCCGCCTGGCCGGGCATCCCCAGCATCGGATTCCGTCGCCCGAGCGGCTTCGTACACGATCGTCTTGCCGCTTGCGTCGATATCGTAGGCCAACACCGGCGTCCGATGATGGGTCATCGCAGTGAGAATTCCACCTCGCGTGTCGAGTGCAAAGACTTGCGACACCTCCGTCAGGTTTTCTCCGACAAACGTAATCGTGGATCCATCACTAAGCCAGCGGACGTGCGAAATGGCGTCGCGGTTGGAGCGAGACGACATCGTCAGAAGAACACGGGGACGGGCAGACTGAAAGGCTCTTCGGGTCTGAAACAGCAGGAGGGAGAACTCATTGGTATTCCGGCGGATGTTGCCCTTTCTTACGACGACGATGAACTGGCTGGCGTCCGGGGAAAAGGCGCCCACGCGATCACCCGGGTCTGCACCCAGAAAATAGTCTCGATCGGCCCATCGGGTCATCTCGATCGTGTCACGCACAGTCGCGAAGCGCTTGCCTCCAGCGACGTGCTCGCCTAAAGCTAAAGCCACAGAAGGGACGAGTGCTGCGAGGAACATCAAGATCCAGCTATTGCGCTTCAATTGTGCCCGTAGAACGTGCATCGCCATTATCGTGTCAAGGCTCCCTCGGGACAACCTCTCCAGACGTCAGAAGTTGAGCTTCAGAGAAAGCTGCAACGAGCGAGGCCCGCCTTCTTGAAACAGTGGGTTAAGCCCACCGAGAGCTTGATTGAGCATTTCGGTCGACAATAAGAAGGAAGGGCCGAAGCCGATAAAGGCCTCAGGATTGGCGAAGTTAGGATGGTTGAAGAGATTGAAGGCATCGGCACGGAACTGAAGGTTGAGACGCTCCGTCAAGGGGAACTTCCGGCTAATGGAGAAATCGACTTCGGAGAGGCCGAAGCCGGGAATGTCATTCCGTCGCTCGGTACCCTGCTGACCAGCCGCCGGTGCAGTGAAAGCGGCGGGGTTAAGACCCTTGCCGCCAGGACAAGGGTGCCCCGCTGCGAGCGTGCCATTTCCTCCCGCAGAAGTCGGGCCAAAGAGTTGCTCGCACTGCGCGCCATAAACGTAGAAAGGCTGGCCCGGAACAAGATTCGCGCGAGGATTCGCGCCGGCGATCTGACCGGCGAGCGCGCTGCCGTTGAATGGGAATCCGCTGCGAACGACGATCACGGTATCGATCGACCAATCCTTTGTAAGAGCGCTGGCGATCCCTTCCTTCCCTGCCGAAGGGATGTTGAACGTGACCGCTCCCGAAAAACTCTGTCGCACGTCGAAATCGGAGGAGCCATAGTCCGCTCCCGCAGGAATCACAGCGCTTGAGATAGCTGGGATCGTGTCGTTCGACGCGTTGTCGAGCGAATGCGACCAAGTGTAGTTGAAAAGAGCTTGCACGTGATCTGCGAGCGGCCGACGATACTGGACTTGAAGCGCATTGTAGTTCGACCAAGCGTTGTTCAGGGTTAGATCAAAGGGACCCGAAAAGTCGGCGTTGGGCGTGTTGATGCCCTCCTGGCGCAAGAGGTCTCTGCCCGCTTGCCCCACATACGTTACTGAGGCCGACTGAGACTTGCCGAAGGCTTTCTCCAGTGCCACGTTCCACTGATAGGAGCGCGGCAGCTTCAAATTCGGATCGAATCCCTGAACCGTTCCACCGAAGGGAGGTACGGTCGAAATCGAAGATGGTATGAAGGTCGTAGCATTGGTCAAAGGAAGCGGCACGAACAGAGCGAACTGGGATCCGAAGTTCGGAAAATCGGCGCCGAGATTACCCGCAGAATCCGAAGCTAGGTCGTAGAACATTCCCCAGCTTCCACGGACGATGAAGGTGCCGCCGGGGGTCAGGCTGTAGACGATTCCGACGCGCGGCGCGAAATCATCGTACGTCGTCTTCCACGGCGCGGTTCCAAAGGGAGCCAGAGAGAGAGAGGCGGGATCGTTGACGTTTTCCCAAGACGCAAGGGTGGTTCCCCGGCGCGCCGACGGAGCAGGATCGAGTTCCCAACGCACTCCGTAGGTGAGCACGAGGCGCGGGGTAATTTTCCAGCTGTCTTGCCCATAGAGCGACGTTGCGGGTGAAAGAAGATATGCTGGCTTTCCGATCGCGCCCTGAACCAAGAATGCTTGACCGCTTGTCACGAGGCTTTGCGTGGTGAACGATTCGTAGAGAAGCGACGAAGCAAAGGGGCGCAGGTCCAAAAAAATTGGCCGATAATCCACTCCGAATTTAAGTTGGTGCGTGCCCCGAGTCACGCCGAGATCATCTGCGAAATCCAGCTGTGTCGTGCGATTCTTCGCGCTCGGGCCGGTCGAGTAGATGCCGACATCGCCTATGAAGAACGACAGAAACGAGTTTCCAGGGTCGGCCAAACCCGGAGCCAGAGTCGATAACGTCGGAGGGACCCCGCCTCCAAACGAATCGATGTGACTCACGGATGTGAGAGTCTGCAGCGAGTAGTTTCCACGAAGACTATTCGACACCTGCGGGCTGAACGTCATCGTCGCGCCGATCGTGAGGGTCGTCGTCCCGACGTCAAAGGTGTCGACTTCGACTAGGCTTTGGGTGCGCTGCGCGGTTTCCGAAGGGGCTTCGTTGAAGCGCCCGAAGACCGACAACTTCTCGTTGAACACGTGATCGATCCGGATGCTGCCAGCGTCGAGCGTCGCAGGATTTGAAAAGTTGCCCGTAAACGGTCCTGTGTAGACCCCGGTCACGATCGCCTTATTATCCGGCTGCGGGTATCCATCAATGAAAGGGGAGACGGAGGCCGGCGCAATAGATCGCGCATACTCCGAAGGGACCGACACGACCTCCGTGCTGGGCTCCCGAAGCCTTGCTCCTTCATACGAAGCGAAGAAGAACGTCTTGCCCTTCTCGAGCGGGCCGCCAAAGTAACCTCCAAAGTCGTTGTGGCGTTCAGGCGCGCGTGGTTTTCCGGCTTGCTGCGCGAACCAATCGTTCGCATCGAGTACGTTGTTTCGAAAATACTCATAGAGCCCGCCGTGAAAGTCATCCGTTCCCGAACGAGTCGTCAGCAGCACTTGTCCGCCCGGAGCACGCCCAAACTCTGGTGCGAACGATGATGTCTCTACACGAAACTCCTGCAAGGCTTCAACTGACACCAAACTGCTCGTTCCTCCAAGCGCGCTGAACGCCTGAGACGACCCGGTTCCCGCTGTCCCTGCGCGATTCTCTTGAACGCCGCCGAAGTTCGCCGAAACACCGTCGATGAGGAAATTGTTCGAGCTGGTCCGCTGGCCGGCGACACTGAACTGCCCCTGACTCGCAGTGCTTGTCTGCGCGATCACGACGCCAGGTGTGAGTTGCAATAAGGTGTTGAAGCTACGACCGTTGAGCGGCAAGTTCCCAACAAAATTGCGGTCAATAACCGTGCCGACGGCCGCGGATTCCGTGTTGACAAGAGGTGCGCCACCCTCGACGGTGATAGTCTCCGATACAGCGCCTATCGGCAGCGTGAAGTTGATGGCCAGGGCGTCTTGAACATTGAGAGTGATGTCTGGTTTGACGAGCGTCTTGAATCCGATCTTGGATACCTGCAGGCGATAGGGGCCCGGCGGAAGATTTGTCACGACGTAGATGCCTTCGGTATTTGTTTTCCCGCCGTACTGCACACCTGTCGTGTCGTTTACGATCACAATCTCCGCTCCGACAATAACTCTGCCCGAAGGATCGAGCACCAGGCCATTGATCGTTCCGTTGGGGGATTGGGCAACTGCAGGCACACTCGAAAGCAGAAACAATACCAAGAGGAAAACAATCCGACGCAGTCGCACTCAGGGTCTCCTCTGACCGAAGAGTTTCCACACGCTCCCTCGGTCTACGTCGGAGACTCCGCAGGTGTACCACTCCGTGCTCATAGAAGCAGAGCCCAAAAGCCGCGTGGCGGGAACTACGGATGATTTGCTTCAACCTTCAAATAGGCGAAGAGGAGCGGCTTGCCGCTCGGCTTGTGACTGCCACCGTTCGGTTCCACGGTCACAAAAACAGCATCGATCTGTTCAAGCGACTTCGCATCGTCGTACTTCACAACCCAGCGCTTCTTGGCTGCGTTGTCTTCAAAAAAGATTCCAAGGTTCACAGCCTCCTGGACGTCCGCACCGCGCCGGCCCCACGCTTGGAATGTTCGCGCGTTCCTGACTCCCGGCTGCTGGTCCAGATCATATGCATAGAAGACCAGGGACTTCCCCTTCGTGTAGAAGACACGTCCACAGGGCTTCTGCGTCGCGCCGTCGCGCCCGACGTCATACACTTCCGCGATATACAAGTCGCGCGCCCCCATTAAGTCGCGTATGTCGCGATCGTGCGACAGCAGGTCATCTTGCTTGTTGATAGTCTGCTCGCGGTCGCGAAGCTGATTGTTCAAGTCCATGATCTGGGCTTGCAGGCTCGCGTCCTGGGCGTCGCCTTGCGACTGCCGCTCTCGCGTCGACTCGATCTCCGCCTGCATCTTTTGAACCGAGGCCTGAGCGGCATCGAGTTTCTGCGCGAATGCCGCGCGCTCGTCGGCGACCCGCTGCTTCTCCGCATCGTCCTTCTCAGCAGACTGTTCGAGATTCGCCTGCGTCGTTTTCATTTGCACGAGTGAGGACGACTGCTGCTCAATTTGATGTTTCAGATCGGCAATCAACCGATCCCGCTCGCCAAGCTGCATCTTCAGAGTTTGCCGCTCGTGATCGGCGTCGCTGATCCGCTGTTCGAGCGCTTCTGTGACCGCAGTATCGTGTATGGACGAGTCTGTGGCGATCACCTCCGGATGACGGCCTCTACCGACGCGATAGGAATAAGTGGCTAAGGCAACGCTGAGCAGGACGCACGCCGCAAACGGCAACCAGACGTAGTTCCAGTTGACGCGCGCTGACCGATGGCCATTTCGATGGGCGAAAGCGAATTCCCGCAGGCCGGTAGTATTCTCTCCCACGTGCCCTTCATCCGTTGCAGTCACTCCGGTCAGCTTGGAGGATAATAAGGGCACGCCAACATCCACAACGGCCTCAAACTCTTTCAACGCTTGGCGACACTCTGCACAGTGAACCAGATGAGCATCGAGCTTCTCGTGCTCGTCTCCAGTTAGCTCGCCTGATGTCGAAAGGGCGCACAGCTCAAGGAATTCGTCATGCGGTTGCATTTCCGACCACTTCCCGGCTTCTCGGTCTCGACCACTATTTCCCATGCGGCTCAGCTATCGGAACACTAGTCCCGAACATCTGTTTTCGCAACTTTTCGAGCCCCCTGTAATAGTGGTGCCTCACATTTGCGTATGGCTGAGAGAGTTTCTCTGCGATCTCCGCCAGGGTATATCCATCGAAAAAGTACAGTCTGAGGGTATCGCGCTGGTCCTCAGACAGGCTTTCGAATACCTTCTCCAGACCATTACGCCCAAACACGACCTCCGCGGAATAATCGCTCTCATCGGTCGGTACTCCGACCACTGAATTGCGCATTCCCCGCTCGTCCGCGTGTGAATAGAACTGTCGGCTGGTCAGATACCGGCGCCGTTCGATAGCGCGGTGGTAGGCCATCTGGACAATCCAGGAGCGGGCAGAACTCTTTGAACTATCGAAGATCGCGCATCTTCGCTGAAGGTAAATAAAGAGGTCCTGGACGAGATCCTCCGCCTCGGCTGAGTCTCGAAGAATACGCATGACCAGGCTTCGAGTCAGCCGAACGTACCGCTGAAAGAGAACAGCGAGCGCGTCTCGATCGCCGACGGCAACATTCGCGATGAGGACTTCGTCCGGGACCGCCGAGCTCGCCGCATTGGGCGGTCGGATTCCAGTCTCAACGGACTCTTTTTGATCGGAGAGCGGAAGAACCGAAAACCGAGCTGCGGAGGAAGAACTCGACATGGCTAAGTGCCCGACGCAACACGCCAGAGATTTGCGAGCCCTGAACAGTCCCGCATCCACGGTGACTTCCCTTCCCCGAACTCTCGCTTATCGCTTTGACGTTCCATTCGAATGTCGGTAACTGCCGGTTGGCCAATTACCGTCAGTGGAACACGATATCCCCAGCAATGGTTAAGCGTCGAAAACACGTTCAGCCTCTTTCAGGACCGGAAAAGGCGTTTGGGCAGGCGATGAGGGAGCAGCGACGTAAGCAGCGGATGTCGCAGATGAGACTGCATATGAATAGTGGACTCGATAGAACCTTCATAAGCGACTTGGAACGCGGGGTCCAATGCCCGAGTCTCATTACCATTCTTAGGGTGGCGAAGGCGCTGAATGTCTCAGCGCCCACTCTCATCCTACGAACAGTCGAATCGCCTCTTTTCGTCTTTCCAACTTTCGTCGACGAATAATACTGGGCACGTCCCGCTCGCACACTCTCAAATTAGTAACGCTAGATAATACTACCATTATGGATGGATGCCTTCAATTTATTCGATAACCGGCGCCTATTTTCTGCCGAGAATCTGGCGAGCTCGCTCAAGGGCAGCCAGTGCGACAAAACTGCTCAAGCTTCTGGATTCATGCTCCGCAGCTTCTTCCACCAACTGGCGTTCCTTACGCGTGTAATACGAAAACACCTTCGCCCTCAACGGATCCTTGGCAGCGCGCCTAGATGGGACCTTGGTGTCTCTCTTGGGCACTGCAAGATAATGGTAGCACTGTAATGCGTCGATTGAACCTCACCGTTAAAACCACACGTTGTGATCCGCGCGAAGGATCCTCGTACACCCTCCGACGATCACCTGGACTGCATAACTCCGCAACTGCGGTGCGTCCTCAATTTCCACCAAACCTCCACCACAGTTGTATGGCTCAACCGACAAACGTTCAGATGTTCAGGCACATCATGTCGGGACCCGACCAAATTCCCCGGCCTGCGCTAGCATGCCTCGCGCCACGAAAGGACGTGTCACTCGGGCATGCGGCCCGCGCGGACCGGTTCTGGGTCTTCTCTCTACTTCTCTTCTCTGTTTCGGGTCCCTGCCCCCTCTCGCACCTGTGAAGGGGGCAGAAGGCCCCCAAAACAGGAGAAGAGAAATGAAAATCGAGCAAGCTAGAGAAGTCGCAAGCAAGGCTCTGGACCATCTCGCCGAGAGCCTTCGGCAGGGGCAGAGTGAGGTGCTGCGCAACTATCTCGCCGCTATGGGGAAGTTTCATCGCTACAGCGTAAGCAACATTCTATTGATCATGACGCAGCGCCCGGATGCGACGCACGTCGCCGGCTACCAGACGTGGCGGAAGCTTCATCGCCACGTTACGCGAGGTGCGAAGGGCATCATGATCTTTGCACCGCTCGTACGACGTGTCGTGGACGCGAACGACTGCGGGATTGAATCGCGCCGGGAAAGCCTGGTTGGATATCGGGCGGCAGTCGTTTTCGATGTCGCGGACACAGAAGGAAGCCCTCTCCCGGAATTATCGAAGTTTGAGGGGAATCCGGGCGAGTATCTCGCGCGCTTGAAATCACTCGTTACGGAATCGGGACACTCGCTTGAATACTCGACGAGCATCCTGCCCGCACTGGGACAGTGCTCGCCGGGAAAGATCATCGTGCTCCCTGAGCTGTCACCTGCCGAGGAGTTCCATGTTCTAACTCACGAGCTCGCACACTCGCGGCTTCACTTCTCCGCGCGACGAGCGGAAACGACCAAACGCATCCGGGAGACCGAGGCGGAGGCGGTTGCATTTGTCGTCAGTCAGGCCATTGGCCTCGGCACGAATTCCGCATCGTCGGACTACTTGAAGCTGTACAACGACGACGAGAATACGCTCGCCCACTCGCTCGGACACATCCAGCAGGTGAGCACGGAGATCCTTTCCGGTATCATGCCGCCATAGAGGGCGGCTCGTGCAGATCAACTTGACCGAAAATCTCCTGGGATGCTGGTACAACCGTCTCGGCCGCTGCGTAGACTAACCGAGACTGGGAGACCGTTCCCCCGGAAGCACGGAGGCGTCGGAATCAAGAATGCAGGTCAAGTCATTCACATACGAGAGAAGTTGGTACGGAACCTACCATCGGCAAAGAATCTTCAGCATGCAGCGGATGGACACCCACGTCGCGAAGATGCTGGGGAATGGCTGGGAGATCTTGACCCAGACCTCTCACTCTGGACGAGGCCTGGGCTTTCAACCCTTTGCAAAACGTGACACCATTACAATATCTTTCATGAAGGACTGACGATTCATGCCCCAGACTCAGGAACCGAAGGCGTTCCGAAATGACAAGCGTCGCAAGCACCACCATTGGCTGGCGACCCTGTTTTACACGGACGGCGAGAAGTTCGCGCGGGTCTATGTCGACCGCGAGAAGGCGCTGCGCTTCGCCGAGCGTCAGAAGAAATCCCCGATGGTCCTGAGAGCTAGGGTGACGGAACGAGTCTGATCCGGGGCGGACATCCGAGACGTTCATCCCGCTCACCTGCCGTACCCCGAATCATCGTTGGCCTCTCTTAGTCACCAGACGCTCTCGAACCCAACGTGTTGACTCCTCATATGCCGAGGCGTAGCATCCCCTAACGATGACGACATTAAGGTGTAATCAGGCTATGTCGTTATGAACGGGCTCCGGGCAGTCCCAACGTCGGTCTAGAGAGACCGCATCATGAGTGTACCAGCCTCAGCGCAGCATCGAGGTTCCCGCCGACGCGGCGTGTATTCCGGCTCGATCCTCATCTCCCTCGCAATTGTTACTCTCGTCGTGACTGTGTTTGTGCCTCGATTTTACGATCACCCGCTCTCTTCCGTCCTACTCATGCTGGTGCTGATCACGCTTGCTGCGGCGATCGTCCTTCACGCCCGCTTCTTGGTCCTCGCACGGCGCGAACACCGCGAAACTGCCAAAGCCCTGACGACTACAGAGCGCGAGTTCCAGGCGATCTTCGATAGTGCCCTCGATAGCCTGCTGATTCTTGATGACCATGGAATATGTCTTGAGGCAAATCCGGCTGCGCTTGCACTTTTGGGCGTGCCACGAGACGAGTTGGTCGGACATCCGATCCCTTACTTCCAAGCAATCCCGACGGAGATTGGAAGTGGCGAAAGAACTCCCTTCGGTCGGAAAGACGGCCAGGGCGAGTTGCAGGTTAATCGAGAAGATGGGCGAACGATTTTCATCGAGTACAGCACCAAGCTCAACTACGTCCCGCAGCGCCACTTCGTCGCCGTGCGCGACATCACGGCAAGGAAGGCTGCCGAAATCCAAATGGCCGAGAATCTCGCGATGGCCGAATCCGCGCGCGCCGAGGCGGACGCACTTCGCAAAACGACTCTGGCGCTTACGCAAAATCTCAGCATGGACTATGTCTTGGATACGCTTCTTCAATCGCTGCTGCAGCTGATCCCCTGTGGCTCGGCTCAAGTCTTACTCGCTGAAACCGAAGACCGATTCTTCCTCGCCAGAGAACGCCGCTCCCAGCAAGACGCGCGTCGCGCTTACAAGTCTCCGATCACCTGGAACGCTATGGATCACCCTCCCCTCATCAAAGTTCTAGGCACACGGAACGGCGTGCTCGTGCGAAATACCGCCGAACAAGAAGGCTGGCCGCAATTCAAAGGGCATTCCCAGTTTCATTCTTGGCTCTGCGTACCGCTCGTTGCTTCGCACAGCGTTCTTGGCATCCTTTCCTTAGGGGCTTCTGAGAGAGATGCCTTCACGCATGAGCATCTGCGTCTGGCTAAGTCGCTCGCGATACCTGCTGCCGTCGCGATTCAAAACGCTCGTCTTTATGAGCGCGCGGAGATTTACGGCGCTGCACTGGAGAAGCGCCTCGTCGACCTGGCTCAGACGCAACAAGCCTTGCAACAGGCGGAACAGAGCCGAGCCGTTTCCGAAGAAAAGTTCGCGCAAATCTTCCGATCGAGCCCGATCGCATTCTCGATCACTACAGTCAAGGAAGGGCGCTTCATCGATGTGAATGAGGCCTTCGAGAACCGGTACGGCTACTCTCGAAGTGAACTCATTGGCAGCACAAGTCTCGAAATCGGTATTTGGGATGATCCCGATGATCGTTTGCAGAAGCTGAGCGAGCTTCGTAATCATGGAAGCGTCAGAAACCACGCGACCCGCCTTCGCGATCGTTCCGGAAGGGTGCTTGAGACGATCTATTCCGCACAGCTCATTCAGCTCGATGGTCAGCAATGCATTCTCGCGGTAACGGAAGACCTCTTGGACCACGCCCGCTTACATGCGTCATTGGCTCGGGGCGCCAGTCTTGCCGGATGATCCCTCCCCTTGATGGATACCGCCTCACTCTCTATTCCGAGGTTTTCTGACCACGCGAAAAGCTAATTTGTGTTCGACATGATAGGCTAATAATGATACAACGTCATAAGCTAATTATTGTGCAGCGCAAAGAGCTAATGGAACAGCGCCATGGCCAAACCGTCTGAAAAGCTCGCCCAATCCCTTGAACTGCTCCACAAAGCCCAAGCGGCGGAGGGTGGCGCCGCGATCCGTGCCAGCGACCTCTCGCGCACGCACCGAGAGCGGCTGGTGAAGAACGGCTTCCTCGATCCCGTCATTAAAGGCTGGTACATCCCGAGTCGCCCGGACGAGGCAAGGAGCGAGAGCACGGCATGGTATGCCTCTTTCTGGCGCTTCTGCTCGGCCTACCTCGAAGAACGCTTCGACTCCCACTGGTGCCTCTCCCCTGAGCAATCGCTCTCCCTGCATGCCGCCAACTGGTCAGTGCCCCACCAGCTTATGGTCCGTTCGCCAGGCGCACGCAACAAGATCACGAAGCTTCCGCATGGAACCTCCGTGTTCGATCTCAGAGCGGCACTGCCGGCTGCAAAGGACCGCATCGAAAAAGACGGTCTGCGCGTCTTCTCGGTCG
>Ga0210383_10005810_pt1 | contig 10803 bp, 7 predicted proteins | sample IncBWC14OmetaG_FD_160072 | JGI IMG/M metagenome (GOLD analysis project Ga0210383, IMG submission 160072) | Forest soil microbial communities from Barre Woods Harvard Forest LTER site, Petersham, Massachusetts, United States - Inc-BW-C-14-O ...
TGGGTGGCCAGCAGGACCAGCCCGGCGTACAGGCCGACCAGCAGCCCGGTCACGATCGCGTAGCTCAGGGTGCGGCTGATCAGCCGGTCGATGTCATACAGCCGGTACTTCAGGATCGCGATGCCCACCGCCGCCGGGATCAGCGGGAACACAACCTCCCATTCGAGCAGCGGATCGTTGCCGAGCTGGGCGGCGACCACGATGACCGCGGCCGCGACGGCCGAGGCGTACAGGAACCACTTGAGCTGCAGCCGTTCTTCGGCGCCCGATCGCCGGAAGCGGACGATCATCGAGGCCCCGCCAGCCAGCAGCACCAGGAGACCGACCGCCAAAGCCTGGTTATAGGCCGTCCCGAGCGGCGCCACGACCGTCACCGGATCCCGCAACTTGGGGAAGTTGTTGGTGAAGTTCGCGTCGGACACCGCGACGGTCACCATCTGAACGAGCCCATCGATGATCGCGACCCACACCACAGGCCACCAGCGACGCGAGGGCGGCCGTCCGTCCGGAAACAGCAGCGGAACCAGAAAGAACAGCGTCCCGACCATCCCCAGGACCACGGTGAAGATCCAGCCCGCCCACGCCGCCCCGGGAAGTTGGTCCGCCGGGACCCGCGCCGCGTAGGCCTCTACCGCCACGCTGACAGCGCCTGCCGTCCCAGCAGCCAGGAACAACCATCCGAGGCGGTTCCCCGTTCGCGCGGCGACCAGCGCACCGACCGCAGCGAACGCGATCATGACCGGAATGGTGGCGAACTTCTGGTTCCACGCCTCGCCACCGGTGAAGCCGAGCACCACGCTCGCGGCCAGCAGCAGCACGGTGAGGCCGAGCAGCGTCCAGGCCAGCCTGCGTCGACGGCCCGGCGGCTGGTGCGGCATGCCACTCTCCCTGTCCCGTGCGTGCTCGCTCTACACCAGGCCAGCCTACGAAGGCAGCGATACGAGACCGTTACGGCCGGAGTTGACGTCAGCGCTACAGCCATCTAGTGTCTTAGTTGACTAAGACATTGGAGCACGGAGAATGAGCAGAGCATGATCAGCTTCCGAGTTGACGGCCATTCGGTGGTTCCGCCCTACCTGCAGATCGTCCAGCAGGTCAGGCAGGCGCTACGGATGGGCGTCCTCGACGTGGGCGACCAGCTCCCCACCGTCCGGGAGGTCGTCTCGGCGACGGCGATCAACCCCAACACTGTGCTCAAGGCCTATCGCGACCTGGAACGCGAAGGCCTGGTCGAGGCCCGGGTCGGCCACGGCACATTCGTAAAGAGCCGGCCGCCCGGGCCGCCGCCCGGCACCCATACGCGGCTGGGCCGCAGCCTGGCCAGCTGGGTGCGCGACGCCCGTGACGCCGGGCTGGATGACGAATCAATCGAATCGCTGCTGCGCGTCACCTTGCGGGCGCCAGCCGAGGAGGAAATCGCATGAACCCGATACAGGAGGCTCCGGGCCGTGCACTCCCCGGGCCAGCGGCAATCGAGACCAGCGGGCTGACCAAGCGCTACGGCAAGGTCACCGCGCTGAGCGGCTGCACGGTCAGCGTCCCGGAGGGCCGGATCTGCGCGCTGATCGGCCCGAACGGCGCGGGCAAGACCACGCTGCTGCGTCTGCTCGCCGGCCTTTCCCGGCCGACGGCAGGGCAGGCCAGCGTCAACGGCAGCACCCCGCGCCAGGATCCGGCCTTCCTGGCCGACATCGGCTACCTGGCCCAGGAGATCCCGCTGTACCGGCGAATGTCGGCTGCGGATCACATCCGCGTCGGCGCGCACCTGAACCCGCGCTGGGACGCAGAATCGGTCCGGGAGCGGCTGACGGGCCTGAAGATCCCGCTGGACCGGGCGGTGGGCAAACTGTCCGGAGGTCAGCGGGCCCAGGTCGCGCTGGCCCTGATCCTGGCCAAGCGGCCCCGGCTGCTGCTGCTCGACGAGCCGGTGGCCGCGCTCGACCCGCTGGCCCGGCGGAACTTCCTCGGCCTGCTGGCCGACGCGGTAGCCGCGGGCGGCCTGACCGTGGTGCTGTCCTCGCACCTGGTGGCCGACCTGGAACGGGTCTGTGACCACCTCATCATGCTGGCCTCGTCCCGGGTCCAGCTGTGCGGCGACATCGAGGACCTGCTGGCCGAGCACCAGATCCTGACCGGCCCGCGCAAGGACACCACGGCGCTCGAGCGGAGCCACCGGGTCGTCCAGGTCACCCGCACACCGCGGCAGACCACCATGCTCGTCCGGCTGAACGGCCCGGTCATCGACCCGGCGTTCGAGGCCAGCGACGTCAGCCTGGAAGAACTCGTGCTGGGCTACATGGGGCAAGATGCCGACCCGGCGCTGGCCCGCCTAACCACGGTAGGAGAAGAACAATGACCTGGCTCGTCTGGCGTCAGCACCGCATTCAGTTTCTCGTGGGCGCCGCGCTGCTGGCCGCGTTCGCAGTCCTCATCGTGATCACCGGCGCGCAGGTGGCGGATCAGTACCACACGGCCCAGGCGGCCTGCGCTGCCGGCCATGGATGCCAGCACCCGGGCGGGCTGTTCCTGGGCAGCCACGCGATCGGCTTCCTGATTATCTCGACGCTGGGCGCGCCGGCCCTGGTCGGACTGTTCGTCGGCGCTCCGCTGGTGGCCGCCGAGGCCGAGGCCGGCACCACGCAGTTCGCCTGGATGCAGAGCATCACCCGCAAGCGCTGGCTAACGGTCAAGATCGGCTGGATGCTGCTGGCCGCGGCGGTCTGGGGTGGAGTGATCTCGGCTCTGGTGACCTGGTGGGAAGGGCCGAACAATGCCGAGCAGCTGAATGTGTTCGACCCCGGCCGGTTCGACATCATGGGCATCGTCCCGGTGGCCTACTCGCTGTTCGCGGTGGCACTCGGCATCGCGGCCGGAACGCTGCTGCGCCGGACGCTGCCCGCCATAGCCGTCACGCTCGCCGGGTTCATCGCGGTGCGCACGCTGATCGCACTGTTGCTCCGTCCGCACTACATGAGCGCGGTCACCGTGTTCTACAAGGTGACCAGCGGCTTCACGCCGGCGGGCTCGTACTGGCAGCTCGCCCAGGGCGTGGTGGGCCCGAACGGCCAGCAACTCGCGCAGCCGAACAACATCAACTACATCGACGGCGTCCCCGCTAGCTCCCTCCCAGGTGCCTGCACCCAGGTGTCCAGGGGTGCCTTCACTCCCCCGGCGTCCTGCACGCAGGCGCTCTCCCACTTCCGCGCATTCCTCACCTACCAGCCCGCTGACCGCTACTGGACGTTCCAGGGCATCGAGACCGGCATCTTCCTGATCTTGGCCGCCGCCCTCATCGCGGTCACCGCGGTGACACTGCTCCGCCGCGACGCCTAGGTCCGGCTCGAGCGTGTCGCGGCCGCGCGCACGCTGGTCCGTTCGGCAGAAAATAACTTGCCCCGGCCGGGGCGGTGGTGCACGGTACAGGTGACCTCGGTTAACTAGGGAGCGGACATGCGAGCGGCGTTCATATCCATCGACAAGGGCTTTTTCACCTGTCCGGAGGGTATGACGCGTGACTCGCGGAACGCTGAACCTGGGGATCCTGGCGCATGTAGACGCCGGTAAGACCACCCTGACCGAACGGCTGCTGTACGCGGCCGGGGTCATCGACGAGGTCGGCAGCGTCGATGACGGCACCACCCAGACCGACTCGCTGGCACTGGAACGGCAGCGCGGCATCACGATCAAGTCGGCCGTCGTGTCGTTCACGGTCGGCGACGTGACGGTCAACCTCATCGACACGCCGGGTCACCCGGACTTCATCGCCGAGGTGGAACGCGCGCTGAGCGTGCTCGACGGGGCGGTGCTGGTGATCTCGGCCGTCGAGGGCGTCCAGCCGCAGACCCGCATCCTGATGCGGGCCCTGCAGCGGCTACGTGTCCCGGCCGTCGTATTCGTGAACAAGATCGACCGGCGCGGCGCGGGCTACGCGCGCCTGCTGCGGGATATCTCCGAGCGGCTGACGCCAGCCATCGTCGCGATGGGCTCGGCGCACGAGCTGGGCGCGCGCACGGCTAGCTTCACCTGCTGGGACGGCTCCGACGCGGCTTTTACGGCCCGGCTGACCGAGGTGCTCGCCGAGCACGACGAGGCGATCATGGCCGCCTACGTCCGGGGCGAGTCCCGGGTCCCGTACCGGCGGCTGCGCGAGGAACTGGCCGCGCAGACCAGGCGGGGTTGGGTGCACCCGGTGTACTTCGGGTCGGCGCTGACCGGGGCGGGGGTGGACGCGCTGATGAGCGGGGTCACCGAACTGCTGCCGAGGGCCGGCCGGAACGCCGAAGGCCCGGCTTCGGGCCGGGTGTTCAAGATCGAGCGCGGCCCGGCGGGCGAGAAGATCGCCTACGTCCGGATGTTCTCCGGCACCGTGCGCACCCGGGACCCCGCCGGCCCGGACCGAGCCCAGAAGGTGACCGCGATCAGCGTCTTCGCCGACGGCTCGGACGCCCGGCGCGGGTCGGTGTCGGCCGGGCAGATCGGGAAGCTGTGGGGCCTGGCCGAGATCCAGGTCGGCGACGCGGTCGGCTCGCCGACCGCGTCGTCGGCGGAACGGCACCAGTTCGCCCCGCCAACCCTGGAGACGGTCGTCGTGCCCCGCGATCCGCACGACCGCGGCGCGCTGCGCGCGGCGCTGGCCCAGCTCGCCGAGCAGGACCCGCTGATCGACGTCAGGCAGGACGATATCCGGCAGGAGATCTCCGTCTCGTTGTTCGGCGAGGTCCAGAAGGAAGTGATCGGGGCCACGCTGGCCGCCGACTTCGGCCTGCAGGTCAGCTTCCGCGAGACGACCACGATCTGCATCGAGCGGCTGGCCGGCTCCGGCGCCGCGGTCGAGCGGCTGCACCAGGCCCCCAATCCGTTCCTGGCCACGATCGGGCTCCAGGTCTGTGCTGCGACGCTCGGCTCGGGCGTGACGTTCCGGATCGAGGTGGAGCTGGGCTCGATGCCGCTGGCGTTCTTCCGGGCGGTCGAGGACACCGTGCGGGAGACCCTGCGGCAGGGCCTGCACGGCTGGGCGGTACCCGACTGCACGGTGGTGATGACGCACTCCGGCTACCTCGGCAAGCACAGCCTCGGCCACCAGCGCTTCAACAAGAGCATGTCGAGCACGGGCGAGGACTACCGCAAGCTGACCCCGCTGGTCCTGACCAGCGCGCTGCGGCAGGCGGGCACGGTGGTCTGCGAGCCGATCCACCGGTTCCGGCTGGACGCGCCGGCCGAGAGCCTAGGGCCCCTGCTGGCTTTGCTGGCGCGGCTGCGCGCGGTCCCGCTGGCCCAGGTGACGCACGGGGCGGCGCTGAGGATGGAGGGCGACATCCCCGCGGCGCGAGTGCATCAGCTGCGGGCCGAGCTCCCCGCGCTGACCCGCGGCGAAGGCGTCCTGGAGTGCGCTTTCGACCGCTACGAGCCGGTGACCGGGGTCGTGCCGACGCGGCCGCGCACGGACCACAACCCGCTGAATCGCGAGGAATACCTCCAGCGGGTCACCCGGCGCGCGAGTACCTGGGCTTGAGACACTTTCCCTATGACCGATGATGCGCGGGCCAACTGGGAGGAGCGCATCGGGCGGCGCGGGCTGCCCGGCCGAGATGGGCATGAGGGCGCCGCGGGCGGCCTCGCGCGGCCGGCCGGGCTGCGGGCGGTGCCCGGCCAGGGCCACGTCACCCTGGACTGGGATCCGGTGCCTGGCGCGGCCGGCTACCTGGTCTACCGGGCCGCGGGCGAGCCATACGAGCCGCTGGATCACGGCGGCGGGGACGTGCTCGCGGTCCCGGCCGGGCCGTACGCCGACACCTCCGGCGAGCCCGGGCGGGTCCGGCATTACGCGGTGGCGGCGGTGGCCGACGGGGCATCGACCGGGCCGCTGTCGGACTCGATCGCGGCGGCGCCCTGGCCCGGCACCAACGGCCGGCCCACGGTCACGATCGAGATCGGCGCGGCGGCGGATCCGGGCCGGCTCGCGCGGCCGTGGCAACCCATGATCGGCTCGGAGCACCTGAGCTGCCTGCTGCGCCGGGATCGCACCGGGGGCCGGGTGATCGGCACGGAACTGCGCGAGGCACTGCGGATCGCGCACGACGAACTCGGCGTGCGGGCCGTCCGCGCGCACGGCATCCTGGACGACGACCTCGGGGTGTATACCGAAGCGGACGGTCGGGCCGTGCACGACTTCGCCGGGATCGACCGGGTGTACGACGAGCTGATGGAGATCGGCCTGCGGCCGGTGGTCGAGCTGTCCTTCATGCCCGCCGCCCTGGCCCGCGACCCGGCCGAGAAGGTGTTCACCTACGGGGCGATCATCTCCCCGCCCAAGGACTGGGACCGCTGGGCGGGCCTGGTCGGCGACCTGGCCGCCCACCTGATCCAGCGGTACGGCCGGGACGAGGTGGTGTCGCGGTGGGCCTTCGAGGTGTGGAACGAGCCCAACCTGGAGGTGTTCTGGTCCGGGACGCCGCAGGAGTACTTCCGGCTTTACGACGTCTCCGCGCGCGCGGTCAAGGCGGTGGATCCGGGGCTGCGGGTCGGCGGGCCGTCCTCGGCGGCGACGGGCTGGATCTGGGAACTGCTTGGCCACCTGCAGGACTCCGGGGCGCCGCTCGACTTCCTGTCCACGCACGTCTACGGGAACGTGCCACTGGACCTGCGGCCGGTGCTCGGGGCGTTCGGCCGGTCCGGGACGCCGATCTGGTGGACCGAGTGGGGCACCACCCCGACCCACTTCCACCACGTCGGCGACACGGTGTTCGCGGCGGCGTTCCTGCTCCGTGGCATGGCGTCGGCGCTGGGCCGGATCGACGCGCTATCGCACTGGGTCGCCTCCGACCATTTCGAGGAACTGGGCGCGCCGCCCGAGCTGTTCCACGGCGGGTTCGGGCTGCTCTCGGTGGGGAACCTGCGCAAGCCCCGGTACTGGGCGCTGGCCCTGCTGGCCCGGCTCGGCGGAGCGCGGCTGCCGGTGACGGTGTCCGGTGACGGGGCCGGCGGGCTGGTGGAGGCGCTGGCCGCACGGGACGAGGACGGGCGGATCGGCATCCTGGCCTGGAACGTCACCCTGGACCAGAGCAAGACCGGCGGGGACCCGCTGCTGGACCGCCTGGTCCGGGTGCGGGTGCCCGTCCCGGCCGGGGCCCGGTACACGGTCCGGCACTACCGGATCGACGCCGGGCACTCCAACATCGTCCCGGCCTGGGAGCGGATGCGCAGCGGTGCCCCGTGGCCGACGCCGGATCAGTGGGCGGCGCTGAGTGAGGTAAATACGCTCGATGAGCTGAGGCCGGCCGAGCTGGCCGCCGCGGGCGGCGACGGAATGCTGGAGTTCGGCTTTGACCTGCCCATGCCGGCCGTGTCGTACCTGGAGCTAGTCCCCTAGGGCGTTCATCAACTTCACAGCATTTCAAGAGGCTTGCTCAATAAAAGCCCGAAAGTCTATGCCGGTGAAACTCTGGCGGCGCAAGAGTCTGTTGATCAACGGGACGCTTGTTGTGGTCCTGCTGTTGGTCGCAGGCACGTCCTACCTGGTGATACGACCGGCCAGCAAAAGCACCGCCCTGGTGACGTCGGCGGTGCAGCAGGGCACCGTGCTGGCTACCGTGTCCGCTTCCGGCACGCTGGAGGCGGCGCAGGACCTCGGCCTCAACTTCACCACCGGCGGCAAGGTGACCGCGATCGACGTCAAGGTCGGGCAGCGGGTGACGGCGGGGCAGCTGCTGGCCGAGGTCGATCCCACCTCCAGCAAGGACAGCCTCGATCAGGCGCAGGCGCAGCTGTCGGCGGCCGAGGCGCAGCTCACCGCGGCGGAGCAGGGCGAGACCCCCCAGGCGAAGCAGGTGGCCAACGATCAGGCGGGACAGTCGCAGCAGCAGGTGCAGACCGCCGAATCGAACCTGTCGGCCGCGGAGCAGGCGGCCGACGACGACGCGACCTCGGCCGAACAGTCCGTCACGACGGCGCAGGACACTCTCGGCTACGCGGAGCAGACGCTGTCCAACGATGAGGCGAAACTCAGCAGCGACGAGTCCGCCCTGACCACCGCGGAGAACCAGCTGAACAGCGACGAGGCAGCCGAAGCGTCCGCGTGCGCGGGCAGCACGACGAGCTCAACCGCCACGTCCAGCCCCTCCAGCGCGTGCGCGACGGACGAGGCGGCGGTCGCGACGGACAAGGCGAACGTGGCCAGCGAGACCTCGGGCGTGTCGTCCGACGAGTCGGCCGTCCAGGCGGCGCAGCAGACGGTGACGAACGACCAGAACGCTGTCGCCGCCGCGCAGGACAGCGAGAAGACCACCGAGGATCACGACAAGGCCACCATCACCGCCGACAAGGAGGCCGTGACCAGCGCGGAGAAGTCGTACCAGACCACGCTGGCCTCGAACACCGAGTCCGGCACGCCGAACCCGACGACGATCGCGCAGGACCAGGCGGCGGTGACCAACGACGACATAGTGGTCCAGGAAGATCAGCAGGCGGTGTCGGGGACGACGCTCACCGCGCCATTTGGCGGCACGGTCGCCTCGATCAGCGCTGACGTCGGCGAAGTAGTGTCGAGTAGCGGCGCCGCCAGCTCCTCCGGGTCCGCCGGCGCGGGGAGCTCCGGCTCGGGGAGTTCCGGTTCGGGGAGTTCCGGATCGGGGAGTTCCGGTTCGGGCAGCGGGACGAGTTCTTCGGGCTCCAGTTCCAGCGAGGCCGCGGCGACCGCCGCGTCCGGGGTCGGCACCGGCGCCGGCGGGGCGGGCACCACGAACGCGGCAAGCGGCTTCATCGTCCTGACCGACCTGTCCAACCTGCTGGTTCAGGCCACCTTCGACGAGACCGACGCGGCGAGCCTGCGCGTCGGTGCGGCGGCGACCGTGACGTTGGAGGGCGCGACCACGGCCAGCGCCATGTCGGCGACGGTGGCGGAGATCGACCCGACGTCGACCACCAGCAACGGGGTGGTGGACTACGGGGTCACGCTGGGCCTCACCCAGGACCCGGCCGGGCTGAAGCCCGGCGAGTCGGTGAGCGTGAGCGTGATCACCGGTGAGGCGAACAACGTGCTGTATGTGCCGGCGACGGCGGTCACCACCGCGGGCACCTCGTCAACCGTCGTAGTGATCGGCCCGAACAACACCGAGGAGACCGTGCCGGTAACCCTCGGCGTCCAGGGCAGCACCGACGACCAGATCCTGACCGGGCTCACCCTTGGTGAGAAGGTGCTCACGTCGACCGCGACTCCCGGTACCGGCAGCGGCACTGGCGGTTTCGGGTTGCGCGGCGGTGGCGGCCTGGGCGGCGGCGGCTTCGGCGGCGGCCTGGGCGGCGGCGGCCGGGGATGACACGCCCACTGCCACTGCCGCGGCACGCGGCCGAGCCGCCGGTAGCGCAGGCACCGCCCGGTGCGCAACCGCATCCGGTGATCCAGCTCGCATCGGTCGTCAAGACCTATGGCACCGGCGAGGCGGTGGTGCACGCGCTGCGCGGGGTGAGCCTGGACGTAGCGGAGCGGGATTACGTCGCGGTCATGGGCGCGTCCGGCTCCGGCAAGTCGACCATGATGAACATCATCGGCTGCCTGGACGTGCCCAGCGAAGGCCAGTTCCTCATCGACGGCATCGACACCAGCTCGCTCGACGAGCAGCAGCTCGCGGTGGTGCGCAACCGCAAGATCGGGTTCGTGTTCCAGGCGTTCAACCTGATCCCGCGGATGACCGCGCTGGCGAACGTGGAGCTGCCGCTGTCGTACGCAGGCCTGCGAGCCGCGGAGCGCCGACGCCGGGCGGAGGCGGCGCTGGCCCTGGTCGGACTGGCCGAGCGGATGCAGGCTCAGCCGAAGCAGCTCTCCGGCGGCCAGCAGCAGCGGGTCGCGGTCGCCCGGGCGCTGGTGACGGCACCGTCGCTGATCCTCGCCGACGAGCCGACCGGCAACCTGGACACCAGGGCCAGCCATGACCTGATGGAGGTGTTCGACCGGCTGAACGCGGCCGGCCGCACGATCGTGCTCATCACGCACGAGGCGGACGTCGCCGCGCACGCGAAGCGGCTGATCGGTGTCCAGGACGGCCGCATCGTGACCGACCGCCGGCTGACCGAGCCTGACGCGCTCCCGCCGCTCCTGGGCCAGCCGGGGATGCGGCCGTGAGCCCGGTGCAGGTCTTCCGGTTCGCGCTGGCCGGACTGGCCGCGAACAAGCTGCGCTCCGCGCTGACCACGCTCGGCATCCTGATCGGCGTCGGGTCGGTGATCCTGCTGGTCGCGGTCGGCAACGGCTCCTCCCAGTCGGTGCAGAACGCCATCTCCTCCCTGGGCGCCAACGCGATCACGGTGCTGCACACCGAGGGCTCGGCAGGCCCGGCGGCGGCGCCGACGTCGGCGTCGGGCACCACGGCGTTCGCGGAGCCGCAGAACCTCACCGTCCAGGACGCACAGGCCCTGGCCCAGGCCCAGGGGGTGGCGAGCGTCTCGCCAGCGGTATCCACCTCGGAGACGCTGACCTACGGCGCGAGCAGCGACACGGCCAGCCTGACCGGCACGGACCCGACCTACTTCTCCGCCGAGGACGACACGCTCAGCGCGGGTTCTTACTTCACCACCGCGGAGGTGAACACGGCGCAGGACGTGGTGGTCCTGGGCAGCGAAGCGGCGAGCAACCTGTTCGGCACCGCGAACCCGGTGGGGAAGAGCGTGCTGGTCGCGGGCATCCCGTTCACGGTCGTCGGCGTGCTCGCGACCAAGGGCGCGAGCGGCCTGTCCAGCGCGGACAACACGGCGGTGGCCCCGCTGACCACCGTGCAGGACGCGCTGACCGGTTTCGGCACGCTGAACGAC
>Ga0210383_10005813_pt1 | contig 10801 bp, 8 predicted proteins | sample IncBWC14OmetaG_FD_160072 | JGI IMG/M metagenome (GOLD analysis project Ga0210383, IMG submission 160072) | Forest soil microbial communities from Barre Woods Harvard Forest LTER site, Petersham, Massachusetts, United States - Inc-BW-C-14-O ...
GCCTCGGCCTCTTCATCACCCGCGAGCTGGTCCGCGTCCACGGCGGATCGATCGACGTGCGCTCGGGTGAATCGGAGGGGACCACCTTCACGGTGATGCTGCCACGCCGCCGGCGGAGCGAGGCCGACGGCGAGGCGCCGAGCGCGTAGCGGCGCCCGAAGGGTCACCGGCCGAAGGGTCACCGGCCCGAAGGTCTCACCAGATCGCGCGGGCCAGCAGCAGCCCCAGCGCTCCCGCCACCAGACAACCGGCCACGGTGGCCCCGAGGTAGAGCCCGGCGATGGAGAACGACCCTTGCTGCATCAGCCGGAAGGTCTCGTAGTTGAACGTCGAGTAGGTGGTGAATCCGCCCAGGACCCCGGTTCCGAGGACGAACCGCGTGCCGGGGGAGATGACGCCGGCCTCGAGGCTCAGGTGCATGACGATCACCAAGAGAAATGACCCGACCGCGTTGATGATCAAGGTGCCGTAAGGGAACCCGACGCCCAGCGTGCGTTGCGCCCAGGAGCCGAACAGGTAGCGCGCCCCGGTTCCGACGGCACCGCCCAGACAGACCAACAAGAATCGCATCGTCGAAGGCGTCTCGCTCGCCGGCACGATGCTAGTCGTGCCCCGCGATCGTCGCAAGAAAAGCCGGCCCGTGATTTGATGCGCTCCTATGCTCGCCCGGCGAACTCCGTTGGCTTCGCTCCTGCTTGTCGCCGCCTCGCTGGCGGCCGCCTGCGCCCCCACCGAGGCGACCGCCCCGCCGCCGGCCACCGCCCCCGCTGCCGCGCCGCCGGTCCTGCTGCCCGGCGCCGGCACGCCGCGCGCGATCCCCAGCCCGGTCCCGTTCGTCTCGCTGGAGGGTCCGTTGTGGGTCGCCGCGGGCCCCTATCTGCTCTTCTCCGACGTGGTGGAGAAGAACGAGCCCGGCGCGGTCATCTACCGCTTCGATCCGGTCTACCGCCGCTTCTCGTTCTTCCCCTACCCAGCCGGCGAGCTGACCGGGCCGACCAGCACCAACGGTCTCGCCGTCAATGCGGCGGGCGATCTGGTGGCCTGCGAGCGCTACAACGGCCGCCTGGTCGAGGTGTCGCCCGAGGGGAAGCGCACCGTGCTCGCCGACGCCTGGCCACCGGCCACCCCGGGTCACCCGGGCGTGGCGCTCAACGCTCCGAACGACCTCGTGCTGCGGGGCGACGGCAACATCTACTTCACCGACACCGATTGGGGGGCGCGCCCCGGCACGGCGCACGCGCCGATGGCCGTCTACCGCGTCTCGCCGACCGGCGTGATGAGCCTCGTCCTGCAGATGCAGAAGCCGAACGGCGTCGCGCTGTCGCCGGACGGGTGGACGCTCTACATCGGCAGCGACGTCCAGGCGAAGGTCTGGAAGCTCCCGGTCGATCAGGGCGGCGCCGTCGGCGCGCCGATGGTCCTCATCGACGGGCCGCGTGTTCCCGGTGGCTTCAAGGTCCCCGACGGCATCTGCGTCGACGACAGCGGAAATCTCTACGTCGCCAACAACAGCGACGAGATCAAGGCGATCGAGGTGTTCGACGCCGCGGGCGAGCTGCTGGGGCGAATCCCCTTCCCGGCCGCGCCGTCGAATTGCACCTTCGGCGGCGCCGACCGCCGGACCCTCTACGTCACGACGTTGCACGCCGTGTACGAAGTGCGCGTCCCGGTGCCCGGGCTCCCGTAAAATCCGTCAGAAACCTGGCCTCGATCTGGCCCAGATCTAGCCTGGACCCTGGATGTAGACCTGCGTCCACTGCGCGATGTGATTGGAGGTGGTGATGTCCTGGAACGGCAGGCAGAACGCGGTGAAGCTGGGATCTCCGCCGCCGATCGACGGCTTGATCCCGACCATCCAGATCAGCGTCCCCTTGGTGGTCTCGTCGGTGTCGGCGGGCGCCGGCGGCGTGCGCAGCCCGTACTGCCGCGTCGACGAGAAGGTGAGCCAGACGAGATTGCTCTGCTCGTCGAGCTGCTCGATGAAGGGGGCCCACTTGGGGAACGAGTTGGTGAGCGCGGTCGTGGTCCCGTCGGCCACGCCGGGGCTGTTGGCGTTGGTCAATGGAATCGGCGTTTCCCCGTTGAGCGAGGTGAACATGATCGTCGCCGTGGCGTCGGTGTCGGCGTCGCACGACTTGTCGGCCGGCTGCCCCGCGGTCGGCGTCCCGTTGGTGCAGGTCGACTCGTCGTAGACGAGGAGGTTCCCGTCGGGCGCGATGGCCGGGTAGTAGCGGTTCTTCCCCAGCAGCGGCTGGACCAAAATCTTGGGCGCGCTCCAGGTGCCGCCGTTGTTCTGGATGTAGTCGATCCCGCCGGTGGCCGGCCGCTGATCGGTGGTGTTGGCGACCGGGTCGACCGAGGTGAAGGCGATGGTGTTCGCTCCATTCATGTTCTTCGACCAGTCGGGGTGGTCGGCCCGCAGCCCGCCGAGGTCGATGGTCGAGACCACCGTCCCCATCGTGCCGTCGAAGATCATGAGGTTCGAGGGGGCCATGTGCGTGGCGTCGCCGTAGACGCCCACGAACTGCGTCCCCTGGGCGTTCCAGGACTCGAACTGGCTCTGCTGCGCCAGCGGGTACGGCTGCATCGCCTGGTTCTTGACGATGTCCCAGAGCAGGAGGTGGCCGTCGTTCTGGCCGCCCGCGCTCGCCACCAGCTTGGTGCCGTCGGGCGCCAGCGCGTGGCAGCCGACGCAGGTGGTGCCGTCGGTGTTGGTCGGCGTCAGGTACGACACCGAGGTGGTGGTGCTGCCGCCGAAGTCCCAGCGCATGATCGCCGTCTTGCCGCTGGTGGTCCAGTAGTAGAGCGCCCCCTCGATCGGCGACTTCGAGAACGACATGTGAAACGTGCTGCTGTCGCCGACCGAGCTGCCGGTGTCGTCGGTCCCGCGGACGGTCAGCAGCACCTCCCCCTGCCCCGCGTTGGAGATGGCCACGCCCGCCCAGAGCTTCGAATCGGGGAGATAGATGCAGCCGTTGATCCCTTGCGGCGCCAGGCAGCGGATGAAGGTGTTGATCGTCGAGACGGCCCCCTTGAAGGTGACCTCGTAGAGGGTGTTGCTGCTGCTGCCCGGCATGAAGTGGATCTCGATTCCGGTGACGTTCGGCGGGAACAGGACTTGATCGTTGGGGTAGATGAGCTGGGGCGCGCGGCTCATGTCGTTGTTCGTGGTGGTGAAGAACGTCGCCGCGTTGGCAGGGACGCCCTGCCCGGCCATCCCCGGATCGGGGCCGGTGAACCCGTAGTCGACGGTCAGGGTCGCGTTGGCCGAAAAACCGCTGGCGGCAGCGGTGATGACCACGACGCCGCCGCTGGTGTTGGTGGTGGTGGCCAGGCCGCCGGCGCTGACGTTGACGACGCCGGAGGTGTTCGTCGAGTAGCCGACCTGACCGGTCACGTCCTGCGAATGGCCGTTGACGATCCCGGTGACCTTGTACTGCTGAGTCTTGGTGGGACCGCCGGAGGTCACCGACAACGTCGCGCTCGTCGGACTGATGGTGAGAGAGGTCAACCCGGAAATCGTGTGCCCGCCCCCCGGACCGGTCGTGCCGGTGGTGGACTGGAGGTTCGACGGGTTGAAAGCGCAGCCAAATCCGGTGAGGGCGATGGCGGCGGTGCAGGCGACGAAAATCGATAGGCTCTTAGTCATGGTTCCCTCGCTCGTCGATCATTGTACGCCGAGCGGACGGATCCGGCGTGCGTCTCCGCAAGTGGTCCGATGTGCGATAAACCTCGCGACCGGCGCCCGGCGACCGGTGCCCGACGACCGACGTCAGCCAGCGGCCGGGAGATCCACCTCGATCGGCGTCTTCGGCACAAAAAGGACCAGCACCAGGCTGGGGACGCTGGCCAAAAATGCCACCGTGAAGAAGAGCGGGTGTCCCAGCCGCTCGTTGAGTGGACCGGAGGCAAACCCCGAAAATGTGCTCGCCAGTGACACCACGGAGGTCGCCATCGCAAAATGCGATGCCGAGAAGGCGCGCCGGCAACGTTGCATGAGAAACACGGTGGCCCCCGCCATCCCGAACCCACCGAGCAGCTGCTCGACGACGACGATGGCGGTGATCCCGGCCAGGTGCGGCTTCCAGACCGCCATCCCGATGTAGAGCGGGATCCCCAGGTTCTGTAAGTAGATGAGCGGTGTCAACGACCGCTCGAGACCCCGTCGCGCGACGAACGCGCCGCCGAGGATCACGCCCAGGATCGACGCGCCGATCCCGAAGCCGTTGAGATTGGAGCGGTGGACCGTGTCGACGCCGAGATCGCGCAAGAGCGGCTTCGACATCGCGAACATCATGATGTCGCCGAGCCGATAGCAGAGCAGGAACGCCAGTACCAACACGGCCTGCGGCTGGGTGAGAAACGATCGAAACGCCTCCAGATAGGCCTTCACCGAGCGGCGAAAGCCGCTGGACGCCGAGGCGACGTCGCGCGGACCCTGCTCCGACGGATGCGGCATGACGACGGCGTTGACCAGCGCGGTCACGATCATGAGCGCGCCGGCCGCGCCGAACCCCCAGAGCCAGCTCGTCTTGCCGGCCAGATGCACCAATCCCCATGAACCGACGATCAGCGCCAGCCGGTAAGCGCCGAGGCGCGTTCCCGAGTAGAGCGCTTGATCCTTCGTGTCGAGCGCCTGCAGATAGAAACCGTCGCAGGCGATGTCGTGCGTGGCGTGCACGACCGCCAGGGCAGAGAGCACCAGCCAGAACTCGGTCAGGTTCCGGTGTGGCCCGACCGAGGGGGCGAGCGCGGCGACCGCGAACATCCCCAGGCCGAGGACAATCTGCAGAGCCCAGAGCCAGGTCCGCCGCTTCCCGAAGAGGTCGAGCACCGGGCTCCAGGCGAACTTGAAGGTGACCGCCAGGTGGAGCAGAGAGGTCGCCCCGATCTGCGTGTTCGAGGCGCCGATGGCGGTCAGGAACTCGGTCCCCATCTGATGCAGGAAGCTCCAGGGGAGCCCCTCGCCGAAGTAGGTCGTCGACGTCCAGAGGAGCGCCCGTTTGGAACGTGGGGGCATCAGCTTCGAACGATGGTCGAGCGGGCGCGCCGGCGCCGCCAGTTTTTTCGGCCGCCTCAGTTTGGCGGCGCCTCTTCCCGCCCCCACATTGAACGGGTCATGGTGGCGGGGGAGGTCCGTGAGCTGGACGACCGTGCGCTCGTGCGGGCGCTCCGGGCTCTCGGCGATCCGACGCGCTTCCGAATGGTTCAGGAGGTCGCCGCGTCCGCGGAGCTCTGCTGCGGTCAGATCGCGGAGAGATTCGACGTCACGCAGCCGACGATCTCGCACCACCTCAAGGTTCTCTTCTTGGCCGGCGTTTTGTCGGTACGAAATCAAGGCAAGCACCGCTACATCTCGGTGAATGAGCCGATGTTGTCGACCCTGGTCAGGCTGTTGCCGGCGCGGCTCATGCCGGAGCAGAGGCCACCTGCCCTGCGACCGCCAGACCGCCCGCCGGCTGCTTCCGGAGCACAAGGCTAGCCGCGCGCTGTAGTTCCACGAAGCTGGGCGCGCGACGCTCGCCGCAGGGGCGTTTCAACCCAGCTGCTTGATTCGCCGGTATTTTCGGAATCTTGGGCCGCGGGCTCTGGGGAGCGCGACGGTTGGCGAACCCTCTTTGTCGTCGGCCGCCAGCCGATGGCGGGCATGGACGAAGGTCCGAATCGATGTCGCGCCACATTGGCGAGCGCCAGGACTTCACGTGAATGACACAAAAACTTCACGGGGTTGTTATCGATGTCGGTGAATGTCCTCCGGTACGGTCCGCCACGCGGAAACCCACCCCAGAGGAGACATCGAAAAATGAAATCAGTCCCCGTTCGAAACAGCGTGGTCGCGCTCGCAATCTCCTGTATCAGCAGGCTTGCGATCGCCCAGACGCCGGCCGCGCCCCCGCCGGCTCCCGAAGCAGCGCCGCCGCCCGCGCCGCCGCCGCCCGCCGAGGCACCGCCGCCTCCGCCACCCGCGCCGCCGATCATGGTTGCGCCCGAACCGCCGCCACCCCCGCCGCCGGCAGCGCCTTCAGCGCCGATCACGCTGACGCCGCTCGCTCACGCCACTCCGTCGGCTGCGAACCCGCTCGTGAACGTGATGAGCAAGTTCTCCGCGACGGTCTACGGATTCGTCGAGGCCGATGCGATCTTCGACTCGACCCAGAGCTTCAACGATCTCGCCGGCAACGCTCTCATCCAGCGCGACGTCCCCAACAACTACGCGGCCGAGAACGGACGCACGACCTTCAGCGCGCGCAACTCGCGCTTCGGGGTCAAGCTCAAGGGACCCGAGACCGACACCATCAAGACCTCCGGCATCTTCGAGTGCGACTTCCTCGGCAACCAGCCGCAGGGCTCCCCGGCCCCGGCCGGTTCGCCGGCCGTCACCGAGGCGTCGTTCTACACCAGCCCGACGTTCCGCATGCGCCACTACGCGCTCAAGATGGAGACGCCGGTCATCGACGTGCTCGCCGGTCAGTACTGGCAGCTGTTCGGGTGGCAGTCGATGTTCCACCCCAACACCGTCGAGATGCAGGGCGTGCCCGGGCAGATCTACTCGCGCTCGCCGCAGTTCCGAATCTCGCACGTCTTCAAGAGCGACGCCGTGAACGTCGAGCTCGCCGGCGCCGCTTCGCGCCCGCCGCAGCGTGACTCCGAGGTCCCCGACGGCGAGGCCGGCATCCGGCTGGCGGTCAACAACTGGAAGGGGATGCACACCGCCGGCGCCGCCGGCAGCGCGGTCGACGCGCTGTCGATCGGCTTCTCGACGGTCGGTCGCTACTTCAAGGTGCCGAATCTGTCGGGCGCGCCCACCAAGCCGATCACCATCAACGGTTACGGCTACTCGGTCGACGCGCTCATCCCGATCATCCCGGCCACCGACGTCAACCACCCGGACAATGCCCTCACGCTGACCGCCTCGTACGTCTACGGCCAGGCGACCGCCGACCTCTACACCGGTCTCACCGGCGGCGCGACGATGGCCGCCCCGCCGGCGAACGCCATGGGCGTGGCCCAGACCTATCCTCAGGACGTCGACAACGGCCTGGTGGAGTTCGACTCCCAAGGCGTGCTGCACGCCATCCGCTGGCAGTCGGTGATCGCCGGCCTGCAGTACTACCTGCCGACGCCGAACCGGGCCTGGCTCTCGGCCAACTACTCGCACATGTACTCGAGCGACATCAACGCGCTGCTGGCCCCGCAGGCCATGCCGACCAACGGCAGCAAGATGTTCAACAAGTCGGACTGGGTCGACGGCAACCTGTTCGTCGAGGCGAACTCCGCGGTTCGCTTCGGCCTCGAGTACGCCTACTTCCACCAGAGCTACCTGGATGGCACCAAGGGCAAGAACAGCCGCGTTCAGTTCTCGGCCTTCTACATCTTCTAAACGGTGCCCCCCATGAACACGTTCAGTCACGGACCTCGTCATAGAAAAGGATCGTCAATGCCAAGAGTCATCCGAAACGTTCTCGCCGGCGCTTTTCTGGCTGGGTCAGTCATCGCTTGTTTGGGCACGACGGGATGCAGCAGCGACGTCAACTCGTCGGGCAAGATCACGCCCGCGGCGGGCGGAGCCGGGGGCGGCAGCGCGGGAACGGCCGGGGCTGAAGGTGGCCACCCCGGCGGTGGAGCAGGTGCTGGCGGCGGTTCTGGAGGGGGCGCGGCCGGCGCCAGTGGTTCGGCCGGCGCCAGTGGTTCGGCCGGCGCCAGTGGTCTGGCCGGCAAGAGTGGTGGCGCGGGAACGAACGGCGCCGCGGGTACCGCGGGCGCTGGCGGCGCCTAGTCTGGTCCGAAGATGAACGGATCCTCCGCGGCCAATCGGCCGCGGAGGACTCGCTTGGCGCCCACCCCCCGCAGCTCTCACTTTTAGGATCTCGGCGACGCGCCGACCCGATTCGCCGCGGGACATTTTCACATTCGTCACACCGGCCAAGCGCGCCCCCTGATATATGCGCGGCCTTGGGTTGGGTCTTGTCGTGAACGGCGCGCATTGGCTCAAGCTCGTCGGCGCGGTTGCGTTGCTGGGCGCTGCTGGCTGTGGCGTCGACGACCGTCCGGCGGAGTGGGGGTACATCTCGCCCGCCATCTTTCAGCCGAACTGCGCCACCACCAGTTGCCACAGCCCGGCGGCGGCCGTTTCCGGTTTGGATTTTTCGACGCCTGAAAACGGGTACACCAGCCTGACGCAGCTCTGGGTCTGGGTGGTGTATCCGCCCGACGCCTCGACGGCAGGTCTTCCTTGTTCGACCGTGAACGGAACGCACGTTTGCGAGGAGAAGGAGCGCCCGCTGATCACGCCTTACGACCCCGCCGGATCGCGCGTGGTCAACATGTTGCGTGCCCGGGACGCGCCTCGCATGCCGCCCGATCGGCCGTTGCCCGAAGCCGACATCGAGCTGGTCGAGCGCTGGATCCTCAATGGAGCGTTCGAGTATGCGAACGGGGCGACGGTCGTCGACGCTGGAGAGGCCGACGCCAAGCCATCGGACGCCGCGACCAGATCCGACGCCAGGGGCGCGTCTGAGGCCGGGCATTCGGATGGTCCGCCCTCGGGAGGGTCGGACGCGGCCCGCGATCGGGGGCTCGATTGACCGCCAGCTCGCGCCGCCTCTCGGCTCTCCTTGGAGCTGCTGCCATCCTGGCCGGAATCGGCTGTACCTCGACGCCGGCCGAGCCGCTGAACCCGGCCTGGGCCGACGTGGCGCCGATCTTCCGCGGCGAGTGCAACAGCTGCCACGGGTGGACCGCCGGCCAGACGGGCTCCGGCTACCGGTTCGATTTTTTCGACGTCACCCCCACCGCCTGTGGTGATGCGGCGCTGGCGCTCGGAACCGGCGTGATCCTCGCCGGCTCACCGTCGGCGGCACCTCTCATCGAAACCGACGTCGTCGCTCAGAGCGGCGAGATGTGGCCGCGAATGCCGCCACAGCCGAGCGCCGCGCTTCCCGGATGGGAGAGCGACACGCTCGAACGGTGGGCCGCTCGGCCGGTCAAAGGACCGCCGCCCTCGGGCAATCGACCACCCACTTACACCATCACCAACTTCCCAGCCACCGCGAACGCCGAGCTCGCCTTCACCGCTGTCATCGACGATCCAGACGGCGATTCCGTGCTGGGCGTCATCGAAGTGAACGGGCTCGCCTTCCTGATGAATCGGCCTGGCTCATTTGACGTCAGCTTCGCCTCAGCGACCTGGCCCCCGGGACCGCAAGACGTGAAAGCGGTGCTTTGCGACGGCTGGGGCCCGGCGAGCATTGTCCAGGTCCCCCTCGGTACGGTGCAGGTGAAGCACTGACCTCAGGACCCCGCCGGCGGCCCGCACGCGCCGGTGCAAGTTCCAGCGTCGCCGCTATCCGCGAGGCAGGTGACCGGCAAGAGAAAGGTCTCGGTGCAGCTCGTTGGAACGTGATGATCGTCGACGATGAGCACCAGCGTTTGCACGCCGGCAGTCGTGCAGAGGTAGTAGGTCGATTGCGCCGCCGGGTCACCGAAAGTCCCGGCCGATGCCGCCCAGATAAATGACAGCGCATCTCCCGGATCAGCGTCGCTGGCGGTGGCGCCGACGCTGATCCGACCCGCGGGCGCGTTCGCCTCCACTGGCGTCGGGGACTGCACGTCGACCGTGGGACAGCTGTCGGCTGGCGGGCTGGCGGGGAGACAAGACAAGACCAGGCTGACGCTCGTCGGAAGTCCGGGCAAGACATTGAACGGCTGGCTGGTCCCGCTGCAGGATTCGCCATTGCTGGTCATCACCGTCATCTCCAGGACATCGGCGTTTCCCGCCGGCATGCGCAGACTCAACGATAGCGCGGCGCTGGGGGCGCTCAGGTTTTCCGTCCCGGCCAGCACGGGGAGTCGATCGGAAGACAAAACAACATAGCTCGCCGAGATGACGTTCCATCCGTTGGGAAGGACGAAGGCGACAGTGGCCGTAGCGTCAGGGCCCGTTGAACCCGCGCACCCCAGCAGACCGGCCAAGGCCAAAATGATGCCAGGAACCGAGCGCCGACGACTCTTACAATTGCTATCCGCGTTCGGCCTCATCTGACGCGGTCAAGGTTGGCACGTCGACCTCCGGATGTGCAACAGTTCCGTTACGAGGCCGCCAAAAGGAAAAGGGCGCATCCGGTCTCCCGAATACGCCCTCTCCTTCAGCCGGATTTCATGCCCGCCGGCGCGGGCTCATTGACGGACCCGGAGTTAGTTGGCCGGGGTCGCCGTGTTCAGGCCGCAGGACGCGCCGCAGGTCTGCAGTCCGTTGGACGCGATCTGCGAGTCGACGTCGCAGGTCATCAGGTTGTTCGCGAGGCCGATCGGCGAGGCCGAGTTGCCGTAGTTGTTGAGCACGCTGCCACCATTGGCAGCGGCAACGTACTGGGCCGCGCAGGGGCCGGTCCAGGTGGTCGCACCGAGGCAGGCCGCCAGCGTGACGCCGCCGCAGAGGCAGGGGTGCGGATCGTCGAAGTTGCTGCCGGCCTCTGCGTAGTCAGAGGTCGCGGTCGTGATCGCCGTCTGGCAAGAGGTGCTGCGGAGGCACATCACCAGGTTCTGGCAGTTGGTGATGTCGGTCGCCGACGTGAGGCTGTTGCAGCCGAAGTCCGCCGTCGTGTCGAGATTCCCGGAGACCGTGGTGCCGCTGCAGAAGTTCTGCGAGTCATTGAACTCGCAGGACGCGCAGGCCACCGCGCTCACCGTGGAGCCGCCCGTGCCGACCACGCCGCCCGTGCCGACCACGCCGCCCGTCGCCACCACGCCGCCCGTGCCGACCACGCCGCCCGTCGCCACCACGCCGCCCGTGCCGACCACG
>Ga0210383_10005814_pt1 | contig 10801 bp, 6 predicted proteins | sample IncBWC14OmetaG_FD_160072 | JGI IMG/M metagenome (GOLD analysis project Ga0210383, IMG submission 160072) | Forest soil microbial communities from Barre Woods Harvard Forest LTER site, Petersham, Massachusetts, United States - Inc-BW-C-14-O ...
TTCGTCGCGCGCCAGAATCGCTTTCAAAGTTTCGGTGTCGAGCTGCGGCACTTCGGGACCCGAGCGATATACTTTTTGCTTGTCGGCCAGAAACAACGCGGTCGCGCCGACTTCGAAGGCCCGCACGATCTGGCCCGGGATGCGGTTGACCAGCTCCATCACGTTGCGGGATTCGAGCAGGCCCTGGCTGAACGAGTACAATTTTTCGACGTCGCGCTGGCGGGCGGAAGCGTCCGCGGCCTTCTGGCGCGCGCGTGTCGAGAGATGGCTCGAGATCACCGCGACCGCCAGGAAGGCAAGCAGCGCCACCCAGTCTTCCGCATTGGCGACGCGGAATGTTCCCGTCGGCGGCAGGAAATAATAGTTGAACGCCAGCATGGCAGCGAGCGACATCGCCACGGCGACCGCCATGCCCCAAAACGTCGCAACGGCTAAAATGGCGAGGAGAAACGTAAGCGCGACCGTGGTGGCATTGACGGGAAGCACTTTGTGGTACAAAAGTGCGATCCCGAGCACGACGCCCAACGCCGCCGGAAATTGCAGGATGCGAATCAGAATGCGTACGCGCACTGCGGCATTCTATCGTAGCTTTCCGAGCGCAGCTAAAAGAGAATAAACCCGTGCCGAAGACCCCAGACGAGTGGCTGGCAGTCACCACGCCCCCTGCAAAAACGAAGGGTGTGCTCAAGCTGTTCCTTGGCTACGCGCCGGGCGTCGGCAAGACCTACAGCATGCTTACCGAGGCGATCCGCCGCCACAGCCGCGGCGAGGATGTCGTCATCGGCGTGGTAGAAACCCACGGACGCAAGGGCATCGCCGAACTCGTCCCGCAGCTCGAAGCCGTCCCGCGCAAGAAAATCGAATACAAAGGAACGCTGTTCGAGGAAATGGACGTGGACGCGATCGTCGCGCGGCATCCGGCCGTCGCGCTGGTGGACGAGCTCGCGCACACTAATATTCCCGGCAGCAAACACCGCAAGCGCTATGAAGACGTCCTCGAACTGCTGAACGCGAATATTGACGTTCTCTCGACCGTCAACATCCAGCACATTGAAAGCATCGCGCCCACCGTCAACGCGATTACCGGCATCGTGGTGCGCGAAACCGTGCCGGACTGGGTGCTGCAGCTCTCCGACGAAACGGTGATGGTGGATCTGACGCCGGAAGCGCTCCACAACCGGATGAAGCGCGGCGATGTGTACAACCAGAATAAAGTCGAGCAATCGCTGAAGAATTTTTTCCGGCGCGGGAACCTGATCGCGCTCCGCGAGCTGGCCCTGCGCCAGGTGGCCGAGCAGGTGGACCGCAGCCTTTCGTCCTACATGGACGAAAAGGAAATCCAGGAAAACTGGGCGGTCCGCGAACGAATCGCCGTGTGCATCAGCGCCAATCCTCGCGCGCAGTACTTGTTGGCGCGCGCGGCTCGCATGGCGCGGCGGATGGATGCGGAGCTGTACGCATTGCACGTGGATCTCGGCAAGGGCCTGGATGCGCGCGACGAAAAAGCGCTCGCTGCCAACCTGCAATTCGCGGAGAGCCTCGGCGCGAAGGCCGTGCGCCTCAAGGGCACCAGCGTCCCCGACGCCGCCGCGCAATTCGTGCGCGAAAAACACGTCACGCAAATGATCTTCGGCAGAACCGCCACCGAAGGCTGGCAAAAGCTCCTCTATATGAATGCCATCAGCCGCTTCCTGCGCGACGCCCCCGCCGTGGACGTCCACATCGTCACGCAAGAACCTGATTGAAGAGATGACTCAGCTACTCACCTTGTCTTTAATTGTGCTGTTGAGCCTCCCGATAGGGTCTTCGGTCGATGCGCAGTCAAAAACCACGAAGATATTCTTCCTCGAAGATATACATCATAAAGAATGGTGCGCTTATGCGAATGAGTCGATCTGGAAATCGAGCGTAGATTCGCTGGGCGCAATGACCGTTGGCAGTCTGAATTACGAGAAGGACCAGCTGGCGGTTGTTGATGTCACGGAAGGTGATGAAGCTGGCGATTGGATGGTCTATGACCACTACACCGTTGACCCCAGAGGAGAGCCCCTTCGCGATGAGAGAAAGAACAATATTTTGCCGGGACGTCGATCAGTCGAAGAAACGTACGTAATTCAGAATGGAAAAGCAACGAGGCAGAGTAGTTCCGTTCGATCCTTGACCACCGGCGGGAGCTTGTCTGATCCGGAACAGTGGCTTCCGAAGGTGCCCGTCATTACACACGCCAAAGATTTTCCATTCGCTGCCCTGATCGTGCAGAAATATCCCGAGGCCTTTTCGCATGGCAAGGTATGTGTACCGTTTAAGAGGCCGGGCGGCTAATGCCGGCTGCGCCATCGTCGGTTTGCGAGGGTGGGCATTTCGACGCAGCCTCCACAAAAGTCCACAGGCGCACACGATTGACGCGCCGCCTCCGCTCTAGAAACATGGACGCATGGTCCACAAGACCGAAGTCATGGCGCGTTGTCGGCCTCCCGGACGAGTTCGCGAGGCGCGGTTGCCAGCTCTCGCAAGAGCGGGGAGTGGTGTGTCCGCCCATTTCAGTTCAGCTGTAGTGGTACGGGCGCTTGCTCGCCGCGCTTGCCCCGGTCTCCCCGGCCTCGCTGCCAAATTACTCGACACACGGTACCGAGTAATTTCATGCGTAACTTATAGAAAACAAACGATCGGCACCTCAATTACTCGACACACAATTGAGGGTGCCGCGGCACGCTGTTTTGCGCCCCGTAAGTCACGATTCGCTCCGTCTAGCCACTCGCCACTAGTCACTAGCCACTTCTTGCTACTCGTCGCCAGGCATATCGAATCGCACCAGGTTGGCCTGAAATCCACGCGTCCTCACGGCGCCGTAAATGATCCCGACGAGTATCCAGGCGCCTCCGACGATCTGCGCGGCCCGGCTGAGATGCAGCCAGATGAAAAAGCAGATGGAGAAACCGAGGAGCGGAAACACAAGGTTCGTCCAGCGCTTCTCTGCCGCGCGCAGGAAATACCGGACGAACGCGGCGGCGTTTACGCCCATGAACGCGATGAAGGCGCCGAAATTCAGCAGCTCTACTCCGCGCTCGTAGGTGATGAAAAATGCTCCCGTGAGCGCGATGGCTCCGATCAGGAGCACGTTGTTCATTGGAATTCGCCGCTTCGGCTCGATTGCGCCGAAAAATCCGCGCGGCAATGCGTCGCTTCGCCCCATGCCGTAAAGCAGGCGCGCCGCCGCCAATTGCGCGCCCATCCCCGATCCAACGTTCGCAATCAGAATCGTGAAATTCATCAGGTGAAAGAGAAAAAAGCCGCCGACCTGCCTGGCCACCAGCGCATACGCCGATTCGACCATGTCCTTGGGAAACGGCTTATCGCCCCAGACCAGCTGCGCGGCGTAGACCTCGAGCGCGGAGAGCGCGCCGGTGATCACGCAAACCAGCACCGTGGCCAGCAAAATATTTCGCCGCGGATTTTCGGCCTCCTCGGAAAACGCCGAGATGCCGTCGACGCCGATGTATGTGAGGACCGCGAGCGACGTCCCGCGAAGGACGCGGCCGAAATCGAAAGTCTGCGGATCGTAGAACGGCTGAGTGAAAAATCCAGCTCCGTATTCGTGCAGTCCCCAGAGCGAGCGAATCACGAACGCAAAGAAAATCACCACCACGATGATCATTCCCGCCGCGAGCGCTTCGTTGATTCGCGCCGAGGTTTGTATCGCGCGCAGGTTCAGCGTCGTGAAAAGAACGGCGAAAGCGATCGCCATAGCCCAATACGGGACGTGAGGCAGAATATTTCGCGTGAGCTCGCTGCAAATCACGATACAGATCAGCGGGTTCAGAATGTAATCCATCACCATCGCCCAGCCGGTCACGTAGCCGAGGGCCGGATGGATTTCCCGGCCCACGTAGGTGTAGGCCGAGCCGGCGCTGGGATACGCGCGAGCCATTCTTCCGTAGCTGATCGCGGTAAAAAGCATGGCGACCATGGCGATCAGGATCGTAGTGACCACGTGGCCGCGCGCTTCGTTGTTGATCGCCCCATAGATTCCCATCGGCGCGATCGGCTGGATGATGACGATGCCGATGATGATCAGGTTCCACAGCGTGAGCGAGCGTTTGAGGCGCGCGGGCGATGAATCGGGCGCGGGCTGCTGGGAATTTCCGGCCATCAGTGCGATGCGCCCGAATCGCCAAACACCCCTTGCAGGCGAGTGAGCGGGATCGAGGCCGGCTCGATATTCCAGCCCGTTACCCGAACATTGAAATCACCGAAGAGCGCGTCGTACGAAAAAAACTGCGCAGTGATTTCGCGCGATTCGCCCGGCAGGAGCGAAATGTAATTGTCGTCCCACACGACCGGAAGGAGCTCGGGGCCTTCGTCCTTGTTTGGGCCCTCGTGGTTAATTCCGAGGCGCAACTGGAACGCGAGCCTGTCGCTTGTGTTTTGCAGCTTTACGCGGACGACCGGGCCTTCGGCGCTTTTTTCAATCGCGGTCGCGACCTTGATTTTGCCGGCACTCGGCAGAGATTGAAGCGCGGTGAAATCCTCGTAGGATTTCACGGGCGTAAACGCGTCGTTGTCCGCGGCGGACCAGTCGTAGACATTTTTCTTCGCCGAGAGCCAGTAGAAATTCGTACTCAGCACTTTTCCGAAACTATCTTTCAGCACCAGATCCACAAAATAGATGGGGGACGCCGGCTCGAACGCTCGCTCGGGAAACGCTCCGGCTTTCGTAACGCCGTCCGCCGCAACATCCACGGGAACGGTCACCGAGAATCTTTTGTGCAGGGTCGAATCGAAGAGTTTCGCCGTCACGCTGAGTCCCGATTCGGCTTGATAGGTGCTGTTCACCACGGCGACGCTGCGATCGTCGTAGGAATATTGCACGTGCAGCGGCTCGCAGGCCTTTTTCACGCCGTAGTATCCGCCCGCGGGCTGCAGATAATAATCCCAAAGATGCCAGATCAGCGAGGGCCAAGCGTTGTTGAGCATCCACTGGATCACGCCGGTGGACGCGGAATATTTGTTGCGCGAATAGGCCTCGAACATGGCGCGCTCGGAATCGTACGCCATGGCCTGGGCCTTGCGTTCGTAGTCCGCGAAGTCGGCGGGCGGGCCATAGATGGCCTTCATCGCGTCATCGAAATGATTGAGGTTGCTGAATCGCTCGGAGCCGGCGTGATAGTTCCACATGGGATCGCCGGGAACGATGTGATCCACCGGCAGCATTTTTTCGAGGCTCGAATACGGCGGGATCGCCGCGCCCGTTCCGATTTCGGTGGCGAAGCCATAGGCTCCTCCGAATTTCGAAGTATCCGCGAGCCAGTAATCCGGCGGCGTGTAGTCGTACGGCCCTCGCATTTTCACGCCCGACCGTCCGGTCAGCGGCGTGATATTTTCCGACGCGGACGAAAGAACCGGATTCGGCCAGTCGAGGTCTTTGAGCGCAGCGAGAAACGGGCGTTCGACCGCGGCGGGCGGCGGCTGATCGCTGCCGTTGAGCCATGCGAGCATGCTCGGATGGCTGCGCAGCAGTTCGATTTCGGAACGCAAGGAAGCGGTGGCGATTTCGATGTCGCTCTGCTTCCAATCCGACCATTTCTGCCAGTAATCGCAGCAGGTCCATCCGGCCATGACCAGAATTCCCTGCTCATCGGCGAGATTGAAGAAGGCGTCCGATTCCGTCGGGCCTTCGAGTCGAATCGTATTGAGATTCAAATCGCGAAGGTAGGCGAACTGCGTTTTCAGGCGTTCGGGCGATTCGCGCAGCAGCATGTCCGGCGCCCAGCCGCCGCCGCGGATCACGATGCGCTTGCCGTTGACGCGAAAGACGCGATGGCCTTGCGGGTCAACCTCGGACGTGACTTCGCGGATGCCGTAGCGGATGGACGCGGAATCGGATTCCGCGTCACCTACGAGGAAGCGCAGCGTGAGCGTGTGCAGTGCAGGCGCGCCCATCTGGTGAGGCCACCACAATTCGGGGTTTTGAACGCGCAGCTCGGCGAAATTCTCAGGCGCGAGTCGGAACATACGCGATTCCCCCGGGGCGAGCGTCACTTTCTGTCGAATTCGGCGGCCTTCGAGTTGTGCTTCGAGCGTTCCGTCTTCCGGCGCTGCGCTCGCGTTGTGCAGCTCGGCTTCGACGGTCAGGTCAGCCTCATCGAGCGACGCCGTCGGGAAATGCGCGATCACGATCGGCGCGCGAATTTCGAAAGGGCCGGTAGAGCGAATCGAAACGCCGCGCCAGAGTCCCATGTTCTTATCGGGCGGAGTGGGATTCCAGTCCACCCAGTTGATGCCGAGATCTTTTTCGGTTTGCGCGATCACTTCGACGGCCAGCGTGTTGGGCCGGTCGCGCACGAGCAGCGGTGTAATGTCGAATTCGTACGCGCGATATGCGCCGGCGACGTCGCGCGAGTCGGCAATTCGCTTCCCGTTGAGCCAGATGTTGGCGCGATTGTTAATCCCGTCGAAATTCAGCCACACATGCTGGCCGTCGAAAGAATGCGGCGCGCGGAATTCGGTGCGATACCACCACGAGCAGCGGAACGGGCTGTCCTTCGGCATGGACAGCACCGAGAACATTTTGCCGATAGGATACGTTGTCCCCGGAATCGAGCGCAGGTTGTCGCCGAAGTAGGGATCGGGAAACGATTTGTCCGCGACGAGCGCGGCGACCACGGTCGAAGGCACTGTCGTCGCGTGCCATCCATCGGTGCGAAAGCCCGCGACCGAAATCTGCGGGCCTTTTGCGGCGACCTTGCAGGACGACTGAAGCATCCAGCCGTCGTGAAGATCCATGCGTCGGTCCGCGGCGCCGGGCGACTGCGCGAAAGATTGCGGAACCGGAGCGAGGAATGCCAGGACGAATCCCAGCGCGACGAAAAAAAGGGCGGCGAATTTCGGCGTGGAGATCATCGAGCGCCGAAATAATTCGGCGCACGAGCATCGTACATCGAAGGGCTATAGCGGGGGAATCTGCGAGACGTTCCAGCCGCCGCCAAGCGCTTTGACCAGCAGAACGCTCGCGGCCATGCGGCGCGTGAGGACGTCCACGGCGGAGCGTTCGTCGCCGAGCGCGGCACTCTGCGCGGTGGTCACTTCGAGATAGCTCGCGACGCCGCCTTTGTAGCGGCTGTTTGAAAGATCGAGCGAGTGCTGCGCAGCGGCCACGGCGGCATCCTGTATCTTCGCTTCGTTTTCCAGGATACGCAGCGCCGATAGATTGTCCTCGACCTCCTGAAACGCGGTCAGCGTGGTCTGCCGGTATGTGTCCACGGATTTATCGTAGTTGGCGCGCGCTTCCTCGGTGACACCTTTGCGCAAGCCGCCATCGAAAATCGTTTCTGCGGCCGATCCAGCAAGAGACCAGAAACCGCTCGGGCCATCGAGAAGATTGATGATCTTGGAGCTATCGAATCCCCCGCCGCCGGTGAGCGCGAAGATCGGAAAATAGGCGGCTCGGGCGACGCCGATCTGCGCGTTCTCTTCCTGTACGCGGCGCTCGGCTGCGGCAATATCCGGCCGGCGCTCGAGCAGCTCGGAAGGCAGCCCAGGCGGAATTGCGGGCGGCGGAGTGGTCAGCGGCAAAGGCTGCTGGCTAAACTGGGCGGGCGGCTTGCCGATCAAGACCGCGATAGCGTGCTCGAACGAGGAGCGATCCACGGCTACGTCCGCGGCCTGCGCGCGAGTGGTTTCGAGCTGCGTCTGTGCCTGCGCCACGTCCACGCCGGACGCGACGCCGCCCTTATAGCGGCTGTCGGTTAATTGAAGAGCCTGTTCGTAGGAGTCCACGGTCGAATTCAGGAGCTGTTGCTGCGAATCGAGCCCGCGCAATTGGAAGTAATCCAGCGCCAGCTCCGCGTGGAGACTCAATTCCGTGTTCGCCAAATCGGCGGCGGTTGCTTGTGCTTCCGAACGGGCGCCCTCAACTTGGCGGCGCACGCGGCCCCAGACGTCCGGCTCCCAGGAAGCGTCAATGGGCGGCAGTTGAAAGTCCGAGTAGGTTATCGGATCGGCGGTGCCGAAGAGTGCCTTGTTCTGCGATTGACGCGCGCCAGCGGCAGAAGCATTCGCCGAGACGGTGGGAAAATACGCCGCGCGAACGGTGCGGATCGCGGCGCGTGCTTCGAGGAATTGCGCCTGAGCCGCTTTCAGTGATTCATTTGAAACGGTGACTTGCTCTTCGAGGGCGTTGAGCTGCGGGTCACCGTAAACTTCCCACCACTTTCCCTTGGCGATCGAGTCGCTCGGCTGCGCGGCTTTCCAGTCGCCCGCTTCCTTATAAGCAGCGGGAGTATCTGCGGGCGGCCGGACGTAATTCGGTCCGACCGTGCAGCCGCCGAGCAGAAATACGGCAACACCCAATACTTCCGCCCGGCGGTTGCGCCAGCCTTTCGAAACCAGCCGAAACCAGCGGGTCGCGATGCGCCTATTTCTTTGCGTAGGTGACTTTCCAAATGGAGTTCGTGCCATCATCCGTCACCATCAACGAGCCGTCGTTTGAAACCGTCACCCCCACCGGGCGGCCCCAGCACTCTCCCGCCGGCGTGACGAAACCGGTGAGAAAATCCTGGTATTCGCCCGTGGCGTGGCCGTTTTTCAGCGGAACGAGAACCACTTCATAGCCGGTGCGAACCGAACGGTTCCATGAGCCGTGCTCGGCGCCGAAAAGGTCGCCCTGATATTGTTTCGGGAACTGCTTCGCTTCGTAGAACGCGATGTTCAGCGAGGCGTTGTGCGGTTCCATCAGGACGTCGGGCACGATCGCTTTGTCTTTCAGCTCGGGATGCTTGCCGGGGAAGCGCGGGTCGGGATGGCCGCCGGTGTAATACCACGGCCAGCCGTAGAAACCACCCTCCTTCACGGAAGTGATGTAGTCGGGCGGAATATTGTCGCCGAGCTCGTCGCGCTCGTTCGTCGACGTCCAGAGTTCGCCGGTGTTGGGATTCGTCATCAGGCCGGAGCCGTTGCGGATGCCGCTGGCGAAAACAGCGATGGTCTTACCGTCCTGATTCAAGGTGTTGGCGTCGGCGACCAAAATGTTGGCACGGTGAAATTCACTGGTGTCCGTGTCTATATCGGTGACGTTGGTATGCGAGCCGACGGAGATGAACATTCTCTTGCCGTCGAGTGAAAAGGCGACGCCCTTCGAGAAGTGGTTCGGGCCGGCCGGCAAATCGCCTACAACTGTTTCCGGATCGGCGGTCGCTTTCAAATCGCCCGCTGCGTATGGGAAACGGAGAACCTTGTCCGTATCGCCGACGTAGAGGTATTTCGGATTGGGTCCGGGAGGATAGAACGCGAGACCGAAGGGAAGATTGAGCTTCGACGCGAACACCTGCATCTGACCCATTTTGCCGTCGGGACCGGTGCGGAATGCCAGCACCAAGCCCTGATTTTGCGCGGCGACAAAGAAATCGCCATTGGGAGCGGTGATGATCGTGCGCGGAGAGATGGCTTTGCCGTCATCGCCTTTCAGGCTTTCGGCGTAAAGCTCGACTTTGAATCCGGCGGGAGCCTGAGGCCACGCATCACCGCGCGGCACCGGGCGCGAGAAAACGGCAGAGGATTTCGTGGCGTAGGGATCGGGCAAATCAGCGGCGGTGATGTGGTGCACGTTGCCGGGCGCTTCGCCCTTGAAATCCGTAAACACGCCCGGAGTGCCGGGCTTGGCGTTCGGGTCCACAGCATGGGTCGGTGGTGGTACAAAGCCCGCTGGCGGCCCGCCCTGCGCGCCTGCGAACTCGGTGCGGGAGACGACGAAGATCAAAAATATAAGACCCAGCGTGACCGTGATGCCTTGGTGAAAACGCTTCATTCTGATTCCTCCTCGGACCTGCTATTTTCTCGACGATTCTATATCTTAATCGAAGCAGACAGTCACTGGGCGGTGCCAGAACCGTTATCTCCGTCGGCATTGGACCCTGCCGTTACCACGCGAATTGTTTCTCCCGAAATCAGCGAGTCGGGCGGATTCGCAATCACCAAGTCGCTGGCCGTGATACCCGATACGACCTCGACTTCGCTGCCCATATCGCGGCCGAGAGTGATTTTTGTTAGCGCGGCCCGGTTGCCATCCTGCACGGTGCCAACCTGCAAACCATCCGAGTGAAAAATCAGCGCGCTGACAGGCAGAATCAATGCCGGGACACCCGACGGCACCTTCAGATGGACTTCGGTGTACGCGCCGGGAAGTATCTCGCCCAGAGGATTGTCCACATCCACTTCGACAAGCAGCGTGCGCGTGGCAACGTCAATTGCATCGGACGTTCGAACGAGTTTTCCCTGAAATTCGCGCCCGGGAAATTCCTGCAGCGTCAGTGTCGCGGTGATGCCCGGCTTGGCAGCCTGCGAATACTGCTGCGGCACGTTGATATAGACGCGCATGGTCCGGACAGCCGCGATGTGAAACAGCTCGGTGGCAGGGCCGCCGTTGCCGGAATTGATCAGGTGTCCGACGTCAGTATTGCGCGCGGTGATCACACCTTCGAACGGCGCGTAAATTTTCTCGAACGATTGCAACTCCTCGAGGCGATTCACATTGTGTTGCGCCGACGCGACCATGGCCTTCTTTGCGGCGAAATCGCCGGTGGCGTTGTCCACGTCCTGCTTGGACACGGAATCAGTCTTCAGCAAATCCTGATAACGGGCGGACGTGATTTCGGACAGGTTGTAATTTGCCTGAGCCGTATTCAAGTCCGCGCGCGCCTGGTCAAGTTCCTGATCCACTTCCGGCGTATCAATGTCCGCGAGCAACTGGCCCGCCGTCACGCGCGCCCCGATGTCCACGTACCACTTCTTCAGATATCCGTTCGTG
>Ga0210383_10005816_pt1 | contig 10800 bp, 10 predicted proteins | sample IncBWC14OmetaG_FD_160072 | JGI IMG/M metagenome (GOLD analysis project Ga0210383, IMG submission 160072) | Forest soil microbial communities from Barre Woods Harvard Forest LTER site, Petersham, Massachusetts, United States - Inc-BW-C-14-O ...
CCGATGCGCCCGCTTCCATGATTGGCAGCACCACAAAGCCCGGCCACAACTTCCCCGCGACGCTGCGCAGCGAGTTCATGACGTCGTCGCGCAGCGGCGGCGGCGCCATGGCTTTTCGATCCGAGCCGTGATCCATCAAGTCGCCGTTGTCACCGCGGTAGCGGACCGTGAGTTTCGGATCGTTGAAAAGCTTGACCAGCTGCAGGCGAATTTCCTCCTGCGAGTGGCCGGGAAAGATGCGGCAGTTCACGTTGGCCTCCGCCCGCCCCGGCAGCGCATTCGGCGCATGACCGCCGCTCAACATGGTCGCCACGCAGGTGGTGCGCATGACCGCGTTCGAGTGCGTATCCTGCGACAGACGCTCGACCGCCCTGGGGTCGGGCGGGGTGGCCAGAATGGCGCGCATATCGGCCGCCGCCTGCCCGGTTTCGATCTTCGCCATCTGCGTAAAGTATTCGCGCGTGACGGAATTCAATTCGAAGGGAAAGGTCCACTTCTGCAGAGCGGCGAGCGCATCGGCCACATGGTAAATCGCGTTGTCCGATATCGGCAGCGAACTGTGGCCGCCAGGGTTGGTGGCGAGCACCTGAAAGTCCGCGTAAAGCTTCTCGGTAGCTTCAAATCCCACAATCTGCGGTTTGTCCGGTCTGACGCCGCCGGCGTCGGGGTTCAATGCAAATTCCGCATCGATGAGCTCGCGGTGATTTTTCAGCAGCCAGTCGACGCCGTTGGATTTGCCGCCCTCTTCATCCGCCGTAAGCGCCAGAATGATGTCGCGATCAGGAACGAATCCCTCCTTTTTCATGCGGATGAAATCGGCTACCGCAATGGCATCGCTGTCCTTCATGTCTTGGGTGCCGCGGCCATAGAAGTAGCCGTCCTTCTCGACAAATTGGAAGGGGTCGGTGCTCCAGTCTTCGCGCTTGGCTTCGACCACATCCAGGTGTCCAATGATCAGGATCGGCTTCAATTTCGATCCGGCCTTCCCGCGGTACCGAGCAACCATGTTGCCCTTGCGATCGTTGGGCCCGAGCACAACCACATCCGCCTTGGCAAAGCCTGCATCGAGCAGACGCTGCGCCATGGCTTGGGCGGCCACGGTTGTGCTCCCCACCGAATCGGTAGTATTGATTTCAATGAGCTGTTTGAAAATGTCGTGCGCGTTCTTGCGCGCGGCCTCGCCTTCCGCCGAGGGCGGCGCGGCCGCTTGCGCACGGAATCCGAACAGAATCGCGGCAAGGCCGATGACGATAATGCGATGGTTCAAGACATTCTCCCGTTGAACACGAGGATCGGACCCCCGGTAGCTCATGCTATCGTATGCGTCCCTAAAGCGTATCGCGCGAGATCTGAATGGCGAGGAAAAAGACTCGTGCCGTGAGTCGAGCGGCTGCGGAAGCAGCGGTCCAAACCCTGTTGCGCTGGGCCGGCGACGAACCGAGCCGAGAGGGGTTGCGCGACACGCCGAAACGGGTCGTGAACGCGTATCGCGACTGGTTTTCAGGCTATTCGATCGACCCCGGGGCCTACCTGCGCCGCACTTTCGAAGAGGTCGAAGGCTACGATGAAATGGTGGTCCTGCGCGATATCTCGTTCGAGTCCTTCTGCGAACACCACATGGCGCCCATCATCGGCCGCGCGCACGTGGGCTACCTGCCGAGCGATCGGGTGGTCGGTATCAGCAAGCTGGCACGCGTCGTCGAAGGTTACGCGCGCCGTTTCCAGGTCCAGGAAAAGCTCACCTCGCAAATTGCGGGCTGCATCAACGAGGTGCTCAAGCCCCGCGGCGTGGGCGTTGTCATCGACGCCGTTCACCAATGCATGACCACGCGCGGGGTCCACAAGCGCGGTGTATCCATGGTCACCAGCAAAATGCTCGGCACGTTCCGCGCGGACGCCAGCACGCGCGCAGAGTTCCTGCGCTTTATCGCCATTGAAGGCGCCAACCAGCGCTAGTACATCGGCCCAGTGATATTGACCGGTTGGTGTAGCGCTCGGCAGGTAGCGTGAGAAGAATCAAGGCACAAAGAAACAGTGCCTCGATTCTTCTCACCCTACCTGGCGAATGCTCGAGCCGGTCAATAACACCACGCCGACGTTTCGTGCAGGTTGGGCGATAAGTGTTTTTCCTCCTGCGAGTGGGCATGAGGTCCCGCGGCCGATTAGCCGCTCGAACGTTCCCCTGTACTGAGAGTTTGAGCGTCCCGCGTTAAAGGGCCTATGGTGATAGAAAGCTTAGAGGCACTGCGCTCTTCCGTGCCTCGAAGCTTTCTATCACCCTAGAACATGCACGCCCGAGGTACTAGTTTCTCTGCGGAACCTTGGGTAGCGCGCGCACGGGCACCATCTCGACCGAAAAGCTGTACTTGTGCCGTTCGCCCGGCTGCAGCGCGCCGACCCCGACGACCTGGCGCGTAATTTTTTCACCCTTTTCGTTGGTAATCGCGATCACCACGCAGTATTCGCACTGCTCGCCGCGCGCGGGATGATGAATCGTACCCTCGATGCGCATGGCGGAAACAGCCTTGGCCGCCGGTTCCGCATTGACCGTGTTGAAGCGCAGGTGGTGCTGGCACCCCGGGCAGATGTTCGCACTTTGTAAAACCGTGGCCTTACAGTGCGGACATACCCGGGTCGCGCCGAGTGTGCTCGGGCGAGCGACGCTCATTGACACTAACTACCGTTGCTGGCCAAGCCTTTTATTTTTCCTTTTTCGTCATCCCAACCAAACTCGACATGGCCGCGCATGCGCGAACCGGCCGCGACCGTGATGGATCCCGCCTTCACGTCGCCGACAATGACACCACCCTCGAGCACGTCAACCCGCTTGGCGGATTCAATATTGCCTTGAAGCTCCCCACCGACGACCACAATGCCGGCGAGTACTTGTCCGGTCAGATGGGCACCGCTATCCATGGTGAAATTGCCGTCAATGCGCACGTCACCCTTGAACCGGCCGGCCATGCGTACGTTCCCGGAACCTTCGATCTTGCCTTCGATCGTCAGGTTCGCGGCGATGACCGACTCGCCGCCCTCGACGGCGGTTTTTGGCATGGGACGGCGTGGCGAAACGGCCAATCCCGGATCGTTGATGATGCGTTCCGGCGGGCTTCTTTCCGAAGGCAATGCCGATGACGGAACGGATGAACCCGCAGGGACGGGCGTGGGGTTTTCTTTCCAAAGCGCCATAAAGTAACTCTCCCGCTAATGAGTGGCTAAAGCCTACACGCTAACCCCGGCAAATGTCATCGGCCTACTGTCTTTTATTGGAGACGGTCAGATCTTGAGGCCTCAGATCCTGCGCGACCGATATAATGACCCGCAATTAGATAGGGGTGTGAATTTTTGTTTCAACAACTTGAGCGACTGGTCTCCGATTCGATTCTCGGATTGATGGCGAAATATCGAGCGGACCCTTTCAACGATAAGGTCGATCTGGGCGTAGGGGTATACCGCGATCTCTCGGGCAATACGCCCATTTTGGAGTGTGTCCGAAGGGCGGAAAAGGAGGTCCTGGCCGCCCAAACCACGAAGTCCTACATCGGCGCGGCCGGTCGCGAGGAATTCAACAGTGCCTTGGAGGAATTGGTGCTGGGCGCCGCCCATCCAGCGCGTAAGGATCGGCGTGCGCGCACGCTGCAGTGTCCCGGCGGCTGCGGGGCCCTGCGCGTGGGGGCCGAGCTCATCAAGGCTGCCTCACCTACTGCCGTGGTTCACTTGAGCGACCCTACCTGGGGAAACCATGCGCCGTTATTGGGGGGATGCGGCCTCAAGCTTGAGCGCTACCCCTACTACGACGCCGCGGCACACGAATTGCGCTTCGACGCAATGCTGCAACGCCTCCAAACCGCGTCCGCGGGCGATGTCGTCTTGATCCACGCCTGCTGTCACAACCCCACCGGCGCCGACCTTACTGCCCAACAATGGGAATTAGTCACGGAGCTTCTTCTGCACCGCAAGCTGGTCCCTTATCTGGACATTGCGTACCAGGGATTCGGCTCCTCGCTCGAGGCCGACGCCGCCCCCATCCGCATGGTGGTGGAGCGAGTGCCCGAAGCGCTGATCGCCGTGTCGTTTTCCAAGAACTTAGGGTTATATCGCGAACGCGTCGGCGGCTTGATCGTCGTCAGCGAAAACGCGGCGCGCGCAGATGCAGTGCAATCTCACATGCTGCACATCGCACGCAGCATCTACTCCATGCCGCCCGATCATGGTGCGGCCATTGCCGCGCGAATCTTTGCCGAACCGCAATTGAGGCAACAGTGGGTGCGGGAGCTCGACGCCATGCGGACGCGAATAATGGATATGCGTGCGCTGTTGGCCGGCCGCCTTCGCGAAGTGACGGGCGGCAACTCGTTCGATTTCATTCGCACACAGCACGGCATGTTTTCGTTGCTGGGCGTATCGCGGGATGCGGTCGAGCGCTTACGCGAAAAACATCACATTTACATGACCTCCGACAGCCGCATGAACCTCGCGGGAATCATGCCGGACAACGTCACTTATGTGGCCGAGGCCTTTGCGGCAGAGAGTGCAGTCATTGCAGCCTAGTGCTCGGCCGGGAGGGTAAGAAGACTCAAGGCACGAAACCAGCAGTGCCTTGAGTCTTCTCACCCTTCCTGACGAGAACTTGGGCCGATCAATATCACATGCCCGACCGATGGTCGCTCGTCCTCCAGCACCGTGAGTTTGACCGTCCAGCATGAAAGGCCTAGGGACATAGGAAGCTTCGAGGCACTGCTCTCTTCCGTGCCTCGAAGCTTCCTATCTCCCTAGTTCGCCAGTGCCTGACTCAGGGCGGTGACTTCCGCGGCGGAATCCTGCATCACCGCCAGTGTTTTCGACTGATTCATGCCGAGCCTTTTTGCACCCGGCAGCTCCTGCAGCGACTTCTCCAAGCCGGCGATATCGGTACCGTACGAGACCATGAGGATGGCAACGCCCACCACGTCGCTGAGGTCGGGATCTTCGAGTTCAGTACGCAGGAAATCCTCCTGCCCCACCGCCCGCGCCATCACGTCAGAGAATTTCCAATTCTCCAAGATCGCCTTGCCGATGGACGGATACCAATCGTTGATGATGTCATCGAGCGCGCCCTCGCTGGCAAACAGCTCCGGGTGAGAAGTGGCACGGGTCAATATGTAAAGCTTGCCGATGCCATGCATCATTCCCGTCAACATCGCCTCGTCCGGATTCACGCGTGTGCAACAGCTCCGGGCGAGCACGTAGGCATAGGCAGCCACATAGGTGCTGCGCTCCCACAGATCGTTCAAATACGGCGCCAGGCTTGCCAGCTTGTTCGCTTGACGGATTTGATTCATCGAGAATGAAATCGAGGCGCTGCGCACCATATTGTGGCCGATACGCGCAATGGCCGTACGCAGATCGGTTACGTTCTTGCCGCTGCGGTTGATGGACGCTGAATTCGCGATGCGTAACAAGCGGGCCGCGAGCGCCGGCTCCGATCCGACCACCCGGACAATCTGTTCCACCTTGGCATCAGGATCGGCAAGGATCCGCCTGATCTTGAGCGCGATTTCGGGAAACGACGGCAAATCGACCTGGCCGCCCGACAGTTCTGCGGCGAGGCTGCGTATGAAATCAAAGGCGGCGTTGGATGGAGACTGCACAGGATTCAATGGATCGACCGATTTGCCTCATTCTTGAGGGCATAATGCATGAAACCGACCAAAAAGCTGCTACTTCTTGGATGTCGACGGCCGGCTCGCGAATCGCTGTTGCACTTCGCCATGGCGCGCGCTTTCCGTAAAGCGCCCTGCACTATAGCGGGCCACGACATGCCGCCAGAAGGCCACCGACCCAGGATGGCGCATATATTCGACGATTTCCCAATTGCCCGCAAAGCGGTCGAATATCAGCGTCGCGGCGTCCCGGCCGATTCCGGCGCGGCGATATTGCATGCGCACGAAAAATTCCGACATTCGATAATCAGCAGCCTTCTCGCCCGCTTTTGGAATGCGCGGACGTGTCACGAGCGCAAATCCGACTGAATCAGTACCCTTGAGAATCAACAGCGGGTGCGATTGATCGTTGGAAAACCAATTGGCGAAAATCTCGGCTTCGTGCGGATTGTTCGCGCCGATGACGGAAAATAGTCCCGTATTCAGATCCGCCAGGGACTCGATGTATTCGCCGTAGACACTCTGGATCCACTGGCGATCCTGTTTTGAATGTCTGACATCGCGAATGCTGACAAGCAACGAGACTTCATCCTCATCTAAAAAAAGACACAGCCCGGACGAACGTGCCTGACGGCAGCCCGCCCGGGCTTGTGGGATCAGCTAGCTCCGAAGCGTATTACGGCTTCGCAGCTGAGGCTGCACTGGCAGCCGCATCGGCGGCGGCGCTCGCAGCAGCAGCCGAATCAGCAGCGGCGGAGGCAGCAGCATCCGCAGCAGGCGCGGCGGCCGGAGGAGGAGCAGCGGCCGGGGCAGGAGCCTCGGTCTTGCTGCCGCAGGCACTCAGCATGAATGCAGCGACAAAGGCGGTCAGAGCAAGTTTAGTCTTCATCTATCGATACCCCAGAAATTTTAAAGGTAAAAAAATTTAGGCCGAGCGTGTTGTTTTTGGGCCTATACCCAAATGTCCCGGCCGATTTTAGAGTGTTTTGGCGCAATTTCATATCACTTTCGCCGCCCACACCACGCCTTTAACGCGGGAAATCGCGGCTGGGGTTAAGTCATGGGAGCCTGTCTGTAGCTTGGGATCGCGCTGGCGCATAATTCACTAGTCCCAGCAACGGAGATCTTGAGTGAGCGATTCCGGTCTCGATCAGCTTTATGCGGCGCACTTAGGCTTGCTCATGAGCCGCGCCGATCGCTCGCTTGAGCGCAGCGGCTTCGATGCTTTGGTGGTCCACGCCGGCCGCCCGCCGCTGCAGTTTCTCGACGACCAAGACTACCCCTACAAGGTGAATCCGCAGTTCAAGGCGTGGGTGCCGATTATCGACAATCCGCGCTGTATCTTGGTTTATAGGCCCGGGAACCGTCCAACGGTCCTGTTCTATCAACCCAATGACTACTGGCATAAACCCGCCGCGCTACCCGCCGCCGCCTGGACCGGCTCGGTCAATTTGATCACCATGGACGATGACTCGAAGGCTGCGCAGCACTGGGAAAAAATGGGCCGCGTGGCTTTCATCGGGCCGGAAGTTTCCGTTCAAGGCGCCGATCCGACCTGCGTCAATCCCAAGGATTTGCTGGCGCTGTTGGAGTACGAGCGCGCCGTGAAGACCCCCTATGAACTGGCGTGCCTGCGAAAGGCCAACGAGTTGGGCGCGCGCGGACATATGGCGGCGATCGCGGCGTTTCACCGCGGCGGCTCCGAATACGATGCGCACATGAGCTATCTGGCGGCCTGTCAGCAGCGCGAAGAAGAGATGCCCTACAACAACATCGTGGCCTACAACGAAAATGCCGCGGTACTGCACTACCAGCATCTGGAGCGGGCCGCGCCCGCGCCGTTGCGCTCGTTTTTGATCGACGCCGGCGCTCAATACCGCGGCTACGCGGCAGACATTACTCGGACCTATGCTCGAGGAAGCGGTCGATTCGCCGATCTCGTCAAAGCCATGGACAAGGCGCAACTAGCGCTGTGCGACGAGATCGTCGCCGGCCGCGACTATCGCGACGTGCACCTCTCGGCCCATCGAGTCCTGGGCGATGTGATGCAGAAGATCGGTCTCACCAAGCTGCCCGGGCAGGCCGCATTGGAAGCGGGCGTCACCCAGGTGTTCTTTCCGCACGGCATCGGGCATTTGCTGGGTCTTCAGGTGCACGATGTGGGCGGAGTGATGGGTGACCCGGCGGGCCATGAGCGTGAGCGGCCCAAGGGGCATCCCTACTTGCGCTTGACACGCATGCTGGAGCCCGGCGTGGTCGTGACGGTGGAGCCGGGCATCTACCTGATCGACTCGCTGCTGGCTGCGGCTCACGCGGACGAGCGGCGCGCCCATATCGACTGGGCGGTGGTGGACGATCTCAAGCCCTACGGGGGGATCAGGATTGAAGACAACGTCGCCGCGACCGCGGGAAGGCCTGAAAACATGACGCGGGATGCCTTTGCACGAGTTGCCGCCGCGAAAGGCGCGGCGGCGTAGGAGCCCGTCTCGATATTCCTCGTGGTCGCCTAAGCGGCCGCTTTCTTGGTCTTGCGGCGCTTCGGCTTCGCCTCGGTCTCGCTCTCTTCAGCGGCCGCGGCTTTCTTACTCTTGGTTTTGGCCTTCTTGGGCTCCGCCTTCGGCGCTTTGGCGGCCTTTTTGTCTTCTTTCTTTTCGGTCGCGACTGCGGCGGACTCGGTCAACTGCATCAGTGCCATGTCGGCCGAGTCTCCCGGCCGCGGTTCCATCTTGAGAATCCGCGTATAGCCGCCGGCGCGCGATTTGAAGCGCGGACCCAAATCCGCGAACAACTTCTCGACCACGGCGTCATCACGCAAGCGCGAGTGCGCCAGGCGGCGTAAGCCGATCGAGTCCACCTTGGCCATGGTGATCAACGGCTCGACCACACGGCGCAGTTCCTTGGCCTTCGGCACGGTGGTGCGGATGGTTTCGTGCTGCAGCAGCGAGGTCGCCATGTTGCGCAACATCGCATGACGGTGCGAGGCATTTCGCGATAGCTGACGCCCGCTGTTTCTATGACGCATGTTCTTCTCTTAACTCTTGATCGCTAATTCAAATACCGTCGCGCTCGTCGTCGCGCTTCAATCCCGGCGGCGGCCAATTGTCGATACGCATTCCGAGCGTCAACCCATGGCTCTCCAGAACCTCTTTGATCTCGGTCAAAGACTTCTTTCCCAAGTTCGGCGTGCGCAGCAATTCGACTTCCGTGCGCTGCACGAGATCGCCGATGTAGTGGATGTTCTCGGCCTTGAGGCAGTTGGCGGAACGCACCGTGAGCTCGAGCTCGTCGACCGGGCGCAGCAGAATGGGATCGAACTGCGTTTCGGTGGCTTTGGTGGTCGACTCGTCTTGACCTTGCAGATCGACGAACACCGACAGCTGATCCTTGAGGATGCCGCCGGCGCGGCGGATCGCCTCTTCCGGATCGATCGTGCCGTTGGTCTCGATATCCAGAATCAGCTTGTCCAGGTCGGTGCGCTGCTCGACGCGCGCGCTCTCGACGTTGTAAGTCACTTTGCGTACCGGGCTGAACGAGGCATCCAGCTGCAGGCGGCCGATGGCGCGGGTCTGCTCCTCGAAGGCCATGCGCTGCGCCGCCGGACGATAGCCGCGGCCGCGCTCCACCTTGAGGGACATCGACAACTCGCCCGCTTTGGTCAGGTTCGCGATGACCAGGTCCGGGTTCAAAATCTCGATGTCGTGATCGCCGGCGATGTCGCCCGCGGTCACCGGGCCGGGGCCCTTCTTGTGCAGGCGCACCTCGGCAACGTCGCGCGTGTGCATGCGAATCGCGACCGCTTTCAAGTTCAGCAAAATATCGACGACGTCTTCTTGGACGCCTTCAATCGCGGTGTACTCGTGGAGCACGCCCTCGATTTCGATCTCGGTGATCGCTGCTCCCGGCAAGGAAGACAGCAGCACCCGGCGCAGCGCATTGCCGAGCGTATGACCGAAGCCGCGTTCAAACGGTTCGATCACGATGCGGGCATGGCGCGGCGACACGGGCTGTACCTTGACGACCCGCGGTTTCAAAAATTCATTGATCGATCCCTGCATGGATTTCACCTACGTTTACGAAACAAGGACAACGCAGCCAAAAAGCTGCGCTGCAATTACTGGCAATTCCTACTTGGAATACAACTCGACGACCAGGCTCTCGTTGATGTCCGGAAGAATTTCCTGCCGATCGGGAACGGATTTCAAGATTCCGGAGAACTTCTTGTCGTCGACCTCGACCCAGTCGGGAAACCCGACTTGAGACGCGATGGTCAGAGCCGCCGTGACGCGCGTTTGCTTCTTCGCGCGCTCGCGCAGATTTATCACATCGCCCGCTTTGCACTGGTACGAAGCAATATTGACCAGCTTGTCGTTGACCGACACGCCCTTGTGGCTCACCAGCTGACGGGCCTCGGCGCGCGTTGCGGCGAAGCCCATGCGGTAGACCACGTTGTCCAGACGGCATTCCAGAAACTGCAGCAAGGTCTCGCCGGTCGCCCCCGGGCGGCCCGCGGCCTTCTGGTAATAGTTCCTGAACTGACGCTCGAGCACGCCGTACATGCGGCGCAGCTTCTGCTTCTCGCGCAATTGCAGCCCGTATTCCGACAAGCGCTGCTTGCGCTCGCTCTTCACGCCGCCCGGCGGCACTTCGAGCTTGCACTTTGACTCGAGCGGCTTCACACCGCTCTTCAGGAACAGGTCGGTTCCCTCGCGACGGGAGAGCTTGCACTTCGGACCGGTATATTTTGCCATTGCGAACCTTTTAAACGCGACGCTTCTTAGGCGGACGGCAGCCGTTATGCGGAATCGGCGTGACGTCTTCGATGTTGGTGATCTTCAGCCCGCAGCCGTTCAAGGCACGTACCGCGGATTCGCGTCCGGGACCGGGTCCCATGACGCGCACTTCGACATTCTTCACGCCGTGTTCTTGCGCCGCGGTGCCCGCGCGCTCGGCGGCAACCTGCGCCGCGAACGGCGTCGACTTGCGCGAGCCGCGATAGCCGCAGCCGCCGGAGGTCGCCCAGGACAGGGTGTTGCCCTGCCGATCGGTGATCGTGATGATGGTGTTGTTGAACGAGGCGTGCACGTGCGCGATCGCATCGAGCACGTTCTTGCGTACTTTCTTGCGCGCGGGTTTTGCGCCCGGTGCAGCGGCCGCGGCG
>Ga0210383_10005817_pt1 | contig 10798 bp, 10 predicted proteins | sample IncBWC14OmetaG_FD_160072 | JGI IMG/M metagenome (GOLD analysis project Ga0210383, IMG submission 160072) | Forest soil microbial communities from Barre Woods Harvard Forest LTER site, Petersham, Massachusetts, United States - Inc-BW-C-14-O ...
CAGAGCGTCGTCGCATAGGCTCGTCTCATGAACTCGAATAGGTCCACACAATGATCGCGAAATCCCACAACACGGTTCTCCCGGCCCTTGCATTGGCTGTCCTTGCATTGGCCGTCGCGCCGCCGTCACAGGCCGTTGCGCAAATCATCGACAAGCCCAACAAGGGACTCTACTCCGAGACCGCGGACGCCAACGCCGACATCGCCGCCGCTCTCGTCCGCGCGCGCCACGAACACAAACGCGTCCTCCTCGACTTCGGCGGCAACTGGTGCGGTGACTGCCAGGTCCTCGACATCTACTATCACCAAAGCCCCAACGCCGAGATCCTCGCGAAAAACTACATCGTCGTCCACATCGACATCGGCCACATGGACAAGAACGTCGATGTCGCGAAAAAATACCACGTACCCATCACCAAAGGGGTTCCCGCACTCGCCGTGATCGACGCCCACGGCAATCTTCTCTACTCCGAGCGCGAAAAAGAGTTCGAGCACACCACCCCCGCAGCCATCACCGCGTTTCTCAATCGCTGGAAGGCCTGACAGCAAGTTGTTTCACAGATGACCTACAGGGAAGGTTCCCACTCCATGATCTCGAAAGCCTCGTCGGGTCCCAGCACCGCAATCCTCTCCGCAATCGCTCTCGTCGCGTTGGCCGCCGGCGCGTCAATCCTCGGCTGCAAGAGCACTCAGCCGGCATCGTCTCCGGTCGCCGCCGTTCCATCGACGCCGGCGGCACGCCAGCCTGTGACGCCAGTGCCTGCCGTCAAGAAGCATCTCTACTCCGCAGAGGCCGACCCCAAAGCCGATATCGCTGCTGCCCTCAAACAGGCCAGCCTCGAACACAAACGCGTCATCCTCGACTTCGGCGGGGACTGGTGTGGCGACTGCCAGGTCCTCGACATCTACTTCCATCAAAGTCCCAACCTCGAACTCCTCGACAAGAACTTTGTCGTTGTCCATGTCGATATCGGCCACTTTGATAAAAACCTGGACATAACCGAAAAATACAACGTCCCGCTCAAGAAGGGGGTTCCCGCTCTCGCCGTCCTCGACTCCAACGGCAAGCTTCTCTACTCGCAACAGGCCGCCGAGTTCGGCGACATGCGCTACATGTACGCCAACTCCGTCACCGACTTCCTCAATCAGTGGAAGGCTTAGTCCCATCGCCTCCAACCCGCGGGTGCGTCCCATGAGAAGAGTCCTGCGCCTTCCCAGAATCTTCCACGGCGCTGTGCTTCGCGCGGCCCGGCACGATTGCCTCAACCTCGCCCAGTCCACCGCCTACTCCGCCATGGTGTCGCTCTTCCCCGCGCTCATTGTCGCCGCTGCGGTCGTCAGCCTGTTGCCCGATACCGCACCACTCCGCTTCCAGTTGGCCATCCTCTTCGACCGCATCCTTCCACCCGACGTCAGCCCACTCTTACAGGGCTACTTCATCGACTCCGCTCACAGCACTCATTCCTCTCATGGTCTTATCGCCGCCTTCATAGTCAGCCTGATCGGCGCCTCCAGCGTCATTGCCACCCTTATGGAAGGCGTCCGGCGCGCTAACGATCTCCCAGCCGACTGTTGGACATTCTTGCAACGCCGCCTCCGCGCCTTCCTCCTGGTCCCTCTTTCCTTGGTCCCATTCGCCGTCGCCAGCACCATTCTTGTCTCTGGCCAGTTCGTCACCGAATGGCTGGCCCTGCACATCATGCCCTCCGCGCGGACACCGGTCTACGTCGTCGCACTCCTCCTTCGCTGGTGTATCGCACCTACCGGCAGCATCGGCATCGTTGGCCTCATCTATCATATGGGGACACCTATGCAGCAGTCCTGGAAGCGGGTCCTCCCCGGCGCCGTGGTCTCCACCGTCATGTGGTTCCTCACGACACTTGCCTTCGGCTGGTACGTCACGCGCTTTGCCAACTACTCCCAGGTCTACGGTTCCCTGGGCGCCGGCATCGCGCTCCTGTTCTGGCTCTATCTCATCTCGCTCTGCGTCCTCTACGGCGCCGAGTTCAATACCGAGTTCCACGCCCGCTATTTCCACTCTCATCGCACTCATTCCACCCCATCGTCCCCAAACGACCTCCCGGCCAGTTAGAATTGCCTCGGAAGTTAAAACTCTATGGTCATGCCATCCGCAAACCGTGATGGTGAGAAAGTTCCCGCAAAAGCGACCCATGAAGACCTCTTTAAACCCAACTCCGAACATTCTCCCTATTGGCACAATGGAGCGCACTCGCCGCGCCAAGATCGTCGCCACACTCGGCCCTGCATCAAACTCTCCTGAAATCTTTCGTCAGCTTGTCCGCGCCGGCCTTGACGTCGCCCGTCTCAACTTCTCCCACGGCACCCACGAGCAAAAAGCCGAGCTCATTCGCATGGTCCGCACCATCGCGAAGGAGGAGCGCAAGCCCATCTGCATCCTCGCCGATCTTCAGGGCCCAAAGATCCGTACTGGCAAGCTTAAGGACAACAAGCCCGTCCAACTCGTAGCCGGCAAACGCCTCACCATCACCCCGCGCGAGATCGAAGGCACCGCCGCCATGGTCGGCACCACCTTCAAGACCCTCGCTGAAAATCTCGAGAAGGGCTCGCGCATCCTCCTCTCTGACGGCCTCATCGAGCTGCACGTCGAATCCGTCAAAGGCGCTGACGTCATCTGCGAGATCATCAACGGCGGCATGCTCGGCGAGAACAAGGGCATCAACCTCCCGGGCATCGCCGTCAACGTCCCCTCGCTCACCCCAAAGGACGAAGAGGACCTCATCTTCGCCATAGGCCAGGGCGTCGACACCGTCGCCGTCTCCTTCGTCCGCACCGCCGCAGACGTCCGCCACGTCAAGAACCGCCTCGCCGCACTCAAGTCCGACGCATGGGTGGTCGCCAAGCTCGAAAAGCCCCAGGCCATCGAACACCTCGATAGCATCCTAGAAGTGACCGACGCCATCATGGTCGCGCGCGGCGACCTCGGTGTAGAAGTCCCACCCGAAAAGGTCCCGGCCCTTCAAAAACACATCATCCGCCGCGCCGCCGAGTACCGCAAACCCGTCATCACCGCCACGCAGATGCTCGAGTCCATGATCGACAACCCGCGCCCCACACGCGCCGAAGCCTCCGATGTCGCCAACGCCATCTACGACGGCACCGACTCCGTCATGCTCTCCGCCGAAAGCGCCGCAGGCAAGTATCCCGTCGAAGCCGTCGCCATGATGGCCAAGATCATCACTGAGACCGAGCACCAGATCCGCATCGACCCGCCACCCGCGCTAGGCCATCACCCTAGCGTCCGCCTCTCCATCGCCGAAACAATCTGCGAATGCATGTCCCACGCGGCCGACGACCTCGACGTGGCCGCCATCGCCATCTTCACCGAATCCGGCGCCACCGTTCGCCTCCTCTCCAAGTACCACCCCGACCCGCCCATCTTCGCCCTCTCGCCCTTCGAGAACGTCATCAACCGCTGCATGCTTCTCTGGGGCACCTACCCCGTCCTCTGCGATCGCTTCCATGACACTGACAAGCTAGTCGAGATGGCAGAAGACATCCTCGAAACTCAAGGCCACGTCCATCAGCGTCAGATCGTCGGCATCGTCGCCGGGACCCGCACCAAATCCGGCGCCACCAACTTCATGCGCCTCCATATGGTCGGCGACCGGGACACAGACCCCACCGAACCAGCGGGACCCAGGAAGAAGAAAAAACGTTGACCCAAAACCTCATGTTCAGCTAGTCAAGCGATCCAGTATTTCAATGCCGTTTGAAATACTGGATCGCTCGCTCGTGCTCCTCCGCCTTCTCTCGCGTCGCGAACGTGCCAAGGTTCTTGCGCCGTCCGGTCTTCGGGTCCTGATGCCGTGAATAAATCCGAAACTCACCTGTCTTCAACTTACGAATCATCTCTCGGTCTCCTCTGGCATAGCGTGGCAACTCTTTCTATCTAGGATGCCCACCGTTTGGCCCCCGGTTTTCCGGCCCTTCAAGCTCATGGGTTGCATCCCCGCCGGTTTCACAAAAGAAAAGCCGCCTCCAATTGGAGGCGGCTTCTTCTAGTGCAAACCCGAAGCTTAGGCCATCAGACGACGGCGAATTGCACCGGCCGCTCCGAGAATACCCGTACCGAGCAGTGCAAGCGTCCCCGGCTCAGGAACAGGTGACGAAGACGGATCTTTGTACACATCGACATTGATCAGTTCGCTCGTGTCGCCCCCCTTACCCGGCTTATTCAAATCGGCAACTATGAAGATCCCCGCGTCCCCGAGATTCACGTCGTCACCATTTTGAAGTTTGAAAGAAACCCCACCTTGATCAAAGTTATAGGTTCCCAGAAAGGCAGGATCGATCAGTTGATTGTCGTTGTTGTCAAAAGTGCCTGTGTTGAGAAGCCCAGTGATGTTCGAGCCATCAACCGAACCGGTAATATTGGTGATGTTATACAAATCGGTATTTCCTACCTCGGTTGCGGTGATGGTGCCTGATCCCGAAAAAGTACCGAAACCAGGAAAAACGGGTGAAAAGCTGAAGCTGAAGGTATCTGCCAAAGCGGAGTGAGTGCAAAGCGCTGCGAACGCAAGCGCACAAAGAACAGGGCCCAATCGTTTCATAAGACTCCTTGAATTTAGGGTAAGACTTGCTGGTGATCATGCATCTTGATTGCCACATCGCCTGCGGAAAAAACCGGCTGAAACCTCAGTTTTCGGCCCTCTTTACAATCAGATACCAAAGCAATGCGCAAATACTTGCATAGTTAACGGCATTTGAGTTCCTTCCTGAAGGACCCGTCGCGCACCTAGTGGCGTAGTCCCTGTGCGTCACAAGTTAAGGAGATCAGCCCACTGCTAAGACCTTCTGCCGCTCCCGTTCCTGCTCGTACAATCGGAACATGGGCCGCATTCGCATCCTCTCTGACCTGGTGGCGAACCAGATCGCCGCTGGAGAAGTCGTCGAACGCCCCGCCTCCGTCGTCAAAGAACTCCTTGAAAACTCAATCGACGCCGGTGCCACCCGCATCCGCATCGAAGTCGAAGCCGGCGGCCGCAAGCTCATCCGCATCGCCGACAATGGTCACGGCATGGTCAAGGATGACGCCCTCCTCGCCTTCGAGCGCCACGCCACCTCCAAGCTCCGCACCTCTGACGACCTCCTCGCCATCTCCACCCTCGGCTTCCGCGGCGAGGCCCTCCCCTCCATCGCCAGCGTCTCCCGCCTCCAACTCGAGACCCGCGTTGCCGAAGAACCCTCCGGCACGCTCGTCGAAATCGCCGGCGGCAACATCCACCGCGTCGAAGACGCCGGCCTTCCCGTCGGCACCACCATCACCCTCCGCGATCTCTTCTTCAACACCCCCGCCCGCCGCAAATTCCTCAAGTCCGAGCAGACCGAACTCTCCCACATCGCCGCGTTAGTCACACACTACGCATTAGTCCACCCAACTAAACATTTCGAACTCCACAGCGCCACCCAGGCCCTTCTCATCGCCCCCGCAGTCGCCAACGCCGCCGACCGCCTCTTCCAGATCTTCGGCAAAGATACCAGCAACTACATGCTTCCCATCGCCGCCGAAATGGACTTCACCCGCGCCGGCCTCCCTGAACCACCCCCCTGGAAGCGCGAAGAAGACTACGCCTCCCCCGACCCCGGCTACCTCCGGCTCACCGGCTTCGTCTCCAAGCCCGAGCTGCAAAAACTCAATCGCAACTCCATCTACGTCTTCGTCAACCAGCGCCTCATCCGCGACAAGCTCGTCCTCCACGCACTCAGCGAGGCCTATCGCAACGTCCTTCCACCCACCTCCTACCCAGTCGTCCTGCTCTTCCTCGAGATGCCGCCCCAGGAGGTCGACGTTAACGTCCACCCTGCCAAAACCGAGGTCCGCTTCCGCCAGCCCAGCTTCGTCCACGACTTCATCCGCGACACCATCCGCACCGCGCTGATGCAGGCCCGACCCGCCGCCAGCTTTGCCACCGCCCTCACCAGCGGCCCCCAGGGCCTCGCAAGCTCTCTCCTCCTCGACGTAAGCCCTCTCCCCGGCGCTGATGATGATGTTCGTCATTCTGAGCGCAGCGAAGAATCCCCGTATTTTGCCGGCAGCGCCACAAATTCATCCGGTCGGCCCTTCTTTCAGCCCGGTCGCGCGACCACTTTTCCCCAATCCGAGCCCTACAATGCAAACGACACCGAGACCTTCCACGCCCCCGCAATAAAATCCCCCACCTTCAACCTCGCCGCACCGATCGTCCCACCGTCCCCCGGCCGCTTTGCCTTCTCCGGCCACTCCATTCCCGTAGGCTACGAAGCAAACCAATCCGAAACCGAACCCGCCGCGCCCGAACAAGCTGACACCCTCACCGCCCTCTCCACCCTCAAGCCTCTCGGCCAGCTCCGCGACTCCTTCATCCTCGCCACCAACGAAGAGGGCCTCTGGATCATCGACCAGCACGTAGCTCACGAGCGCGTCCTCTTCGAAAAGGTCCTCCGCGAGCGCGAAACCGAGCAGGTGCAGCGCCAGCGCCTCCTCATGCCGCTCCTCATCGACCTCCTGCCCGCGCAAATGATCACCTTCGCCGAGATCGCCGAAGAACTTGAACGCAACGGCTTCGAGGCCGAACCCTTCGGCCCCCGCACCCTCGCTGTCAAGGCCGCCCCGGTAGGCCTCGAAGGCGTCGAACTCGAACACATGCTCGAAGAGGTCCTCGCCGTCCCCGATCGAAACCAGCAAACCGAAAACTCAGAGGCGCGCCGCCGCCGCATCGCCGCCTCCATGGCCTGCCACGCCGCCATCAAGATCAACCAACCCCTCGACTCCGCCAAAATCGACTGGCTCCTCACCGAATTAGCGAAAACTGAGCATCCAACCGCCTGTCCCCACGGCAGACCCATCGCTTTGCGTTATTCTTATAAAGACATACAAAAAGCATTTCAGCGCATCTAGCCCCACACCGCTCGGACCTCGTCTTTTCATGTCATCCTTTTAGCCCAGGCGAAGGATTGCTGCAGCGCATCGTCTACCGCCCATCGCACAGCAGGAAGGCAGCACCCCCCTTGAGTAATCAGCCAAACCCAAGCACCCCCACGGCTCAGCAGCTCGCCGCCGCCCGCCTCGTCCATTGGCGCCACAACGCCGACCCCATTCTCACCATCAACATGCTCCGCGACTGGCTCAACACCTCCGGCCTCGTCTTCTACATCCCTCGCGCCGCGCAGCTGCCCGCCCCTGCACCGTCCTTCGTCGAAGCGACCCTCGGCACCGCTAACGCCGCCCCCACCGTCGCCGACACCGAGCAATCCCGCAACCTCCTCTCGCGCCTCATCCTCGACGGAGGCGCCGTCCCCCTCAACCTCCTCGGCAATCCCACCGGCATCGGCACCGAGACCCCCGACTTCATCGTCTCCCCTCTCGCCTTCCCCTACATCTTCACCCTCCGCGGCGACAAAGCCTGGAAGCAGCCCCCGACGACCAGCGGCGCCACCAAAGTCTCCCCGCTGGCACTCAACACCTACACCCTCCTCGCCGAGCAACCAATCGGCCTCTCCGCCTACGACCTCGCCACACAACTCGGCAAAGAGGTCACCGAAACCGCCGTCCTCCGCGCCCTCACCGAACTCTGGCAGCATCTCCGCGTCTTGCCCGTTCCCCAGCCCGACGGCGCCCCGACCCTCTGGGAGCTCACCACCACGCGCTTCACCAAGCAGATCAAGGCCGGAGCCAACGCCGGGCAGCCCACCGCGCTCTCCGCCCTCATCTCGCTCTACCTCGGCCAGGCCATCGTAGCGTCCGAAGAAGAGATCGAAACCTTCCTCTCACCCATCGCCGCGCGCTCGCGCATCCGCGACGTAATCCATGCGCTCCTCTCCGCTCGCCAACTCGAAACCGTAGCCGTCGAAGGCCGCACCGTCCTCCACGTCACCGGCGAACTCCCTGCCTTCCTCGCCGTCGTGACCCCGGCACCGGACGACATCGACTCCCTCGTCGTCACGAGCGAAAGCGACACCATCCAGACGACCGAAGCTCCAGCGCGCATCACCAAGTTCATCCCGAAGCCCCGCAAGGTCGGTACTGGATTTGTAACCAAACCAGGTCGCAAGGTCGAAGACCGTCCAACTCCCCGCGAACGCCGCCCCTTCACCCGCGAGTCCAATCGTTCCGACCGCCCCAGCTTCACCAAGCCCTGGGAAGAAGAGAAAGCCGATCGCCTCGCCGCAGCACAATCTCCATCCAAGGTAGCGGACGACAGCACAGCGACCTCTTACCCTAAGACTCCGCGCACCTACGACCGCAAACCCGCCTCCGACCGGACAGGGAAGCGCCCGTCCTTTGGCTCCAAGCCCGCTTTCGGTAGCAAGCCGACCTTCGGAGCTAAACCCAGCTTCGGCAGCAAGCCCCGCTTCGGCGGCGACCGCCCAGCCTTCAAGAGCGATCGCCCCTCTTTCCGCCGCACTGAAGGCGCCAGCGACAGCCGTCCTCCGCGTCGCGAGTACACCCCGCGCCCCTACGACGCAACCGCCGGCGACTCAAGCGATCGCCCACGCAAGACCTTCTCCAAGCCCGGCACCTTCGGCCGCAAGCGCGAAGGCTTCGCCGCCAAACCCAGCTTCGGCCGCGACAGCAACGACATCCGCCCACCGCGCCGCGACTACGGCGACTCCCGCCCTCCTCGCCGCGAGTTCGCACCTCGCCCCGACCGCGACTCCGGTGACAGCCGCCCGCCTCGTCGCACCTTCGGAGATCGGCCGGCGAAACCCTCCTTCGGTGGACCCCGAGGATCCGGCAGCTTCTCCGCTCGCCCCCAACGCAACTTCGCAGACAGCGATCGCAGCAGCGGCACTCCCCGCAAGAGCTTCTCCCGTGACAGCGCCAGCCGCAGCGAAGGCCGCGCCGGCCGCCCCGACGGACCACCCTTCCGCAAATTCGACGCCCCACGGACCCCACGCCCCTCTCGTGCCAAAGCCGACTTCGACAGCAAGCCTAGCAGCAGCTTCGGCGCGAAAAAACCATACAGCAAAACGGGCAGCAGCTTCGGCGCGAAAAAACCCTACAGCAAATCGACCGGAGACTACGCCGGAAAATCTTCCGGCAGCAGCTTTCCCAAAAAGACCAGCAGCTTCGCCGGCAAGAAACCCTACAGCAAATCTGCTTCAAGCAGCGCAGGCAAACCCGCAAGCACCTTCGACAAATTCAAGGGCAACAAGAAGCCCTTCGGCAAACGCACGCCCACGCGCAAGTTCAAAGCTAAGGAAGGCGAATAGGCCGGATGAGGCAGTCGCACGAGGACCCAGCACCCGTAAAGCAGCATGACGCCACAGACCCAGCAAGAAGGCGTCAGCGCCCCGTCATCGCTATCGACGGACCCGCCGGCGCCGGCAAAAGCACCCTCGCTGCCCACCTCGCACGCCGCTTCGGCTTTCTCAACCTCGAAACCGGCGCCATGTACCGCGCACTCGCGCTCAAGGCCATCGAGAACGACTTCGCCTTTGACGAAGAGGCGCCCCTGGTGGACCTCGCCGGTCGCACCCGCATCACGCTCGAGCCCCAGGCCGAAGGCAACCGCGTCCTGCTCGATACCCTCGACGTCTCCCGCCGCATCCGCGAGGCCGACGTCACCTCCGCCGCCTCACAAATCTCCATCCACCCGCATCTCCGCGCCTGGATGGTCCAACAGCAGCGCGCCCTGGGCGAAGCCGGCGGCGTCGTCATGGAAGGCCGGGACATCGGCACCGCCGTCTTCCCCGACGCTGAAGTCAAGATCTTCCTGGACGCCGCGCCCGAGGTCCGCGGCAATCGTCGCTATCGCCAGGCCACCCCGGAATCGCTTGCGGTCGCCAACTCGAGTGACGGAAAAAACTCCGGCCGTCAGGCACCCGACCCCCTCACCGCCGAGCAGCAGCGCCTTACCGAAGAAGCTGTCATCCGCGAACTGAAAGAGCGCGACTACCGCGACCGCCACCGCGCCGAATCACCCCTTCAGCCCGCCTCCGATGCCGTCATTCTCGACTCCACCGCCATGACCCTCGACGAGGTCCTCACCCGCGCCGAAGAGATCGTCCGTTCCCACCTTCCACGTGAAGTCTCGTGATATCTAACATCGTTGCTATAGGTTTGTCGAATCGTCGAAGTCAGAAAATCCTCGTTTTGACGGGATTATGCACATTTTTTGCACCATAAATAGTGCACTTCTAACTATTTAGGCAATTAAGTAAAAAAAACTTGCCAACTGTGCTAACCTTCTCTCATCGTTTGAAACAGATTGGATTTCTGCAAAGCTCGTACTGTACGAACCCCGATTTGGATCTAGCGGCAAATTCAATAGCAATAAGGAAATAACGGACATGGAACAGGGAACAGTGAAGTGGTTTAACGATGCCAAGGGGTTTGGCTTTATTAGCCGTCAGAACGGCGAGGACGTGTTTGTGCACTACTCGGCGATCAATTCGAACGGTTTCAAGAGCCTTCAAGAGGGCCAGGCTGTTCAGTTCAACGTGGTAAAGGGACCCAAGGGTTGGCAGGCGTCTGACGTCCAGCCTCTCTAATCTTTTAGCACTTCGAAGACAGCGACAACCAAGTTTTGCGCAAGGGATGGCTTAGGCTGTCCCTTTGCGCGTTTAACCCGACTTCGCCATCTCAGCTGCCATCGCTTCGCCCCTCATCTTCCGTCCACAACCCCGGACCTTGTCATCGTGACATTGTCATTTCGACCGAAGGCGGCGCACTTGCCGCCGCAGTGGAGAAATCTGCTGTTTGCACATTTCCACTCAACCTAACCCTCCGGCCACCGATAGAGCTCCAACGGGCCCCTCCCACTGCAACGACA
>Ga0210383_10005818_pt1 | contig 10797 bp, 16 predicted proteins | sample IncBWC14OmetaG_FD_160072 | JGI IMG/M metagenome (GOLD analysis project Ga0210383, IMG submission 160072) | Forest soil microbial communities from Barre Woods Harvard Forest LTER site, Petersham, Massachusetts, United States - Inc-BW-C-14-O ...
GCCTCGTCGAAGGTGACAAAGCCAATGGCGCGACAGGCTCGTAGGCCGGCAGAGTTGGCAAAGGTAGAAAGATGGTACTGAGTTGCCTGTCGCTTCGATCCAACATGAATACCGTCTCCGGTGTCTGAGGGCAGCTCTTGGAAAAGCAAAATTGTTGTTGGCCATACAACGGCGCGAAAAGTCCGAACAACAACGCCATGAGTATCGGTTTCATACACGACCTCCTAATGCTATCGCGGGCATTTCAACTCCAACTCGCCGCCGAAGCAGCACATCGGCTTTTTCCAGGTACGAACACGTGACGCTAATTCTCCAACTCCTCGAATACTCCTTCGGGCCGTTCAAAGTTCCGAAGGTAAGAGTCGAAAAATCGAAGCAAAAACGGCGTCTGGCTGCCGACGCCGTTAAACAACAGGACCGGAACCTCGGGCTTTATCCGTTTCATCTCGGCTCGGATCGCCGTGCCGGTAGCATCTGGCAAGTCATATTCCAACAAGACGCCCAGTACTGAGTGACCTCTCATTAGATCAAGAGCCTGCCCACCGGTCCTGGCCGGCATGACTTCATAACCGGCCGACTCCAGCATGTACGTGAGCGCCTCCATGTATTCGGGGTGGTTCTCCACACAAAGAACCGTTATGTCATCCACGGGTATGTCATCCATGTCGAACCTCCGTTAACTAGCATCGAAACATTACAACGAATCCACATCAAAACCCCACGCTACTAGGAGATCGATCGGCACGTATCTTTGTGTTCTGTTTGTGCGTGCCCACTCTTTGAGTTCTACAGAGGTCGCGTACTGTGCCGGAGAGAGTCCCATGTCCTTCACGACCTCATCGAACGACGCAACTCTCTTGTGTCGCATCGGCACCGCACCCTTAGAGCCCCAGCTGCGATCGACAAATCTCCTTCTGCTCAAATGATCTCCCCTCCGCGATTAGCCCTAAAAGTAGGCCCTCGCGCAATTCGCTAATCACAGTTTGGAATGGCCGACGATATCGCATCCGACGAACTGCAATCATGCCTCCGCAACACACGCTGGTGCGAGAGGATCCAGATGCCTTCGCCATTTGCCACATAAATCAAGCCGCGTGCATCATCTGCCAGAACACTTGTGACTCCGCGGAACGTCTGAATCGTACGCGGATGCGTCGGATCGCTTACATCGAGCACGCGAACCGACTGCGAGATACTGCCGCCGCCGCGCGTGCCATCTGTGCTTCCGGTTACGCGAGAAGTACGCGCAGCGGCGGGGTTGTCTGATTTTTCAGCGATTGCTAGCGCCGAGCTCACCATGGTTAGGTTCTCGTGGGGCACGTGATTGACCATCTTTGGCTTTGTCGGCTTGGTTACATCGACAACCGTGAACCCTTGCTGAGAAGGCTCTTGCAAGTACAAATACTGCTTTCTGTCATCTTGTTGCAGGAACATTTGTTGCGGAGATGCACTGGAAAGTGCAAGGTGGGCAATCACCTTCACATTTGTGTAAGACGGATAGAAATCGCCAGTTGATGCGTCGGAGCGCATCTGCAGAAATGGCATGCCCAGTGCCAGTATCAAACCAACACGCATTGTTCGATTGATGGTTGCCATACCAAATTCCTCCTCTTAGTTCAGTTAACGCGGTGCGTTCGTTAACCCGCCTTTTTCAACCTAATCGTCCGATCGGCTTTCTCTATCTCTTCAAAGCTCTGTTGGCAGCTAAGACAGTACTGCGTCCACGGCAGGGCATCCAGCCGCCGGGGATTGATGTCGTCCCCGCAAGCCACACACACCCCGAAAAAGCCTTGCTGAATCCGGGCCAATGCTGCATTGATCATGGATAGCATCTGTCGTCGTTCGTCCGTTTGTTGAAACAGGGCTTCCTTCGACACGATCGTCGTGCAAAGATCCCCGACATCCTTGGGACAGTCAAAATCCAAGCTGCGGGTTTCATCTCCTAATCGATCGAGAGACCTCATCGCTTCTTCGCGCCGGATCTGGAGAATCCGCCGACACCTTAGAACTTCTGAGTTGTCCACCTTTCCTGTTTGCCGTGACTGTTGCGTTCTCATACGTCCCAATCCCCCTCCCCACCTCCGAACCGTTCCGCATTCCGCAGATAGGAGTCAAAGAAGCGCACCATGAATGGTGTCTGCTTACCGATTCCGTCGTACAGCAGGACGGGTATCTCTGGACGTATGGCTTTTAGTTGTGCGCGCAACGCTGTGCCAGTTGCGTCCGGCAAGTTGTATTCCAGTAGGACCCCGTCGATCGTTTGCTCGGTCAGCAGATCGATCGCTTGCCCTGAGTTGCGTGCAGGCATTACTTCATAACCGATCCCTTCGAGCATGGTTGTCAGCATCGCCATGTACTCGGGCTGGTCTTCAACACACAGAATCTTCATTCCACTCATTTGCGTTCTCCAAAACTGAGGCTCAAATCCAGGTTGTCGTTATGTCCCGATGCGCTCGGGGATCTGGGGACCAAGAACATGAGTCTGGATCTCTCGACTTCCGGGAGCGGTTGCATTCGAGGCAATATCTCCCGAAGCGCCCAGTCGATTCGATAAACACTTTCCGAAATTGTCCGAATGCATTCCTGGTTTTGGCTCAGATACGCCGAGGCAGAGATAGCCATCAAGGCATTCCGAATGTGATGATTCATTTCGGAGATCACTTGAGTCCGCGCCAACATTACCTGATATTGCCGATGTACGACGGCAGCCACTTTGGCAACCAGTACGCTAACCAAGAATGCGGACACAGCTTCTGCTAACCATCTCTCCCTCCGGCGTCCAATATCCGGAACCAACAGATAGTGCATAACCTCAGTGATCGTGAAGCAGGCCAACCCCACACCCAGAGGAACGAGCCGTTGAATCCACCTGGGATGCAAATCGTTGAACCAGCTTCTCTGTCCAGTAGCACATCTTGCTGCCACCGAAGCAACCATGGGCCACCTCCAGTGCTTGCAAAGTGTCGGGCTAACGAAAAGGTTTACTGATCTTGATCCGGGACGGATTAGCTAATCGGAGGCGGGCGATTGAAGTGGAAGCCTTTGGTCTGAAGCGTGGAAAATAGCCGCGGCGTCGGTACTAGGTGTGCTGATTCGGGCGTCGGAGGAACCGGCCGAAAGCTGTCGACCGGAGCGCTCCAGTTCGAGCCGTAGTTGTCAAATCGAGGTCTCTGGTCGTGGTGTGAATCGGCGCTGGCGGCAGAGTGAAGACGCGAGGCGCCGGGAAAATGGGGTGGTACATTTCGCGCTGCGAGGACCGCAAGAAGCGCGATGGACACAACCGCGGCGCGAATCCAGACCGTCCGACAACTGCCGCCCGGAAAATGCCGATCAAGCGACATTAACCCCATCCTGTTACTCACGATGATTATATAACGATTTTGGTTGTCCGATTCCATCTCTGATTCTTCAGTGCATCTTCAGGCACCCTAAAGGCGCCGCTGAAGGTGCTTTCGTTCTCGATTCCTACGGCCTCCCTTGGATGTAAACTCTGTCGGCCGAAACCCAGTTCTGCATTTCGGACTTCGGTAGTTACTCTTACTGGCTGCAAACCATTTTTTTTCTTCGGCTTAGTCGAAAATGTCAAGACATACTGCTGCGTCAGTCGCTCCGCTAAGTCATCCAGGTAGGGGACAAAAGTTACAGGTGCCCCGGTGAAGCCAATGTAATAGGATTCCCCACCGGTTTCGTGCGCAAGCTGCGAGAGGTAAATCTGCCCCCAATACGTCCGCCAGTAACTATGACTGTAGTGTCCCACCCCTGGCGTATAGATCACAAAAACGACGACCCCAGCGCGCTGAGCATCCTCGATGGCCGCTGCAAGATAAGGGTCTTGCAAATGACTACCGTAGTAACGATCGATTCCATCGGAGATCATGAGGACCTCCCGGCGGGCGCAGCTTTGCGGCCACTTTTTGATCAGGTCGCTCAGGGAAAAATATGGGCTGGCATTGATGCCGCTAATCCCCAAGGGTAGGCGCAGAACTTCTGCAGCTAGGGCGTGATCGCTGGTCGGTCTCTGTTCCATGCGCGCAATGCCGTTCTGCATGTAGGCGATCCCAATCTTGGTCGATGCCGGTTCTGAGATGACAAATTGGCGAAGATCCTCCAGTTGTGAATCCAGGCTGATATTCGAACCATCGTCGAGCAAAATGACGAGTTCGAGGCTTGCGTGATCTCCCTGGGTCTATCTCGTTATCGCCGCGTTGGTGATGGTACCCGTGCTGAACGCGTCTCCGACGCAAAGAAAACCTAATCCATTCGTGCAGGGAACCGTGGTGGAGGTACAGAAGCAGAAAGTCTATTCCCCCGATTTCGCGAGCGGGGGCAGTAACCCCACCGATGCTCCACTGACCTCGCGGTACTACGCTTACGAGGTCTCTGTGCGCGTCGATTGCAAAACGTATGTTGGCAGGTATGAAACCCCGTTCAACTACTTGCCCTCAGAATTTACTCGCGATCAGCCCATCAAAGTGCGCTTGACTAAACATGTCATGTACTTTGATCTGCCCAATGACCCGGATATGAGGATGAGCATTGTGCACCACGGTTCGGAATGCGGTCAGAATCGCTAGCCGTAAAGGACGAGCTCGGAAGGTATCACAGCGAGAAGAAAGACGATTTCGTCCGACTGCTGCATCATGCAGCCTACGAACTCTCGCATCATTAGCCGCGCGACGGAGGCGAGAAGATCTCGAATGAATTGTTTCGAAAAGGCTAATCCGTGAAGCGAAGACATGAGTATACCGTCCTGGCCTTGTTGTTCCTGGCCTTGCCCACGTTTGGGGTCGCCCAGATCTCAGCCAACCTACAAACGGCACCGGCTCTGCCTCAGGCTCCGATCCCACAATCCAGTTCGGGGCAGGGCACTTCCAATGCACCGGCAAATGCGCAGCCATCCTCCCCTTCCCAGATCCCTGGCACGCTAATGTCTCTGACCCTGAAACAGGCAGAGGCGCTGGCCATCAAGAATAATCCCCAGATCTCGGTTGCCCGGCTGATCGCGCTTGCCTCGCAGCAAGTTATCCGGGAGGTGAAGTCGAACCTTTGGCCGACGGCAACCGGGGATCTCACTGGCGTGGATGCGCAGTCCGGCAGCCGCATCACTGCAGGGGCGCTGAACAATCCAATCATCTACGAACGCTTCGCGGCCGGACTCATGGTCACGCAACTGATTACGGACTTTGGCCGCACTACGAATCTGATCTCGAGTGCGAACTATTCGGCCAAAGCCGAGAGCCAGAATACGGCGGCTACCGTTCAGCAAATCCTTCTGGCCGTCGACAAAGCTTTCTACAACGCTTTGCAAGCGCAGGCGGTGCTAACGGTTGCGCAGCAGACCGTAAACGAACGGCAAACAGTTGCCAACCAGGTGGAAGCGCTGTTCAAGAGCAAACTGAAATCCGAACTGGATTTCAGTTTTGCAAGTGTAAACCTGGCGCAAGCCAAGCTTCTACTGCTGGACGCTCAAAACAACGAGAACGCAGCTTTCGCAACCCTGTCGATGGTGCTCGGTTTTCCCACATTGCAGGACTTCCAGCTCGTGGAAGAAACGAGTTCGCAGACGCCCCCGCCGGGCAATGTTGATGATTTGATATCCGAGGCGTTTTCCTCGCGGCCGGAGATTCTTTCCTTACAGTTCCAGTATCAGTCCGCCAGGAAATTTCAAACCGCGGAACGGGACCAGCTTTTCCCCAGCATTCGCGCCCTCGGGGCGGTTGGCGATACGCCCGTAGGAAATGCCGCAGTGGCTCCGAATCCAGGGGCGCTGAGCAATACCTATGGTGCCGTCGGCGCGAATGTCGAAATCCCGCTTTTCAACGGGTTCCTGTATACCGCGAGAGCCCGTGAGGCGAATCTAAGAGCGCAAGCCACCCAAGAACGGCTGCGTGATATGCGAAATCTGATCTCCCGCGACGTTCGCACTAGCTGGTTGAACGCGAACACCGCCTATCAGCGGTTAGCGGTTACGCAGCAGTTGCTGCAGCAGGCCAACCTGGCACTAAGGCTTGCTCAGTCTCGGTACGATCTCGGACTCGGCTCAATCGTTGAATTGAGTCAAGCACAGCTGCAGCAGACACAGGCCCAAATCAGTTACGCCCAGGCCGGCTATGACTACCGCCTGAGCTTGGCAGTCTTGACCTACGAGACCACGGGAATCTAACGATGATCCGTTCTTTGATCCGCCAGGTCTTGGTCATCTACAGGAGGAGGCACAACCCATCGTTCATCGGTAGACGCCGCAGGAGAAAGTCGCCGGTCAGTACCCGTGAATGGCTGATGCTTACGTTCGGCATCGCTACCATCGTTGGAACGATATTCATCCTTGCGCTGTACTACCAACCCGGCAGGTGAAACGTGGATGCAAAACAGCGCTGAAAGGCCTCGTGGTCTGCTCCAAGACGAGGCGTCTTCTGACTTTCGAATTATTACTTAGGGTTCTAATGGTCAAGAACATCAGCAGCGAGAAATCACTCTTGAAGACGCACCGACGGCGGAAAAAAAAGACATCCTTCAGTACGCGCCAGGGGCTGCTCCTTATTCTTGGTATCGGCACCTTCGTTGCTTTGGTTTTCATTCTTGCTTACTACATCTGGTATCTCCCGATCGAGAAGTCTATGCAGTAAGTTATGCGGCTGTGAATTTCACCCAGTCAGGGTCGACCGGCAATAACGGTGCGCCCGCATCGAACGTCAGCACAGTGCGCGGCTGCCTTGACGGGAAGCGCGAAAACTACATCGTGGTCGAAGACAAGCTAAGAATCACAAGTCCGGGTCGCAATTGCCGACCAGCTTGGGCAACTTCTGGGGACTCGCTCTTGTCGTTTTGCAAGTGCGATTGCCGGTCGGCACTCTTTCAGGAAACCCATGCTCCACGCCCTATAATGCAACCGCAGCAATGGTGTTTGCCATCCCAGTCGGTTGAAGGTGAATCTCTATGAAAAAAGTATGGTTTGTTTTGCTGCTTTCGGGAAGCTTTCTCGTTGCACAAGACAGCGGTCCGGGCGCAACCAGCCAGCGCAAGTCTAAAGATGCCAAGGGAGAAGTGACGGTTCAGGGTTGCATTGGCAGATTTAGCGGTGATTACATTTTGACGAAACAGGAGCCCGCCATCACTTACCAGATTCAGACGACTGGCAAAATCAAACTCCGCCAGTATCTGGGCCAACGAGTTGAAGTAATCGGGAGTGAGGCGCCCTCCATGAGTACAAGCTCCGACGCCTTAAACAAGACGGGTTCTGCATCCGCAGTGACGCTAACGATTACCTCAATCAGGACAGTCGCGAAGGAATGTACCGTTCATCAGGCCTCGGATAAATAGGCCCGGCTAGTCACACTCCGGGGGCATGGCCATGATCTCCGATTCGGAGTTGCACGGCGGTTTCTTCTTGGCGGGCTCCAGCAATGCAGGGCGGGTATAACGTAAAACCCACAATCCTTCATTGTTGGTGAGATAGATCAAGCCGTGACCGCCGTCGGGAAGAAGGCTGGTCACGCCACTAAATTCTTGAAGTGTCTTCGGATTATGCGGATCGCTCAGATCCAGCACGCGTACCGTCTCCGTAGAATGGTTGCTGCTTGTGAGCGTCGTCGGTTTCTTGTCCGGTGTCGAAGCGATGCCGACGTCAGGGCTGACCATTTCCAAGTTCCCCGCTGTTGCCTGGCTTGCCTCGGCGGTTCGCTTCAGTAGGGTCGGCTTGTCCGGCTTCGAGACGTCCACAATCATAAAACCCTGTTTGGAAGCCTGCTGCACGTAAAGATAATTCTTCCCATTGTCCCGTTGCAGCAACATCTGATTTCCCGTCGGTTGAGGGAGAGGCAGATGTGCGATCACCGTGGCCGGCACCTCTGTGGGCTTTTGGGGAGGTTGATCCTTCGCAGACGATAACGCGGCAACTACGACCACTGCAAGAACTGCGCCACCTGGTAGGAAGGTTCTTCGAATACTCTGAATACTCTGCATAAGTCACACCAACTTCAGGTTTGAGCTTACTGGGTCAAACTATATCACGGGCGTTCATCGTTCCTCGGCTGAACTCAACCGCGCCCTGACTGCGGAACCCTCGATCACACATTGCTGATCTCGGGTTCCGCGACGGAGCGCTGCCCTTCTTAAATCATTGCTGTGCGAAGACCCCAATGCAACCGTTGCTGCTCTGCGAAGTGCAGATTCCGCCCGCCTGCAAGGGTACAAACGCATGATTATTGCTGGAATCAACCGCGATGCTATGCGAGTTTGCGTTGGTCGTAACATTTTCAAGCCAGACGTTTGTGCCCGCGTCGATCACGCCCATGACCGGGCCATTGGGCATGTCCCTCGCAGCAACGTAATACCGATTGTCGCCCGAGTTGTACCAGACTTCGTCAACCCCACCGACGTTCGTGATGTCAGCGATGATTGCTCCCGTAGTTCCGTCGATGACGTACTCGTTGGGAGGGAATGCTTCGCCGTCGTGGTCGGCGCAACCTACCAGGAAATTGTTACCCGGCCCCTGAGTAAGGCTGGTCGGCATGCAATCGGTTATTACGAAGCTATTGACGACTATCGGACCATTGGGATTTCCAAGCCGCGGATCAATTTCATCGATACTTCCAATGTTGGTAATGCCAATGGAATTTTCGTTTGCCTGGAGCAGGTGACCGGTATTGGGATTCCAAATCATTCCGCCCAGCCCAGCCGGCGCTATGGCGCCGGCGCACGTACTCCCGGGTGTGGCCTGATTGCAAAATGCTCCCGTAGTCTGGTCGATGATCGGCCCGTGATGGCACGGGATCGTATACGTGCCGCCGCTCGGCCTTATTCCTGCGAGGCCGGGAAGCCCCAACGCGGCATTGGCCGGTCCGCCGGAAACGCCGCTGAACACGTGGGGGTTGGAAGGATCCGGGCAGGGGAACGTGGCGCCCACGGTGTCAACCGGAACAGTCGTGCTCAGCCCTACTCCTCCGGAAGCGCCGCCACCCGCACCGTCGTAGTAAATCTGTCCGATGATGCAACTGGGCGGATTAAACGAAGTACCAGCCACTCCCGGATCCATTATCGGTGATGGTTGGGGGATGGCGGTGCCTGATCCTTGGAAGGGATAGTTGACACCGTAGTCTGCCGGAGTGAATCCGGCGCCCCACGGACCATAAGCCAAGGTCGGATCGAGTGGGAGGCAGTGTTGCTGTGCCAATGTGCCACTCTTGTTCACGATATGCGACACGTCGATAAATGTTACGAAAGGCAGTCCCGGATCGCCGTTAATCACAGCGAGCACCTGGTGGACTGGATCGTATGCCATTTCATCAGCGCGGTCATCACCGCAAGTGGCGGCCGAGCCGGCTTCGCCGTTCCAGGAAGCAACACAAGGAGCGATGCCTAGCGGACCATCATAATCTGCGGATGTGCCAGTTGGTATGGTGGCGAGCACAGTAGGTGGGGCCGGCGGATTCGTGGTCAGGTTCATGGTGCTGAGATCGAAGACCACGACGGTCGCAGCGCCGACCGCGGTAAATAGGGTCTTTCCGTCCGGAGTTACTTCTTCGCCGTCGGGGCCAGACATCGGATTCACACCGTTGGACCGCGAAGCGCAGCACTGAGCCCCGGGAAACCCGCCGAACTTGCCATTCGCGCCAAAGCCCGAGATCAGGTGAAAGGGCGCGTTCCGGCATCCGAAGCGGATGAAATTTCCGACCACGTCAGCGATCGGGGGGATGCTGGGATCGCATACGCTGGCCTGGTTTCCGGCAGCAGTCACCGCGTTCACTCCCTGGATCGCATTGACAGCAACGTTGTTGATTGTATCCACGACCACCACGGCCAGACCAATGCGGTCCGAAACGTAGTCCAAGTGGGTCGCCTGATTGATCCAGCTTATGTCGAAGGAGTTGAACGGACCGCCGGGCTCGCCGGTGGGGTTGTGCTCTGGCACCGTAATGTTAACAATGTCGGCGTAACCGTCGGCCTTAGTCGTGCCGCACACGGGACAGTTCGCCACGCCGCCGCACCCGCTCGCGATTACAAACAATGCGGTGAGAAGAACAGTAAGTAGAACTCTCGATCTCATCGAATCTCCTCCTGCAAGTTTCCTTTCAGAGCAGGTTTCAACCGGCCCTGGTACACCAACAAACGTTTGTCCGAACGTTTCATTATGCATGCCCAGACGAAGCTCAGAAGCGGAACTGCAGCTCTTGCGTTAAGGCAAAGAAATTCTGCGGCACTTGCCCGGTAACGCTCGGCTGCTTTAGCTGGTCGACGTTGAGGTTGAATTGGTACTTTACCCAGTAGTTCAAGTACCAGTTGATGCCAAATGTCCATTGGTAAGTGTGATAGTTGTATTGCGGGACAAAGCCGGGAGTGTAGTAGTTGTAGAAATTTTGGGCAGGTGCGTTCGCCTGGATTCCCGAGAACCGGGCGCCCAGTTCCCAAGCTCCCCAACCTCGTCCCGTTCCGCCCGGAGTATCAGGCCCGAACAGCGGATGCTTCACCCGCGGCGTGCCGTTTTCGGGACGCTTTTCGCCTGTCAGCAAATAGGTCGTTCCAAGATTCCAGGCTTTGGCTCCGATCCCGGGTAGAGTCAGAAAGCCCAGGCCGCCGACCTGCTCAGAGCCCACTCCGTCACGCTGTTCCTGGGCCTGCACGTACTCCCCACGAAGCGCATAACCCGACTTGATGTAAGTAAATTCACCCTCGTATCGCTCTATCGGGCCGTTGATCCGTAGCTGTGGGAAGAACGTGTAGGTACCGTCGGGCAGCAACCCGCTGAAGCTCAAGTCGTTCGAGAGTCCTCTGGAACGACTTGAGCTTCAGCGGGTTGCT
>Ga0210383_10005819_pt1 | contig 10797 bp, 13 predicted proteins | sample IncBWC14OmetaG_FD_160072 | JGI IMG/M metagenome (GOLD analysis project Ga0210383, IMG submission 160072) | Forest soil microbial communities from Barre Woods Harvard Forest LTER site, Petersham, Massachusetts, United States - Inc-BW-C-14-O ...
GTCACCGAGTGGGAGCAGGTACCCTAGAGCCCTCCTGGGTAAGCTCGCAGTCTCAAGCCGTATGCTCGTCGAGCCGGGTGGCTTGAGCCACTGGCCCAGGTCGTGGTCGTGCTGGCCCCGCCGTTACCGTGGCTGTTCCCGCTAGACGGGCTCCGGTCGATACGGGGGCCGGGCCAGCACCACCCTAGAGCCTTTTGGTTGACGTGCCATCTTGTCGCGTCGCTTCTCAGTGCTGCTCACTTCAGGTCAACGCACACCGACAACTCAACTTAGCGGTAATGCTGGCTCGGCCATATAACCGGGCCAGCACCACCCTAAGGGCTGAGATGTTCCTGGTCCAATTGAAGACGACCTTGACCGAGGGCCTGCGCCAGGTGTTCGGCCCCACTTACCCAGTGGCCGACTTCCGCAATTTACCCATCACCATCGAGTTCCCCTACCAGGAGCAGCAGTACCCAGGGGTATGGGTGACCTGGGACCCGGTCGGCAACCTGTCCCGTGCCGGGATCGACAACCTGATGTACGGGCCGCCCGAGGCCACCACCGATGACAACCCCAATGTCTTTTACCGGTACCGGTTCTCGGGCTATTCGATGTACACCGTGGGCGCGCTGACCTCGATGCAGCGCGACCGGCTTTACGACGAACTGGTGCGGGTGTTCCTCATGAGCGGGACCCCCCAGGTCGAGGGCTTCCGCCAGTACGTGGAGGATTCCCCCTACATCTACGCCAACATGGACTTCGACAACGTCTCGACCAGGGGCATGGCCGAGAACGCCGGGACCCCGTGGGGGACCAACGACTTCATCTACGAGGCCACCTTGGCCATCGAGACAGTGGGCGAGTTCATATCCGACGAGTTCTTTACCAGCCTGATACCTCTGGCTCAGATCAACAACGCAGGCCAGGGCTGGGCTTTCCAAGACCCGACGACCCCAGAAGGTCCTGTGATCGGGATGGAGTTCCCAGTCAAGGGCCTTTGAGGACGATCCAAGGGATAGGCCGAAGGAGGTCCGCTTGAGCAATATCGATTTCAATACCGGGTACTTGGCCCCCGGAGTTTATGTCCAGGCGATCCAGAGCGCGACCCCCACCATTGGCACCTTGGCGGCCGATGTCATCGCTATTGTGGGCCCGGCGCAGGGCTGGATAAAGCGCACTGATTCCATGACCTTGTCGGAGACAACGGCCAAGCCCCTGTCCCAACAAGGCATCAACCAGACCACCATTGTGGTCACCGATACCAGTGGCAATATCCAGGCCCCGAGCGGTTATGTCGTGTCTCAGACAGGCACCGCCCCGGCCACGGTGACCACCATCCAGTTGGCGTCGGGGTCGCCCATGACTACGACCCAGACCTACAACATCACGTACAGTTTTACTGACGCCAACTATTACACCCCCCAGGTGTTCCAGGACCAGAACACACTGTTCAGTGTCTACGGCCAGCCTTTCACTACAGCCGGGGGTGTGTCCTCACCGCTCTCCCTGGCCGGGATGCTGGCCCTCCAGGGGGCTTCGAACGTGGTCATCATGCCCACTAGCGATGTGGGCGGGGTAGCCACCCGTACGGGCCTGTCGAGTGCCTACGTGGCCTTGGAGCCCATCAACGGTATCGACCTCATCGTCCCTCTCCCGGTGGGCATGACGGGCACGGTGGCGGCCCCTGGGGACATCCTCAATGTGGCTTCTGACCTTTCCGCCCACTGCGACATGATGTCGGGCCCCGGAGTGGCCTATGTCCGCAATGGCATTGTCGGCTATGAGACAGGGGTCACGGTGGCCCCCGACCTGGCAGCGGCCTCGGTCAACGACATGCGGATCATGTTGGTGTGGCCTAACTCCTTTGGCTACTACAACGGCCAGGCCAACCAGACCTTCAACGTGGGCGGGTACTACGCGGCGGCCAAGATGGCGGCCATCCTGGCTACCCAGCCGGTCAGCCAGGGCTTGACCCGGCGGTTTGTGTCCGGCTTTGCCGGTATCCCCAATTCGGTCCTGTCCACCATGACCGTGCCGTACAAGAACCAGCTTTCGGCGGCCGGGGTGGCGGTCATCGAGCCCGCTCCCTCCACCGGGGCACTGTGGTGCCGTCACGGCACTACCACCAACCCGTCAAGCTCGGTGACCCGAGAGTTCTCCTTGGTGCGCTGTTCGGACGCCATCCTGAACGAGTTCCAGACGACTTACACCCAGGCCGCTATCATCGGGGACCCCATCACCTCGACGCTGTTGACCACCATCCAGAACCTGGCTACCTCGGCCCTGGAGTACCTGATGAACCAGAGCGTGATCGCCGGGTACACCCAGCCCTCGGTGACACAGAACACGGGCAACCCCGATGAGGTCGATGTGACCTTCGGCTATTCCCCCATGTACCCGCTCAATATCTTGAACGTCACGTACGCCATCAGCCAGACCACCGGTACTGTTTCCCCGGCCACGGCCTCCGGGACTGCCTCGCAGACCTCGGCCTACTCGGGTTCGACCATCTCGTCCTCGTAAGGAGTAGCCCGTGCCCCCCACCCAGACCCGTATTGTCGGCTCCGGTTTTACCGTGTTCCAGTGGCACGGCAAAGCGGTGGCCTTCCTGGACGAGGTCCATGACTCGGGCCAGGCCCCCATCCGCCAGTACGAGGCCGTCACCCCGCTCGGGGACTACTACCCCCGTGAGTTCGCCTTGCCTCGGGTCAAGTCGGAGGGCCAGCTTCAGTTCATCATCAGGGAGATGTGGAACCAGCCCGCGTGGTGGGCACTGTCGCTGTACTCAGGGACCTACAACATCATCGATGTGTACAACGTCACCTCTTCGACACCGGTCCCCATCAGTTGCTCCACCATTATCAAGAAACCGTACAACCAGGCCGTCGCCACCAATAAGGACCGAGGTTGGACCTACCAGAACTGCAACCTCATTACCATTGATGACCGGGAGGTAGTCCAGATCGGGGCCTTGACCATGCCCCGGACCATAACTGCGGTGTACTCCAACAAGATTTACTTCCCGGCTACCGGTATCACCATCCCGACCCAGGTCGCGCCCGCCCTTTCGGTCAACAACAACCAGGCCGGTGGGTCCGGTGACAAGCAGTTCGCTAGTACCTAGTAACTGATGCAATCACCGGACGAGCTTTACGCCGGGGGCCAGATGCCGCCCGAGATCGCCGCCAGCGGCGAGGGCAAGTTCTGGGATGTCAACGAGGAAAAACCAGACGAGGAGGCCGTTGTCCCGCCCACGGCCCGGCCCACTCCTCAACCTGAAGCTGAGGTTGACGACGATGACATCTTGGCCCAGTTCGACCCTCGCTGGACCGACGAGATGGAAGGCCTGCTCTATGTGGGCCGGGTCACCCACGCTTTCAATCTGGGTGGGCACCGCATAACCATTGCCACCCCCGAGGCCCAGGACTCATTGAAGGCGGCCATCTTGGTCAAGCAGTACCAGGAGACGGCCGGGGCACTTCGGGCCCTGACCATTGCTGCCTTGGCCACCTGTCTGATAAAAGTGGACGGCCACGTCCTACCGCGGGGCATCATGGCCGATGGCTCAGACGATATGGAAGCCCGGTTCAACTGGGTGGCCAAGCTGCACACCGCCATCATTGACGGTATCTACCGGGAGTACGAAGACCTGGAGGTAAGGGTCGCGGAGGCTATCGAGGCCCTGGGAAAAGGGGCCGCACCCGAAAAGGTGCCATCCATCCTTGGCTAGCACTGCTGCTGAAAAGAGCGTATAAGCAAGGGATTTTTGCATCTCGGCACCTGACTTGGTTCCAGGTCAAGATGCTCGATATGTACCTGGAAGTCGAGCAAGCGGATAAGGCCGATGACCGGGAATGGCAGGTAAAGATGGCCTTGCTTAGCGCCGACCCGGTCCGCTTTGGCCCCATCATCTTCCCTACCGGCAAACAAGAGCCGGACGAGGTTGTGGTCGAGGAGCTACAGCCGGGCGACCTCACCGTGAGCGGCTTCCACCCCGATATCACCGTGCGGTACAAGGAGGTGCCCACCCTAGAAGAGGTAGAGCAGACCCTGGCCTCGATCCCCCAAGACCTGTTGCTCGGGGTTGAGGACTTCCAGTTTGCCCGAGACGAAAGGCTCGCCAATGGCCACAAACGGTAGGAACAACAATGAGACTGGTCCCTATGGCGATGTCCGCAATAACCAGAACCCTTCCAACTTCCCCACTCAGGAAGAGCAGATCAACAACCGGATGAAGACCAATGGGTTCATCCCTGATATCGACTACGACCGCTTGGGCCAGGTCATGCAAAAGGCGTTTACATCTGCTCTCAATGAAACCTCGGGCGGAAGGGGCTTGGGCCAACCTCGCGCCACCGGGACCGGGAGGCAAAAAGTCCCCGAGCCGGGCCGTAAGTTGAACCTCGGTATGGGTGGCCTTAGGAGCAACGTGGCTTTTTGGGCGGCTAGCAAGCTGTGGACAGGTCCTGGTCAAGGGCCATGGGCGGCCAAGGCCCCCACGCCGGGCTCACCCTCGTACCAGACGCCCTCGCCGGTACCGGGGTCACCTCAGCCCCAAGTTCAGCCGGGCCAGGGTACCTACGAGGCGGCTACTCAAGAAGCCACCCAGGAGCCCCCTGAGTCTCCCTGGGAGGAGCAACCGGGAGGAGGACAGGCCTGGGTGGGTTATGCCAACGGCCCGCCCGAGCCCCCACCGCCTCCTGACCCTAGACGAGTCAGGATGGAAGCGCGTGGCCCTAATGGTTTGTCACCGCTGGGTGGTAATGCCGCCGGGGAAGCTGCCTCTACGGCCGAGGCGGCCGCAGGAGGTGGCGGGGTACGCGACGCCCTGAGCCACGCCTTGGCCGGTTATGGGAGCGGAGGTATAAAAGGAGCCTGGGAGGGGCTAGCGGCGGCGGCCCCGGAGGCGGCTGCTGCCATAACGCCGATCGGTTGGGGTATAGCCGGGGTGACGGCCGGTGTCGAGGGCCTCAACCTACTGGCCAGCCAGCGCCAGTTAGGGGCCTACTGGCAGGGCATCCTGGGTGGTACCAACCTCCAGGGCCAGGAACAGAGGTTCCAGCAAGGTGCGTTCCGCATCTCCCAATTGGGCAACCTGTCCGGGCCTCAGGCTAACGCCTTGTTCCAGGGAGTGACCAACCTGGACATGACCGGGCCACAACGGACCAACGCCATGCAACAGGCGGTCCAGATGTACGACCAGCTAGGGGTGTCCATCCAGACCTCGCTCCAGAACATCACCCTGGCCGCCACCAACGGCAACCGGGAACTGGTGGGACTGGCCGATGCCATTACCAATGTGACCAATGCGGCTACCGGCGCGCAGGTGAGCGGCAATGTAGCCAGGGGGATTTTCTCCACTAACTACGGGGCTGCTTCAGGGGTGCTCCAGGGGCCGGGGGCCACGGCAGTGGCCAGCGGTATCACCGCCGCTCAGGTCGGCCTCGGGCCTCAGTTCCAGAACCAGAACTTCACCCCTCTGTTTTCTCAGCAGTCCATGCAGTTCCTGGCCGCCACCCAGCACATGGGCCTCGACCAGTTCATAGGTCAAATTCAAAGTGGCCATCCCGGTGTGTACGGGACGGCCATGAGGCAGTTTGCCCAGCAGTACCTGCCCACCGATCAGATCAACCAGTACCTGACGGCGGGGGCCAAGTCATTGGGGTATAGCCAGGCCATGGCCAGAGGCAAACTTACTCCTCAGCAATTGAGCGACCTGTCCACCTACGTCATGGCTAACGATCCGGCCCAGATCGCCCAACAAGTACAGGCCGATTACCAGGGGGCGTTCGGGATCACCCTTCCTCTGGACCAGGCCATGCAATTGGCAGTTGCCTCCATGACCGGTAACTTTGCCCCTAATACGGCGGGGCCGAGCACGCGCCAGACCAGGCTTCGCACCACGGCCCAACAGGTCCAGGCCCCAACGACCAACATGATGGACCAGGCGCTGAGGACCTACATCAAGCAGCAGTACCCCAACCTGTCCACCACATCGGGCACGTACCAGAACCTGTTGCGGGAAGGCCAGGCGGCTATCAAGGAGGGCCAAGCCGGGAAGGGCTTCCCGGTAGGGCCGGAATCGGCCCTCTATGCCGGTGTACGCCAGACGCTGTTGGAACAAGACCAGGGTCCGATAGCCCGCCAGGCGGCCGCCGCGGCCAAGGCTATAGGAGAACCGACCGGGGTCGTCTCGGACCTGAAGAACGCAGGCGAAAAGGCGCTGAGCGCCCTCACCCTAGGGTCGCCTTTGCATGAGTTGTTCCCTGGGGGGCTTCTCCCAGCGAGAAGGCCAAGCAATGGTATATGCAACATGTCGTAGGCCAGAAGAGCCAGCGTGACCCGATCATGGAACAGATACTGGGTAACTCCTCGCTCAACAACGCCAATACCATCTTCAGTGTCCAGACCAAGGGCGGCAAGACCACTTACGCCACCGCTCAGGACCTAGAAGAGCATTACATGAACGCCGTGCAGGCGGGCCAGGTATCGGTGGCATCGTCCGATGACGCCAGCATACGAGGCCGCAACCTGCAGGAAATCTTGAACGTGAAGCCTACCAGTACCTACGCCGGTCATGATGTGCGCCGGGGTAACGACCAGACCCGGTTGGCCAACCAGGTAAAGACGGCCCAGGCGGCTCAAGCCAGAGCGGCGGCCCAGACCATCACCGTGAAGCCGACCCAGGCCCTGCTCAACTGGATGACCTTTGAGAGCCAGAGCAGCGGTATCAACATCGAGGGGAGCCCCACGGCTACCAACTCGACCGCCCCCGCCTACCCGGTGCAGTCCACCTCCACGCCGTACCTGCCGGGCACCTGAGAGGGGCTAAGGTCTGTGACGAAGTCCTTTTCGGTAACGGTAGGTACCACCCCTACCCCCCTGGTGGCCCCGGACTGGTTCAATGGCCTGGCATTGCCCTTCGCCACCCAGACGGCGAGCTTCTCTGTGACGGCGGCCATGCTCGGCCTCACAGTGCCCTACAGCGCCGCTGGAGTGGGCACGGTCACCATCCCCTCAGGCCTTACCCCGACCTTGGGGGCCTCCATCCTTATTGGTCAAGCCGGGGCCGGGACCATCGTGGTGGCTGCCGGGAGCGGGGTCACCATACGCGGCCAGACGGTCACCTATGGGCCGAACCATGTGCTGCGCGCCGTTCAGACCGCCCTCAATGTGTGGACCATCACGACCTACTCCTGGAACTTGAACCAGTTCTTGGGCAACCCCAATGGCCAGCCCCTGTTGGTGTCCTATGGCCAGATCACTTTTACCGCCGCCGGGGCCGTGCTGGTTGATACCAACCCGCTCATAGCTTGGGGTGGGGCGGGTACTGCGCTGGCCGCTGCCGTACCCTTTACCAAATACTACGGCCATGGCCCGGCCGAGGTATGGTACGGAGTATGCCAGACCGGCACATCGGTGGTGGAAGTGGTAACCGGGCCTCCTCAGCCCTAACCGATGTCGGTACTTGACCTAACCCTGGTCAAGGGGCCTTATGGCAAAGGGCCGCGAGGCCCCGCCACTATTGACGGTTGGCCGTTCAATATCGACCCCACCAGTGTCTCGCTACCGGTGCGGGCCAAGGTGCAGAAGTTCCGTACCGTGGGTGGCTTTGTGGTCCAGGTGTACGGCACCACCTGGGGCGACCTCACTGTTAGCGGCCAGTTCGGGACCGGGGGCTGGGTGGCCCAGTGGCAGTTCCTGGAGCGCATGATCTCCATCGCCCAGAAGCAGACCATACAGCGCCAGGCCAAGCTCCCTGGCCAGAACTTCAGCCCCAGTCAGCCTTTCCGGTTCACCTACCCCCTGCTCAACTGGGACTTCCTGTGCTACCTGAAGGCGTACACCTCTCCTGACGGGCCCCAGGCCGTCCACATGGAGAACACCAACATCAACCCCAAGTGGACCTTGACCCTGTTCGTGGTCACCGATAACGGTTCGCTGGTCACCGTGTCCAAGAACGCCTACCTGCAGCGCTTGGCCCCAGGGCTCGGGGTGATGTGGGACTCGGGCAAGAACGAGGAGCAGTACGTAGGGTACTCCGACGACGAGTTCAATGCCCCGCTCAATGCCTATGATGTCCAGGCTTATGTCAACAGCCCGACCGGCCTTGGCAGTTCGGCCGATGTGGTCCCGTCCGCACCCTCCAATATCGCCGGGCCGACAACCACCCCCGACCCCAATGGCTCAGCTTCGGCGGTAGGTACAACGGGTAAGTCGGTAATGCCTGGAAATGTTGAGAACATCAAGAGCCAGAACGATTTTTCCGTGGCTCTGTTGTCCTATCTGGGGGTCGTGCCGGGGACCTGGGCGGTGGGCTCGCCCCAGGCCACCAACGATGTCCTGATGCTCAATGCCCAACAGGCTCAAGAGGGCATGTGGAGCAATTCTCCTAGTTCTCAGCGTTACGCCGGGAACATGCACAACCCGCTCAACATCAATGGTACCGGTCCTGGGTTTGTCAACATAGGAGGCACGGACACATTTACGAACTGGTCTTATGGCGTCGCGGCTACCGGTGACACCTACAAATCCCATTACGCCAATGCCGTAAAGGGCTTGATCGCGTCCAATTTTCATCAATGGATGCAGGGGTTGCAAGTGGACTTCACCGGGCCAGGGGCGTGGGCCGGTGACCCGAACTATCCCAGCGAGATACATGGGATTTATACCGGCTATGGTGGTTCCGACCCCCAGTAAGCACAGAGGTGCATGATGCCAGGTGGGACCGATTGGTTCTCGGACACTCAGATATCGCTACCTAACCCTCCTCCTAGCGACCCTCTGATCAACCTGGGGGGCTTTTGGTTCACGGCCGGGGGTATCTGTCACCCCATTACCCAGGCGGCCCAGGAGGACCTGTCCCAGCCGTTCCAGGTCCCACCTCAGAGCGGCTAAGGCGCGATGGCAGAGATACCCCAAACGCCTGTTATTGACAGCATCGCTTCCATCTTGGACCAATGGTCCCAGTATGCCGGATGGCGGTCCTGGCCCTCGGTGGCGGTCAAAGACCAGATGACCTCGTACCTGCGTGATGACCTCGCCTCTCAGGGCTTGACTTGGGCCGACTCTAAGGCCGTGATCGTAGGCATGAACAAGGCCCTGGCCCTCATGGAGCACTTCACCGGGCACCCGGAGGGGTACCGTTCGGTGGTCCTGACCGTTGACCTGTTGAAGGAGAAGGCGGCCGAGCCCCCTTCTATCACCATCCTGCCTGAGAACTAATGGCCCTGGCCATGGCCGACGACCTGGCCACAGTTCTAGCTCAAGCCCGCAAGAACAAGCTGCCCATGACGGTACGCCAAATCCTGGATGCTGGTGACGACAATAACGTGGCCATCATGGTGGGCTTTGCCGATGGCTCCCAGGCTGCCTGCCTGATCCCGGTCGATATGTTCTCGGTGGACAACATCAGGATCAGTGCGGCGGCTATGGCTGTGGTCTGGGAGATCCTCAGGCCCCCGCCTATGTACAAGAAGGTCGGCTCGGACGAGGTCATAGACCTGGAGGACCTCGATGGCTAGGGGCCAGAACAAGGGCAACCCCGACTGCATCTTGTCGGCCAAGGGGTACGGCACCCTTACCGTCCCGGTCGTGTCCCTCGATGTCGGCCCGAGCATCGTGGCCACCGAGGACATGGGTCGCGACAACCGCATCTTTTACCCCATGCAGGTCCAGATGGACACCTTTTCCATCTCGGCTATCTTTGCCAGCAAGGCTGACTCGAACACCTTCAACCGCTGGATATGGCGCTATGCCGAGTACGCCAGTTCACCGGGGTCGGCCATAGCCGTGGGGCTGCGCGTCCAGGTCCCCATCCGGGCCTTCGACTTCATGGGGTTCCCCACCCAGGGGTGGTCTTATCACTGGGCCCCGGTGACCATGCAGGATGTCTCCTGGGTGGTCACCATCAGCTTCGACGGGGCCTCTCAGACCGGAGGGCAGCCCTGGGTGGGGGCCAATAAGGCATCGCAGTACGTGGCACCGGGAGCCCCTGCCGACCCCAGCCAGTTGATGTTCTACCCGGCCTACTACGACCCCGGCTCGTCCCAGTACACAGGGAACCCCTCGGACGCCTTGTACCGGACGAAGAAGTAGCTGTTGATAATTATCAACATGACTTGACAAGTTCACGAGGACGAGGTATCATCCACCTCGGTCAAACATAAGCGGCCAAGCGCCGTCAAAGAGTAGCGACCTCCCCATACACAGTTAGGAGCCCACCGTGAAGATCGAGTACGTCCCGAAGAAGTTTTCTGAGGGTTCGCTCCGCATCATCAACCTGGCCGAGGAAATCTGCACCGACTACGCTGCCCAGGGGTTCGACCTCACCCTACGCCAGCTTTATTACCAGTTCGTGGCCAGGGGCCACATCCCCAACAAGGACACCGAGTACAAGCGCCTGGGCTCGATCATCAACGACGCCCGGCTGGCGGGCCTGGTGGACTGGGACCATATCGTGGACCGGACCAGGAACCTGCGCACCCTGGGCCACTGGGACGACCCGGCCGACATCATTGGTTCGGCGGTCAACAGCTTCCGTACCGACAAGTGGGCCACCCAGCCTGTCCGCATAGAAGTCTGGATCGAAAAGGACGCTCTGGTGGGTGTGCTCGACGCCACCTGCCCCGGCCTCGATGTGCCCTACTTCTCCTGCCGGGGGTACACCTCCCAATCCGAGATATGGGGCGCGGCCCAGCGCCTCAACAAGTACCTGTGGGCGGGCCAGGACGTGCTCATCATCCACCTGGGGGACCACGACCCCTCCGGTATCGACATGAGCCGTGATATCAAGGACCGGCTGCGGATGTTCAC